>Ga0310811_10001328_pt1 | contig 31264 bp, 33 predicted proteins | sample YCmetagenome_FD_207642 | JGI IMG/M metagenome (GOLD analysis project Ga0310811, IMG submission 207642) | Soil microbial communities from experimental microcosm in Duke University, North Carolina, United States - YC | ecosystem: Engineered > Artificial ecosystem > Soil microcosm > Unclassified ...
TGAAACGACTCCACGCCGATGATAGTGCGGATTGCCCGTGTGAAAGTAGGTAATCGTCAGGCTCCTTATGCTGTATGTCCAGAACCCCGGCTTCTCACAAAAGAGAACCGGGGTTCTGGCGTTTACGCGCGGCAAAGAGCGCTGCTAAAACGCAAGTCGGACCTTGCTTGTATCGGCGCACGTCTGCCTGCTCAGTCTGCGCGGAGCGGCAGCGTGAGCGTCGCTTCGAGCCCGCCGCCGTCGTCGCGATTGCGCAGCGTAAGCGTCGCGTCCATCGCCAGCGCAAGCTGACGGGCGATGGCGAGCCCAAGTCCGGTCCCGCCCGTATGCCGGTTGCGCGACGCCTCGAGCCGGTAGAACGGCTGAAACACCGCTTCGAGCTGATCGGCGGGAATGCCGGGACCGCGATCGACCACGGTGATCGTCGCCTGTCCGTCGTGCAGCGTTTCCACGATGATGTCCGCCGCGCCGCCGAATTTCAGCGCGTTGTCCACCAGATTGCCGACGATGCGCCGCAACGCCTGCGGCCGCGTGGTGACCGGCGTGTCGAAACGGCCGGTCAGCATCACCTGCGCCCCGTGTCGACGTAGTCGCACACGAGGCTGTCGAGCAGCGCGTCGGGATCGATGCGCAGCGGCACCTCCGTCGCGCCGTGCAGCGTCCGCGCGTACGTCACGCCCTCCTTCACCAGCGCTTCCATTTCCTGCAGATCCTGCCGCAGTTTCGCGCCGTCCGATTCGGCGTCCATCGTGTCGACCCGCAGACGCATCCGCGTGATCGGGGTCTGCAGGTCGTGCGAGATCGCGGCCAGAATCTGCATCCGCTCGGTCATGTACATCGCGATCCGTTCCTGCATCGAATTGAAGGCACGTGCGGCGCGTGCGACTTCGGACGGCCCGTCTTCCGCGAGCCGGACAGATCGCAGGTCGGGACCAAGCCGGTCGGCCGCCTGCGCGAGCTGATGCAGCGGACGCGTCGCCGCGCGCACCGCGAGCCAGCAGCACGCGAGCAGCACAATCAGTTGCACGAGCAGCCCGAGCGGCAGCCAGCGCGACAGCGGCGCGCTCGACATCGGGCGCAGGTCGATCGTCAGCGGCGTGCCGTCCGTCAGCGTCAGATGCACTTGCAGGCGCTCGCCGTCGCCCGGCACCGCATTGACCGTCAGCGGATAGCGCTTGCCGATGCCCTCCGCGATGGACGCGGCGATCCGCTCGGACAGTCGCGCATCGGGCGGCGCGCCCGTGATGCCTGGCCCGAGGACGAACTGATAGCTGCGCCGCGCCAGGCGCGGCAGCCACTGCGCACGTTCGTCGGCCGGCAGGTGGTCGAGCAGCGCGACCGAACTCGCCACCTCGCGTTCGATGTAGCCCATCATCACGTTCGTCATCGTCAGGTCGCGCTCGGTTCTCGTGAGCCAGAACGACAGCGCCTGCGTGAGCGCCATCCCGACGAACAGAATCACGGTGAGCCGCGCGAACAGCGTACGCGGCCAGCGCGGCCATGACTCCACGCTCATTGAGGCCCCCCGAGCGCGGTGACCGCGGCCGAGAACACATAGCCCTCGCTGCGCAGCGTCTTGATGTAGCGCGGTTCGCGCGCGACGTCCCTCAGACGCTGGCGCAGACGGCTCACCATCAGATCGATCGAGCGAACGAACACGTCGGCCTGACGGCCCTGGGTCAGATTGAGCAACTGGTCGCGCGTGAGCACCCGCTGCGGATGATCGAGAAACACACGCAGCAGCCGGTACTCGGCGCCGCTAAGCGCGACCATCGTGCCTTGCGCGTCGAGCAGATGGCGCGCCGTCGTGTCGAGCCGCCAGTCGCCGAATGCGAGAATCCGCGCGGATTCGGTGACCTGCATGCCGGGCGGCAGCATCCGCGTGCGACGCAGCACCGCGCGAATGCGTGCGAACAGTTCGCGCACGGCGAACGGCTTGGGCAGATAGTCGTCGGCGCCCATTTCGAGGCCGAGGATGCGGTCGGCTTCTTCGTTGCGGGCCGTCAGCATCAGCACGGGGACCGTGCGGAACTTGCCCGCGCGCAGGTCGCGGCACAGCACGAGGCCGTCTTCGCCGGGCATCATCAGATCGAGGACGATCAGGTCGGGCGCGCCCTGGTCGAGCACGGCATGCATCTGCCGGCCGTTCGCGGCGAGCGAAACGCGCATACCGTTCTTTTCGAGGTACGCGGCAATCAGTTCGCGGATGCCGCGGTCGTCGTCGACAATCAGTACGTGGTCGGTCGTATCCATCAATGCGTCATCTCTTTTGGCGTTTCTCGTATGCGCGGCTGTTCGCGTCGATCAACCGGCACGCCGCCGGATGCGCGAGTTCCGCCGCGAAGCCGCCCGCGACAAACGCGAGGATCGCCAGTAGCCGTTTCATGCGTCGTCCACCACGGACAGGCTAGCGCCGTCATTGACTCCGGCGTCGAGCGTATACGGCTCGATCCCTTCGAGGCAACCGATATTGATTCGCCACATCAGCGGGTCTTTGCGCGTCCGGTGAAACGGATAGATTCCGCAATGCCTGCAGAAATAATGCTTCGCGGTGCGCGTGTTGAACTGATACAGCGTGAGCGCGTCTTCACCGTGCACGATCGTCAAGTGGTCGGCGGCGACGGGCGGCGTCATCAGCGCGCCCTTGCGCCGGCACAGGCTGCAGTTGCAGCGCGCGGCGGGCGTGACGGCGGCGCGGACTTCGAACTGGACGGCCCCGCAGTGGCAGGATCCTTTTAGCAAGGCGGCGCTCATGGTGTCTCCAGGTCGGGTCATAGCCGCTTTTATAGCGCGGACGCGCCGGCGAATTGTGTCTCAATGTATCCGCACGGCCGTCGGACACACAACGTTGCTTGCACGCGCGTCGGCCGACACAAGCCGGATATCCGCCGGCAGTTCAATATGGTCATCGCCGCGGGTTCGAAGCGTGACCGGGCGGCTTTCTGCGTGCATCGAGAGGACTATGACATGTTCGGACGACTGAAAACGTTGGGTATCGCCGCTGCATGCTGTGCGGGCGCCGCGGCGATCGGAATCGCCACCGCCACGCCGACGGCCGCCGTGGCCGCGTCGCTCAGGAGCGGCGCGCCCGCGCCCGAGTTCGCCGGCATCGCCGCGTGGCTCAATAGCGATCCGCTGACCGCGCGGCAACTGAAGGGCCGGGTGCTGCTCGTCGATTTCTGGACTGCGTCGTGCATCAACTGCATTCACACGCTGCCGTTCGTGACTCAGTGGGACCGGAAATACCGGGAGCAGGGCCTGACGGTGGTCGGCGTTCACACGCCGGAATTCGAATCGGAGCGCGACATGGCGATCGTTCAGGCCGCTATCCGGCGCTACGGCATTACGTATCCCGTTGCGCTCGACAACCAGTACCGCACGTGGAACGCCTACGGCAACCAGTACTGGCCGGCGTTCTATCTGATCGACAGGCGAGGGCGGGTCGTCTACACGCACGTCGGCGAAGGCGACTACGCGCAGACCGAGGCGGCCATTCAGGCGGCGCTCGCGCAAAAGTGACGGCGCAGGCGAACGGCTTCGCGAAACGCAACCAGGCCCGCGTGAGGGCCTGGCGCGAAGAAAGCCGGAGTCGATGGGACCCCGGCTGGCCGTTCGATCCAATCAGAACCGCGCGACATCGATGATCGCCTGCGCGAACGCCTGCGGCGCTTCCTGCGGCAGGTTGTGTCCGACGCCGCCGCCGACGTTCCGGTGCTCGTAGCGTCCGGTGAACTTCTTCGCGTAGGCGGCCGGCTCCGGATGCGGCGCGCCGTTCGCGTCGCCTTCCATCGTGATGGTCGGCACCGAAATGGTCGGCGCGGTCGCAAGACGCTTCTCCAGCTCGTCGTATTGCGACTCTCCGTTGACGAGGCCAAGACGCCAGCGATAGTTGTGCACGACGATCGCGACGTGATCCGGGTTCGTGAACGATTCGGCGGAACGGTCGAACGTGGCGTCGTCGAAGTCCCACTTCGGCGACGCCGTGTGCCAGATCAGCCGGTTGAATTCGCGGCGGTTCGCGGCGTAGCCGGCCTCGCCGCGCGGCGTCGCGAAATAGAACTGATACCACCACGCGAGTTCGGCCTTCGGCGGCAACGGCGCGCGATTCGCCTCCTGGCTGCCGATCAGATAGCCGCTCACCGACACCATCGCCTTGCAGCGCTGCGGCCACAGCGCGGCGATGATGTTCGCCGTCCGCGCGCCCCAGTCGAAGGCGCCGAAAATGGCCTGATCGATGTGGAGCGCGTCCATCAGCGCGACGATGTCGACCGCGACGACCGCCTGCTGGCCGTTGCGCGGCGTGTCGGCCGACAGGAACCGCGTGCCGCCGTAGCCGCGCAGATACGGCACGATGACCCGGTAGCCCGCCGCGGCGAGCAGCGGCGCGACTTCGACAAAGCTGTAGATGTCGTACGGCCAGCCGTGCAGGAGAATCACCGGCGGGCCGTTTCGCGGCCCGGCTTCCGCGTACGCGACGCTGAGTGTTCCGGCGTCGATCTGCTTGATGTTCGCGAATGACGTGACGCGCGAGCCCGCATTCGCGGTGCCGGGCTGCGCATTCGCGAGCCTGCTCAATCCCAGTTCCATCAGGCTTAAGCCTGCTACCGTCGTGCCGAGCAGACGGCGACGGCGAGCGTTGATCTGATCCGACATGCTGATTCCTCTTGGGTAAGAGTGCCAGGGAATGCCCGCCTGCCGACGGTCGGGAACAGGCGGACGCTAACAATCGACCGGACGTCTGCCGGACGGCTCCGGATGGTGCCGCCTGCGGCGATAGGTGGAACGGGCCGGGGCCATGGATGTCCGTCGACGGGTCTTCGCGCATTTGAAGCGCTGCGCGTATCCCGGATGTGTCGGCGGCTGTGGCGGGTGAATCGGCGTGTGTCCGTGAGCGCGGCGGATACGTGCGGATACAAACGAGCCGGACGCCGCGAGCGTCGTGGCCGCGGCCATCCGCGCGACGGACGCGCCGATCACGTTCCGCGGCGAACCGGGGTCGAGCACCGGCAGACAGACCCCGAGGAGCACGCAGACCACGAGCACGAGCGTGTCGTTCACGATGGCCGTCGGCGGACAGCCGTGCATGCCGGAGACGGCAACGTACGCGGTCATCGCGAGCGCGCCGGCGAGCCATGCCAGCGACGGTGGTATCCCGGAAACGAATCGCGTATCAGAACGCGAACAGAACGCGCCGACCACGTTCGGTGCCGGAGGCAGCAGCGCGAGCCGATAAATGGCCTTCATATCCGCAACCCTTTGCAGAGCAAATAGCGTGTGAACACCAGTTATTGCAGCGCTTCGATTGAGGCTCGCGGCGGGCTTTCGCGATGCGGCCCATGCATCGGCAGACGGATGCCGACGACGCGTATTCTGCCCCAATCCGGAATAGCGAAGCGAGCGCGAGGCCGCTGTATCGGCAGCCCACGGCTAATCACGCCGGGCGAAGCCCAAAGTCGTTGTTTTGCATGAGGACGGGCTTCCGACGTTCGCCGCGACGCGGCGTGTTACGGCGGGTCCCCTTCGATCATCCTGGAGAGCGGGAATTTCAGTGCGACGCGCCAGGCGGGATTCAGCGCGCGCATGCGGGACGGTGTCGTTGACGAGTGCCTGGCCGGCAGCCGTTGCGCGGACGACCGGTTTGCCGCCGCCGTCCGGATCGGGCGACACCGCGACTCCCGCGAACGCAGCGGCTCGATCACACGGCGGACGGCGGCCTGACAACGCCCGCGCAATCGCGATACGCGATACGACGGATTGCGCATCCGCAGCGGGCAACGGACAATGTCACGCTCATCGTTCGTTACCCGGTCCCATCCATCGCCCGCGATTTCGGCCTGCGCCGTACGCATGGCGTTTCCTTCCGTGTCCATCATGCCCTTCATCACCGCACTGTTCGTTTACCCCGTGAAGTCGTGTCGCGCGATCGCGATGACCGACGTATTGATCGAGCGCGATGGTCTGCAGTGGGACCGTCGCTGGATGGTCGTCGATGCGCAAGGGAACGCCGTGTCGCAGCGCGAATATCCGTCGATGGCGCGCATCGAGCCGACGCTCGGCGCCGACGCGCTGCATCTGCGCGTCGACGGCGCGGGCACGGCACTGACGCTGCCGTTCGAGACGCCGGCGCATGCAGCCCGCGTGCCGGTGAGCGTGTGGAGTCACGGCCTCCAGGCGCTCGACGAGGGCGACGACGCGGCACGCTGGTTTTCGGATGCGATCGGCGCGCCCGTGCGGCTCGTGCGTTTCGCGGACGACGTCACGCGGCTCGCGAGCCGCAAATGGACGAAGGACCTGGACGCGCCGACCCGCTTCAACGACGAATTCCCGCTGCTCGTCACGGCGGAGGCATCGCTCGCGGACCTGAACGGGCGGCTCGGCGCGAAGGGCGTGTCGCCGCTGCCGATGAGCCGCTTTCGGCCGAACGTGGTGCTCGGCGGCACCGAAGCATTCGACGAAGATTTCGCGGGCACGTTGTCGATCGGCGCCGCCGATGGCGACGGTGCGCGCGCGAACGTGGTGCTGCGCGCCGTGAAGCCGTGCGCGCGCTGCCAGATCACAACCCTCGACCAGTCGAGCGGCCTGACCGACCCGCGCTGGCCGCACGAACCGCTCGACACGCTCGCCGCGTATCGCGCGAATCCGAAAGTCGACGGCGGACTGACGTTCGGGCAGAACGCGATCGTCGTGGAAGGGGTGGGACGCCGTCTTCGTGTCGGCGACACGGTCGAACTCGAACTCGACTTCGGCGACGAATGACGCGCGGCGAAAGCGCGGTGTAAGCGCTGCCGCGCGCCGCCCCGGTGGCGTCTGACGATCGATGTTCGCGGACGCTCGCCAGCGCACACATCGCGCTGGTGTTCGGACGAATCCCGCCTATGCTTGCATTGGCAACTCTCTCGCACGCAACCTGCATCGGGGTCGTCGCCATTCACGGCGGGTCGCGGACGGAGAAGTGCAAGTCGCCCTGAAACGGGGCTTTTTTTGTTGTGGGCCGCAACTTTACCGAGCTGCGAGGTCATGACCATGAGAACCAATAAGCAACGCAGTCCGATCGCGGCGCTCGCCGTGATATTCGTTGCGTCGATCCACGCCGGCACCGCGCATGCGGACGGGCCGCACGCCGCGTACGCCAACGGCGGTGTCGCCGACGCGTCGCTCGATCCCGGCGAAGAACAGATGACGGCCGACGAAGAAAACAAGGCGCGCATGCAGGACCTGAGCGACGCCTACCACAACGGCTACAACGCGCGCGCGAAGGAAGACGCCGAGACCTACGCGTCGTTGCGCGATCAACTGGATACCGCGCGCAATGCGCCATCGGCGTCGGCGGCGTCGTCGGCGCAACCGGTGCCGCTGCCGTCGAAGATGCCCGAAGGCGACGGTGCGCGCGTGACGCCGCCGACGCCCGTGCCGATCGCGCAAAGCGCGCTGCCGGCGCAGCAGCCGGTCCGTCGCCTGCCGCCCGCGCAGCAGTACACGATGGCGCCCGGGTTCGCGGACGGATCGTACGATCCGCCGCCCGTGTATCAGGCGCCGCCGCAGGTGTACCAGCAGCCGGTGATCGTGCAGCAGGCCTATGCGCCGCCGCCTCCGCCGCCTGTCGTCCAGTACGTGCCGGTGTATGCGCAGACCGACTATGCGCCGCCCCCGCCGGTGTACGAGCCGCCGGTGGTGGCGGTCGCGGCGCCGGTATGGTCCGGCTACCCGCCGGGATACTGGGGCGGCGGCTACGGTTACCCGCGCGCGTACGGTTATCGCGTGTGGCGCTAGCGTAGCCACGAGCGCAAAGCGAAAAGCGCAGCGCCGCAAACGAAAAAGCCCGCCGCATGACGCGGCGGGCTTTCGGCGTGGGTCGAGCGCGCGACGTCTAGCGTTCGAGGAACGGCCGCAGCTTGTCCGCGCGGCTCGGATGCATGAGCTTGCGCATTGCCTTGCTTTCGATCTGGCGGATCCGCTCGCGCGTGACGTCGAACTGCTTGCCGACTTCTTCGAGCGTGTGGTCCGACGGCGTGTCGATGCCGTAGCGCATGCGCAGCACCTTCGCTTCGCGCGGCGACAGCGCCTTCAGCGCTTCGTCGATCGCCGCGCGCATGTCCGCGTGGATCGCCGCATCGGCCGGCGAGCTCGACGACTGGTCTTCGATCATGTCGCCGAGCGTCGCGTCGCCGTCGTCGCCGACCGGGCTTTCGAGCGACACCGGCTGCTTCGCGATCTTCAGGATGCCGCGCACCTTCTCCTCGGTCATGCCCATGCGCTCGGCCAGTTCGGCCGGATGCGCTTCCATGCCGGTCTGCTGCAGGATTTCGCGCGAGATGCGGTTCAGCTTGTTGATCGTCTCGATCATGTGCACCGGCACGCGGATCGTGCGCGCCTGGTCCGCGAGCGCGCGCGTGACCGCCTGGCGGACCCACCACGTCGCATACGTCGAGAATTTCCAGCCGCGCCGATATTCGAACTTGTCGACCGCCTTCATCAGGCCGATGTTGCCTTCCTGGATCAGGTCGAGGAACTGCATCCCGCGGTTCACGTACTTCTTCGCGATCGAGATCACGAGACGCAGGTTCGCGCGGACCATCTCGTCCTTCGCCTGACGCATCTTCGATTCGGCGACCGTCATCCGACGGTTGATCTCCTTGATCTGCTTGAGCGACAGCGACGCGGACGCCTCGATGTCGGCAAGCTTGCGCTGCTCGGCCTGGATCGCCGGCAGGCTGCGCTGCAGCGATGCGCCGTAACGCGACGCCGACGGCGCGGCTGCGGTGTCCGTGGTCCAGTCGAGATCGGTTTCGCGGCCCGGGAACGACGCGACGAACGCGTCGCGCGGCATCCCGCAGCGATCCACCGCGATCTGCAGCACATTGCGCTCGATCGCGCGGATCTGCGCGACCTGCGCGTGCAGGTCCGCGCACAGGCGGTCGATCGTGCGCGCGGTGAAGCGGATCGGCGCGAGCTCGCGCTGGATGTCCTCGTGGATGCGCAGGTCCGCGGCCGACGCGCGGGCCTTCGCGTCGCCGGTGTGCGACAGCTGCGCGGACAGCGCGCGCACGCGTGCGAAGATCGCGAGCGCGTCGGCCTTCAGTTGTTCGAGCAGCGCCTCGTTCGCCTTGCTGGCGTCGTCGCCGTCGATATCGTCGTCGCCGTCGTCGCCGTCGGCTTCCTCTTCGGCGGCCTGCGCGTCGATTTCTTCGAGCGCGTCGGCGTCGGCGGACGGTGCGTCGGCGGCTTCTTCGGCGGCGTCCTGGCCGACGCCGTCGACCAGTTCGTCGATGCGCAGCTCGCCCGACTCGACGCGCTCGGCGTCCGCGAGCAGCGTCGCGACCGTCATCGGGCACATCGAGATCGCCTGGATCATCTCGTGCAGGCCGTCTTCGATGCGCTTCGCGACTTCGATTTCGCCCGCGCGCGTGAGCAGCTCGCTCGACCCCATTTCACGCATGTACATGCGCACCGGGTCGGTCGTGCGGCCGAATTCCGAGTCGACCGTGGACAGCGCGACTTCGACTTCCTCGTCCGCTTCGTCGTCCGAGGCGGTGCTGGTCGAGCCCTCGCCGAGCAGCAGCGCTTCGGCGTCCGGCGCCTGTTCGTAGACCTGCACACCCATGTCGTTGAACGTCGCGACGATCGTTTCGAGCGCGGCGGTCTGCGCGAAGTTGTCCGGCAGATGGTCGTTGATGTCGGCGTGGGTCAGATACCCGCGCTCGCGGCCGAGCTTGATGAGCGCGCGCATCTGATGCTGGCGCGATTCGAGCTGCGACGCGTCCGGCGACTCGACTTCGACAGTCTTGTCCTTCGATCCACGGCGGGAGGTCCGCGCCGTCGACGGCCGCGGGTCTTCACGATCATGGCTGGTCAATCCATTCTCCTCGAAAGCTGCCCGATTTTCGCCGGACAGCAGCACAAATGGTTTTCGCGGCAGACGGCGCGGCCTGCCGGCGACGAGAGAAATGCAGGGGAGAGGGGCGAAAGGCGAATGGCCGTTCCCGCCGGGCGTGCGCTCGCGCGCCTTGCGCGTTTCCCTACGCGTTTTCCCACAAGGCACCGGGAGCCCAGGCGGCGCTTAATCTTCGTGCAATTCTGGGTAGCCGCGTATGGTAGTGGGTTACGGCGGCCGAGGCAACTGAAACGAGCGCCTGTGGCCGCCGTGCCGCGGGATTATCGAGCGGCGAATGCCCTACTGCGCGCGCCCTTCGTTGCCGCCGTCTATAAAGTGCGCGATCAGTGCGCGATCCGTTCGAGCGCGAGTCCGTTCGTACGCGGCCCGAATACGCCGATCACGAGCATCACGCCGGCCATCGCGCCGCCGATCGCGACGAACACGCCGACCGTGCCGAACCCGCGCAGCACCGCCGCGATCACGAACGCGGTGAAGATCGCCGAGAAGCGGCTCCACGAGTAGACGAAGCCGACCGCCCGTGCGCGGATGCCGGTCGGGAACAGTTCCGCCTGGTACGCGTGGAAGCTGTACGACATGATGTTGCTCGCGAGCGTGAGGCAGACGCCGAGCGCGATCAGCGCGACGCCGTTCGTCGTCTGGCTGAACGCGAGGCCCGCGACGATGATCGCGCCAGCCATCGCGACGATCGCCGTCTTGCGCTCGATGCGGTCGCCGATGAAGAGCCCGATGATCGGGCCGACCGGCGCCGCGATCGCGATCAGGCTCGAATAGAGCAGGCCGGTCGTGATCGTGATGCCCTGGTGGATCAGGAGCGTCGGCACCCAGTTCGCGAAGCCGTAGAAGCCGACCGTCTGCAGCGCGTTGAACACGGCCAGCATGATCGTGCGGCTGCGGTACGGCGGCACCCACATGTCGCCGAAGCGTCCGCGCGGCGCGACCGGCTCCGGCGCGCCGGGCGGCGGCAGCGGCCGCCCGTGTTCGGCGGTCACTTTCGCTTCGAGCGCGGTCATCACGCGGTCGGCCTCTTCGAGCCGGCCTTGCTGCGCGAGCCAGCGCGGGCTTTCGGGCAGTTCGCGACGCATCCACCAGACGAAGGCCGCCGCGATCACGCCGATCAGCACGACCCAGCGCCAGCCGTCGAGCCCGAACGGCGCGCGCGGCACCAGCAGATACGCGAGGAACGCGGCGACCGGCACCGACATGAAGCCGACCGCCTGCTCGCACGCGAACGCGCGGCCGCGGATGTGGCGCGGCACCAGTTCCGAGATATACGTGCCGATCGTCACGAGTTCGACGCCGATCCCGACGCCCGCGATGGAGCGCCAAAGGTTCAGGCCGGTTGCGGTGTCCTGAAACGCCATCACCGCGTTGGCCGCCGAGTACCACAACAGCGACCACGTGAACACGGCGCGACGTCCGAAGCGGTCCGCGAGAAACCCGCACGCGATCGTGCCGATGAAGAGGCCCGCGAACAACGCGGCGATGAAGCTCGCGACGCCGGTCGTGCCGAAGAGGCCGCGCGTGGTGGTCGTCAGGATGCCGCCCTTGACGAGGCCCGGCGCGATGTAGCCGGTGTACAGCAGGTCATACAGTTCGAAGAAAAACCCGAGGGACAGCAGCGCGACCAGCTTCCAGACCGTGCGCGTCGCAGGCAGCCGGTCGAGTCGCGCGGCGATCGAGCCGGCGTCGAGCGCGCCGGCGGCCGGGACGTCGGGCGCCTGGCGCGCTTCATCAGGCGCACGCGCGGATCCTCCGCGGGCGTCGGACAGGGGAGTGACGGATGCCATCGGGGTCTGCGGACGGGAAGCTTTCATCGGTGTAAGTGGCCGTCTTAGGCGGCCCTTTTTGGCAAGACGCCTATGCTGCCTTGTCCGGGGCGATTCCTGCAAGTCGCCCGCGCCGCGCGAACGACGCGCGGCCGCTCGGTCTCGCCGCCGGTATGTGCTTGATTCATGTCAATGGCGATGCGCTGTCAGCGCAGATGATCCCAATACGGCCTTTGCCCTTTTCCCCTGCCCCGCGGGACCCGCGGGGCGCATCGATAGAGGAGTCACAGATGTACAGCAAGATTCTGGTTGCGATGGACGGCAGCGATACGTCGGTCGAGGCCCTCGACGAGGCGCTGAGAATGGCGTCCGTCACAGGGGGCAGCCTGCATGTCGTATGCGTGGTCGACCAGGCGCCGTATCTGCCCTACGCGGGCTACTACGATCCGTCGGCGCTGCTCGACGCCGCGCGCCAGGACGGTGCGAAGGTGCTCGAAAAGGCAAAAAGCGCGATCGCGCAGACGGGGCTCGCCGGCGACGTCGAACTGACGGAGACCGAGTCGCTCAGCGACGACGTGCCGAATTGCCTGAAACGGTGCGCGGATCGCTTCGGCGCCGATCTCGTCGTGATGGGCACGCACGGACGGCGCGGACTGCGGCGGATGGTGCTCGGCAGTGTCGCCGAGCGCTTTTTGCGTCTGTCGTCGGTGCCGGTGCTGATGGTGCGCGGCAGCGGACCCGTCGCGAACGCGTGAAGCGACGCGCCGGCCGGGCCCTCTTTGAAGGAGTTCCATCATGTCAACGCAGAATCCGGCTTCGACCGAAGCCAGCGGCGAGCGGCTCGCTCTTGCGTGGGACGCGCTCTCCGACGCACGCGACTGGAGCATGTTCGCGTGTGCGTATGAAGCACTCGCCCGCGAGTACCTGACGGCGGGCATCGCGATGTGGCAGGACAGCGTGGCGCGCTTCGCGCAAAGCCAGGGCGAACTCGGCGCCGCGCTGAGCGGCGCGTGCCACGAATGCGGGTCGGCGTGGGAGAACGCCTGTCAAGCGGCATGGAAAGCGCCGGGCGCTTTCGCGGATGCCGCGCAAAAGCACTGAACGTTCGATCCCGTATTCAACGACGAAACGAGGAGGCAACCATGGAATCAGCACGCGTCGCATTTGTGACGGGCGGAATGGGCGGGCTGGGTAGCGCGATCAGCGAACGGCTGCACGACATGGGGTACGCGGTCGCCGTGTCGCATTCGCCGCACAACGATCACGTCGATCGCTGGCTGCAGGAGGAGCGCCACGCGGGCCGGTCGTTTCGCACGTTCGCGGCCGATGTGGCCGATTTCGACTCGTGCGCGCAATGCGCGCGGCAGGTGCTCGAAGCGTATGGCCACGTCGACGCGCTGATCAACAACGCGGGCATCACGCACGACACGACGCTCGCGAAGATGACGAAAGCCGATTGGGACGCGGTGCTGCACACCAACCTCGACAGCGCGTTCAACATGACGAAGCCGTTTCTGCCCGGGATGATCGAGCGCGGGTTCGGGCGCATCGTCAACGTCGGCTCGGTGAACGGCTCGCGCGGTTCGTACGGCCAGGCGAACTATGCGGCGGCGAAGGCCGGTCTGCATGGCTTCACGAAGTCGCTCGCGCTCGAAGTCGCGAAGAAGGGCATCACCGTCAACACGGTGTCGCCCGGTTATCTTGCGACTGCGATGGTCGAGGCCGTGCCGCAGGACGTGATGGAAAAGCGGATTCTTCCGCAGATTCCGGTGGGCCGGCTCGGCAAGCCGGAAGAGGTCGCGGCGCTGGTCGGCTTCCTGTGTTCCGGCGATGCCGCGTTCGTGACCGGCGCCGATTTTGCCGTCAACGGCGGCATGCATATGGCGTAGCGCACGGGTGTAGCGCGTCGTTTCCGGCTTGCGCGCTCAGTCGAACGGATACGTCCCTTTCGGCGCGTGTTTCATGGTCGTGAGCGTCATGCCGGTGGGGTCTTCGAGCGCGAGCGTCCGCGCGGCACATCGCGGCTTCGAAGATGCGCGCGTGTTCGCGGTGCAGGTCGCGGTTCGAGTTTTCGAGGCCGATGCACGCGCGCCGGTAGCGTTCGCCGTGCTGGGACAGCACGCGCAGAATCGGATGCGTCCACGGCGATGCGACCGCCGGGCAGCCGCTTCAACGACCTGGTGATGCGTCACCTGCTCGAATGAATGCCGCGACAGCGTAGGTGCTTTCCCTGGACTCGCAAAAAAATGGTCGTTCGCTGTCGATTTCCCTGTACACCGGGCGTCGTAGGGGATGACGACGGCCGCAAGCCGCGGCCGCCGTCATCCGACGAAACCGACAGGAGAAAAGCGATGCGATTCATGATCATGGTCCGCGCGAACGCGCAGAGCGAATCCGGCGAAATGCCGAGCGACGAAGCCATCTTTGCCGCGATGGCCACGTATCACGAGGAACTGGCGAAGGCGGGCGCGCTGCTCGACGCGTCCGGGCTGCAGCCGAGTTCGCGCGGCTGGCGCGTGCGCTATTCGGGCGGCAAGCCGACGGTCGTCGACGGCCCGTTCGCCGACACGAAGGAACTGATCGCCGGCTACACGATGATCCAGGTGCGCTCGCGCGAAGAGGCGCTCGAATGGACGCGGCGCTTCCCGGCGCCGTTCGGCCAGATGGAGTGTGAAATCGAGGTGCGGCAACTGTACGAACTCGACGACTTCGAACCGAACGAAGACATCGAACGCTTTCGCAGGCTCGACGCGCAGCGCGGCGTCCCGCACTCGGGCTGACGACGCGTCGTGACGGACGACACCCGCACGCGCCGCACCGACTCGGCGACGCATCGCACGCTGGACGCGATCTGGCGCATCGAGTCCGCGGCGGTGATTGCCTACGTCGCGCGGATCGTGCGCGACGTGGGCATTGCGGAGGAGATCGCGCAGGACGCGTTCGTGGCCGCGCTCGAAAGCTGGCCGGCGAGCGGAATTCCCGAGCAGCCGGGCGCGTGGCTGATGACCGCCGCGAAACGCCGTGCGTTCGACAGGCTGCGGCGCGCAGCGTCGCGTGCGCGCGCGCACGATGCGATCGGCGCGGACCGCGACGCGCTCGGCGAGAGCGTCGCGCCCGACTTCGTCGATGCGCTCGACGCCGCGCGTGCCGACGAAATCGGCGACGACGTGCTGCGGCTGATGTTCGTCGCGTGTCATCCGGTGTTGCCGCCCGACGCGCGCATCGCGCTGACGCTGCGTCTCGTCGGCGGCCTGACGACCACCGAGATCGCGCGCGCGTATCTCGTCGCCGAGCCGACCATTGCGCAGCGGATCGTGCGCGCAAAACGCACGCTCGCGGCGTCGAAGGTGCCGTTCGAGGCACCGCGTGGCGACGACCTGGCCGCGCGTGTCGCGTCGGTGCTCGACGTCATTTATCTGATCTTCAACGAGGGCTACGCGGCGACGTCCGGCGACGACTGGATGCGGCCCGCGCTGTGCGACGAGGCGTTGCGGCTCGCGCGCATCGTCGCGCAGCGTCTGCCCGACGATGCGGAAGTGCATGGCCTCGTCGCGTTGATGGAGTTGCAGGCGTCGCGGCTGCGCTCGCGCGTCGATCGCCGCGGACGCGCGGTGTTGCTCGCGGATCAGGACCGCCGCCGCTGGGACCGGCTTCTGATCCGCCGCGGTTTGGCGGCGCTCGCGCATTCGGCCGCGTGCGGCGGCGCGCCGGGACCGTATGCGTTGCAGGCGGCGCTGGCGGCGTGTCACGCTCGCGCGCCGAGTGTCGACGAGACGGACTGGGCGCAGATCGTGTCGATCTATGATGCGTTGATGCGGGTCGCACCGTCGCCGGTGGTCGCGCTCAATCGCGCGGTCGCGGTGAGCCGGGCGATGGGTCCGCAGGCGGCGCTCGATATCGTCGACGCGCTGGCCGGCGACCCGGCGCTGCGGCAGTATCCGTGGCTGCCGGCCGCGCGCGGCGATCTGCTCGCGAGGCTCGGACGCGTGGCCGAAGCGCGCGCCGCATTCGAGCGCGCGGCGGCGCTCACGCAAAACGCGCGCGATCGCGACGTGTTGCTCGAACGGGCGCGGGCGCTTGCGAACGGCGCTTCGTAGTGCGACTTCCGGGACGACCACGGAGAACCCCACATGACGAATGAATGGCTGTATCAGGTGCGACTGACCGCTTCGGACACGCTCGCGCGTGCGTTGCGCGGTGACGGGGCCGCGAGCGCGCATCTCCCGCTGCACGCCGCGCTGAGGCGCCACGGCGCGACGCTCGTCTGCCAGTTCGATGCGTTTGCGGGCTACGTGCGCGAAGCGGAGCAAAACGGACCGGACGCCTATCCGCTGTATCAGTGGACGCGCGCGACGATCGACAATCCCGACAAGAAGGCGCGCTATCTGCGCTCGTTTACCGTGTACGTCGACGGCGAGCAGGTCTATTCGCGCGACATTGCCGACGCGCTGGAAACGGACTTGCGCGCGCTCGTCGAGCCCGATGGCATCGTCGCGGTGTCGAAGTTCGACACGAACCCGGCGAACAGCCCGCAGCCGCCGAAGTGACCGGTGCTCGATGCCCATCCGCTTCGCGAAAGGAGATGAACCATGCCAAGCCCGACCGGATCGGTGGTGGCGATCAGCTCGTCGGCATCGACGATCTTCTCGCTCGGCATCGTGTTTCTCGGCTACTGGGGCGTGCACGAGACGGGACCGTGGCGGCCCCTCGATTACCTCGTGCTGTTGCTCGCGCTGGCGGGTTTCGTCTGTCTCGCCGCCGTGCCGTGGCTCGCGACCGGCTCGGTGCCCGCCGACGACAGCGACCGCGGCGTCCGCAAAGCGCGCCGCTTTTTCGCGGCGGGCGTGGGCGCCGTGTGGCTCGCGGTCGCGATTTCCGTGCTGACGTGACCCGCTCGCGCGTTTGACTACTTGCGCCGCTGGCGCCGGAAGAAATTCCACAGCATCGCCGTCGCCTCGGGGCCCTCGCCCGAATGAAACGCTTCGCGAGGATCGCCGCCGCTCCACGCATGACCGAGGCCGCGCACGATGCACACCCTGACGACGAGCCGCCCCGCCTTCGCGAAGTCGACATAGTCGACTGCGTCGCGGCGGTAGGTCCGCTGCTCGCCGACGCGCAACGTGCCTTGCGCATCGACGAGCCGGTTCAGCCGCGCGAATTCGATGCCGAGTTGCGCGGCGTTGCGCTTCGCGACAACCGCGTCGAGTTCGCCATGAATGATGATTGCCGGCATGCCCGGATGACTGGCGATATCGACGGAGGTCTCGATGAGCCGCAGCGGATCTTCGCGACTGCCGCCGCGCATCACGCGCATCGCCCCCAGCGACGAACTGGCGGCGCCGAACACCGGCCCCGAGTGCAGTCCGACGGCTGCAAAGAGCGCGGGATAGTGAACCCCGAGCACCGCCGCGAGACCGGCTCCCGCCGAGATGCCGGCGAGATAGACGCGCTCGTGGTCGAGTCGATGCGCGTCGACGATCGCCGCCACGAGCGACGCGACGGCCGGCGCTTCGGAGTGCGCCGGCGCTTCGTGCCAGTGCCAGCATCGATGCGGATGGGCGGTCTTCGCCTGCTCCGGCAGCAGCACGGCAAATCCGGCGCGCTCCGCGAGCCGGCAAATGCGCGTGCCGGCCGCGAACGACTCGGCGGTCTGCTTGCAGCCGTGCAGCATCACGACGAGCGGCATGCTCGCCGGCGACGGCGCGTTAGCCGGCAAGTAGAGCGCGTATGACAGATGGTTGACGAGCCGGCCGGCGAGCGGCGCGGCCGAATGAAACGAACGTATCCAGTGGCCCGGCAACGGCGTCGACGGCGCGCGGCCGACGCGCGGCTCGGTGGCGCGTTTCGCCGTGACCGTGCGCGTGGATTTGGCCGCGCGCGGTTTGCGCGCGACGGTTTTCTTCTTCTTCGGCGCGGCACCCGGCAGTCTGGTGAGCAGCTCGAGACCCCTGAGCCAGGCACTGGTCGCTTTCTTCGGCATGGGAAGTCGCGGTCGACGTTACACGGCAAAAAGGGCGTTTGAAGTCATTCCGGCATTCGGCATGGTAGCGCCGAGGCGGTACGCAGGGGCTTCATGAATCCGGCAAATCGCGAGCCGGCGCATGCGCGCGGGAGCCCGAAAATTTCGCCGACGTCATTTCATTCGCGAAGCGCCGTCTATACTCTTTCAGAATCATTTCGCTTGTTGCACGCAGTGTAATCATTCACTGCATATTTAGTCAGGATGACTGGGTAGTTTCGTATGAGGAGAACATCATGGCGCGCAAGTTCATCGATTGCCGGGAATTTCCGAGTGAAATGAATTGTTCCGTTGCGATATCCGCGGATTCCGAAAACGAGTTGCTGGAAGCGGCCGTTCAGCACGCGGTCACCGTTCACAAACATGCCGATTCAGCGGAACTGCGCTCGCAGTTGAAGTCGCTGTTTCATGACGGCACCCCGCCCGCGGAAGCACCGCGTCGCGCATAACCCCGGCGCAGATCCGCGCGAGACCCGCGCAGCCCTTGCAGGACGATCACGCGACGACTTCACGACGTGAAAGCGTGTGAAGGCGTCGCGTGTCAGGAGGTATTTCATGGCCAGCTTATCCAGCGATGCACTCGAAGGTCTGAAAGCCACGACGAGAGGGCAGGTGCTGCTGCCCGCCGATCCCGGCTACGACGAAGCGCGCAGTCTGTGGAATGCAATGATCGATCGACGTCCCGCCGCGATCGTGCGCTGCGCGGGCGTCTCCGACGTGCGCGGCGCCGTGGGCTTCGCGCGCGATCACGACCTGCCGCTGGCGGTGCGCGGCGGCGCGCATAACATCGCGGGCAGCGCCGTCTGCGACGACGGACTGACGATCGATCTGTCGCCGATGAAGTCGGCGCGCATCGATCCCGCCGCGCGGCTCGCGTACGTCGAGCCGGGCTGCACGTTGCACGATTTCGATCACGAGGCGCAGGCGTTCGGCCTCGCGACGCCGCTCGGCATCAATTCGACGACGGGCGTAGCGGGTTTGACGCTCGGTGGAGGCTTCGGCTGGTTGAGCCGCCGTTTCGGCATGTCGATCGATAACCTGTTGTCCGCGGACGTCGTCACGGCCGACGGCAGCCTCGTACACTGCAGCGCCGATTCGCACGACGACCTGTTCTGGGCGATTCGCGGCGGCGGCGGCAACTTCGGCGTCGCGACGATGTTCGAGTTTCAGTTGCATCCGGTGGGGCCGCAGATCTACGGCGGCCTCGTCGTGCTGCCGTTCGACGAGGCCCGCGACGCGCTGGTCAAGTACCGCGCGGCAATGGAGACGTGGCCCGACGAGCTGACCGTCTGGGCGGTCGCGCGTCTTGCGCCGCCGCTGCCGTTCCTTCCTGCCGACGTGCACGGCAAGCCGGTGCTCGTGTTTGCAATCTGCTATACGGGGCCGCTCGAAAACGGGCCGAACGCCGTCGACGAAGTGCGCCGCTTCGGCACGCCGTATGGCGAGCACCTTGGACCGATGCCTTACGAGGCATGGCAGCAGGCATTCGATCCGCTGCTGACGCCGGGCGCGCGCAATTACTGGAAGTCGCACAACCTGACGACCATCGAAGACGGTCTGATCGATGCGTTGATCCACGCGATCGGGCATCTGCCGTCGCCGCAGTGCGAGATCTTCTTCGGCGCGGTCGGCGGGCAAATGACGCGCGTCGCGCGCGACGCGACCGCTTATCCGAGCCGCGACGCGACGTATGTGATGAACGTGCACGGCCGCTGGGACGAGGGGGCGGACGACGAACGCTGCGTTGCATGGGCGCGCGCGTTTTTCGACGCATCGGCGCCGTTCGCGCTCGGCAGCGTGTATGTGAACTTCCTGACCGAAGAAGAAACGGCGCGCATCGATGCGGCGTATGGCCCGAACTACGAACGGCTGGCTGCGGTGAAGGCGCGCTACGATCCGCACAACCTGTTCCGCCATAACCAGAACATCAAGCCTTCCGCGCACGCGTGAGCGGGCCGGCTGCCGGAGCGCGAACCGTTCCGCGCTCCGTCGCGCGAGCGCGCGGCTACGCGTTGCGCCGCATCGTCGTCTCGATCGGCGTGCCGCGTTTGATGAACAACGTGACCGGCGTTTTCTCGCAGATTTCCGCGAGCCGGGTCCACTGGCTGTCGTCGAGCGCGGCATCGACGGACACCGTGCGCCGGATCGTCTGCGTGCGCTCCGCCCCGGCGATGTGCAGTTCGACGTCGACGGACACCGTGCCGGCGGGCCAGCCCTTGCGCTGCATGTACATCCGCAGCGTCGCGGCCGTGCACTGCGCGAGGCCGGACAGCACGAATTCGAACGGAGTCGGCCCGCGGTTCGCGCCGCCTTCGTGAGGGCCTTCGTCGCCTTGCAGCGCATGCGCACCGGCAGCGAGATCGACGACATAGTTGGGTGCATCGGCGCGCAGGATGGCGCGGGCGGTCGCGACGTTCATTGAAGTCCTCGTGGAGCGGTTCGTCGATGGGCGGCCGATGGCGTCGCACGCCGCGGCCGGTCGGGGTCCGTCAGCGTAGCATGGCGAGCGTGCGCCGACGCGATGCGATGCCCGCCGTCGAACCGCGTCGAAAAACCGGGTCGATGCGTCAGCGCGCGCCCACCTTCCATAGCGTCACTTCGTGCAGCGTGTCGCCGGGCTTCAGCACCGTCTTCGGAAACGACGGATGGTTCGGCGAATCGGGAAAGTGTTCGGCCTCCAGCGCGAATGCATCGGTCTGTCGATACACGGTGCCGCCCTTGCCCGCGACGCTGCCGTCGAGTCCGTTCGCCGTGTAGAACTGCAGCCCCGGCTGCGTCGTATCCACTTCGAGAAAGCGGCCCGACGCCGGATCGTACGCGAGCGCCGCGAATGCGGGCGTCGCCTCGCCGCCGTGGTCCAGCACCCAGTTCTGATCGTAGCCGCGCGCGGTGACGAGCTGCGGATACGCGGTGCGCAAATGCGCGCCGATCGGCGTCAATTCGCGCAAGTCCATCGGCGTGCCGTCGACGCTCTGCAACTGGCCGGTCGGAATCGACGTGTGGTCGGTCGGCGTGAAGCGCGACGCGGCGATCTCGATCAGTTGCCGCTCGACGTTGCCGCTGTCCTGTCCGGCCAGATTGAAGTAGCTGTGGTTCGTCAGGTTGACGACCGTATCCGAGTCGGTCGTTGCGCGGTAATCGATGCGCACGGTGTTGTCGTCGGTGAGCGTGTAGGTGACGTCCGCCGTCAAGGTGCCGGGAAAGCCGTTTTCGCCGTCGGGACTCACGTAGCGCAGCTCCAGGCTCGAACTGCTCGCGTCGCCGTGCGTGCCGACGACCGTCCACACCTTCGAGTCGAAACTGTTCGGGCCGCCGTGCAGCGTGTTCGGGCCGTCGTTGACCGGAAGCCGCCACGTCTTGCCGTCGAGTGTAAAGCGCCCGCCTGCGATCCGGTTTGCGTAACGGCCGATCAGCGCGCCGAAATGAACGTTGCCGTTGTGCGCTTCGTAGTCGTGCAGCGAATCGAAGCCGAGCACGATGTCGGCGACCTTGCCGGTCCGGTCCGGCACATCGAGCGCGCTGACGATGCCGCCGTACGTGATCACTTTCAGCGTCACGCCGCGCGCGTTCGACAGCGTGTACTGACTCACCGGAAGTCCTGCAGCCGTCACGCCGTAATCGGCGCGGCTGATCGAGACGGCGGCAGGCGAGGCGGCGGCCTCTCCCGATAGCGACACTGCAATGAGAGACGCGACGAACATTGAACGTCGAGGCCGCAGCCAGTTCATCGATTCGCCTCCGGGTTGTTCGGGGATCGGTCGTGCCGCGTCGCAAGCGACATACCCGAACCCCCCATGAAGAGCCGGCGCCGTCGAACGGGAACATTCGTTGCGACGAAGCTCGAAGCCGCCCTCTTGCAACCGTAGCGTCGCCCGCTTTCGCGGCGACGCACTTAGAGTCCTCTCGCCATGTCCGATGCAACGACCTGCACGCTGTCATACGACGGCGTGGCCTTGAGCGGGCCACCCGGCCTCCCGCTGATCGACTTCCTCGCGCTTCACGACGTCCACCTGCCGCACGTCTGTTATCACCGCGCGTTGGGCGCGATCCAGACCTGCGACGTGTGCTGGGTCGAAGCCGGCGGACAACTCGTGCGCGGCTGCACGCTGCGCAGCGCCGACGGTCTCGCCGTTTCTTCCGCCGGCGGCCCCGCGAAGGCGGCCCGCGAGGAGGGCATGGACCGCCTGCTCGCAAAGCACGAGCTGTATTGCACGGTGTGCGAGCACAACACCGGCGACTGCACGCTGCACAACACGATGGCCGACATGCACCTGCCGATACAGAAATACGAGTACCGGCGCAAACCCTACCCGAAGGACACATCGAGCCCGTTCTACACGTACGACCCGGACCAGTGCATTCTCTGCGGGCGATGCGTGGAGGCGTGCCAGAACGTCGAAGTCAACGAGACGCTGACGATCGACTTCACGATGGAGCATCCGCGCGTGCTGTGGGACGGCGGGATGTCCGTCGACGAATCGAGTTGCGTGAGCTGCGGTCACTGCGTGACGGTATGTCCGTGCAACGCGCTGCTCGAATGCACGATGCAGCCCGACGCCGGGCCGTTCACGTCGATCCCCGAGCCGATCAAGCGGCCGATGATCAACATCGTGAAGGCGCTGGAAAACACGATCGGCGCGCTGCCCGTGACCGGCCTGTCGCTGATGGACATGCACGCGCGCCAGCAGGAGATCAAGCGCACGAAGACCGTCTGCACGTACTGCGGCGTGGGCTGTTCGTTCGAGATGTGGACGCGCGATCGCCAGTTGCTGAAAGTGCAGCCCGTCGTCGACGCGCCGGTGAACGGCATCTCCACCTGCATCAAGGGCAAATTCGCGTGGGACTTCATCAACGACAGCCAACGTCTGACGAAACCGCTGATCCGCGACAACGACCGCTTTCGCGAGGCGACGTGGGACGAGGCGCTCGCGCTCGTCGCGCGACGCCTGCTCGAGATCCGCGACACGCACGGGCCCGAGGCGATCGGCTTCGTCGGGTCGAGCAAGGCGAGCAATGAGGAAGCGTACCTGACGCAGAAAATCGCGCGGCTGATCGTCGGGACGAACAGCGTCGACAACTCGTCGCGCTATTGCCAGAACCCCGCGACGATGGGCCTGTTTCGCACGGTCGGCTATGGCGGCGATGCGGGCACGATCCAGGACCTCGAAGCGGCGGACCTCGTCGTGATCGTCGGCAGCAATACGGCGGAAAACCATCCGGTGATCGCGTCGCGCATCAAGGCTGCGCACAAGCATCGCGGGCAGAAGCTGCTCGTCGTGGACCCGCGCCGGCACGAGATGGCCGAGCGCGCCGACCTGCATCTGCGCCCGAAAGCGAGCACCGATCTCGTGTGGGCGTCGGCGATGTCGCGCTACATGTTCGATCACGGCTACGCCGACGACGCATTTCTCGCCGCGCGCGTCAATCAGGTCGACGAATATCGCCGCTCGCTCGAACCGTTCACGCTCGACTTCGCCGAGCGCGTGACCGGCATTCCGCGCGACCAGCTCGTCGTCGCAGCGGAGATGATCGGGCAGGCGAAGAGCATGTGCATCGTCTGGGCGATGGGCATCACGCAGCACAGCCACGGCGCGGATGCGAGCACCGCGCTGTCGAACCTGCTGCTCGTCACCGGCAACTACGGCCGCCCCGGCACCGGCGGCTATCCGATGCGCGGCCACAACAACGTGCAGGGCGCGAGCGATTTCGGATGCCTGAAGAACGTCTATCCGGGCTACGAGAAGGTCACCGACCCGCAAGCGCGCGCGAAGTGGGCGAAAGCGTGGGGTGTGGCGCCGGAACAGCTGTCGGACAAGATCGGCGAAGGCAACTTCATGATGGTGGAAGAAGCGGCGCAAGGGCGCATGAAGGCGCTCTATGTGATCGGCGAGGAAACCGCGTTCTCGGATGCGGATTCCGAAAACGTGCACAAGGCGTTCTCGGACGTCGACTTCCTTGTCGTGCAGGACATCTTCCTTTCCCGCACCGCCGAATTCGCCGACGTCGTGCTGCCGGGCTGCCCGAGCGTCGAGAAGGACGGCACGTTCGTGAATACGGAGCGACGCATCCAGCGCTTCTACGAAGTGATGCCGCCGCTCGGCGACAGCCGCCCGGACTGGCGCATCCTCACGGATCTCGCGCGATACATGGGCCACGACTGGGGCTACACGCATCCGTCGCAGATCATGGACGAAGTCGCGGGCATCGCGACGATGTTCGCGGGCGTCAGCTACGACCGGCTCGAAGGCTGGCAGTCGCTGATCTGGCCGATGAAGCCCGACGGCACCGATACGCCGCTGCTGTACACGGACCGCTTTCACACCGACGACGGCAAGGCGGTGCTGCATCTGCTCGAATGGAAGCCGCCCGAGGAGGAGGCCGACGGCGAATACGACCTGATCGCCGACAACGGACGGATGCTCGAACAGTTCCAGTCGACGAACCAGACCGGGCGCGGGCCGCGCATCTGGCGCGAGGCGCCGAACTGGTTCGTCGAGATCAGCCCGGAACTCGCGCAGCGCCGCGGGATCGAGAATGGCGCGTGGGTGCGTCTGACGTCGCGCCGGGGTTCCGCGGACATGATCGCGCTCGTGACGGACCGGGTGAGGGGCAACACGCTCTTTTTGCCGATTCACCAGGGCAAGCCCGGCGTCAACGAAATGACGGGCGAGCATCACGATCCCGATGTCAACACGCCGGCTTACAAGGAACTGGCCGTGCGCATCGAGCGTCTGCCGCGCGGGAACGGCGGCGATCCGCTGCCGCCGAACAATTGCCGCAATGGGAAGCGCACGCCGGCGATCGGCGTCGACGTCACGGTCAAATGGGCGCGTGCGGACTACGTGCCGCCGCCCGAAGACGCGCCACATCCGGAGAGATTCTGATGGCCAAACGCATTCAGTACGAGCCCGATCCGCCGAAGATCGGCCCCGACGCCCACGACGAACTCGACCGGCTTCTACAGACGCTGCACGAGAACGGTGTGCTCAGGCTGGCCAACGATTTCTTCGGCGCGAAGACGCAGATCGCGCAGGTCGTCGTCGACGGTCTCAACAAGGAAGGGACGCTGAACGCGATCCAGAACCTGTCGGTGCTGCTGATGGCGATGTCGCGCATTCCGCCTGCGGACTTCTACAAGCTCGTGTTCGCGATGACGAACGGCATGCGCCGCGCGAGCGCGTGGAAGCCCGACGGTGACGGCGACGCCGCGCCCGGCGTGAGCGGCGCGTACCGGATGCTGCACGACGAGACGCTATGGCACGCGCTGATGCCGCTGATCGAAGGGATGAAAGCGTTCGCGGCGGCGCTCGACGAGGACGTCGGCAAGCCGATCTCCGCGTTCAGCGGGAAGGCGAGCGCGGCGTAGCGCCGGCACTCGATGGTGACTTACGGCACGTTTCCGCCGTGGCTGCATGCGCTGGCGATTGCGTCCGTCGTGCTCGGCGTGGCGTGTGCGGCGGCCGTCACGGTCGACGAAATCCGCCATCCGCAAAAGATGACGGTCATGAACTTCGTCTGGCCGTTGACCGCGCTGTTCGGGTCTCTGCTGTGGGTCGCCGGCTACTACGCCTGGGGCCGCAACGCGCCGGCGAAAACGAACACGGGCGACAAGCCGTCGTTTGCCGCGACGGTCATGAAGGGGACGAGCCACTGCGGCGCCGGCTGCACGCTCGGCGACATCGTCGTCGAGTGGGCGGCCTACCTCTTTCCTGCGGTGGCCGTGTGGTTCGGCTGGCACAGGCTCTTCGACGAGAAGATGTTCGCCGTGTGGATCCCCGATTTCATGCTCGCCTTCCTGCTCGGGATCCTGTTTCAGTACTTCACGATCAAGCCGATGCGGAACGTTTCGCCGGGAGAAGGGCTCGTCGCGGCGCTGAAGGCCGACGTCGCCTCGATCACTGCGTGGCAGATCGGCATGTACGGCGTGATGGCGTTGATCCAGCTCGCTTGGTTCAGGAACGCGTACGGCGGCATCGCGAGCGTGGCCAGCCCCGAATTCTGGTTCGCGATGCAACTCGCGATGCTGGCGGGGTTCGCGACCAGCTATCCGGTGAACTGGTGGCTGGTTCGGACCGGCGTGAAGGAAAAGATGTGAGCGCAACGCAGCTCGCAACCCGCGTTCGCAACTAACGGTCCGCCCGCCGCGTGCCCGCGTATCGGGTAACCGGTTATGGGAACTGTGGACCTATCGCAGCCGGGCGTCTGCAGGAAACGGGGCCATTGCATAGGCGGGCGACGGCTAAGAAAACGTTAACGCTTGCAGTGCAACATGCCCGGGCTGCGTCCATCGCGCACGTCGGCGAAGACGGTGCGACGCGTCTCGAACGACTGACCGCAGCACTTGATGCAGGAGCACACCGATGACATACACGACGGAACGAACGGAAAGCGAGATCGCCGGCACCGCGCTGGAAAGCAAGGTGCCGCTTGCCGCTGTGGGATTCTGGATCGTGAAGATCCTCGCGACGACTGCCGGCGAGACCGGCGGCGACGCGCTGTCGATGACGCTGAAACTCGGCTACGCGGTAGCGACGCTCGTGTTCGTCGCGCTTTTCATCGTGACGCTGGCGTTCCAGGTGCGTTCGACGCGCTATCACCCGCTCGCGTACTGGGCGGTGGTCGTCGCGACGACCACCGTCGGCACGACGACCTCGGACTTTCTCGACCGGACCGTCGGGCTCGGCTACGTGAAGTCGTCCGCGCTGCTGCTCGCCGCGGTGATCGCGGTGCTGATCGTGTGGCGGCTCGTGGCGGGGCGCATCGAATATCAGAACATCGTGTCGCGGCGCGACGAGGTGTTCTACTGGGTCGCGATCGTCGTGGCGAATACGCTCGGCACTGCGCTCGGCGACTTCGCGGCGTCGTCGGCGGGGCTCGGCTTCGAGGGCGGCGCGCTGGTTTTCGCCGGGCTGCTCGCGATCGTCGCGCTGGTGTGGCGGCTTGCGCCGCGCGTGCCGACCGCCGTGCTGTTCTGGTGCGCGTATGTGCTGACGCGTCCGCTCGGCGCGACACTCGGCGACACGCTGACGAAGCCGCAAGCCGAAGGCGGCCTCGCGCTTGGCCGGATCGCCGCGACGCTGACGATCATCGCGCTGATGGCCGTGATCGTCGCCGTGCAGACGCGGCGCGAGACGCGGTTGCGGGTGGGGGAGTGAGCTTTTCGGCTTTTCGGCGTTTCGGTGCCGACCCCGCGGCTGAGCGCCACGGCTAGAAGGAGGCACGGTTTTCAGCATCAAAGGATGCTAAAATCAATGTCTCAAGGTCGAGGAGTTCCCGATGCGCACGACTATCGCGCTTGATGATGATCTGGTCGCCAAGGCTCAAGCCTATACGGGCCTGGAGGAGAAAGCGGCCCTCGTGCGCGAGGCGCTGAAAGCGCTGATCCAGCGCGAAGCCGCGAAGCGGCTCGCGAACCTCGGGGGGAGTGAGCCGGGCGTCGCGGGGGCGACTCGCCGGCGTCCGGAAGTCGAATGATTCTCGTCGACACATCGGTCTGGATCGATCATCTCAACGCCTCCGATCCGACGCTTGTCACGCTGCTCGGCGAGGAGCGCGTGCTGGTTCATCCGTATGTGATAGCCGAGATTTCGCTGCGCAGCCTGCGTGCCCGCGATGCCGTGCTCGGCGCGTTGCGCGACCTGCCTCACTCGCCAGTCGCGACGCCGGAAGAGACCTTCTTTCTGATCGAGCGTGAAGGGTTGTTCAATCGCGGAATCGGGTACGCGGACGTATCGCTGCTCGCTTCCGCGCGCCTTCAGCCTGGTGTGACGATCTGGACTCGCGACAAACGCCTCGGCAAAGTGGCGGATGAACTGAGTCTCGGTGCACGGTTCGCTCACTAGCGCCGAATCGCCGCGAGACCCTCGACGGTTCGAACGATCGCCGGCACACATCCGCCGCCTTTCCCATAAGCAACGCTTAAGCCCGCATACCCGACAATCGGAAGTCGGACTATCTCCGTGACAAGTGAGGACAACATGCGCCTGTTGCTGGTCGAAGATGACGAGATGATCGCGGAGACGGTGCTCGAGTCGATGCGCCGCGCCGGCTACGCGGTCGACTGGGCGCAGGACGGCCGCGCGGCGGCGCTGTCGCTCGGCAACGGCGTCTACGATCTCGTGATGCTCGACCTCGGGCTGCCGGGGCGCGACGGCATCGGCGTGCTGCAGGACTACCGCAAGGCCGGCGGCGGTGCGGCCGTGCTGATCCTCACCGCGCGCGACGCGGTCGAGGACCGCATCCGCGGCCTCGACGCCGGCGCCGACGACTACCTCGTGAAGCCGTTCGATCTCGACGAGCTCGCCGCGCGCGCGCGCGCGGTGCTGCGCCGTCGCACCGATCATCGCCGGGCCGTGTACGTGCACGGCGAACTGAAGCTCGATCCGGCCGCCCACGAAGTGACGAAGCGCGGCGAGCCGCTGAAGCTCGTGCCGCGCGAATTCGCGCTGCTGCATGCGCTGATCGAGGCGCCGACGCGCGTGTTCACGCGCGCGCAACTCGAAGACAAGCTCTACGGCTGGGGCGAGGAGATCGGCAGCAACGCGATCGAGGTGCACGTGCACGGCTTGCGTCGCAAGCTCGGCGCCGACCAGATCGTCACCGTGCGCGGCGTCGGCTACCGGCTGAAGAGCATCGAATGAGGTCGATCCGGAGCTGGCTGCTCGGCTGGCTGATCTTCGGTTTCGCGGCGACGTCGGTGGTCGCCGGTTTCGGCATCGTCCACAAGGCCCGCGAAGAGGCGGGCGAACTGTTCGACTACGAGCTGCACACGGTCGCGCTGTCGATGCCCGCGGACGTGCAGCGCGCGATCGCGGCCGAGCAGCCGTCCGACGGCGCCGAGAGCATCGCGGACGACCGCCTGTCGATCGAGATCTGGGACGCGAGCGGCGCACTCGTCTACGCGTCGCCGGACGGGGCGCCGCCGCAGCGCTTTCCCCCGGGCTTTCGTACCGCGCGTCGCGGCGAGCATGAATGGCGCGTGTACGGCCTGCAGCAGCCCAATGGACGCTTCGTGCAGGTCGCGCAGCCGATGTCGGTGCGCAACAATCTCGCGCTCCGTCTCGGCTGGCACATGCTGTGGCCGCTGCTCGTGATGGTGCCGGTGACGATCGCGTTCGTGCTGTGGACCGTGTCGCGCGGGCTCGCGACGGTCGGGCGGCTGTCGAAGTCGCTCGGCACGCGCTCGATCGAGTCGCTCGAACCGCTCTCCGACGCCGACCGGATGCCGATCGAAGTGCGTCCGCTGGTCGATGCGCTGAACGATCTGCTGCAGCGTCTGTCGGTGGCGCTGCACGCGCAGCGGACCTTCGTCGCGGACGCCGCGCACGAGCTGCGCTCGCCGCTCGCGGCGCTGAAGCTGCAACTGCAGGCGGCGGTGAAGGACGGCTCGCTGCGCGGCGACGAACGCACGCTCGCGCGCGTCGAAGGGCGCCTGAACCGGCTCATCCATCTGGTCCAGCAACTGCTGACGCTCGCGCGCGAAGACGCGCAGTCCGCGACGGTGATGAAGCCGGTCAGCCTGCGGCAGGTCGGCGAGCAGGTGGTCGGCGACCTGTCGATGCTCGCGGAGGCGAAAGGCATCGACCTCGGGCTCGAATGCCGCGACGAGCAGCAGCCGGACGACCGCTATGTGGTGCTCGGCGAGCAGCACGCGCTGTCGATCATGCTCGCGAACCTCGTCGACAACGCGATCCGCTACACGCCGGCCGGCGGCACCGTCGACGTCGTGCTGCGGCGCGCGGGCGGCAGCGTCGCGTTCGACGTGCGCGACACGGGCCCCGGCATCGCGGCGGACGAGTTGCCGCGCGTGTTCGACCGCTTCTATCGCGGCAGCGGCACGCAGGCGCAGGGCAGCGGGCTCGGCCTCGCGATCGCGCAGCACATTGCGCGGCGACACCAGGTGGCGCTCGCCGTCGCGAACAACACCGACGGCCCCGGCCTCACGGTGACGGCGACGGGGCTGTAGAAGCCGCCGCCGGCGGCATGTCGCGCAGCGGGTCATGCAGCGGATCGTGCAGCGCGCCGGTCCACCCGCCGCCGAGATCGCCGATCAGCGACGCCGCGTCGAGCAGGCGCTGCTGCCGCACGCTGAGCGCGTTCTGCCGCGTGGTGAGCAGCGTCGCCTGCGCGGTCGCGACGGTCGTGTAATCGACGGTGCCGGCCTCGTATTCGTCGAGCGCGATCTGCGCGCCGCGCGTCGCGTCGCGCACGGCGGCGTCGAGCGTCTCGGCCTGGCTCGCGAGAATGCGCAGTCCCGCGAGATCGTTCTCCACGCTCTGGAACGCACTCAGCACCGTGCCGCGATAGCCCGCGACCGCCGCGTCGTAGCTCGCCCGCGCGGCGTCGACCTGCGCGCTGCGCTGGCCGCCGTCGAAGATCGTCTGCGTCGCGCTCGCGCCGAGCGACCACACGTAATTGCTGATCCGCAACAGCCCCGCGAGCGGCGACTGCGTGAAGCCGTCGAACGCAGACAGCGAAATGTTCGGGTAGTACGCGGCCACCGCGACGCCGATCGCCGCATTCGCGGACGCCATCTGCCGCTCGGCGGCGGCGACGTCGGGGCGGCGCTGCAGCAGCGTCGACGGCACGCCGGCCGGAATCTCCGGCAGCGCCGGCAGCGCGGTGCTGTGCGGGATGTCGATTTCCTCCGGATTGCGGCCGATCAGCACCGCGATCGCGTGCTCGTTCTGCGCGCGCGACACGCCGAGCGCGATCAGGCTCGCCTGCGCGTTTTCGAGCTGCGTGCGCGCGGACACGAGATCCGACGGCGGCACCGTGCCCGCTTCGTCCTGGTTCTGCACGACGCGCAAAAACTCGCGGTACGCGGCGACGGTCTGCGTCAGGAGATCGATGTTCGCGTCGGCGATCCGCACGCCGATCACCGCGTTCGCGAGCGCGATCTGCTCGGACAGCGTCGCGTTCGCGAGCATCGCCTCGCTCGCCTGCGCGGTGGCCGAGTTCTCCTCGATCGTGCGGCGCACCTCGCCCCACAGGTCGGGCGCCCAGCTCGCGTTCGCTTCGAGCGAGCCCGAATTGTTGACCGCCTGCACGTTGCCGAAACCGAGGCGGCTCGCGCTCGCGCTGCTGCTGAACGATCCGGTGGCGGAGCGCTCGCGCGTCACCGACCCGGTGAGCCCGACGCTCGGAAAGAGCGCACTGCGCGCGACGCGCACCTCGGCCACCGCCTGCTGATAGTTCGCGTAGTCCTGCCGCACGGTCTGGTTGGACACCGACACGAGCGGCTCGTACTCGTCGAGCAGCGGGTCGTGAAAGCCGGTCCACCAGTCGCCTTTCGGGCCGGCTGCGGCGGGCTCCGCGCGCGTCCAGCCGGGCAGTTCCTTCCACGTGGCCGGGACCGGCGCGTCGGGCCGGCGATAGTCGGGGCCGACCATGCAGCCGCCGAGCGCGAGCGTCGCGCAGGCGAGCGCCACGAGCGTGGTCGAGGAAGCGGCGGACCCCGGCGGGTAGGGAGTCGTCGTCATGCGCTTTCATCCTGCGGGCGGTTCCACGGCAGCCGGGCGGACCAGCGCGCGAGCCGCGCGCGCAACCGGTCGAGGAACAGATAGATCACCGGCGTCGTGTAGA
>Ga0310811_10001329_pt1 | contig 31261 bp, 17 predicted proteins | sample YCmetagenome_FD_207642 | JGI IMG/M metagenome (GOLD analysis project Ga0310811, IMG submission 207642) | Soil microbial communities from experimental microcosm in Duke University, North Carolina, United States - YC | ecosystem: Engineered > Artificial ecosystem > Soil microcosm > Unclassified ...
AGAATGTGTTAAAGCCGGAGAGGCTGAAATGAACGACCCCGGTGGTGACGAAGGTGCCGTTCAACGCATCCTGATAGATGGCGTCCTGCAACTCATTGAGCAGGTCGATGCTGGCGGAGATCATTCCAGATCCCAGCGAGATCGTCCCGAACGACAGCGTGTAGGTCGTGTCGTTGACTTTGGTCAACGTGGCGGCACCAGTCGCATTCGTCCACGCCGGGTCGGCGTAGTAATTGACCTGGCCGGTGATGGCGAGGTTGGTCGGTGTGACGTTGTCGAAATTCGTGGCGACGTGCAGTTGCTGGCCGGAAAGCGCACCAACGGTCTTTGGGGTAAAGGTGATCGCGCGCTGCACGGTGCTGGCGCCCTGATCCAGTTTGCCGAGATCGAAGGCAGTGAGTCCGGTGCCAGAGAGACGGGAGTCGGTGATGCTGGCTCCGCCGACATTCGTCTGGATTGCGCCACGCACCGAGACGCCACCCGTGCTCGTATTCTGCACGGTGTAGTTTTTGGTCACGGCGGTGTCGCCGACGTGGAGAACGCCAAAGGCAACGGTGTTTCCGGTGGCATCGGCGCCGTAACCTAGAGAGGTGCCGGTATCAGCGAGGATCTTGCCGCTGCCGAGGACGTTGGCCCGGCCGTTGAAGCTGTTGCCGGTGCCGAAGTGCGAGTTTTGGTAGTCGGTCGCGACGACGATGTCGTTCGCCCCCAGGGTGAGGCTGGCGCCGTTGTGAGTGAGCGTTCCTACGGTATCCGTGTGCACATTCTCGGAGAGGTCGAGTGCCGTGCCAGTGTTGGTGGTGATCGAGCCCGTTTTGCCCGTGACGGCGGCGGTGAGGGAGAGCGTGCCTTGCGAGACGGTCATCGAGCCCGAGTTGTCCACCGCGACGTTGATCTGATAGACGCCAATGCCGGACTTGGTGAATGTACCGGTGTTCACGAATTTGTTGCCGCCGACCGACGCGCCGCCATAGCCCATCGTGGCGGTGCCGTTGGCGATATCCGCGAGGAAGGTGGCGTTGTTGCGGAAGGTGGAGGAGGCCAAGCCGTCCGAGGAAAGGATGATGCCGCTCGCCGCCGTGCCGGTCTTGGTTTGGGTGAAGGTGCCGCTGTTCGTCACCGAGGAATTTCCAGCGATATTCAGGAAGGAAGCCGTCGCGCCAGGGGCGAACGTCGTCGTTCCCGTGAATTGCTTCACGCCCGTGCCGGTGATGGTCAGGGTCGTGGAGTTCAGGTTCGTCGAGCCGCCGAAGGTGGTGGTGCCCGTGCCTCCGATCGTCGCGCCGGTCGAGATCGCGGCATTCGCGAAGGTATGGTCGATATCCAGCTCGAGCGTGCCGCCGGTGATCGTGAGCGCGGTTGCGTTGTCGAGGGTGCTTCCGGTGCGGAAGGCGGTCGTTCCGCCGATGACTTTCAAGATCGCGGCCGTGAGCGAGCTGCCCGAGTTAAATGTCGTGGCCCCGCTATTCCCCTGGAACGTTCCGGCGCCGGAAACCGTGGCTCCGGAGCCGAAGGTAAATCCACCGCCGAGCGCAAGGGTGCTTCCGGTTAAGATGCCGAAGTTGCCCGTGGTGGACCCGCCATCGCCGGCATTCAGCGAGAGGAGGCCCTGCTGCACGTTGACCGTCCCGCTGTTCGCGAAGGCTACGTCGGAGTTGTAGGTATTCGATCCGGTCTTCGAGAATGTGCCTTCGTTGATGAATTTGCTGCCGCTATTCGCCGCGCCGGCAGAAATGCCGCCCGAGCCCGAGGTCATGGTGGCCGTGAAGGTCGCACCCGCGGCGTTCCGGAAGACGGACGTGCCGCCGGCGGAATCCGCGTTCAGGACGATCGCGCTTTGCCCGGTCCCGTTGCGTGTCTGGGTAAAGGTTCCGGAATTTTTCACCTCGGCCCCACCGCCGTTGATGTTGAAGAACTGGTCGGCGGACGTGGACGCCAGGGCCACCGTTCCGGTAAACTCCTTCACGCCCGTGCCGCCGAAGACATACGCATTCTGGTCGAAGGTCGTCGCACCCGAGAAAGTGGTGTGCCCACTGCCTGTCACGCTCCCGCCATTGGTGAACGGAACCGCGGCGAAAGTGTGGTCTATATCGAGCCGCAGCGTGCTGCCGCTCATCGTGAGCGTCGTAGCGCCGAGCGAGCTGCCGCTCAGGAACGCGGTCGTGCCGCCGAGGAGCTTCAAGGTCGAGGCGGTGAACGAGCTGCCGGAGCCGAATGTCGTCGTGCCATTGTTCACCTGGAACGTGCCCGCGCCCGCAACCGACGCGCCCGAGCCGAAGGTGAAACTGCCTCCCAGAGAGAGAATGCCGCTGTTCTGGATGCTGAAGGCGCCTGTGGTTGAGCCGCCGTCGCCTGCGTTCAGAGCAAGCGTGCTTTGCTGCACGTTGACCGTGCCGCTATTCGCGAATGCGACGTCCACGTTGTAATTGTGCGAACCACTTTTGTTGAAGGTTCCTTCGTTGATGAACTTGTTGCCTGTGCTGGTCGCGCCAGCGGCGACACCGCCGTCTCCTCCATTCATATTCGCGGTGAAGGTGGCACCAGTGCCATTTCGGAAGACCGAGGAGCCTCCGGCGGAATCTGCGTTGAGGACGATCAGGCATTGACCGCTGCCATTCCGGGTCTGCGTGAAGCTGCCGGAGTTTTTGACCTCGCCTCCGCCATTGACGTTGAGGAACTGATCCACTGACGACGTCAGCAACGACACCGTGCCGGAGAACTCCTTCACGCCGGTTCCACCAAAGGTGTAGGTGTTCTGGTCAAAGGTTGTCGTGCCGGAGAAGATCGTATGCCCGCTGCCGAGAATTGTGCCTCCGTTGGCGAAGGTGACTGCGGAGAAGGTGTGATCGATGTCGAGCTTCAGGGTGCTATTAGTCACCGTGAGGGCAGTGGTGCCCAGAGTGCTGCCAGTCAGAAAAGCGGTCGTTCCCCCCGTCAGTTTCAAAGTCGGCGCGCTGAACGAGCTGCCCGAGCCGAAGGTTGTGGTTCCGCCCGTGGGCTGAAAAGTGCCCGCCCCGGAAACGGAGGAGCCGGAACCGAAAGTGAATCCGCCACTCACGGCGAGTGTGGAATTGTTCGCGATGGTGTAGCCGCCCGTGGTCGAGCCGCCGTCACCCGCGGTGAGCGACATCAGACCCTGTTGCACGTTGGCTGTCCCGATGTTCGCGAAGGCGACGTTCACGCTGTAGTCCTGGTTGCCGTTCTTGTTGAAGGTTCCCTGGTTGACGAAGACATTTCCTGCGCTAGCGGCACCGGCGCCGATGCTGCCGGCCCCACCGTTCATCGAGGCGGTGAAAGTCGCGCCCACGGCATTGCGGAAAGTGGAAGCGCCGCCGGCTGAATTCGCGTTCAGGATAATTGCGCTCTGACCGCTGCCATTCCGGGTTTGAGTGAATGAGCCGGAGTTTTTCACCTCGGAGCCGCCGTTGATATTGAAATACTGGTCGATGAAGCTGGTCGTGAGGTTCACCGTGCCGGTGAACTCCTTCACGCCCGTGCCGCCAAAGACGTAGGAGTTCTGGTCGAAGCTGGTCGCGCCCGCAAAGGTGACATGGCCGGTTCCCGTCACGCTGCCGCCAGTCGTGAAGGTGGCGCCAGTGAAGGTATGGTCGATGTCGGATTCCAACGTGCCGCCGTTGATCGTGAGGCTGGTCGTGCCAAGGGTGCTGCCGGTGCGGAAAGCGGTCGTTCCGCTGACGAGCTGCAGAGCCGAGGCGCTCAGCGAGCTGCCGCTCAGGAAGGTCGTGGCGCCACCGTTCACCTTCACCGTCCCCGCGCCGGTGACCGAAGCGCCCGATTGCAGATTGAGGGTGCCGTTGAGCCCAAGGGTGGTGCCGCTGCCGACGGCGAACGAGCCCGTGGCCGAGCCGCCCGAGTTGAGGTTGAGCGTGCCTTGCTGGATGTTCACGCTGCCGCTGTTCGTCAATCCGACGTTAAAAGCATAGGCGCCGGTGCCGGTTTTGATGAAAGAGCCCTCGTTGATGAATTGATTGCCGGCGCTGGCTGCGGCGAATCCCACCGAGCCATCACCGCCAGTCATGTTTGCGGTGAAGGTTCCCGTCGAGCCGTTGCGGAAAATGGAGCTGCCGCCGGCGGAGTCGGCGTTGAGGATAAGGGCATTGTCGCCGCTGCCATTGCGCGCCTGGGTGAAGATGCCGGAGTTCTTCACCTCCGCTCCGCCGTTGATGTTGAAAAACTGGCTGATGCCGTTCGTGGCAAAGGCCGTGGTGCCGGTGAATTCCTTCACGCCCGTGCCGCCGAAGACGAAGTTACCCGTGCCAAGGCTCGTGTTGGCGAGGGTGGTGTGTCCACTGCCGGTGATCGTGCCGCCGGTCGTGAGACTGGCGCCGGTGAAAGTGTGGTCGATGTCGAGCTGGAGCGTGCCTCCGCTCATCGTGAGCGCGGTGGTGCCCAACGAGCTGCCGGAGAGGAAGGACATCGTGCCGCTCTGAATCTGCAGGTTGGAGGCCGAGAACGAACTGCCCGAGGCGAAGACGGCGGAGCCGCTCGTCAGCTGCATCGTGCCAGTGCCGGATATGGATGATCCGGAATTGAGGTGCAGAGCGCTCCCGACGGAGATCATGGCCCCGCTGCTGAGGGCGAACGTTCCGGTCGTCGCGCCATTGTCTCCTCCGTTCAACTGGAGCGCGCCTTGCTGGACGTTCACCGTGCCGCTGTTCTGAAAGGCGACATTGGCGGCGTAATTGTGCGAGCCGGTCTTGTTGAACGTGCCCTGGTTGGCGAAGACATTGCCGGAGTTCGTCGAGCCGGAGCCGTAGCCAAGGCTGGCGTCATTTCCAGAGATGTTCGCGGTGAAGCTGCCGGTCGACGTGTTAAGAAAGGTTGAGCCGCCCGAGGCGTTGGCGTCGAAGACGATGGCAGTCTGTCCGGTGCCTGTCGCGGCGTGGGTGAACGCCCCGCTATTGGTGAGGCCGGCTCCGCCATTGATGTTCAGGTAAAGGTCGGTATTTGCGGCGGTCGCGCTGGTGCTGCCCGCGAGGCCGAGTGTGCCGGAACTCAGAGTTACGCCGTTGCCGATGGTCGTGGCCGCACTGGTGAGTGTCTGAGGTCCCGAAACGGCGATATTGACCGTGCCGAGGACGAGTGAGTCGACGGTCGCGGTGCGGTCCAGGGTGATCGAGCCCGTATTGATCGTCACCGCATAGGTGTCAGTCGGGGTGGGCAGGCCGTTGATGGGACGGAAAGCGTTACTCCAATTCGTACTTACCGAGTAGAGTCCCGATCCAAGCCATACGGCCTGGCTCTGGGCGGCGATGGCGGCGGGAATCGCCGCACTGGCGCATAGGGTGAGGAAGAGGCTTCGAAGGACGGGATTCATTTCGGCTTGGATGGATCGGGCTGGGCAAAGTAGTCACGGACGACTGCTTCGGCAGGTTTATTTCTGAACTGAAAGTCGGTCGAGGGTTTTGGCGCGTAATCCGGGTCGGAGAACCATTGCCACCAGTACACGCCGTAAAACCACGGTTTCCCCCAAAAGTTGCGCATCCAGACTTCGTAGCTCAGGCGCTGCTCCTCGGGATTGGGCGCGCCACCGTCCTGCCATGCGCTCGGCTGGAGGCCAGCTCCATCGATACTTCGGAACCCGGATTCGGCAAAGATGATTGGTTTTTTCCAGGCGCGGCTGAACTTCTCCAGGCGATCACTGACCTTCGCGGCCTCGGCGGAGCGTTGTTCGAGCGTGCCCCCACCGATCGGGAAGTAGGCGGAAATGCCGACATATTCGAGCAGGTCCCAGAATTTGATCTGGTCGAACTCCTCGGCCCAGTTTGCGGAGTACGTACACGGCCCGTGGTAGACGCCTCGAATCTCGGGGATCAAAGCCCGCCAATCATCGGGTCGCAATTTCGTAGAGTTTCGCATCTCACTGCCGACGGAGAATAGCTCGACGCCTTCCTCCTCGGCCATCCGGGCGAAGTAGAGGATGAATTTCCGATACTCGGAGAACCATGTCTTCCAGTCAGCGTCCGATTTCATTGCGACATCACCGCGCCACTCTCCGGGCGCACCATACATCCCGATCCAGATGTGGGGATTCAGCAGGACCTTCAGCCCGGCCTGATGTGCGTCGCGGATCGTCCGGCGCACACGCTCGGGCGTCATGGTCAGATCCTCGCCGGTGTAGCCGAAAATACGTGGGTCCTGGAGGTTGAAGCTGTAGCCGAGCGGCGAGATGCTGACGTAGTTCGCTCCGAGCTGCCGGATCGCCGTGAGGGACTTGAGTGCCGTGTCGCTGCCGTAGCCGCGCTCCAGCGAATGATTGTGCGAGAAGCAGACCCCTTTCTGGAATTCCGGTTTGAAATCCGCACCAACCGGAGGAATACGCGGAGACTGCGCCGCGGGCGGTTTGCAGCCGGCGATGGCCAAAGCCAGTCCCAAGGTCAGGATGATCCGGCCCTTCATGGCTGGGTGGGGGTGGAGGTGTTCGCGAGCAGAATCCATGGGCCGGCGTGAGCCACCTCGCGAAAGGAGGCGGTCTTCCGGGCGCCCAGTGACGGCCAGATCCCGGCGATGGCATCCTTGGACCCGAGGTCTGCCCGCATCAGCAGTTGGGTGGCCCGGAGCTGAGGATTGCTCAAAGCGAAGCGATGGCGGGCTTCATGGGAAAAGATAAACGGCGTCGGGTCATTCAGAATGGCGACGAAGGCGGCTCCTTCCACTTCGTCGAGAAGAACGCCGGGAGCCCGGCCAAGTTTGGCGGCGAGGGTGCGTTCGTCGGAAAAAGTGGCCAGTTCATTGGTACGGCCGGTGGCCAGTCGAATGAGGGCGTGCTCTTCGCTCTGCGACGACGCCGCGAAGAAGACCCAGGCTCCGATTGTCGAGACCGTGGTCGTTACGACCAGGGCCGCAAGCTCGGCCCGTCGAAAACGGTTCAATCGAGCGCCGAGGAAAATGAGAATGATGCTTAGCAGGGTGGCGAGAGTGAAGGGGGCCCGCATGGTCGGGAGATCCCCAAAGGAAATGCCGATCCAGGCTACGAAGAAGGGAATGAGGCAAAGGAGCGCGATCGCCGGGTTTCGCAGCCGGATAAGGAGATAGATGAATGGCGGGCAGGTGAGAGCGGCTCCGTAGAGCAGATACCAGGCATTCCCCAGTGGAGAGTGAGAGGACGCGGGCTCGAGTCCGCCGAGATGCGTGAAGGAGGATGTCGCCGGGCGAAGGCCCCGGAAAAAATCGTGATCGAACATCCCACTCAGTACGCCGCTGGCGATGTGTACGGCGATGATGGGGAGATAGAGCAGCAGCGCGATGGTGAAGATACGACGCCACTGACTGCGCTCCTTCGGCGGAAGCAGGAGAGGCGTGACGAGCAGAAAGGCGGGCAGGGCAAGGATGAGGCCCGGCTGCGCGCAGCAGGCGAGTCCCAGGAGCAGCGCGGCCGCCCAAAGGAAGCGGATGGCGTGAGCCTGGTCGCGCGCGGTATCGATCCAGGCGGAGAGTCTCCCTTCGCCGCGCAGGTCGTTGAGTGACTGTTGATCCAGGGCGAAACGGGCGGCGAGATGGATCGAGAAAACCAGCAGCGCGAGGACCGCGATTCCACTGCTGCCGCTGCAGGCACTGTGCAAAACCCCAGGCAGGATCGGGAGCACGACGAGGAGGAGGACAAGGATCGGCACCCGGGCGACATCCCGCCGGAACCAGAAGAAAAACCATGTGCAGACGACGGCGCCGAGGAAGGACGACATCCAGATGGCGGGGTTCTTCAGGCCGATCTCGGCAAATGGCAGAGTGAGAAGGAAGGGAAGCGGTGGGTGAGGGACCCCAAGGCTGAGGAGGGTGAGCGCGTCCCCACGTGTGGCGAGAATCGCCCGGGAGGAAATAATGACGTCCTCCAGGGTGAGGAACCCGAAACGCTCGGCGAGCATTTGTCCGAGCCCGCAGTACACCGCCCACAGGCCGGCAAAGATGAAGAGCGTGGAAAGCGAAAATCCCCTACGCATTCGAACTCGTGGTGTCGGGGAAGGAGACCGGGAGGGCGGAAAGCCCGTGCGTGGTCTTTTCCCAATAAAATGGCTTCACGATCAGCTGCCAGAGCCCCTTGTAAGAGGCGATCGAGTGCATGATCCAGTAGAGGGGATTCAGCAGCGAGTAGATGCCGAGCGAGTAGTTTCCCCGGCGGAAAACGGCGAGCACGCAGGTATAGATCGCCATGAGATTGCCCACCGCGAGATTTGCGAACGAGAGATAGAACAGCCATGCCGGGAAGATCTCGGCGATCGCCTCGGCGCGGGTGACGAGCCAGAGAACGAGCAACAACCAGAGGATCGGGTTCAGCAGGAAAACGAGCGGCGTTCCGCCGATAAAGAGCGTGAAGCCGATGAAGCCACGCAGGCCGATCGTGCGGGCGAGCTTCACGGGGTTCCTCATGTGGACAAGGAAGGTCTGCATGTAGCCCTTGATCCAGCGGGATCGCTGACGGATCCAGTTTCCGTACGCGCAGTTTGCCTCCTCGTAGGTCGTCGAGTCGATGGTGGCGACCGTGTAGCCGCGAGCACTCGCGCGGAGGCCGAGATCGGCATCCTCGGTGACGTTGTAGGGATCCCAAGCGCCGAGCTCCCGGAGGCGGTCGATCTTGAAATGGTTACTCGTGCCGCCGAGAGGGATCGGCACCTTGAGCGCCTCCATGCCCGGGAGGTTGTAGTCGAACCAGCTCGAGTACTCGAGGGTGAACATCCGCGTGAGGAGGTTGTCGCGCCAGTTGAAGTAGTTCAGGCAGCCCTGGATGCAGACGACATGGTCGGGCAGCTTACGGAAGGCGATGACGACTTTCTCGAGCTGGTCGGGCTCGGGAAAGTCCTCGGCGTCGAAGATGGCGAGATAGTGGCCGTTCGAAAAATAGAGGCCGTAGTTGCAGGCCTTCGGCTTCGTCTTCGGCTGCGCGTCGGGGACGATGATGGCGTGGAAATTCGGAGGTGGATTCGCCGCGCGAAAGGCGGCGATCGTTTCGTCGTCGCCGGTCTCGAGCAGCACTTTGACGTCGAGCTTGCAGAGCGGGTAATTTAGGTTCGCGAGCTGGCGGATGAGGTTCGCGACCACCGAGGGCTCTTTGTAGACCGGCACCAGGATCGTGTAGGTCGGCAGCGCGGCTTCATCGAGACGCTCGATTTCCAGTGGCGTGACTTTCTGGGAGACGTTGCGGGTCGAGCCGATGAAGGCGAGCAGGGTTTTGAAGCCGACGCAGAGCGCGAAGAAGACGTTCAGCAGGCAGTTGACGACGATGAAGGTGAGCCGGGCATCCAGCCAGACACAGGCGAGGAAGAGGGTGCCAACGCCCCAGAGGGCGCCGAGCTGGGCGTTCGTGAAGGTGCGGCGGGCGGAGAGATGCGGATGTGCGCGGGCGAGGCCGTTGACCGCCTGGTCCATGAAGTGCGCCCCGAAGAATACGCCGGCGAGGTCCACCCATTCCTCCTCGAGGATCAATACCGCAGGGACTCGCAATCGTTGAAGTTCCGTCGGAAGATTGGCGGGGTCCGCAGCGGCGATAGCGCGGGAGCCGTCGTGCAAGGCGACTGGCAACGCGAGGGCATGGCGCCAGACTTCCCACGGAGCGAGCGCGGCGAGTTCCGAGCTGAACTTGAGATCGGCCGGGAGTGCTCTTGGGCAACGATAGACGCTTTCATAGCGGGCCAGATAAAGTTCCGGCGTGACCATGGCGAAGGTTCGCAACAGCGGATGCGCGGCCACCCCCCAAGCGATCGACTGGCGCTCGAGGTGCGACCGTTGGGCCGCGTCGATTTCGCCCCGCTCGAAGAGGTGGTTGACGAGTTGCATCAGTGCGAGGCGCGTTTTCGCCCCTGCTCGAAGATCCAAAGGATGGTCGCCGAGAGAACGAGCCACAGGCCGCCAATGATCCACCAACGGAACTGCAACCAGTTCGCGGTCACGCTGGAAACGACGACCGTCGCGGGTGCCTCCGCTCCGGGAGCGGTCGAGGTCGCTTTGGCGAGGCTTTCCGGGAGCTCGGCGAGTTCCGGCAGGGCCGACTCGCGGGTGGCGAAAGTCAGGGCCGGGGAGTTGCCGTCGCCGAGTACGACATCGCCGCCTTCCACCCACACGGAGTCCGCCATTTGCAGGGAGACGTTTTTCAACGCGACGTCCCCGCCGTTGCCCCATGCGTCGATGAGTATCGCCGGCAGGCTGCCGCCGAGTTCGCCAAGTTGCCAGATGCCGAGCCCGGCCGATGGGGAGAGGCTCAAGGCCGCCGAATCCGTGCTGGAGTGAATGCAAAGGCGGCCATCCTTGATCGTCACCGGGAAGGCGGACAACGGCCCGGGAGATTTGGTGGCCAGGCTGCCGATCACGACCGCAGGACTGCGGCTGTTCAGCTCGCTCGAGAGCGCGGGCTCGAGCAGGTGCGACGGGTTGATCCGTTGCAGCCAGGTGACCGCGTCGGCGGCGATCTTCCAATCCGCCGCCTGGGCGAGCCAGATCTGGTATGGTCCGTCAGCAAAGCGGAGGCCGGCGTCGACGAGGCCGAGCGGATCACGGGATTTCGCTGGACCGGAGACCTGGATCGAGCTATCCGGGGTCAACTGCCACAGATAGATCGCCGAGGAACCATTCGCCGGGATCATGGAAATGGAGATCTCGTTGTTGCCGCGCAACTGGCGGGCGGGGAGAGGGATGGTGAAGTCGAAGCTCTTCGAGCCCGCCGTGAGCATTTCCGAAAAGATCAACTGGCCGTTGAGGAAGATGGCCGTCGTCGGCTCGGCGCCGCTTTGAGCCGGGGAGACCACCCCGGTGAGATGCAGGACGAGATTGGCGGGCGTCGGGGTGAGTTTTGCGAGATTGAAGCGGAAGGTGCAGGCCGTGTCCCCGGTGCCCTTGTTCAGCATCATCGAGTCCGGGTCGAGGTCGCTCAGGAAAGCGCCTGCCTTCTTCGGCTGGGCGGAGGGGGCGGCCGTGCTGATGGCGGACGTCCAGCTCTGACCGGGGAGAGGGATCTGCTCGGCGAGCTTCAGCGCATTCCAAACTCCCTCAGCCTCGGTCTCCGTGCTGGCGCGCACATGAACGATGCGATCAAGTCCCTCGGAGGTGATCTCGAGCGGCGCTTTCCCCTCGACGGCGGGCTCGATGACGAATCGATCCGTGTTCGACAGGGCGGCACCGGTCGTGGAGTCGGAGAAGCGCAATTGGCTGTGCGGCGAATTCTTTGCGGCCCAGGAGGTGAGCTTCAAGGCGAGATCGGTTTGCAGCGGCGTGGCGTCGGCGGGAGCGACGATCTCCACCAGCGGACGCAAGGTGATGGCCAGCCGGCCGATCGAGAGCCAGTCGCCTGCCATGCTGTCGAAGACACAGGAGAAGCTAGAGCTGGGCAGGACGTCGATCCACGTCATCGCCCGATCCGCGGAAGCGCTCGGCGAGCCGGAGGCATCGACAAGGGCGAGATCGCCTTTGATCGTCAGCTTGAGAATGTTGCGCGTCGGGTCGTCCGCGCGCGTACTTTTCGGAATGGCGCCGTGCAGGACGAGCGTGCCTCCTTTGTCGATCCGTTCGGTATCCACCGGACGGTCATTGAGCAGGATGCTTACCACCGATCGCGGACTGAGGAAGGGCGAGGGCAGGATCTCAATCCGTACTTCGGATTTGGCCTCGTCCAACACGCGCGAGGGCAGCGGGAGGTAGTAGTCCTTCTGCACCTGTGGGCCGGAGAGGCGGTCCGGACGGAGGACGCCGAGATCGGAGAACTTGCTCTCGACCTGAATGGGCGCGGCGGAAAGCGAACTTCCGAGAGCGAGCAGCAGGATGGGGATCAGAGCGAGAGGTTTCATTTCAGACAAAGCAGCCAGTAGGTGAAAGCGATTCCCGCGCCGAGCAAGGTGGGAATGAGAATCGTGGAGAGATGGACCGAGATTTTCTTTCGGCGCGCGGAGACCGGTGCGTTCAGCGAAGGGTCGCCGGAGAGATAGAGTTCCTGAAGCAGGCTGCGGAACTCGGGTAGCGACACCGGCTTCGTCAGGGCCGCGTCGGCGTCATTCTTCGTGACGGAGGATTCGGAGAGGGAGTTGAGGAAAAGGATCGGCGCGGTGACGCGGGCATCGCGCAAATCGCGCACGAGCTGTGCTCCGGAGGCGTCCGGGAGGTTCGCGTCGATGACGTACCCGGCGAATTCATGGTTGCCCTTCGATTGCAGGGCTTCCGCGCGGCTGGTCGCGATCGAGGTCTCGAAATGATCCGACGAGGCTCCGTGGGCAAGCGTCCGGGCCAGGATCGTGCTGCCGGAGACAATGAGGAGATGGGGCCGATGCCCTTGATCAAAGAGGTGCAGTCGCATCGCGGCGGTAAGTGGGAAGAGTGATGACGAGAGTCACGCGCTCGCCGTTACGGCGCTTTACGCTCGCGTCTCCACCGAGCATCCGGGCGGTGCGCTGGGCGAGCGCGAGGGCGACGGTCGCATCTGGGCTGACGGTCTGCACGGCAAAGGGCTCGAACAGGCGCCGGGCGGTCGAGTCGGAAAGCCCGGGCATCAAGGCCTGCAGATGAATCTCCGCGTGGCCGTGGTGACGTCCCGCTTTCAACTCGAGCGTGCCACCGATGGGGCACAGCAAAGCGGTGCCGGTAACGAATTGAACAACCGCCATCCGGAGCAGGGAGCGGCTGGATTCCAGGGAGAAATCCTCGAGATAGCTCTGCAGGGTGATGTTGCGGGCGGAGATTCGTGCAAGGGCTTCCGGCTCGGTCTCGTTCCACCAGCTCCGGAGTGAGAAATTTTCCCAGACGATTTTCCGCTGCGAGCCCCCGGCCAGTTCCGCGAGCATTTGCAGCGTCCCGGTGAGTTCGGAAGATGCTTCGCTGATATAAGGCGCGAACGCCTGGATGGACTCGGTTTCGTTTTCCTGCAGGAGGCCGGATTGAAGCTGGAGCGTGCTGACGGGATCCTCGAGCCGGCGGGTCAGCCAGCGAGTGATCCGTGCCAGGATGAGCCGGTTCTCGCGTTCCAAGACGTCATCGAAGGTGCGCTGGACGCCCATGCGGAGCTTGTCCGACGAAGAGCGCAGGAGATTCCGGCAAAGCAGGACGGGATATTCACGAAGCAGTTTGCCGAACTCTTTGGCGGGCAACTGAACGATCGTCGCTTTCTGGCGGCAGACGATTCGCGCGCTGCGAGCGGGACGCCGCGAGAAGCCCGCGCTCCCGGAGATCTGTTCCTGAGTCGCGAGATCGTCGATGGCGGCGCCTTCGCCAAAGAACTCGCCCTTGCCGATGCGTGCGATCTCGGAGAATTCCGCGTTCGGCGTGGTGCGAATCAGGAATCCGATCTCTCCTTCCGCGACGATGTGGATCGCGTGAGTGACATCGTTGTCTTCAAAAAGAACAGCGTCCTGCTCCATCTCAAACACCGTGGCCTTCCGGGCCAGGACCTCAATGACGTCAGCGGGCAGACCCTCGCATAAACGGCTGGCGCCGAGGCACCGATGAACAAGATGATCCTGCGTAATTTCCAATAGAGGCCCGCTTTCTTCCGAATTGGGGTCGATACTGCCTTGCGCCCACACTGTGGCAAGCTAAGAATCCGCGCCGATGCAATGGGCCCGGAAGGCGATAATACTCTTGAATTTGGCGCTTACGCTCCTCGCCGCTCCGGGCGCGAAGGCCGGGGCCTGGGCGAAGGAACCTGGGCACGGTCTCGCGATTCTGACCTATTATTTTTATAGCACCGACGACCAATTCGGCAACGGGTGGCATAAGGAGCCTTTTGGCTACGAAGGGCGATTCGTCAAAAACGAGTGGAATCTCTACACCGAGTACGGCATCTGCAAGCGGCTTACTTTCGTAGGGAATTTCTTCCTCGATGCGCTGACTTATGAAAACCGTTTCGAGCGGCAGAATAATTTTGGCCTCGCGGACCAGGAGGTTGGGCTGCGCTATCAATTTGCCGACAAAATCCCCCAGTCCCTGCAACTCACGGTAAAAATTCCGGGGCCGTACTCGGTGAATACCCAACCGGCGCTCGGCAATGGGCAGACCGATGTGGAGCTCGCGTACTATATCGGCTCCAGCTACAAGGTCTTTGACCATTGGGGCTTCGTCGATGCGGGGGCGGGCTTTCGTTTGCGGACCGGTGCGCCGGCGGACGAGCTTCGCTGGTACCTCACGGCCGGCATGACGCTGACGAAGTGGCTGGAGATCTATTATGTCGAGGCCAGCGGCATTCATGGTCTGGGGGACGATCAACCGCAGTTCGTTGGAAACAATATTCTCCTCACGACCGACTTCGACCTGATCAAGCTGGGTGGCTCGGTGCTGGTTCATCCCGCGAAGAACTGGACTATTCAGGCGGGGCCCTATTTCTCGGTCGCGGGTCGCGCGACCGGCGCGGGCGGAGGTTTCAAGCTGGCGGTCTGGCGGGAGTTTTAGGCCCTGCTCCCGTGGCCGCTTCTACGGGCTCTAACCGGCGGGGCTATCATCCTGCGGCTCTTCGCCGAAGCGGGCTTGGATGCAGGGTGGTTCACGGCTCGATTGAAGATCGAGAGACAGCTCCCTTCTCGAGAGTGCCCCAAGGCAGTCCCCGATGATCCATCACCCTGGCCCTTAAGTGCCGTAGGTGAGTTGGGAGTTATACTCGAGCAGGCCGTTGTGAAGGGTATAGACGATCTCGTTTCCATCTTCGCCCTGGACGAAGATATTTTGCCCCTCCGAGATCAGCCCGATTTCTTCCGCGTGCGCTCCATCCAACGGTCCGCCAACCAATTCGATATCTTTCATACGACAATAGAAGATCGTTGGAGCCATTCGTGGTGGTCGCAGACACCGACGATTCTGATGATTTGAAAAATGGTGCCTGCTTTGATCAGGAGCGGTATTTCAGAGCCGCTTCGGTCCGATTCCGGACGTGCAGCTTGGAATAGATCCGCTTCACGTATGTGCGCACGGTCTCCAAAGTCAGGTCCATCTTGTCGGCGATTTCCTTGTTGATGAATCCGGCGGCGAGAAGCTCGAGGAGCTCCAGCTCTCTGGGGGAGAGTTTCTCATCGGCTGGCACGGTCACTCCCCTGGCCTGGAAGTGGTGGACGATCTTGCGCGCGATGTGGCTCGAGAAGGGCGATCCTCCCGTATAGACATCGCGGATGGCGTCGAAGAGTTCCTCCGGTGGGCTGGACTTGAGCAGGTAGCCGCTGGCCCCTGCCTTCAGGGCGCGCAGGACGATGTCTTCGTCTTCGTAGACCGTGAGCATCAGGATCTCCACGGAAGGGACCTTTTCCTTGAGCAGTGGGAGGCAGGCGATGCCGGACATCTTCTGCAGGTTGACGTCGAGCAGGACGACATCAGGAGTGTTCTTCGGGATTTGCTTCAAGGCTTCTTCGGCGGACGCCACGGCATAGAGGCAGACCAGATCGGGCGAGGTGTGCAGGACGTTAACGAGCTGGGTGCGCACTTCCGGGTTGTCCTCGACGACAACGACGGTCTTTTTTGATGGGGGCGTAGGCATTTTAAGGAATCGGGACTTCGAATTGGATGGTGGTTCCCCTCACGACGTTGCGTTGGAATGTGACCAGCCCATTCACCGCGGTCATGCGTTCTCTCATATTGGCGAGTCCATTGCCCTCGGTTTGGGCGTCGGGCTCCATGCCCCGGCCATCGTCGGCGATGGTGATGCTGAGGACCGGAGATTCAAAAGTGATGCGAGCCTTCAGCTCACTGGCGTCGGAGTGTTTGAAGACATTGTTTACCGCTTCCTTCACCGCCAGGACGATGTGGTGACGCACGTCGCTGGGGACGGTGCGGTGATCGGCCATGGTCAGGGCGTCGATCCGGCAACGGAGTCCTGCTGCCTTGCAACGGCTCGAGATGGTCCGGCAAAGGAAGCTGACCAGGGACTCAAGGTGATCGTTCTTGGGGTTGACCGTCCAGACCGTTTCCGTGAGCGCCGCCACCAGATCGCGAGTCAGGTGGGAGAATTCCTCAAAGCTCTCGCGATCCTCTGGAGTGGAGACGCGATTCTCGGCTTGGGAACTCAGCAGGGACAGGTGGGTGAGGCGAGCGCCGAGATCATCATGCAGATCATGCGCGATGCGCAGCCGCTCCTGCTCGAGCAAACGCGTGCGCTCGAGCTGGCGGCGAGTCCTGGCCCGGACGAGGCCGTATGCGGCCAGCGCCACGACGAGGTTCGTGACCAGGATCCCTCCACCCCAAAACCAGGGGCTTTCCCAATAGGGGGCGGCGACGATCAGGGTGGATGTGTTTTCCGATCCAATCGGTTTTCCCCAAACGTCGACCTCCTGCATCCGGAACGTGTACCGGCCGGGGGCAAGGTGGCTGTATTCCACCGGGGTGCGTTCGCCGACGGAGTTCTCGTAGACTTCATCCCATTCGATCGAGAGGATCTCCCCCGGTTTGCTCGTGAGGAGCGTGTCCTGTGAGAATCTCCACTCGGCGTGGCCGGCGTTGTCGTCGTCCACGATGGCGAGGGTATCCTCCGATCCATTCGGGGTTGGAAGGCTCAGGATCCGCGCCATGGAGCGATGGGTGCCATCCGCGACCCATACGGACTTTGCGGTTAAATCCTCGTTTGTTCGGATGGGGCCGCTTTCACCAAGGACGAGCTGTCGGCCGCCGTCCGCAGCGGTGCGAGTGATCCGGACGTTCTTGACCAGATAGACTCCCACCGATGCGGGGCTGCCTGCAGACGAGAGCACTACGCCAAGGGTCCGGGCGTGCTCCGGGACGATGACGGTCTCGTGCCGGTGAGTGAAAGTCGCTTTGCTCGCATCGGCATTTGCCCCGGGGCTCGCGCCTTGCATTTCAAAAATCTTCTGTCCGAAGCGAGTGTCCGTGTCGTCGTAGAAGCAAACGGTGAAGGTGGCGCTGCCAACGTGCTGCTTCCAATCCTGATCGACCCCCTGGAGCATGTACCGCACCCGATTGAAGTCAGCGGCCGGCCGGGATGGATCTCCGAGCGTAAAGACGATGCTTTGCGCCGAATAGGGAATCCGGTGTTCCGGCTCTTTCGGAAGCGATTTGCCGTCCACGGCCACTTGGATTGGTTCGGCCGCCGCCGCCCGGAGGATGGCCATGCTGGCAAGGACTGCCACAGTCCTGAAAATGGAATGGGGAATGCCAAAGGAAGATTGGCTCATGGTCGCTTCGGCACAGGTTCGGGGGAGTGGAAAAGTATCCCCAAGCGGGGGAAAAATCATGCTAGTTTATCGGGCAGAGAACGAAACGTCCCCGTTTGAGGACTACCATGGTTTTCGATCGCGAGGCATGGTGTCCGACTTTCGCATGAACTCTCCCCGTTGTTTTGCCACCGCTTTTTTGCTGACTCTCGTTTCCGTTCTGCCGGGCCGGGCTCAGCTTCCCGATAAAAGTGCCATCGCCTCCGGCTGGCAGATGCAGGACACGGCGAAGGTTTCGCAGACCGGCGATCAGCTCTCGCAGGCCACGTTCACCGCGAGTGGCTGGTACAAGGCCACGGTCCCGGGGACTGTCCTCACGACGCTGGTCGATAACAAGGTCTTCCCGGAACCGCTCTTTGGGGAAAACAATCGCCCCGACAGGATTCCTGAGTCGCTTAGCCGCACGGACTGGTGGTATCGGGCTGCTTTCGCGGTTCCGGCCAATTACGCCGGGCGGAAGGTCTGGTTGAACTTCGACGGCATCAACTATGCCGCTCAGGTCTGGGTGAATGGCAAAAACGTGGGCGTGATCAAGGGCGCGTTCATCCGGGGGATGTTCGATATCACCGCCCTGGTCCAGCCCGGTCAGCCGGCTGCAGTGGCGGTTCGGATTTCCCCCCAGCCGCATCCCGGCATTCCGGCCGAGCACACCATGGGCGCAGGGAACGGGCCGATCGGCGGAGTCACGCGACTGGACGGTCCGACCTTTGCCTGCTCGATCGGGTGGGACTGGATGCCTGGCATCCGCGATCGCAATACCGGCATCTGGCAGAAGGTCTTCCTCTCCGCTACGGGACCGGTTCTGGTGAAGGATCCCCAGATCACGACCGACCTCCCGCTTCCCAAGCTCGATTCCGCGGAGGTAACGATCGTCGCCACGTTGAAGAATACGACCGATCAGCCGCAGACCGGCGTGCTGAAAGGCAGCTTCGACAATGTCACCTTCGAGAGGGCGATCGAACTCGTGCCGGGCAGCTCGCAGACCGTTTACTTCGATCCGAAGAACACTCCGCAGCTGAAGGTGAAAAATCCGAAGCTCTGGTGGCCGAACGGCTTCGGACCGCAAAATCTCTCTTCGCTCCATCTTTCCTTTGAATTGGACGGGAAGATCTCCGACGCGCGCGACGTGACCTTTGGCTTCCGCGAGATCACCTACGACGCGCCCGGCACCGACAGTCTCGCGATCAGCGTCAACGGTGTGCGGGTTTTCGCCAAGGGCGGCAACTGGGGAATGGACGAGGCCTTGAAGCGTATCCCCAGGGAGCGCCTGGAGGCTTTTGTCCGTCTGCATCAGCTCGCGAACTTCACGATGATCCGCAACTGGGGTGGCCAAAGCACCAGTGACGATCTCTATGATCTGTGCGACAAGTACGGCATCCTGCTCTGGGACGAATTGTTCCAGTTCAACTCCGCCGACCCCCAGGATCTGGATCTCTACCTGGCGAATTGCCGGGATAAGATTCTGCGCTTCCGCAACCACCCGTCGATCGCCCTGTGGTGTGCCCGCAATGAAGCAACTCCGCCCAAGTATCTCGACGACGCGGTGCGCGGCCTGACCACCGAGCTCGATTCCCTGCGCTGGTACCAGTCGAATTCCGGCCACGGCAGAGGAGCGAACTCCGGCGGTCCGTACGATCTACAGACGCCGGGCGATTACTATCACTTCTCGGAACTGCCGAAATTCAACAAGTCGGAGACATTCAAGACGGAGATCGGCGGCATCACCATTCCGACGATCGAGTCCATCCAGGGCATGATGCCCGAAAAGGACTGGAACACGATCAACGACGACTGGGCCGAGCACGACTTCACAGCTGGCAGCGGGCGCAAATATCCCGCGCTCGTCACCGATCGCTACGGCAAGATCGCCAACCTCGCGGACTTCGTACGCAAGGGGCAGATGATGAACTACGAGGGCTATCGCGCCTTGTTCGAAGGCCGACAGGCTCAGATGTTCCATCCCGTGCAGGGTGTGTTGCTCTGGATGAGCCATCCTGCCCAGCCGAGCTTCGTCTGGCAGATCTACCACTACGACCTTGATCCCACCGCGGCCTACTTTGGCTCCCAGAAGGCATGTGAGCCCGTCCATATCCAACTCAATGACGTTGGCAACGGCACGATCCAGGTTATCAATAATCCCCCTGCGGCCATCTCCGGCGCGAAGGCGAAGATCGTCTTGTATAACCTCGATGGCTCCTCACCTTACCAGCACGAGTATCCCGTCAACGCCCCTGGCTGCGCGGCGACCGACGTCAGCAAGGTCGAGTGGCCGGCCAACCTGTCGCCGGTGTATTTCGTGAAGCTCGAGCTTCGCGATGCCTCCGGGAAGTTGCTTTCCGAGAATTTCTATTGGCGTGGCTCGCAGGCGAAGCCGAATGACCTGACCGCCCTCGATCAGCTAAAGGTGATGAATGTTTCCGCGGAGGCCCGGCGGCGCGACGCAAACGGGAAGGTTTTTATCGATCTGGCGCTGAGGAACCCCGGCCCGCAGGTCGCCCTCATGGTTCATGCCCAGCTTTATCGCGGAAAATCCAAACAGCGTGTCCTGCCCACCTATTACGCCGACAACTACATCTCGCTTGCTCCCAATGAGCAGAGGGTCGTGACCTTCGAAGCCTCCGCCGCGGATTTGAAAGGCGAGAAACCGCTCGTCCTGATCGACGGCTGGAATATCGGGGTGAGTCCGGTTGCTTCCGCGTCGGTCGACGTGGCGTTGAATGAGAATGCGCAGGTCAGCCATTGGCCGCAGACCGGCCTTACCTTTGCCGTGCCGAAGCTCGAGCCCCAGGATGAGGTTCATCTCAATGCAGGCGGCTTTACGCGTGACGGATTCCAGGGGGACCCCGGATATCTCGAGGGCTCCCCCGGCTTCTATACCGGCGACGTCACCGTGAACGTGCCGAATGCCGCTCCAGCCCCTATTTATCAAACGGTCCGTTGGGGAAATCTCGTCTATCCGTTCCTCTTGAAGCCAAAGCCCGGGCAGACCTACACCGTGCGCCTCCACTTCATGGAACTCAACGAAAAGCTGGCCGGCAAGCGCGTCTTCAACGTCAGCATCAATGGTAAAACCGTGATCACCGATCTGGATATTTTCCAGGAGGCGGGTGGCCAGTACAAGGCACTCGTGAAGCAGTTCACCGGGATCGCACCCGACGCCAAAGGCATGATCAATATCGGCATCGACAAGGGGAAAGTCGGCACTCCGCAGGTCAACGGCATCGAAATCCTGAAGAACTGATTTCCCACCGCCGCACGGCGCCTGTCCTCTTCATGAAAATTCCAGTCTTCCTTCTCTGGCTGGGCCTGGCCTCGTCGGCTTTTGCCCAGGCGAACACCGGAGTCTGGCCCATGCCCGATCGCCTGCCGGGCGCGCCCGGCGGAGATAATACCGCGGCGTTTCCGACTCCCAAATTCGACTGGGTCGAACGGGTCAAAAAAACCAACGCTCGCGCCCATGAGAATCCCGGAGAGATCGAGCTCGTGTTCGATGGGGATTCCATCACCGACTTCTTCTGGCCCTCGGACCGGGGGAAGGAAATCTGGAACGCCCGCTACGCGAAATATCACGCGTTCAATTTCGCGATCTCCGGAGACCGTACCGAGCATCTACTCTGGCGTCTGGAGTCCGGCCAGATCGATGGCATCCATCCCAAATTGGTCGTGCTGTTGATTGGCACCAACAATCTGGATCGCAATACCAACGAGGAGATCGTCGCGGGGATCAAGGCGATCGTGGAGGCTTATCGGAAACACAGCCCCGACGCGGTGATCCTCCTTCAAGCCATTTTTCCGCGTGGGGAAAAAGCCAGCGATCCAAACCGCGCCCGGATCAAGGAGATCAACCGTGCCATCTCGCAGTTCGGCGACGGTCAGCACGTCGTCTTCATCGACTTCGGCGACAAGTTTCTCTCCCCGGACGGTTCGCTCAGTCCCGAGATCATGCCCGACTTCCTGCACCCCAGCAAAAAAGGCTATGAGATCTGGGCCGATGCGATCCAGCCCACGATCGATAAGTATCTTGCGCATTGATCGGCGGCGTCCTGCGCAGACCGATGGCAATGACTTGAAGCAGGGGGCAAGCCGCGATTGATTGAACGTCTCCCCAGATGACAGCCATCCGCCTGACCATTTCTCTCGGACTGTTTCTCGTGCTTCCGGCTTTGCCTGGTCTTGCGGCCGATCCGAAGCCCGAGCAGGTCGCTCCCGGCGTTTGGCGGCTTCACTTCGGGTCACCGGAAAAGCTGACCCCCCTGAGCTTTCGGACGGCTCCGCCCCTGCTTGAAGGATTTGACGCCTTGCCGGACCCGACGATGCCGCTCGATGTAAGCCGGATTTCGTTCTCGGCGATGGGCCATGGCTGCTCGGTAGGTCTGCCCATGACCAGGGAGGAGCGCATTTACGGATTCGGATTGAACACCAGGCTGTTCGAGATGACCTCGGAATCCGACGCCTTCCAGCCGGGGGCTCCCGACCGTTCGCACCCCGGGCGGCATGTTTTCCTGCGTCCTACGGATGCTCCGGAGAACGATCTGAACGATTCGCATGCGCCGGTTCCTTTTTACGTCTCGACTCGTGGTTACGGCATCTATGTCGACACGGCTCGCTACGCTTCCTTTTACACCGGAAACGTTGCTCCAAAGACTCGCGGAAAACCGGCTGAGGCCGAAATGAAAGGTGGTCTCTCGACCGACGACCTCTACAAGGCGCGTGAACTCAGTACGAAGACGATGCTCGTGGATGTCCCTGCCGCGTCCGGGATCGATGTGTACATCTTCGGTGGTCCGACCCTCGGCGACGCGGTTCGCAGATACAATTTATTCTCCGGAGGTGGTGCGGTTCCTCCGCTATGGGGGCTGGGAATCCAATACCGCGGATTTGCGAAGAACACGGCGGCGGACAGTCTCGCGCTGGCGAAGTCGATCCGGGACAGCCAGGTGCCGATCGATTGCTGGGGATTGGAGCCCGGTTGGCAGTCGAAGGCCTACTCGTGTTCGTTCGTCTGGAACAAACATGCGTTTCCCGATCCCGATGGCTTCATCAGGCAGATGCTCGAGATGGGCTACCAGGTGAACACTTGGGAGCATTGCTTCACCAATCCAGAGTCGCCGATTTTCGAAGCGTTGAAACCGTGGTCCGGTGACTATCTCGTCTGGAATGGCCTCGTCCCGGACTTCGCCACGCCGGAGGGGCGGAGGATTTTTGGCGACCTTCATGACGCCAGTATTTTTTCCAAAGGGGTCACTTCGGTGAAGCTCGACGAGTGTGACAATCAGCCGTCCTCAGCGAAGCCGTGGTCTTTTCCGGAGGCGAGCGCGTTCCCCTCGGGGCTCGATGGCGAGCAGATGCATTCGTTGCTGGGCATCCTCTATCAGCAGACGATCTACGAGCGCCTGCGGAAGATGAACGTTCGCACGTGGGGGCTGGTGCGGAATTCCGGAGCTCTCGCGGCGCCGTTGCCGTTCAGTCTCTACAGTGACAGCTACAACGATCGTTCCTTTGCGCTCGGTCTGGTCAAACAAGGGTTCTCCGGCCTGCTGTGGACCCCGGAGGTTCGCGATGCCAAAACGATCGAGGAATATTACCGGCGGCTGGAGCTGGTGATCTTCTCGCCCGTCGCGCTGATCAATGGCTGGTACATGAAGCTGCCGCCATGGCTGCAGATCGATCGCGACAAAAGCAACCGTGGCGAGCTCATGGCGGATCACGAGGAGGTGACCCGCATCACGAGGAAGATCTGCGACTTGCGAATGAGCCTCATTCCATATCTTTACTCAGCCTTCAACGAGTACCGTCTGCACGGGATGCCGCCCATGCGGGCGCTGGTCATGGACTGGCCGGAGGATAAGGAGACCTTCGACCTTGCCGACGAATTCATGGTGGGGCCGTCCCTGCTCGTGGCGCCGATTTTCAATGGGCAATCCAGCCGGAAGGTCTATCTCCCGGCGGGCAACTGGTTCGATTTTTACACGCATGAAAAGATCGCCGGTGGCCGAGGGATCGAGGTGAGGAAGGCGCTCGACGAGATTCCGCTCTACGTCAAAGAGAACAGCCTTTTGCCTTTAGCGAAGCCGGTGGATCATGTGCAGCCGGATATCTGCTTCGAGCTGGAGGTGAGCGTCTTCGGCGAAAAGCCGGCGGCCTTCACGCTCTATGAGGACGATGGCCTGACGTATGACTTCGAGCATGGGGCGCAAAATCGGATCGTCCTGAACTGGGGCGGCTCCGCGGGCTCGGAAGAGAAAACCGGCAGCTACAAAGGCGCCTCGCGTTATCGGGTTTCGAACTGGAAGATCGCGAAGCCTTCGACGACCTCACCTTGATCCAGTACATGAACTTTTTTCCCCGTTTTTTGAGCCGTGCCTTGGGGCAGGTGATAGTCGTGGCCGGGATGACGGCCGCGCATTCTCTCGGCGCAGACGCGCTGGATCCGATCGTCAAGACGCTGCCTGACGGGAGTTCGGTGCGGATCGTGAAAAGTTATCCGCAGGGGAAAATGCGCGCCGCCTGCCAGAGCTTCGACGATGGCACCCTGGGCTCGGATTGGCCTGCGCTCGACGCACTGCGAAAACGGAAACTTCCGGCCACGTTTTTCATCAACTCGATGCACCCGCAGAGCAAGGATGCGATCAAGTTTCCTCAGCGATATGCCGGCTTCGAGATTGCCTCACATGGGGCCAATCACAAGGGGTTGGCCGGTCTCACCGGGGAACAGGTCCGCAGCGAAGTCGAGACCGACCAGCAGATCCTCGGTCAGACTTTCGGGCAGGCAATCGATGGATTCGCTTATCCCTACGGAGACATTCCCAAGGACTCGGCGCGATTGGAAAAGCTGGAGAGTCAGCTGCGCGGCTTTGGGCTGATCTATGCCCGTCTGACCGGTGAAACGAAGGCATATGCACCCCCGGCGGACTTCATTCACTGGGTGCCGGACTGCGGGTTCCTCGATCCGATCCCCAAATTTGTGGCCCTGCCGGCCGGGGACAAGGTCCGGGTGCGGATGTGCTTCATGCACAGTATCGACTTCGCGCGGGGGCAGATGTCCTTCGAGACGTGGGAGCACATCCTCGACGAGCTCGCCGCTGATCCGGCGATCTGGAACGGTACCATGCGGGACTACGCGAGATATGTGACCGCCCTCCGCGCGCTCGAGGTCACCGATGTCGGGCTGAAGAACGATGCGGCGATCTCCGTCTGGGTGCGCGCAAACGGCAAGGCCGTCGAGGTCCCGGCGAAGACGACTCTGCAGTGGGCGTCCTTCCATTGATAGCTTCGGGCCTCCCCAAGTGGCGCACACGATTCTGCGCGGGCGGCCATCGGTCATTTAGAGGTTGCCGTTTCGGTTGTCGCTCCCGAGCCGACTCCTTTGACCCGGAGGCATGGCGGGGAGCCGATTTGAGTGCCAGCGTGAGCCTTTCGCGACGGACACGCCCTGCGAAATGGGACCGGCCTCGCTGCTGATCGCGAAAAAATCCGGGGACGCGACGCTGACGGCCCGGCAAATGCTAGGTGGCTGGTGGTCACTGACGAACGCGTCGGTGCAGAAAGTGAGATGAAGTCCAAGAAACGAGACCGCCAGCCGGGCTACGAAACGCCCAAGTCGGCACCAACCGTCTCGGCGCGTAAGAAAGCCGGGGGAAGTGAAGAGTCGAAAGCCGGCATCGGGAGGCGGCGCAGGGAGTCGAAGCTGGTTCGCCGACTGCGGGAGAAAGCGCCCGAAAGCCTCGCCATTCTGCGGGCGTTGAGTTCGCTCATCTCCAATCGAACGATGGCGGCGAGCGTGCGCCTGGTTGGAAATCCGCGGATTTGGTGGAAGAAAATATCCCCGGGAGTTCCGTTGGATGATTCGTTCGCCGGCTTCAAACCGCTTTTCCGGAGGAAGTGGATGAAAAAGGTCCATCCGGAGGATCGGGCTCGCATCGAGGGGATCAAGCCGGTTCCCATCGTTCCCGAGCCCTTCGAGTTTCGCTTTAAAAGCGTCACCGGTTCCTACCGTACGATGGCGGTTCATTCCACGCCGATCTTTGGTCCGGCGGGGAAGCTGGTCGGCATCCTGAGTCTGTATCGAGACACGTCGAAAGAGCGGAAGCACGAGGAGGACGCGGAGCGTGAGCGAGTTTATCGCGAGCAGATCGAGGTGGCCTTGCGCCAGGAAAACCGGCGGAGGCTGGGGGCGGAGAGAGTGGCGCGCAAACAATCGCAAGCTTTGTCGAGCTCTCTGGATCTTTTGCTCAAGAATCCCGAACACCCGCAGTTTACCCGGGGAATTTTGCGGGCGATTACGCGTGAGTGCGACAGCATTTGGGCGACGCTGTGGAGTTTCGAAGAGGGGCACTCCGTGCGGCGGGCCGTTTATCACGCGGACTTGACGGTCGAGAAGGCCGTGGAAGGGTTTGCGCGAAAGTATCCCGCCGACATGGAGCGCCTGGGGCAGCTCTATCGGGAAATGCTCGAGGAGCATCGCTGCCCGCTCGCCCTGCCCAATGATGACCCGAGAGTTCCGAAGCGGATTGGGGGTTTTTACGAAACGATCGAAGTGCGGGGAGTGATGCTTACGCCCTTGATCAAAGGCAACACCCTCGTTGGAGGGATCACCTATCTCCATAAGCTGACCGCGCACCGGATCGACCCCGGAAAGGTCGCGTTTCTGGAAGCGATGGGAAAACAGATGATGCTGGCGAGTTCCATGCAGTCGCTGAGCGAGACGGCACGGGAAGCCGAGCGCGCGCGGGAAAACGAGCGTCAGGCCCTCGAGCGGGAGGGGGAGCTGATGCGTATCAGCAAGCTGCTGCGTTTGTCCCTGAGCGAAGGGGCGGACGATTTTCAGCGGAGCGATTTGTTGCTCAAAGGAGTGATTCAAAACGTGGCCGAGCTCTGTGCGGCCGAGACGGTGAGTCTCTGGCGATGGAATGACGATCTCGAGTACTATGTGCCGACCTGGGATTGGAAAGGCTCGCGAGTAGCTGCTTTCCCCATCGAGGCCGGGGAGGTGCTCGGGCAGCTTGCGGCAGGCAGTCATGCGGGACTGATCAAGGCCTGGACGAAGGCGGGTAACGGCCGGATCGATCGAATCTCGATACCTCGTGTCCGCAAGTTTCTGGACGAGATCTGCCCACGCGGGAGCAAGCTCCAGAGCAGCCATATTCTAGGCGTTCCTCTGGTTTTCAACGAGGAGGTGCGGGGCTTTATCCTGGTGAGCACTTCCATCGACCGGCCGTCAGATCCGCAGCGGCTGGCCTTGCGGGCGCTGGCCTTGCAGGCGGCGTTGATCCTGAGGTTGCACGAGCTGGCTTTCGCCCAGCGGTCCGCCGCGCTCGTCGGAGAGCGCAGCCGGATTGCCCGCGATATGCACGATCTGCTCGCGCAATCCTTCAGCGGGATCACTCTGCAGGTCGAGGCGATGAAGGCCGAATGTCCGATGATGCCTCTGCCCATCCGTGCCCGGCTGGATAAAATCCGGGCGCAGGCTGATCGCAGCGTGGAGGAGGTCAGGCGCTCGATCCAGATGCTGCGGCCATCGCTGCTCGGTGATCACACGCTCGCGGATGCCCTTGTTTCGCTCGGGAGGGAGACAGAGTCGATCCATGAGATCTCGGTCAACGTTGCCGTGAAAGGCGAGCTCCCCGAGTTCGACCCACGGACCAAGACGCACCTGTTCAGTGTCGCCTTCGAGGCGGTGCAGAATGCGATCCAGCATGCCGCGGCAAAAACCATTTCGATCTCTCTCAAGCGCGTTTCTCAAAGAATCCGCCTCGCGATCGAAGACGATGGCGGCGGGTTCGACCTGGATCAGCGCGATGAGGTCGGGAGTCCCCGAGCTCATTACGGGCTGCTTCATATGGAGGAACGCGCCCGGGAGATCGGCGGGATGTTCAACCTGACCAGTGCCAAAGGAGCAGGAACACGCGTGGAAATCTCCGTGAGAGACCCGTCTTAGCCCGAGTTTCCTAGTGCGAAAATTACTTAATGTCATTAAACGTTCCCCTGCCTCGAGAATGCCGAGGTGTGCGATATGCAAATCTCACCGCCCATCCTTTATAATCACGGCCGCGTTGTCCGGGTCTTGTTGATCGACGACCATCCGTTCGTGCGTGATGGGCTGGCCGGGTTCTTGAGAGCGCAGCCGGATTTCGAGATCGTCGGGGAAGCATCCAGTGGGGCCGAGGGAGTCGAGAAAATGCGGAACCTGCTGCCGGATCTGGTGATCGTGGATCTGCGGCTGCCCGACATGGATGGCACTCAGGTGCTGGGCGCGGTGCGGGAGATGCGCTGGAGGACCTATGCCGTGGTCTTGAGTGCTTTTCGCTCGGATGACGATCTGCTGATGGCCTCGCGTTCCGGTGCCAGAGGCTATCTGTTGAAGACGGATTCCGGTGCCAAGGTTCTGGAGACGATCAGGCGCGTGATGGCCGGAGACGACATGCTGGATCCCCAGATTGGTCCCGCTTTGCGGCAGCGTTTGCTCCAAAAAGATCTCACGAACAAGGAAACGCTGATCCTGCGCTGCGTGGGGCGCGGAATGACGAACAAGGAGATTTGCCGGGCGATGAACCTTTCGGAAAACACCGTCAAAACGCATCTGCGTGGAGTTTTCTTCAAGCTCGGTGTCTCCAATCGCGCCGAGGCTTCAGCGATTGCATCTCAACGCGGCCTCGTCGGGTAGATCATCCGTACGGCTTTGACGTGTTTCCTCGCCCATTCGGGTGAGATGGTTTTTTGAACGCGGCCTCGCAAGCCCGGTAGTTTGCGCCCGCTTGAATGTTCACCGCACAACGCGCCCGGAATTGTTCGATGCCACGCTCGGCAAGCGAGTGGGTGGCGGGCGGACGCGTATTCTGCTGGTGGACGATCATCCCTTCGTGCGGGACGGGCTGGCAGGCCTTCTGAGAGCCCAGCCGGATTTCGAGATCGTGGGGGAAGCAGAGACTGCTGCGGATGCCATCGAGCAGGTGCACAGCAGGGAGCCGGATCTGGTGATCGTGGACTTGCGGCTCCCGGACATGGATGGCAGTCACGTTCTGGAGGCGGTACACGGAGTTCGCTGGCGGACGTATGCCATCGTCCTGAGTGCGTTTCGATCGGACGACGACCTCCTGAAGTCCGCACGAGCCGGAGCCTCGGCATATCTCTTGAAGACGGATCCGGCAGAGAAGGTCCTGCGAACGATGCGCCGGGTGTTGCAAGGTGAGAACATGCTGGAAGCGGAATTCACTCCGGCCCTGCGCGAACGTCTGCTCCAAAAAGATCTCACGGTGAAGGAAACCGAGATTCTTCGTTTCGTGGGCCTGGGCATGACGAACAAGGAAATCAGCCGGGTGTCCAAACTCTCGGAGAATACGGTGAAAACGCATCTGCGAGGCGTCTTTCGCAAACTCGGCGTTTCGAATCGCGCGGAAGCATCGACCATCGCTTCTCAGCGCGGTCTTGTCGGATAGGCGCAGGCGTAGGTTTTTCGTGTCTCTTCACGCCGATCGGCTTCGGCGGGTTCGTGCCATCGCCGGCTTCTTTCACCCGTTCGGGTGAAGCGTTTCTGCGCCGGATGGCCTCGCACTGGCTCTCATTGCCAATCGCCGAAGCGCGCACCCTGCGCCCTTCTCCGCCTTAACCAACTAAAAATTAATCGATGAATAAAACCATGTTCAGTGGCCCGCTTCGGCGGTCCCTGCGACTTCCGTGCCAATTGGGAAAATTGGCATGCATCACGGTCCCCGCCTTGCTGGCCAGCACCAGCTGGGGTGCCTCCGTTACTTGGGATCCGGCCCAAAATCTCACCGGCTCCGATGGCAGTGGGGTCTGGAGCATCGACGCCACGAATTGGGCCAACGGCACGTCTGATGCAGGCTGGATAAATGGAGACACCGCCATCTTCGGCTCCGGTGGCACTGCCGGGACGGTGACGGTTTCCTCTCCGCTATCGGTGGGAGACATCACCTTCAATCCGGTTTCGGGCGCTTATTCCATCACGGGCAGCACCTTGAATCTCGGGGCCACGAGCACGATCACGGCCAATGCCGATGCGACCATCGCCTCGGGTCTGGCTGGATCCGACACCGCCATCACCAAGGCGGGCACCGGAACTCTCACCATCAATAGCACTACGAGCGGTATTTCCTCGATCGCGGTCACCGCTGGCACTCTCGCTACCGGCACCAGCGGAGCGAATTCCTTCGGCAATGCTTCCACGGCGATCACGGTCTCGAGTGGCGCTTCCATTCGCGTGGGGTCCGGGTCGGTGATCCAGAACGCCATCACCTTCAACGGCGGCACGGGCGCGTCGGCTTACATCGGCGGTGCCAATCTCGCTGGGCTCATCACGCTTGCCGACGGTGATACCAAGATCAATGCGAGCAATGGCGCGACGATCTCCGGCAAGATCACCGGGACGGGCAGCCTCACTTTGAGTGGGCCAAACAAGCTGACGGTCACTGGCGCGACCAATGATTACTCCGGCGGAACGACGATCACGGACGGAATTCTCGAGGTGGCCGGAGGCGGCTCGCTCGGAACCGGCGCGGTGGCGGACGCGACAACTCTGGTGCTGAACACGAGCGCCGGGGACATCACGCTCGGAAACACGATCACCGGCGGAGGCTCGATCACGAAGTCCGGCCCTGGGATCGCGACCTTGAGCGGCAATGTCTCCACGACCGGCTATACAACCATCAGCGGAGGCACTCTTCTCATCAATGGAACGAAGAGCGGCTCCGGCGCGATCGTCTATGTGGCGGGAGCCGGATCGGTGCTTGGCGGCACGGGTGTGATCACCGGTGCGACGACGGGTGCGGTGACGCTTCTCGCCGGCGGCGCGATTTCGCCCGGCCTGCCGAACACGATGGGCACCCTCACGGTGACCAGCGTGGCCTGGACCAGCGACAACGTGACGGCAGGGATGCTCTACAACCTGAGCACGACCAGCAATGCGTCCGATCTCCTCGCGGTGACGGGTGCGTTCACGCGCTCCTCCGGGACGAGCTACTTTTTTGATTTCCAAGGCGGCGGAACCATCGGCCAGACCTACACGCTCGTGACCTATGGCAGCACCAGCTCGACCTCGGTCGCGAACCTGGTGGCCAGGAACCTGGGTGACGGGCTCTACGGCACGTTTGCCTTCAGTAGTGCGAACAATGGCGCGCTGACCATTACTGTCGTTCCCGAGCCTGCGGAAGTCGGCATGGCCATCGCCGCCCTCGCGGGTCTCGCGATCTTTGTGCGCCGCCGCAACCTCACTTGCAGCATGCTGGTTCACCCGACGGGAGAATCGGTGGCCGCACTTCCTTTGAAAAAGACCACCCAGGGGCTCGCGCTCCTCGCCGTCGGTGCGCTCGCCTTGCAATCGGCGAACGCAAAAACCGTCACCGTGAATCTGGAAACCGCAACCTTCGACGACCTTCAGGCGGCGATGAATGCGGGTGCGATCACCTCGGTGGAAATGGCTACGCTTTATCTGAACCGCCGTGCGGTTTACGATCAGGCGGGCATCAAGATCAACTCGGTGGTCTCCATCAGCCCCACGTTGCTCGACGACGCCGAGGCGCAGGACAACCTCCGCTCGAGCGGCACGCTGCTCGGACCGCTGCAGGGTCTCTTCTTCTGCACGAAAGACTCCTATCCGACCGTGAACATGGTCACGAGCGGCGGCGTCAAGTCCTGGCTCTCCCCCGTGACTGGTACCTTCGGAACGGAAGCCGGAGTTACTTACGGCCCGGTGGTTTCTCCGGCCGACTGTTTCGTCGTGGCGAAACTCAAGGCCGCCGGCGCCGTCCAGCTCGGCCATGGCAACATGGATACCTGGGCGACCTCGGCCAGCAGCACCACATCGAATGCCTATGGCACGACGCTGAATGCCTACATGCTTGGCAGTGCCTCCGGCAGCAGTGGCGGCCCTGGCGCCCTCACGGGATCGAACTTCGCGAACTTCGCCTGGGGCGGAGAAACGGGGGGCTCCATCCGCAATCCTTCGGATCGCGCCGGCATCACCGGCTTCAAGGTTTCCGTCGGTACGAACTCGGTGAACCATATCATCCCGCTCGCGTCGGATCGTGACGTCGTGGGCCCGATGTCCCGCTACGTCAAAGACGAAGCCTACATCATGGATGCGGCCGCGACCGTGCTCGACCCGGATGACC
>Ga0310811_10001330_pt1 | contig 31261 bp, 18 predicted proteins | sample YCmetagenome_FD_207642 | JGI IMG/M metagenome (GOLD analysis project Ga0310811, IMG submission 207642) | Soil microbial communities from experimental microcosm in Duke University, North Carolina, United States - YC | ecosystem: Engineered > Artificial ecosystem > Soil microcosm > Unclassified ...
GCTCGACCAGTTCCAGCAACTCTTCGTCTTCCAGCATATCGACTTTATTCAGGAACACCACCATGGCCGGGACTTCCACCTGGTGGGCCAGCAGCACGTGCTCGCGGGTCTGAGGCATCGGGCCATCGGGAGCGCTCACCACGAGGATCGCGCCGTCCATCTGCGCCGCGCCAGTAATCATGTTCTTAATGTAGTCCGCGTGACCGGGGCAGTCCACGTGTGCATAGTGGCGCTTCTCCGTCTCGTACTCCAGGTGCGCAATCGCAATCGTGATACCGCGCTCGCGCTCTTCGGGGGCCTTATCGATCTGGTCGAATGCCGTATATTTAGCAAGCTGAGCAGTCGCCAACACCTTCGTGATGGCAGCAGTCAGGGTCGTCTTGCCATGGTCAATATGCCCGATGGTTCCTACGTTCACATGCGGTTTTGTCCGCTCGAACTTCTTCTTCGCCATTTCAAATCCTCTTCATCGTATTACTATCCTGCAATGAATTGCAGATAGCGGTAAAAGATACGTGGGAGCAATCCCATGATTGCTCACGCCCGGTAGGCCTGTTCCCTGAGTTCGGCACCGAGCACGCGAAAACTTTCGCAACAGGTAAAAGCAAAAAATGCACTATGTGCGTTGATGGTTTCTAGAAGATAGGAGGGATGAGCGATGACGCAACACCCCACAGGTCTCTCTTGCCATTGTCACACCAGAGGATCACACGTTTTAGCGTGTGATCCTGCATCTTTGTTATTCTCAGACTATCGACTGGCCTTAGCGATAATCTCGTCCGCAATATTCTTCGGAACGGGGTTGTAGTGAGCAAATTCCATGGAGTAGCTTGCTCGACCACTAGTCATAGAACGGAGCTCGTTCACGTAGCCGAACATCTCGGCAAGGGGAACATGGCCTCGCACCACACTCATCGTCCCACGGCTGTCCATGCCTAGAATTGTGCCACGGCGGCGGTTGAGGTCGCCAATCACATCACCGTAGAACTCTTCAGAAGTCGTTACCTCTACCAGCATGATGGGTTCAAGGATAATCGGCGCGGCTTTGCGAACAGCCTCTTTGATCGCGATAGAACCCGCGGTCTTAAAGGCCATTTCGTTCGAGTCAACATCATGGTACGATCCATCATAGAGCGCCACCTTGACGTCGATCATACGATAGCCCGCGATAATGCCGTTTTCCAGCGTCTCGCGAACACCATTTTCGACCGGCTTGATATATTCTTTCGGCACCGTACCGCCAACGATCTCGCTGATAAATTCGAAACCTTTGCCGCGTTCGTTAGGTTCAACACGCAACCAGACATCGCCATACTGACCATGACCACCTGTCTGACGCACATGTTTTCCCTGTGCCTGAGCAATACGTGTAATAGTCTCGCGGTAGGCAACCTGTGGACGACCAACGTTTGCTTCAACCTTGAACTCGCGGAACATGCGATCCACAATTACTTCAAGGTGGAGCTCACCCATACCTCTGATAATGGTCTGACCACTATCCTGATCAGTATACATCTGGAACGTCGGATCTTCCTCTGCCAGCTTGCCCAATGCAATACCCATCTTGTCCTGGTCGGCACGAGTTTTTGGCTCGATGGCAATCTCAATCACCGGTTCGGGGAACTTGATTGCCTCCAACACGATAGGCTTCTGGGCATCACTTAGTGTATCACCAGTGAATGTATTACGCAATCCCACAGCGGCACAAATGTCACCTGCGCGAATCTCATCGATATCTTCGCGGTGATTTGCATGCATGCGCAACAGGCGTCCAACACGCTCGGTTTTACCCTTTGTCGTATTCTCCGTCTGGGCACCTTTATTCAGGACACCAGAGTAAACACGCAGGTAGGAGAGGCGGCCCACAAAAGGATCAGAAACGATCTTAAAGACCAGGGCGCTGAATGGGGCGTCGTCGCTCACGTCACGGAAATCTTCCTGATCAGTATCAGGATTGATGCCCTTTGGAGGCTCAATATCCTGTGGAGAGGGAAGATAAGCGATAACTGCATCCAGCATTGCCTGGACGCCTTTGTTCTTCAAAGAGCTACCACACAGAACTGCAACCAGCTGATTCGCAATTGTGGCTTTGCGCAATGCTACGATAAGCTCTTCTTTGGTGATCTCTTCGCCCTCAAGATACTTCAGGGTCAGTTCTTCATCCGTCTCGGCAACACGCTCCAGCAACGCATCTCGGTGTTGCTTGTACTCCGCTGCCATCTCAGCAGGGATCTCTGTGCGCTCGGATGTGGTTCCCAGGTCATCAGTAAAGATGACCGCCTGCTCTTCGATCAGATCCAGGAAACCCTTGAAGTTGCTCTCACGACCAACGGGAATCTGGATTGGCACAGGCGTTGCGCCGAGCCGCTCGCGGATCATATCCACGGTGCGCCAGAAATCGGCACCGATACGATCCATCTTATTCACAAAACAGATACGAGGAACATCATACTTGTTCGCCTGACGCCAGACAGTCTCGGACTGAGGTTCAACTCCAGCCACTGCGTCGAAAACGACGACGCCTCCGTCAAGCACGCGCAGAGATCGCTCTACCTCAGCGGTAAAATCAACGTGACCAGGGGTGTCAATAATATTGATACGATGGTCTTGCCAGAAACAGGTCGTTGCCGCGGACGTAATCGTAATACCGCGCTCCTGCTCCTGTGGCATCCAGTCCATAGTGGCTGCCCCTTCGTGCACCTCTCCGATTTTGTGGATCTTTTTGGTGTAGAAAAGGATACGCTCGGTTGTCGTCGTTTTACCCGCATCAATATGAGCGATGATACCAATATTTCGTGTTTTTTCGAGTGGATATTCTCTTGCCATGATGTCTTTTTACCAGCGATAATGAGCGAAGGCTTTATTCGACTCCGCCATCTTGTGGGTCTCTTCACGTTTCTTTATGGTTGCACCTTGACCCGCTGCTGCATCCATTAGTTCGTTGGCAAGTTTATCCGACATCGTTCTTCCCGATCGGGAACGCGATGAACGAATCAGCCAGCGCATTGCCAGCGCATTGCCCCGCTCTCTACGCACATCCACCGGAACCTGATAGGTTGAACCACCCACGCGCCGAGGCTTCACCTCAATGGTCGGCGTGGCATTCTTCAATGCCTGTTCGAATACCTCCAGTGGAGATCGCTTCAGCCTGCCCTCGATTGCTTCAAACGCATCATAGATAATGCGCTCGGCAAGACTTCTCTTGCCATCCAGCATCAATTTGCTGGTAAAGCGGGCCACATTTCGGCTCTTGTACTTTGGGTCCGGCACATCTGGCCGACGCACGACTCTTTTTCGTCTTGGCAAGTTTTGCCTCCTTAGTCTCTCATTCAGGCACGTTTCCTGCTTATCAGGTTCCGTTTGAATGCAACATTGTTTTGTTGTTACGCAGACTTCTTACTTGCTTCTCGTCATCAGTTACCTTCGCAGCGGCCTGGTCTCTTTCGCAACAGGCTTACGTACATCTCCCCAGTGGAGTCTCTAAAGCTGACAGGCAACGGCAGCAACTCCTGATACTGGCCCTGGATGATTATAATAACAGACACCAGAAAAGGCGTCGATTCGACAGGGAAGAAAGTCCTCCCAATCTCCTTCGGACGCCTACACGCGGATGCCTTTCCTTCTGCATTATCTCGCGACGATACTTCGCTTGCCTTCCCCTTGCCAAAACAAGAGGGATATGCTCAGGAGAACATCCGACGATCACTCAGCCTGCACGCTTGCACGTGCGCTGAATGATGTGCAATATACCGATAGCTCGTAAAACATTGCAGGAACACCACCAAGAGATGGTCCTTACAATGCCTACGGTTTTTAATTATCTTTTGCCTTTTGTTGGTGCAGCTGCCTGACCTGGCTTTGGACGCTTGGCCCCATACTTCGAGCGGCCTCGACGACGCTTTGAAACGCCATCACTGTCCAGGGTGCCACGCACTATATGGTAACGCACGCTAGGCAGATCTTTCACACGACCGCCGCGAATGAGTACCGATGAGTGCTCTTGCAGGTTATGCCCTTCCCCAGGAATATAGGCAGTTACTTCCATCTGGTTAGATAAACGTACACGCGCAATCTTACGCATTGCCGAATTCGGCTTCTTCGGCGTCATTGTACGCACCTGTGTGCAGACGCCACGCTTCTGCGGCGACCCACGCAAACGAAAGGTCCTATTCTTCAACGCATTGTATGAATACAACAACGCGGGGGCCTTCACTTTTTTCTGTTTGTTCGAACGACCCTTTCGGATCAGTTGGTTAATTGTCGGCAAGGAACGATCCTCCCTGTCCCTCTTCAGTAGGCGCGAATAGTTGAGTTATTCGCGCCTTCTTCTTCACACATATGCGGTTGCATATGATATCATTCATCGTCTTCACTGTCAAGTGTCAGCCCGAGCAAGCCACTACTTGAACCCATCCCACTTCCCACACCCACGCTCGCAACTACTGGTGTCGCCGCCGCCACACGAGCGGCATTCGCCTGACGTCTCGCCAGTTCTTCACGGCGACGCTGCGCAATGCCCGATCCCGCAGGTATCAACTTACCAATAATCACGTTCTCTTTCAAGCCAACCAGGTGATCTGTCTGCGCTTCAATTGCCGCTTCCGTCAGCACACGCGTGGTCTCCTGGAAGGATGCCGCCGCGAGGAAGCTGTCGGTATTCAATGAAGCCTTCGTCACACCCAGCAGGACGGTCTGAGCATGGGCTGGCTCGCCACCTTCTGCCAGAACTCGTGCATTTGTATCCGCATACACGAAACGATCTACCAGGTCATTTGGCAACATCTCGGTATCGCCGGGTTCGTCGATCTTCACACGTCTCAGCATCTGGCGAATGATGACTTCGATGTGCTTGTCGTTGATGTACACACCAGTGTTTCGGTAGACACGCTGTACCTCTTTGACCAGATACAACTGCACTGCCTCAGGCCCCTGGATGCGCAATACGTCCTGCGGATCTCGCTGACCCGAGGTGATCGGCGTTCCTGCCTGGATCTTCTGACCGTTGGTTACGTTCAGGTTGCGCGCGGCTGGGATAGGATACGAGCGCTCGTCACGCTCTTCAAAACGGATCGACAATGGGCTCTCTGCGTTCACCAGTCCCTCGCCTTCGGTTCTGGCGATTACAGGTACAGCCTCTCCACCGTCCTCCGCAGGCATCAGAGCAATAATCTGCTCTTTCAGCACATGTTCCTGGTCTTTCACCAGTACTTTGCTTCCGGCTGGCAGTGGATACTCATCGAAGAAGACGTTGGTCGAGACAACGCGAACGGTTCTCGCTCCCGTCTGCTCGTCCTTGACGACCTCTACGACGCCATCGATCTCGCTCATCTCCGCTTTATCTTTTGGTACACGTGCCTCGAAAAGTTCCTCAACACGTGGCAGACCTTGCGTGATGTCTCCCTGTGCTCCCGCGATACCTCCGGTGTGGAAGGTACGCATCGTCAACTGCGTTCCAGGCTCACCAATCGACTGCGCAGCAATGATACCGCAAGCAGCACCAATACGTGCCAGCGAGTTCGCCGCCAGGTCTCGTCCGTAACATTTACGACAGATGCCTCTGCGTGCACGACACACAAGCACTGAACGCACGCGTACAGCTTTGGCTCCTGAATTGGCAATTTCGTCGATCAGTTCATCTGTCAGCTCTTCCCCTGCCTCGATATGCTCCAGACCAGGGATGGCCTCCGCCAGAACACGACCCGTCAGACGGGTACGAATACCATCAAGACCCATATCCAGTGAGTCAAATTCGGTAATCAGGATACCGTCAGTCGTTCCACAATCCTCTTCGGTGACGATGACGTCCTGCGCTACGTCGATCAGACGGCGGGTGAGATACCCGGACTCTGCCGTACGCAATGCGGTGTCTGCCAGTCCCTTACGAGCACCATGGCTACTGATGAAGTACTCCAACACGCTCAAGCCTTCGCGGAAATTTCCACGAATTGGAATTGCAATGATCTTACCTGATGGACTCGCCATCAAACCACGCATTCCTGAAAGCTGACGGATCTGCTGGAACTTCGCTTTCGTGGCACCAGATTTGGCGATCGTGAAGATCGAACCATACGGGTCGAGCGTCGCTTCCACCATCTTGGTGACATTATCGGTCGCTTCGTTCCAGGCATCCACGGTCTGCTGATACTTCTCGTTATCGGTGATCAGACCGTCACGATACTGCTCTTCTAACTCAGCAATCTTCGCATCGGCTTTCGCCAGCTCTTCTTGCTTCCCTTCAGGCACTTTCACATCACTGATGGCAATAGTTGCGCCAGCTTTGGTCGAGTAGAAGAAACCAAGACGCTTGATTTCATCGGCCAGATCTGTCGTTTTTGCTCGCCCATATTCTTTAAAGCACTCTGCAATGATCTGCTTCAAGTTCTCCTTTTTCATGGCATAGTTCTTGAAACGGATACGCTCGGGCAATGCTTCATTGAAGATGAGACGACCTACGGTTGTAGTTACCGGTTTAATGGTTGTGCGCAATGTTGGTTTATCGGGAGGCGGAGAGTCGTAGAAGTCCGTTCCCGGTGCGATACGCACTTTGATCAACGCCTGAAGATCAACGACACCATGTTGATACGCCAGCAGTGCCTCAGAGATGTCGGTGAAGATGCGTCCCGCGCCCTTTTTGTTCGGACGATCCTGCGTCAGGTAGAAGCAACCAAGCACCATATCCTGGCTGGCTCCGATCGATGGCTCACCATGTGCTGGCGAGAGCAGGTTACGGGTCGACATCATAAACTGACGCGCTTCGTCCTGCGCTTTCTCGGACAATGGCACGTGAACAGCCATCTGGTCACCATCAAAGTCTGCGTTGAAGGCCGAACAGACCAGCGGGTGCAACTGAATAGCGCTCCCCTCGACCAGAACAGCTTCAAAGGCCTGAATACCAAGGCGGTGCAACGTCGGTGCGCGGTTCAATAGCACTGGATGGTTTTTAATGACCTCTTCCAGCACATCCCAGACTTCCGGTTTGACACGCTCAACGAAACGCTTGGCACTCTTGATGTTGTGGGCAAAGTTTTGCTCTACCAGTTTACGCATCACAAATGGCTTAAACAGCTCCAATGCCATACGCTTTGGCAGACCGCACTGGTGCAGTTTCAGCTCTGGACCAACCACGATTACCGAACGGCCAGAGTAGTCAACACGTTTACCCAGCAGGTTCTGACGGAAACGGCCCTGCTTACCTTTGAGCATATCGGACAGGCTCTTGAGCTTGTGGTTACCGGAACCGGCCACGGCACGGCCACGGCGACCATTGTCGATCAGAGCATCACACGCCTCTTGCAGCATGCGTTTCTCGTTGCGGATGATGATCTCAGGCGCTCCGAGCTCCAGCAAACGTTTGAGACGATTGTTGCGGTTGATTACGCGGCGATAGAGATCGTTGAGGTCCGAAGTTGCGAAACGGCCACCATCCAACTGTACCATCGGGCGCAGGTCTGGGGGCAACACGGGCAACACGGTCAGGATCATCCACTCCGGCAATGTGTTTGACTTGCGGAAGGCTTCTACCACTTTCAGGCGCTTTGTCGCCTTCTTGCGGCGCTGACCAACCGTTGAGCTGATCTCGTGGCGCAGATCGCCAGAAAGCTTCTCCAGGTTAATCCCGGAGATCAACTCACGCACGGCCTCCGCACCCATCCCGGCGCGGAAGACATCCGAGAAGTTGTCTTTCAGCTCGCGATAGCGGTTCTCCTGGAGCAGATCCAGCTTTTTGAGACCTTCCAGATCGCGGCGCGCCTGCTCGATATGCTGACGTGCCTCGTTGCGCTCTTTCTCCAGTTGCGCCTGCGCGGTATCGATCTGACCCTGAAACTCCAGGCCCAAACGATCCGACTCACGTCGGCTCTCGGATTGCAGCGCATCCAGTTCACGACGAGCCTGCTCGGCAATACTATTGCGTGTCTGCTCGGCAACACGCTCAAGCACATCCAGGTGCTTCGGCGTGATGACCTCTCCCTCTTTGACGATTACCTGATCGCTCAAACCAAAGTAAATTGGCTCTTCCGCTGCCAGGTTCATCGAATCGCGTAAGAGAGCACGCGTCTCACTCTCAGAGCGACGAGCGCCATCCAGATCCTGCTCGCGCTTCTCTTCGATCTCTTTACGATTCGCCGTAGAGAAACGCTGCTCGACATCTTTAATTGCACTATCTCGTCTCGTACGCAGATCATTGATGCGATCCACGACACGCTCATCGAGATTCTGTTGTAGACCAACCATCTCTTCGTCCAGGCGCATCAGCTCACGCTGGCGGGCCTCTTCGTCGATGTTGGTGACGACATAGAGTGCGAAGTACAGAATGCGCTCCAGGTTACGCGGGGAGAGATCCAGCAGGAGACCAATACGGCTGGGAGTGCCTTTAAAGTACCAGATATGGCTCACAGGCGAGGCCAGTTCGATATGTCCCATGCGCTCACGGCGCACTTTTGAGCGCGCTACTTCGACGCCACACTTATCGCAGACGATACCTTTAAAACGTACACGCTTATATTTACCACAATAGCATTCCCAGTCTTTCGTTGGTCCGAAAATGCGTTCGCAGAACAGGCCATCTTTCTCTGGTTTCAATGTACGATAATTAATTGTTTCCGGTTTCGTGACCTCGCCATAGCTCCAACTGCGAATCTGCTCGGGGCTGGCAAGGCTGATACGGATAGCGTTGAAATCATTTACTTCTAGCATGCTACCTCCTGGGGTAGAGGGTATACGCCGCTCCCGCTTTCTCGTCCTGAGAGCAGGGAACGACGTATCGCTCCTCCCTCTACATTATTGGTCTCCTTCGAAACCGGACAAATTGATACCCAGTTCTGGCATCACATCATTTGAGGTGTCTTCGACGAATTGAATTTTCTGCTCGTCTTCGTTCAACACTTCGACATTGATGCCCAGGCTCTGCAATTCTTTGACCAGGACTTTGAAGGACTCAGGCACACCAGGCTCCATGATGTTTTCGCCCTTCACGATCGCTTCGTAGGTTTTCACACGACCGACGACATCGTCTGATTTGACCGTCAGGATCTCTTGCAGGATGTTCGCGGCACCATAGGCTTCAAGTGCCCAGACTTCCATCTCTCCGAAACGCTGACCGCCAAATTGCGCTTTACCACCCAGCGGCTGCTGCGTGATTAAGCTGTATGGGCCTGTTGAACGCGCATGCACCTTGTCTTCGACCAGGTGTGCTAGCTTCAACATATAGGTGTAGCCAACGGTAATGTGATGATCAAAAGGCTCTCCGGTACGACCATCGTATAATTGCACTTTTCCGCTTTCCGGCAAGTTCGCACGGCGCAGAATCTCTTCGATGTCTTCCTCAGAGGCTCCATCAAAAACGGGCGTGGCGATTTTAAAACCAAGAGCACTGGCCGCCCAACCCAGGTGGGTCTCCATGATCTGACCGATATTCATACGGTGCGGCACGCCAAGAGGATTAAGAATAATATCGACGGGAGTGCCATCGGGCAAGAATGGCATGTCTTCGATCGGGAGTACCCGCGAGATCACACCTTTATTTCCATGCCGTCCGGCCATTTTGTCGCCCGCACCGATCTTACGCTTCTGCGCAATACTGACGCGCACCAGCTGGTTCACGCCCGGTGGTAACTCATCTCCAGCATCACGCGAGAATACCTTGACCTCTACAATCTTACCACGCTCTCCATGAGGCACACGCAGAGAGGTGTCCTTCACTTCACGCGCCTTCTCACCAAAGATCGCACGCAGCAACTTCTCTTCCGCCGTCAGCTCGGTCTCACCTTTCGGTGTGATCTTACCAACCAGGATATCTTGCGCTCCTACCTCCGCTCCCACGTAGATAATGCCACGCTCGTCGAGGTTGCGCAGACCTTCCTCACCAACGTTTGGAATGTCTCGTGTGATCTCTTCAGGACCAAGCTTCGTATCTCTTGCGTCAACTTCATATTTTTCAATGTGAATTGACGTAAAGAGGTCCTCGCGTACAATGCGTTCACTGATCAGAATGGCGTCTTCGAAGTTGCCACCCTCCCAGCTCATAAAGGCCACCAGGATGTTCTGGCCCAACGCCAGCTCGCCCTTTTCCGTCGAAGAGCTGTCCACGATCACCTGCCCCGCATTGACCCAGTCTCCCTTGTGCACCAATGGACGCTGGTTAATACAGGTACCGGCATTCGAGCGGACAAACTTGCGCAGACGGTACGAATGCACCTCTCCTTGCTCATCGACGATTTCAATCTTACGTGCGGTTGAGCTTACGACTTCTCCGTCTGTACGGCTGACCAGCACCTGGCCAGAGTCGATTGCCACCTGACGCTCAATGCCGGTGCCACAGATCGGCGACTGCGGTCGCAAGAGCGGCACGGCCTGACGTTGCATGTTTGCACCCATCAGCGCACGGTTCACGTCGTCATGCTCCAGGAAGGGGATCAACGCCGTAGCTACGCTCACTGTCTGTCTGGGCGAAACATCCATATAATCAATGCTGTCTGAACGCTCTTCTGCAAACTCACCCTGATAGCGAGCCAGCACACGGTCATCAGCAAATTCACCATTCTCTGTCAGATGCACGTTCGCCTGGGCAATCCAGAAGTTCTCTTCGTCATCTGCGGTGTGGTAATCGATCTCTTCACTCACAAACGGACGAATACGTACCTCTGCACTATCCCCCAGCACCGCCTGCAACTTGTTGAGGAGCGCTTCATCGACACGCACTGGTGTACGAGCTTTCAGCAATACCGTACCATCAGGCGCGACAATATCTTCTCGCTCACGACCAACCACACTGCGCAGCTCACGACCAAGCAGAAGACGATCCTTTACGGACATACGCTTGTAGACTTTACGATAAGGCGTCTCAATAAATCCGTACGGGTTGATCTGCCCATAGGTCGCCAGGTTACCGATCAGACCGATGTTTGGCCCCTCAGGCGTCTCAATCGGGCAAATACGGCCATAGTGCGACTGGTGCACGTCACGCACATCGAAACCTGCACGATCTCGCGAGAGACCTCCAGGTCCCAGAGCAGAGAGACGACGTTTGTGTCCAATCTCTGCCAGCGCATTCGTCTGGTCCATAAACTGTGAAAGCTGGCTACCGCCAAAGAATTCTTTCATCGCCGCAACCACCGGACGAATATTGATCAATGCATTTGGTGTGGCCTGACCGGGCTCTTGAATGCTCATACGCTCTTTGACCACACGCTCCATACGCAGCAGACCGACACGGAACTGCGTCTGAATGAGCTCACCAACACAACGCACGCGACGATTTCCCAGATGGTCGATGTCATCCTTACGCCCATGTCCGTTATTCAACGAGACCAGACGACGAATGATATTCACGAGATCATCTTGCGTCAAAATGCGCTGGCTCTGCGGTATCGAGAGATCCAGTTTGCGATTGAGCTTGTAACGGCCCACGCTACCCAGATCATAACGGCGCGCATTAAAGAAAAGATTCTTTACTAAAGAGCGCGCATTATCCAGTGTCGCAGGATCACCAGGGCGCAGCTTCTTGTAGAGCTCGAGCAGCGCCTCTTCTTCCCTTTTCACAGGATCACGATCGAGCGTGGCCTGAATATAACGAATAGTGGCATCGTTATCGACACCGGCAAAAGCATCAAGAATGCCCTGGTCCGTAGAGAGGTCCAGCTCCTCATTATGCCATTGATCCTTCGCCAGGCTCGCGATCGCACGCAGCAGCGTTGTCACCGGTAATTTGCGCTTACGGTCAATTTTTACCGTCAGCAAATTCTTATTACTGGTTTCAAACTCTAACCAGGCACCACGACCGGGAATCAATTTTGCAGCATACAGCTTCTTACCGGTAGTCGCATCTTCATCAACAGTAAAGTAAACACCAGGGGAACGCACAAGCTGACTCACGACCACACGTTCAGCGCCATTGATAATAAAAGTGCCTTCTTTGGTCATTAACGGGAAATCACCCATGAAAATGTCTTTTTCAATGATTTCGCCCGTTTCTTTATTTATCAAGCGAGCCTTGACATTTAAAGGTGCGGAGTAAGTGGCATCGCGGTCACGACACTCGTCCTCGCTATACTTTGGCTTGCCAAACGGTTCAGGTGGTACAATAAATTCCAGACTCAGATTTTTCCCGGTGAAGTCTTCAATTGGTGAGATTTCTTCGAAAAGTTCTCGGAGACCTTCTTTCTTAAACCATTCAAAGGAGTCAAGCTGGATCTGAATCAGGCCAGGCATAGGCCGCAGATCCGGAATGCGTGCAAATGATACACGCTCTGGAAATGCTACAGCCTTTGTGCTTACTGCCATATGTAGATTTCTCCTCTCACCTAGATCGCGCATAGAGGAAATGAGAGACGCGACAAAGACACGCCTCTCTCAGCAACAGAAAAAAACGGAAAAATTTTCAGATAATTACGAATAATGCCTGTGTTGTGGAACGCACCATGACAATAAAAGTAACCGCATTGCTCCGCAATGAACGGTTACTCCTACTTAACTCCTCATCCATCGTTGTTTACCATCCGTCCCACTCGCCTACATACACCTATCTATCTCCAGATCAAAGTTACTATCGTTGATCGACCATCAGCAATCCAGAACACCAAAAAGCACCACTCTGTCCTCTTCTTCTCTCACGCGCTGATCTTTTATTCTACCTGTGTATTCTTTACCTCAGATAAAAAACACAACACGCTAAAGGTGAGCTACATGTGGTCTATAGCTGTTCCCTGTATCAATTACTTGCAGCATCCTCATGTGGTTGGGGGCGATGTATTGCTTTCTCAGTGTTCTCTCTCGGTCGCTTAACTGGCCAGTATCTGTGATTTCTATCACTTGTATCAACAGATTTTTCTATAACACCACTGTTATTAGTATACACACTCTGGCAAGTGCTAAGTATACTATACCATACCAGCTATGTCAATACCTTTGGTCCCCTGTTTTTTCACAATCAGGACATTTTGGTTCTGCATACAAACTATACGCTAGAGCACGCAATCTGGAGCCTCTCACTATCCGAATTTTTCTACTTTTCTCTTCTTCTAGCAAAGAAAACGCAATTTTGTTGCCTTTTATTCCCTCACCCCATACAGTTTTCTCACCCCCACCAAAAGAACTATTCCTCTTCTTCACACTCTTGCATATAATTCACAACGTATCTATAATTAGTTAGGATTACGGGCATACAGCCTGCTGCACTCTGAATTATTTCTTCTTCTGTAAGGCGCTCTGCGATCACCTGTCTGTCTGGCTTTATACCTTGCCATGACTATTTATTTTGCATGCCACTATATTCATTTTTATATGAGAAAGAGTTTTTCTAGCGATGACGGAACTTGTCGGACAGCAATTAGGTCATTATCACCTACTCCATTTGCAGGGACGCGGAGGATTCGCTGATGTCTACCTGGGCGAACACGTTCATTTAAAAAGCCTTGCCGCTATTAAAATTCTCCATTCCAGAATCTCCTCCGATTTACAGGATAGCTTTCTGCACGAAGCCCGCATTCTCGCTCGCCTCACGCACCCTCATATCATACGCATTCTTGACTTCGGCATTGAAAACTCTGTCCCTTTTCTGGTGATGGATTTTGCGCCTCATGGAACGATACGTCAACGTTACCCTCATGGGACCCGTTTGCCTCTCGCTACTGTCATTCCTTTTATTCGCCAAGTTGCTGATGGCCTGCAATATGCCCACGATCAAAAACTTATTCATCGCGATTTAAAACCTGAGAATCTTCTCATTGGTCAACGCGATGAACTTCTTCTGAGCGACTTCGGTATCGCGCTCATCGCTCAGACCTCTATCGCGTCTCTCGATGACCAACAACATCGCTTTGCCGGTACTGCGGCCTATATGGCTCCAGAACAGTTTCAGGGTCGCCCCTGTTATGCCAGCGATCAATATTCTCTCGCGGTTCTGGTCTATGAATGGCTGTGTGGAAGGCGTCCTTTCATCGGTACATTTATTGAGATCTATAGCCAGCATCAATCTACTACTCCGCCTTCCGTCCGCTCTCTGGTTCCAGATCTGCCCTTGGAGGTTGAGCAGGTACTGATGACGGCGCTGGCAAAAGAGCCCGAACGACGCTTCGCTTCGGTAAAAGCTTTTTCGAATGCCCTTGAACAGGCCAGTGGCCTCATTTCTATGCCATCTAACCAGCCCTCAGCATTTGTTTCTGCTGTGCAAACGCCCCCTCCACCCTCCAATCCTGTGACTCCCACTCCCGGAGTTGTTGCATCGTCTTATCCATCACTGGGCCCTCTGGTTCCTCTGGCAGTAGATCCGGCTATTGCACAAGAAGATGCAAGATCAGCAGGCAATGTAGCTCCTGCTTTTGTTGCAGAGACCGCTTCTTCACAGGCCTCCAGTATGAGAGCTGGACAATATCTTCATTCGCTACAAACATCGCCCACTCAGCCTAAGTGGTTTCTTCAACGCAAGTTTCTCCTTATCGCTACTTTTATCGTAGTAGTGCTGCTGGTAGGAAATGCGCTTCTTTTTTCCTTTTTGCATGCGTTTCACGCCTCCGATATCACTTTACAGCCTACGGTTTCTATTCCCTCGTCGCTCTCTACTCCTGGCACTACTGAGGTTGCTACCACACAGCCAACTTCAGTACCTACTAAGGTTGCTACCACACAGCCAACTTCAGCTCCTCCGGTAACACCTACTCCTCTTCCACCAACGCCGACGCCCGACGCGTCGTCCTACTCTTCCTCTCTCAGTGCTCAGGATAGTGCAAACTGGGATGTCCTTGACTTCAATGGTGGAGGCGGTTGTGCTTTTAGCGGGGGCGCTTACCACGCTACGATGCCACAAAAGGGCGCTGTCGCGCAGTGCATTGCTGAAAGTAGCAATGTCACGAACTTCTCCTATCAGGTGCAGATGAAAATCATGAGCGGGGACGGCGGCGGCCTGATCTTCCGCTCTGATGCTCATGGAGACTTCTATCGCCTGCGTATCGGCACCGATGGCACCTACGATCTGGTAAGTCAGCGCTCCAGCATTGTTTCCAGCAGTAGTTCTGCGATCATTCAAGGCGTTAATCAGGTGAATGTCATTAAGATTGTTGCGACTGGCTCCCAAATCTCTCTCTATGCCAACGGCCATCTCTTGAATACGGTGAAGGATACCGCTTCCAGCAGCGGACGGATCGGCGTATTTGCCGTTGACTTCAGTCAGCCAACCGATGTGGCTTTTAGCAATATCGAGGCCCAGGCGCTCTAAATTTTCGCCTTTATCAAGAAAGGGATACGTCGCAAGCTTGCGGTGCATCCCTTTCTTTGTCCCTATCGGCTAACGCGCGCTTGCGCGTAAATCGTCGAAAAGGACCGACTGGAGATAACGTTCGGCGGCGCTGGGAAAGAGTGTGACGATAGTTTTTCCACGATTCTGATCTCTGAGCGCTTCTTGATGTGCCGCCCAGGCTACCGCGCCACTACTAATGCCAACCGAAATGCCTTCTTGCTTCATGATTTGTATCGCAGTATTGACGGCATCTGCATCCGTCACCGCCACCACCCGGTCGATCAAGTCCACTTTCAGGGTGTCGGGGATAAAGCCTGCGCCCAGCCCTTCGATACGATGCGGACCAGGACGACCACCGGAGAGGATTGCACACGATGCAGGTTCGACGGCTACTACTTCAAGTGAGGGATTATGTACACGTAGTCCTTCTGCCACCCCTGTCAACGTTCCCCCGGTTCCGACGCCAATGACGATAATATCAACCTGTCCCCCGGTCTCCTCCCAGATCTCGGTCGCCGTCCCCTCACGATGAGCACGCGGGTTGGCCTGATTATAAAATTGCTGTGGATACCACACATTCGCTTGCGTTGTGCGTAATTCAGTCACTTTATTGATTGCGCCACGCATTCCTTGCTTACTTGGCGTCAGGATAATCTCTGCACCAAAGCGCTGGAGAAGCAGACGGCGTTCAAGGCTAATCGTATCGGGCATCGTCAAAATACAGTGATACCCTCGTGCGGCCGCAGCCCAGGCCAGGGAGACACCCATATTGCCACTGGTTGGCTCTATGATCGTGCTACCGGGACGCAAGACCCCCTGAGCCTCAGCATCCTTTATCATCTGTAGTGCTACACGATCTTTAGAACTGCCCCCAGGACTGAACATTTCCAGTTTCGCCAGTACTGTCGCGCCCGTAGCAGCCGAAATACGCTTCAGTTCAACCAGTGGAGTGCGCCCTATCAATTCAGTCGCGTTCTGTGCCCAACGGGTCATACAATCATAAGCCTTCCTGTTCCTGATGCTCCTCCGGTAACAAGGCTTTGATGATACTGATGAGTTCATGCACATTAAACGGCTTGCGTAGGAGGAGGCTGGCCTGGAGCCCCATGCGATGAAGCTCCCAATCATGACTCCCGGTAATCACGATAATTGGTGTGCGTTTTGTCTTGCTGTGGCCGCGCAATATTTTGTAGAGGGACACCCCATCAAGATTGGGTAGGCCGACATCGAGCAATATCAAATGTGCTCCAAGATCTGGCAATTTATCCTTCGCAGTCTGCCCATCAGCAAAAATCTGTAGCTCCCACTGACCATAACACGCGAGCATGTCACAAAATAGTACGGCCAGCTGTGGATCATCCTCGACAACGGCGATCAGCTTGCGACCTTCCAATGCATCTGCCACGTGCTACCATCCCCTTCGTAATCTCATCACTTCCCCCATCCTCTATCCTGCTAAATATAGTACATTGTCTCCGTACTGCCTGTGCGATGACGCTGGGCGAGCTCTTCTATTGTGGTTGAGGTCAGTATCTGTTGGGTCATTGCGTCTATCTTCTGCCAGACTTCACGCAGCGCACAGCCCGGCGAAAGCTCACAAAAACTCGGGTTGGGTAGACACTCCATCGGAGGCACGTAGCCTTCAAGCGCTTGCATTACCTCGGCCATCGTGATCTGGTTGGGCGATTTCGCGAGCATATGACCACCTTTAGGGCCCCGCATGCTCTTTACCAGGCCCGCTTTGCGCAAAACCATCAGGATCTGATCAAGATATTGCTCCGGTATATACTGCCGACTGGCAATATCTGCGCTTTCAACTGGCCCCTGCCCATAATACGCCGCCATATCCAACATGGCCCGCAAGCCATAATCCCCTTTCATTGTCAGCTTCATTGTGGGAACCTTTCCTAGGGCAGAGTAACTACTATCATCCTTTTCTCCTAGAGTTTAGGATATCTCAGTAACGCATGCATGTCAATGGGTTTTTCACTACACACTCCTATATTTTCTCTTTACCCTATAAAAAGGGGGCAGAAATCCTATTCTCATCCCTATCTTCTGCCCTTTTCTTCTTCAGGTCGGATTAATTTCTGCTGAGAATAGAGGAAATTGCGTTCTGTAGACTTGCAGGCTTTTCTTATGCTCTCTATAATGATGCTTAGGCATAGTTTTTCTTTCAGGCTCCATCTTTACTCATTGAATATATTATGTATAACCGACGAACTCATCTGGTGCTTTAAGGGGATTTCAGTATGCAGCAAGGGACCTCTTCCTGGCAGGCCGATCAGGACAAACAGCCCTTTCTTAAGGTGCTTGTCATTGACGATGAAGAAAATATTATTGAGTTTATCAAACTCGGTCTCCGCTATGAGGGCTTTCAGGTTGAAGCCGCTCCTGACGGAGAACAAGGGGTCACGCTGGCTCAACGCATCAATCCCGATCTCATCATTCTCGATGTGATGATGCCCGGTATCGATGGTCTGGAAGTCTGCCGACGCCTTCGCAGCAATCCTACGACAAGCGATATCCCCATTTTGATGCTTACCGCTAAAGATGAGGTTCGCGACCGGATCGCTGGCTTGCGCATAGGGGCCGATGATTATCTTACGAAGCCTTTCAATTTTGACGAACTACTGGAGCGGATGCGCGCTATTCTACGCCGTCAGAAACGTTCTCAACATGCTCAAGCCGGGGCTGGAGAAGAGGATAGCGGCCAGGTTCTACAATTTGGCGATCTACGCCTCAATACTTCCACACGCGAGGTTACACGCGGTGGACGCCTGATCGAGCTGACTGCTACCGAGTATAACCTTCTGCATTTGTTTATGAGCCATCCTCGCCAGGTTCTTGATCGCCAGACTATCCTTAACCGCGTCTGGGGGTACGATTTCCTTGGCGAAACCAATATTATTGAAGTGTACGTACGCTATCTACGGGAGAAAATTGAAGATTCACCTAGCACTCCCCGTCTTATTCAGACGGTACGTAGCGTTGGCTATGTTCTACGTGGCTAACTCTACTGGAAGGCTTTCTATTCTTGTTCTTCTTGGAGTAATATTCCATGCCAGAGCCGCATGCCTCGAACACTGAAGATCATACAGGGTCATTGAAGTCCTTAAACGCGATACCTGCACCTCCGGCCAGCAATCACGCCCCGGTCGCTGCTACGCCTTTACCTCTCCCATCCGCTACCAACACACAGGGCTCTCCCTCTACTGATACTACTACCAGCCCTTTTCTGGAAAACGCTCTCGCCGCCAACGCGAATACACCACTCTGGATACGTCCTTTCTTTAGCCTGCGCATACAACTGATTGCAACCTATATCATTTCTCTTCTGCTCGTTGTCGCTCTCGTCTGTCTACTGATCTATCGGCAAAGCAATCTGTTCTATATCAGTGGAGCCGCTCTTGTGGTGATTTTCTTCGGCTCTCTCATCGCGCTTACTATGATCACGCTCTTACTACGTCCCCTCTGGCGCGTGACTGATGTCGCCCAGGCGATCGCTGTCGGTGACCTCAAACAACGCAAACGCTTACCGATGCGCCAGCCTCCCCAGGATGAAATTGACCGCCTGGCTGGCAGTCTCAATGAGATGGTTCTACGTCTGGAAAAAGCTGAGGAGCTGCAACATGCTTCTGAACAGCGCTTCACGCGCTTCTTCTCCGATGCTTCCCATCAATTGAGAACTCCTCTCACTTCTATACGTGGCTTCACGGAAGTACTGATGCGCGGAGCAAAGGATGATCCCGATACGGCACAACGCGTGCTCAAACGGATGAAGAGTGAAGCTGAGCGGATGACTGCTCTCATTAATGACTTGTTGACGCTTGCACGCCTGGATGATACGCAATTGCTTAAAAAACAGTACGTGGATCTGGTCGATCTGGCAAATGATAGCATTGCTTATGCCAGGATGCACACGAATGCTGAGCGATCCATTTCGCTGCTCGTGAATACACAGGAAAGCTATGGCTTACAGGCAGACAAAGAACGTTTGAAGCAGCTTTTTTTCATTCTCTTAGATAATGCTCTGAAATATGGCCGTCAGACGCCTGATGGCCAAATCACGCTTCAGCTCACGAAACACGAGAATCAGGCGATGCTTCAGGTGATTGATAATGGCAGTGGCATCAGTGCCATTGATATGGAGCACATTTTCGATGCCTTCTATCGGGGAGCGCCTCCTTCGACCACGCCGACCAGTGCTGCTCCTCCGGTGGGCGTTGGCCTGGGTTTGACAATTGCAGCAGCCATTACACGCGCTCACGAAGGCTCAATTACGGCGGTTAGCGAGCCTGGCAAGGGCTCCACCTTCTCAGTTGTTTTACCTTGCCTCACGTAATTTCTTCTTTGTCTTTCTTATTGACCCGCGCTTTCACAGGTGGTACACTGCCTTTGCAATACAATACAAGCGATAAGCTAGCGAAGGTAATAAACGACCATGTGGACCTCAACGCTGGATCTCGATCTCAAACGGACTTTGTTAACCCGCCTGCTCGGTCGGTTCTGGAGTGGTGCATATTTCTCCTCCTTTGCTCCTCTGCGTGTACAACAAATCCCTCGTCAATCTCTGGCCGCTACAACCTGGGTTCGCGTCCGCAATCGTCTGGCAGGCATCAGCGGCAGTGATCTCCAATTGCTCACGGCCAACGGCGATCTGCGCGTTGCACCCACCACGCTGCCACAATATAAACATATCTATCCAGGACAAGAAGTGATAGGCGAAGTCATTGAGGTCGGTGATGATGTCCAGCGTCTTCGCGTCGGTGATCGCGTCGTTCTACAATATGCGGCAAATTGCCTGTCGAGCGGACTCCAGAATCTCTGCCGCTCTTGCGCCGCAGGCTGCTACAATCTCTGCGAGAACAGCTCTCTTCCCTCCCCAACGCAAATAGGCGGCGGCTGGAGCGAAGAAATGCTGGTACCCGAGCAGCAGCTTTTTCGCGTGCCCGATACTCTTTCAGATGAACAGGCGGTTCTCCTGCACCCGACTGCCATCGCGGTACATGCTGTTCTACGCCACCTTCCTCATCCCGACGAACGTGTGCTGATCATCGGGGCGGGCACGATCGGTCTCCTGACACTTCAAGTGGTGCGCGCTCTGGCACCTCAGGCCGAGATTAGCGTTCTGGCACGCCATCCCTTTCAGGTTGAGCAAGCAACCCGTATGGGAGCGGCACATATTATTTATCCCCAGGACAGCTATGTCGGCATCCAACGCGTTACGCACGCACAGATCTATCGCGGCATCCCCGGCAATCAGATGCTCATTGGCGGCTACGATGCGATTTTCGATACGGTGGGCAAACGCCAGACACTTCACCACGCTCTACGCTGGGCTCATATGCGCGCTGCCGTTATCCTGGTTGGTATGGATCTTCACATGATGCATATTGATCTCACGCCCGTCTGGTACCAGGAACTCAATCTGCTCGGCTCACGCGCTCATGGTCTGGAAAACTGGCCTCCCGGCTCTATGGAACAGGCAAGCTCTTTCGATGTGGCTGTTGAGCTGATTGAACAGGGTTATGTGCATCCAGAGTTTCTGATCACTCATCATTACGCGCTTACCAACTATCAGAATGCGATTCTTACTACGCTCACTAAAGCTCAGAGCAGGGCAACCAAGGTCGTTTTTGATTATTCCCTGCTCCCTGCTTCGGTCGTGCCTAATGTACGTGCCTCCGCCCGTCGCCGTCGCCCTGCTTTATCTGATGAACAAGACGATACACAGGCTTCTGAGTCCGAGCAGACGCAAGGCGAGGATGAGGAGACGGATGCAACAAGCGCAGATGACATATATACGACCCCTCAGCCACTTTTACTGGATACGCAACAAAAATCTACGCCGAATTCCTCGTATCAACAGCAGGATTCATCAGCGCCTGCTACTTCTAGCGATGCAGAGGAAGAAGAAGAAGAGTACGCCACAGTGCAAGATGCAGAGGAAGAAGAGTACGTCAATACGGACCCACACGCCTCTCCGACGTTACGTGAGGAAGAGTTTTTACATCATCAACCTGATCCTTATGAGAGCCAGCAGGATTGGGCCTCTACTCCTGAAAATAACTATGCCTCCTTCAGCGAAGCACAGGCCTCAAACGAGCTCTCAGACGAGGAGTCGTCTGTAGCTACTGATGATAATGCCTCTGTCTCCTTTTCTTCTTCTCAAAAAGAGAGAACATCCTATTCCCAGGGCCGCAACAACGGGCGTCAGAACAAAAAACATGGTCGCCGCTAACGCTACTCGAAATCATTCATACTCACGATCGTAAAGCCATTGGGATCACGCTGCTGCAACCGCTCAATAATATCTTTCAATCTGCGGGTCTCGCTTGCATGCTGAGTACGCAAGGCTTCCATTTCTTTCTCCAGATCTTCCTGCATATGCTCCATACGATCCTTCATATGCAGAATCGCCTCCACGCCCGCCAGATTTACTCCCAGATCCCTCATCAAGCTTCTGATCTGCTGCACACGTTCTATATCTCGATCGGAATAGAGACGCGGACTGTGCGGACTGCTCCCCTTACGCGCCGGGGAAATCAATCCTAGCCGTTCGTAGTGACGCAACGTTTGCTCGTGTACCTCAGCCCGTTCAGCCGCGACACTGATGATATACCACGCGCCACTCGTCTTCTCAGGCATGAGTGAGTTTTCCTTTCGCTCTCTTGACTATGGATGTACTTCGACGCCTCGACTTCGTGCCAGTTTCTCAAACAATGCTTTCTCTTCCGCTGTCAGATTCAGCGGCAAAAGGACACGCAGGCGGGCAAACAGGTTTCCATTTCCCTCACCACGCAAATGCGGCATGCCTTTCCCGGCCAGCCGAATGATACGATTGTTCTGCGTCTCAGCTGGTATTGTCAAAGCCAGTTTTCGCCCATCGGGTAACGGCACGGGCACCTCTCCGCCAAGCATTGCCTTCACCAGTTCGACATCGACATCGACGTAGAGATCATCCCCTTTGCGCTCATAGCCTGCATCAGCCTTCACGGTAATTACCAGAAAGAGATCTCCCCGTGGCCCGCCTCCCATGCCAGGCTGTCCCTCGCCTGCCACGCGAATACGAGAGCCAGTATCGACCCCCGCCGGTATTTTGACCTGGATGCGCTTATTACGTGGCACCATTCCCTGCCCCAAACAGGTCGGGCAGCTTTTATTACTTACCTCTCCGGTACCATGACAGGTGGGACATACCTCGGTCGATTGAATATTAAATGTACGCGAACCACCAAGATAGGCCTCTTGCAACGTCACTTCTACCGGCTGATCGATATTATCTCCCGTGCGTCGACGCATATCTGCGCCTCGTGCGCCGCGCGCACTGCCTGCGCCACTTCGCCCAAAAAGCGCCTCGAAGAAGTCTGAAAAGCCTGCACCGCTCGGATCAAAATCAAAAGGCGCTCCGGTTGCCCCACGCGTTCCATTCCCTCCATATTGATAAGCCTTGTGTGTAGCACCCGAGAAATTCGGCCCAAATTGATCCTGCCAGTTCGGCCCAAGCGTATCGTACTTGTGCCGCTTCTCGGTGTCCGAGAGCACTTCGTACGCTTCATTAATCTCTTTAAATTTCTCTTCTGACTTCTTATCTCCAGGATTGACATCAGGATGATACTTGCGGGCTAGTTTTCGAAATGCCTTCTTTATCTCATCCGTGCTAGCTTCGCGAGAGACCCCGAGAATCTTATAATAGTCTTTATAATCCATGTCCTAGCCCTCTTTAATTATTGACCGGTAGAGCCGCTCTTGATAACGACTCTACCAACCCTGCCCGGGGTTATTTATTGCCCATGCTTACTTTCACGCGGGCCGGACGTAGCGTCTCATCGCCAAGTGTGTAGCCTTTGCGCTCCTCTTCCAGAATGGTACCCTCGGGCTGTCCACTGTTCTCGACCGCTTCCACGGCCTCATGGAGATAAGGATTAAAAGTCTCCCCAACTGTTGAGACAGGGTTAAGCCCCTCTCCACGCAAGACTTCATTCATCTGCCAGTTAAACATGCGCAGTGTCTGTTGCAACTGTCCCTTATCCAATGTATCCTGGTACTGAAGTGCTCGCTCGACGTTGTCCATCACATCCAGCAATTTGGTGAATAATGCTTTTTTCTGCTGCTGAATGCGGTCCGTCAGTACACGATCCTGGCGCTTGCGGAAATTATCCCAATCGGCGCGCTCACGCAGGTATTTACTCCAATTGGTCGCCGCTTCCTGGCGTGCCTGAGCAAGCTGTGTCTCCAGCTCAGCAATACGGGCCGCTTCGGCAGAGGACGCGCTACCCTGCTCCGTTCCATTATTTGCATTAAACGACTTCTGCTGTACTGGATTCTCTTGAGGATCTTCCATCACGTTTGATTCTCTCCTTGTTCGCTGATCTTTATTCCAACCGTCAGGTATTGGCTGATTCTTTATTGCCGCTCTAGTATAAAACTTGAGCCCGATACTGTCAAGTTTTGTCCACTCTATTTTCGAGGCTACGCAGAAGAAGCCTTTTGTGCGGCATTGAAAAGGCTCATAAAGTCCTTTTCCACAACATTTTCAAGTTGACAAAGCAAAAAACGTCTGGTACAGTAAAAGAAATAAAATAGGTGCCTCCATTTTTTCATTTCGTTTTTTTCATGACCCACATTGGTAAGAAAATGGAGCGATTTATGCCCACATTTGTTTCGGGACTTGAGTTGAACCGTCGTTTCTATAACGAGATAGTACAGCCAATACTGCAAACATCTTTTCCCGATCTGCTTTATGCTGCGGCTCTGCTTGGCCCGGGAAGCGAAACGCTTGGTTTTGATACAGAGATGTCTATGGACCACGATTGGGGACTACACTTCTTTCTGCTTCTCAGGGATGAAGACATCGATCAAAGAGATACCATCTCCAATCTATTAAGCAGGAAACTGCCAGCCTCTTTTCTTGATATTCCAGTTTCGCTTTCCGCTATTCCCGTCGAATCGAGAATGCGCATTATGAAGCGGCCAGTAGACGGTCCCATCAATCATTGTGTTATTCCTCTCACCTTGCGTGACTTTGTACGTATCCAGCCTGGCTATGATCTTTCGCAACCCTTACAGGCAACGGACTGGCTCACATTTTCGCCTTCTGCCCTTGGTGAATTCGTGGCTGGAGCCGTTTATCATGACGGTATTGGCGAGCTGACTGCGTTACGCAACCGCCTGGCATGGTATCCTCATGATATATGGCTCTACTTGCTCGCTTCGGGATGGCAGCGCATCGGCCAGGAGGAGCATTTAATGCCGCGCGCTGGTTCGGTGGATGATGAACTGGGCTCAGCCATCATCGGTTCACGATTGGTTCGCGATATCATGCACCTATGTTTCCTGATGGAAAAGCAGTATGCTCCTTATCCCAAATGGTTTGGTAGTGCATTCAAACGCTTACAATGTGCCCAGGACTTCTGGCCGATCCTCTGGCGGGTACAACAAGCTCCTACCTGGCAAAAGCGACAGGACGCCCTTGTGCAAGCCTATGAAAGGCTTGCCTCTTTACATAATGCACTGGGAGTAAGTAGGAAGCTGCCGGAAACAGTCTCACCGTTTTTCGAGCGTCCTTTCCAGGTTATTCATGGAGATTTGTTTGCTCAGGCACTAATACAACAAATTACAGATCCTGAAGTTCGGCGTCTTGCAGAACGACTCCTCATCGGGAATGTCGCCCAATGGAGCGACAATACCGATATTGGGAAGGTTGCAGGCGCAAAACTTCGTCATCTATATGAGTAAATCTATATTCTCGATCCAGGGCCATGCTCATCTTAGAACCACCAATTAATAGCGCGAGAGCCACTGCAATTCATTTTTGAGCGCTTCATAGCGTTGATGCTCCGTTGCACCCGGCAGAGGAAGGGCGAGCTGGATCTGATACAGTGCACGATCGGGCAATACTATCAATCCTCGGCCGGGAACATGCTCCGACACGAGAGGAGTATGGCCAAACAGTTCAAAACGTTGTTGCTCGTTCAATTGCAGACCAATTCTGGTCGCGAATATGCTCAACAATTCGGGAGGCAGGTAGGGCATACTCATCTCGGCACTGCTGACAACCAGATACATACCCATTGTGCGCATCTCTGCCGTCAGCAGTGCCAGCCTCTTTAACGCATTAGCCGCACCAGTTCGCTCGCTGAACGTATGATAATTGCTGATGATCAGCAGAAATTGCGGCATCTCCAGCCCCTGAGACCACATCTGCGCCAGTGTCGTCTCATTCCAGCGCTGATAGGGATACGCTTCCCGCCGACGCAAAAACTCGTTGTTAAAGGTCGCAATAAACTGGTTGAGCTTCTCGTCCGAGCTGCCATCGGTCCACATCAGCGTACCATCGCTGGCCCGCAGATGTGGCAATTCCTGAAAAAAGTCGAGCTCATGCAACGGATCAATGATTGCACAACGCAACTGCTCTGGCAGAAAGCGCGACACCAGCCAGAAGAGCAGCGTTTGCAAAGCGGTCGCTTTCCCGCTATGTGCCGCTCCGACAATCAAGAGCGGTCCCCCAGGAGCAGCGTGCAGATCCACCAGGAGCGGATTACTCTGGAGAATTTCTGGTTTATCCAACAATCCCAAAGGAATCTGCATCGATGGCTTTAATTGCTCACGGCTTCGTCGCTCCAGGATCTCGTGCATGGTCATGGGAATAACTGAGCGCCGCTCATCTGCCTGACGCTGAAAGCTGATTGCTGGCTGCTCCGGTAAAAATAAGACCAGCGGATCAGGCGCATGAATCATGTCCGGCGTCGGCAGAGGAGGCGGCCAGTAATGAATATCATCGCGTAGCGCATCCTCTCGCGAATAGGCCGCGCTGATCCGCTCTATCGTTGCGGTCAACAGATGCTGCGGCATACGAGCCACATTTAAGCCTGGAAGGGCACGTGGTAGAGAATTTGACATAGGTTATATCTCCATGATCGGTTCTGCAAATGCTGCTGCTATGTCCTTATCGGTCGATGGCTCATGCCGGGGAAAAAGACGCGCTGGCTCTTGCATGCCTGGCTGCATGAAACGTGCCGCCTGGAAAAGATCGAGCTGATTATCTCCGTGAAGAAAATAGGTGCGCCCGGGTAAGCTAGCGGGCAAAAATGCTGCGTCACCTCTGTAAATCACCGCCTGACTCTCCTCGACCGAGGCACAGCGCAAACAGAGCCGATATTGCACCTGATCGCGGATCTGCTCATAGTATCTCGCCTTTCCTGCTACATGTATCTCTTTGCTGAAAGGGCTACTGGCGACAAAGAGGAGATGAACGCCGAGATCACGACTGACCAATGTCAGTGCCAGCAACTCGTCCAGGAGCACATCAGCAAGTTCCGCCAGCATCAAACACTCATCGATCAAGATCAGCAGGCGAGGAAATGCTTTCCCTTCGTGCAGACGAGCTTGCCGTCCCGCTATTTCGGCGCGCACCATTGTCAGAAAGCGCTGGAGCACTGCCGGTGAAGGGTCACGATCCAGATAGCCAAGCGTATGTGGCAATGCGCGAAAAGGAGCAAGCGCCTGCCCTGTTCCCTGATCCATGAGCAAAAAGGCCATCTCTGCTGGCCGATATGCCAGAGCAAACGCAAGGAGCAGCGTTTGTAGCAACTCATTTTTCCCTGACCCCGCCTGACCAATCAACACACCGTGAGGCCCATCTTTTAGCAGATCAAGATATTGCAGTTCGTCCCCACATTTCATCCCAATCGGGATACGCAGCAAAGGGCTGGCTTTACCGGTAAAAGAGGGAGCCCGGAACAGTGGGTCCTGCCAGTGCAGTATATTCTGGTTTCCTGTCACATCCAGTGCTGGCGTGAAGAGGGTTCGTAGATCGACTTGCATGCGTAACTCCGGACGCTTCTCAGGCAACATGCGCAGGCGCTGCATACGTCGACCAAACTCGTGCAAAATCGCTGCTGGATAGATATCGAGCTGCTGACAGACCAGCACTTCCGCTGGCTCAGGACGCAACTCATGCAATGTGCCCTCTATCTGGGGAGTAGCGCCTGCCTGCTCAGTCTTACTCTGCTCAGACTGCGTGAGATCGAGTTTCGCTATCGATGGGAGCGGCGTCGTTTCGGAGAGCATAATATTCGCCGTAGATGCACTATGAAGCAGCAAAAGCGCACTGCTATTTGCCGGAATACCACTCTGCTGCACGTTGATGCACACAAGAGAAACGCCCAGGCGTGGACCATCATAGAGCGCGCGTGCAAGTTCGGGACGCTGTAAAGGAGATACCAGGGGTTGAGATGGCCTCTGTGCCGCCATACGTGATGATGGTGCCTGCGAAGCATAAAATATCGTGTTCACCTCATCTTCAACCTCAAAATAATCAACGATGACCACCAGATGCGGAAACTGCATCCGGGCCTCTACCGTGCCAAATGCCTGCGACGAGAGGTCATGCAAAAGCAGCTCTCGCCGTCCTAGCTCGCGTGAAAGTGCGGCCAGTTGCTCATTCACGGCATGTGTGCCGAGCGCGACCATATGCGGCTGTTGTGCCTCTGTCGTCACATCATAGAACGGCTCAAAAGACTGGGTATGCGGCAATGCGCGCATCCATTGCCAGGTAAGATTCTGTGCCTGTGGTGCCAGCACTACAATACGCACATCTTGAGGAGAGTGATGATACGCCAGCTGCGCCACCAGACTCTGCACCAATGCCCGCGCACGCGCAAGCAGATGATACGACTCGACAATGGCAACCGGCGCGCGTTTATAGAGTGCTATGGTTAACGGAACCGTCAGCGCACGATAGCGAACATGCAGCTCTTGTGCAGACTCAAACTGCCGGACAAGTGATCTGGACAATGTTTCTGTCTGCTCACGCGGTCCTTCTTGCACCTGAAAGCTGGCTAAGCGTTGCCCCAGGCCAAAACGCAGAGCGAGAAAATCTGGATCACCGGGCCGACGAGCCCATAACAAAGGATCTTGCTCGTCAAAGCTACGATTGAGCAATGGCGTTACCGTGAGATGTTCATAAGCAGGCGGCACTTCTGTTGGCAAGACTAGCGGGGGAGAAAGCTCCATTTGTGCCTGACGTTCCTGCCAGTGAAGCATCTGCAAGTGCTTTTCTACCTCCTGTAACTGCTGTTGATACTGATGCTGTGCCTGCTGTGCCGCACGACGGAGGGCAAAATATCGCACACTATACAGCACGCAGAGGACCACTACAAACACCAGGCTCACAAGCACCACAAACACGAGAAAACCTGACTCTGGCAACATATGTCCATAGAATAGTATCATAATACCAATAAACACACTGCACAAACTGGAAAAGATAATACCCAGCAGAGAAAGAGGGGAGGGCGCAATTACTGCTGGTGCACGCGGCAGTTTCACTGTCTCCTTAGGAATCTCAGGCCAGAAACGTGCTTTGCGCGTAATGAGTGTTGGTAGCTGGTAAGACAACAGACTTTCTCCTCAACATATCCTGACGTCCACACAAATGCTCTGTTGCAAGTAAGTATTCAGAAGCAGCATATAATGCTTCCGCCCGTATAATAACAGGATATATCTAATTATGCAATATTTTGCCCTTACTACTACGAAAAATAGGCATAAATGGTTATTCCATTGGGCATGTTTCTCTCACAAGCATTCTTTTATATGCGTATGTGACATAACTTGATAGACATGCACTCAAGTTTTTTGCAGTCAGGTCAGTCATTGTGATATAGTGTGAGCGAGAAACGATAACGCAACACTAAGTGCAAAGCAGGTGCCATATGAAAATAGAACGCTTTACTGATAAAGCCCGCGAGGCCATTCAAGAAGCGTCTGCACTGGCCCATCAGTATCATCACGGACAAATTGAGCCCGAGCACTTATTGACTACGATGCTCCAGCAAGAAGGAGGGATCGTACAACAGGTGCTTCAGAAGGTCGGTAGTAATCCCCAGGCGCTTCAACACAGTATCAAAAGCGATCTGGAACGTATGCCTCGTGTCTACGGCGCAAGTGAACCAGGCATTTCTACCCGCCTGCGCAAAGTATTAGAGGATGCCTGGGACGAAATGAATACGTTCAAGGACGAGTATCTCAGTGTTGAACATTTACTCCTTGCGCTATTCCAGAGCGATAACGCTGCTCGGAGTGCGCTGAACGCCAGCAATGTTTCACGTGAAAAGGTGTTGCATGCTCTGACGCAAATCCGAGGCGCGCAGAGGGTCACCGATCAATCGCCAGAGGGCAAATATCAGGCTCTGGAGAAATACGGTCGCGATCTGACGGAACTGGCCCGGCAGGGGAAACTCGATCCGGTCATTGGACGCGATGAAGAGATTCGCCGCGTCATTCAGGTGTTGAGTCGGCGCACAAAAAACAATCCAGTCCTCATCGGTGAACCCGGCGTCGGCAAAACGGCCATCGTCGAAGGTCTGGCCCAGCGCATGATCAGGGGCGATATTCCCAAAACGTTCAAAGATATGCAGATCGTGGTGCTTGATCTGGGAGCGCTCGTTGCCGGGGCAAAATATCGTGGCGAATTTGAGGAACGTCTCAAAGCGGTCCTGAAAGAGGTGACCGGCTCTGAGGGTAGCGTTATTCTTTTTATTGATGAATTGCACACGCTCGTTGGAGCAGGAGCCGCGGAGGGGGCTATGGACGCCTCCAATATGCTCAAACCAATGCTCGCCCGTGGCGAATTGCATTGTATCGGCGCTACCACGCTCAGCGAGTATCGTAAATACATTGAGAAAGATGCCGCCCTTGAACGTCGCTTCCAGCCGGTTCTGGTCGATCAACCTTCGGTTGAAAACACAATTAGTATTCTGCGTGGACTCAAACCTCGTTATGAGCTTCATCACGGCGTTCGTATTCAGGATAGCGCGCTCGTCGCCGCTGCAGTCCTCTCTCATCGCTACATTACCGACCGCTTCCTGCCAGATAAAGCGATCGATCTGATCGACGAAGCGGCCAGCCATCGCCGTGTTGAGCTGGATAGCACTCCCAGCGAAGTCGATGCGCTGGATCGTCGTATTCGTCAGCTACAGGCCGAGCAGGAGGCCTTAAAAAAGGAAACCGATCAGCCCAGCCGGGAACGTCGCGAGAAGGTCGATCGTGAGATCGCTAATCTAAACGAACATCTCCATACTCTTCGTCTGGCCCTTGAGCGCGAGCGCGAGCAGGTCGAAGAGATGCGTCAGCTCAAAAAACAACTCGACGAAGCTCAGGTTGCGTATGATAAAGCCGAACGCAACTATGACTACGAACAAATGGGACGCTTGCTCCACGGAACGATCAAAGAGCTACAGCAACGCATCCAGGCGATGGAGGAGAAGCTCACTACGACGAAGGATGCACGTATGCAAAAAGAGGAGGTCGACGCTGAGGATGTGGCTACTATTGTCTCAAAATGGACCCATATCCCACTCTCCAGACTCCTGGAGGCGGAAGTACAAAAGCTTTTGCACATTGAAGACCGCTTGCGCCAGCGCGTTGTGGGTCAGGATAGAGCATTGGAGATCGTCGCGGACGCCATTCGCCGCTCGCGAGCTGGTTTGCAAGATCCCCGCCGTCCTCTGGCTAGCTTCCTGTTCCTGGGGCCGACTGGCATTGGTAAGACGGAGCTGGCCCGTGCTCTGGCCGAGTTTCTCTTCGATGACGAGCAGGCTATGGTCCGTATAGACATGTCCGAGTATATGGAAAAGCACACGGTCTCTCGTCTGATTGGTGCACCTCCAGGCTATGTCGGCTATGAAGAGGGGGGACAACTCACCGAAGCGGTACGCCGCCATCCTTACTGCGTTATTCTGCTGGATGAGATCGAGAAAGCGGCACCGGATGTCTTTAATGTTCTGCTCCAACTTCTCGACGATGGACGCCTCACCGATGGTCAGGGACGCACCGTGGACTTCAAAAATACGGTCATTATTATGACCAGCAACGTTGGTAATCAATGGCTGCACGAATATGATGGACTGGACGAGGATGAGATTCAGCGCAATATTCGCCTGCGTCTACGTGAAGAGGGCTTTCGTCCCGAGTTTATCAACCGCATCGACGAAACTATTGTTTTCCACCAGCTCAGTCGCGAGC
>Ga0310811_10001331_pt1 | contig 31254 bp, 27 predicted proteins | sample YCmetagenome_FD_207642 | JGI IMG/M metagenome (GOLD analysis project Ga0310811, IMG submission 207642) | Soil microbial communities from experimental microcosm in Duke University, North Carolina, United States - YC | ecosystem: Engineered > Artificial ecosystem > Soil microcosm > Unclassified ...
GGCTGGTCGTTGGACGTGTGGAACGCGGTGTCCGGGTAGAAGCAGCAGTCGGTCTGCTCGTTGCACTGCGTGGTGCGCTGGCCGTCGCAGTCGACGTCCATGTCGCCCTTGAAGAACACGGCGCCACTGGCCTGGCAGACCGGGACCGTGCCGGGCTGGCCCTCGTCGGTGGCGTACGTGCCGTGCGAGATCTGCTGGCAGTTGGTCACCTTGGCCAGCAGCTGGCTGGCCGACGGGCCGCCGGGGTCGGACGCCATGGCTGGTGCCGAGCTGAGGCCGAACAGGGGCAGTGCCAACAGCAATCCGGCAAGGAGGGTGAGAATTCGGCTGCGCATCAGCTGTTCACCGTCCACTTCTGGTTGGCGTTGCCGGAGCAGTCCCAGATCTGCAGCCGGGTTCCGTTGGCGGAGCTGTTGTTCGAGGCGTCAAGGCACTTGTTGGCCTGGACGTTGACGATGTCGTTGGCCCCGCTGACGGTCCAGTTCTGCGCGCCGGATCCGTTGCAGTCCCACAACTGGACCACGGTGCCGTTCGCGGTGCCGCCGCCGGAGACGTCGAGGCACTTGCCCAGCGCCTTGATCTGGCCGTTGCCGACGGACCACTGCTGCGCGGCGGTGCCGTTGCAGTCGTAGAGCTGGACCGCGGTGCCGTTGGCGGAGTTGGCCCCGGCCACGTCGACGCACTTGCCGCCGAGCCCGGTGATCGTGCCGCCGCTGCCCGGCGGGGGACCGCTGTCGCCGGTGGTCACGTGCACGTAGTCCACCACCAGCTTGCCCGGGAACGGCGTGCTGCCATCGGGATTGCCCGGCCAGTAGCCGCCGACGGCCAGGTTCATGATGATGAAGAACGGGTGGTCGAACACCCACCGGTTGCCGCCTATATCGGCGGGAGTCCTTGTCTCGTAGGCGTTTCCGTCCACGGACCAGGTGATCCGGTTGGGCGACCAGTCGATCGCGAAGGTGTGGAAGCCGTCGGCGAAGGCCTGTCCGCCGGGCAGCGAGTAGCCGGCGCCGACGCCGCCGGAGCCGGAGTAGCCGGGGCCGTGGATGGTGCCGTGCACCGTGCCGGGCTCGTTGCCGACGTTCTCCATCACGTCGATCTCGCCGCTGGCCGGCCAGCCGACGTTCGGGTCGCCGATGTTGTCGCCCAGCATCCAGAACGCCGGCCACATGCCCTGGCCGCGCGGGATCTGCATGCGGGTCTCGAAGTGGCCGTAGGCCTGGGTGAAGCGCTGCGCGGTGTTGAGCCGGGCCGAGGTGTACTGGCAGTAGCCGTACCAGCAGTTGTTGTTGCCGGGGTTCTCGCGCTTGGCGGTGATCACCAGGTGGCCCTGGCCGTCCAGCGCGGCGTTGTTCGACCCGGCCGTGTACCACTCGAGTTCGTGGTTGTTGACGTTGTCGCCGGTCTCGTAGGACCATTTGCCGCCGTCGGCCGGACTGCCGGCCGGGCCGTCGAAGTCGTCGCTGAAGGTGGTGGTGGCCGCGGGCGCGGCGGGGGCCGCCGACGCGGTCAGTCCCAACGGGACGACCGTGGTCGCCGCGAGCACCGCGGCCAGCAGGAGATGTCTGTGTCTGCGCATGAGGTCTCGCCTCTCGGGGAACGTCAGTTCGCACCGCAGGAGGCACCGGCCGAGGGCGGATCTCGGCTGTGTGCGGCGGTTTTCCTTGCAGGGTCGCGAAATCGGTCTACGGCAGGGGTGGAAAGCCAACGGGCGCAGGGGGTTGACCCGTCGGTGCGACGAGTATCCGAGGGGTGGACCACATTTGGCAATGCCTGCGCGGAGACTTTATGCAGGACTAGGAACAAGTCCCGCCACGTCAAGATCAACTAGTGCGCGCGGCAGTTCCCGCCCGGCGCGTGGCGCTCCGGGCGGGAACCGGGAAACGCTTACATGTCAGGCGGTCGTGACGTGCACGTAGTCGACGACGAGCTTGGCCGGGAACGGCGTGCCGCTGTTCGGGTCGCCCGGCCAGTAGCCGCCGACGGCCAGGTTGAGAATGATGAAGAAGCCGTGGTTGAACGCCCAGCTCTTGCCGCCGAGATCGGCCGGCGTGCGGGTCTGGTAGGCGTGGCCGTCCACCGACCACACGATCTTGTTGGGCGACCAGTCCACCGCGTAGGTGTGGAAGCCGTCGGCGAAGACCGGGCCGTTGTAGGCCGCGCCGATGCCGCCGGAGCCGGAGTAGCCGGGGCCGTGGATGGTGCCGTGCACGGTGTTCGGCTCGAACCCGACGTTCTCCATCACGTCGATCTCGCCGCACTTGGGCCAGCCCACGTTCGGATCGCCGATGTTGGTGCCCAGTAGCCAGAACGCCGGCCACATGCCCTGGCCGCGCGGGATCTGCATGCGGGCCTCGACGTGCCCGTACTGGGCGGTGAACTTGCCGGAGGTGTTCAGGCGGGCCGAGGTGTACTGGCACGGGCCGTACCAGCAGGTGTGGCCGCCCTGCTTCTTGGCCGTGATCACCAGGTGGCCGTTGCCGTCCAGCGCCGCGTTGGCCGCGCCCGAGGTGTACCACTGGCGTTCATGGTTGTTGACGTTGTCGCCGGTCTCGTAGTTCCACCGGCTGCTGTTCGCGGCGCTGCCGGCGGCCCCGTTGAAGTCCTCGGTGAACGCCGCGGTCAGCTGCGGCTGCGCGCCGGCGGTCGCCGGGGTGACGCAGGCCAGCACCGCCGCGGCGGCGGCCGCCACGGCGACCGCGGCCCGACGGGATCGGGCAAGTGACGTCATTGTCGCCTCCAGGTCGAACCAACGACGCGTCGCGGGAGGCGGCGGCGCTCACGTCAGGTGAGCGCCCACGACGAGCCGTGCAGGGGGCTCCACGGTAGCAACGGACATACTTCACGGCTAGATGTAAGGCGCGACAAATGCCCTATGCGCGGTTCAGGATGATGTCCCGGCTGAAGTAGTCGAAGCCGACGCCGTAGTACAGACCGCGGGCCTTGGGATGGTCGGCCGCGCCAAGGCAGGCCACCGTCATCTGCGTGGCCCCGGCGTCGCGGGCCACGTGCATGCCGTGCAGAAGGAGCGCTCGGCCCAGGCCCTGCCGCCGGTAGTCGGGATGCGTCCCGACCGGCTCGAACTCCGCGGTCCTGTTGACCTCGTCCAGCCACATCACCGCCGACGCGGCCATGGTCCCGTCCGGCGCTTCGACCAGCACGTGCAGATCGCCGCGATACGGCTCGGTCGCGCGCACGCCTTCGTAGGCATCGAGGTTGTACGGCGACGACGGCCAAGCGTCCACATGGGCCTGAACAACCGCCGCCGGGCTCACTTCGTCGGCGTTGCGGAAGCGGAATCCCTTTGGCAGCAAGGGTTTCTCGATGTCATGCAGGTCTCGCACGTTGAGCTGGGTCCACCCGCCGGAGTCCGGCTCGCGTTCGTAGCCTCGGGCGTTCCACCGCGCCAGGCCGAACTTGTCGGCCCCCTGCACGATCAGCGAGCGACGCATGCCGGCCGCCACCTCGTCGTACCAGTCGATCACCTCGTCGACCAGCGGGGCATGATCGGGATCGACCTGGAGCGCAAGATAGGCGGAAGTGAGGTGCCGGTGCGGCAGCTGGGCCCAGCCCCATGCCACCAGGTCGTCGCCGGCGAACCACAGCCGGCGGCTCCAGGTCGCGCCGAACGCCGCGTGCCCCTTGCCCCAGTTCCAGGCCAGCTCGCCGACCGACGCGTCACTGTTCACCAGGTCGAGGCGGGTGGCCACGATCCGCTGGGCCAGGCCCTGCATGAGCCGGACGTCCGCGGCGGTGAGGAGGTCCATGGCCGGCCACTGTGCCAGAGCCGTTCGGCGCTGGCGACCTGTTTGTGGCTAGGCGACACTGCGCGGGTTCTCACGGGGATCGCCGCCGGCGTCGAGCAGCGCGGCCACCGGCAGGGTGGCGGCGCCGACGGCCACGGCGTCCGGGCCGAGCCGGCACAGCTCGATCGAGGTCTGCTCATACGGGTGCCGCAGCGCGTGCTCGGCGGTGGCCTTCTTCACGCCCTCCAACCACTGGTCGCCCATGGCCAGCCCGGCCCAGCCGCCGATCACGATGCGCTCCGGGTTGAACAGGTTGACCAGGTTGGCGATGCCGGCGCCGACGTAGCCCGCGGTGTCGTCCAGCACCTTGGCCGCGATCTTGGAGCTGTCGGCCGCGGCGACCAGCGCGGCCAGCGCCGCCTGCTCGTCGGTGTCGACCGTGCCGCGACCGCCGCGCGCCTTGCGGTACCGGTCGAGGATGCCCTCCGCGCCGACGTACGCCTCCAGGCAGCCGCGCGCGCCGCAGCGGCACTGCCGGCCGCCGTAGACGATGGTGGTGTGCCCCCATTCGCCGGCGCTGCTGCTGTAGCCGGCGTAGGTCTGGCCGTCGGTGATCACCGCCGCGCCCACCCCGGAGCCGACGAGCACGATCACCGCGTGCCGCGCGCCCCGGCCGGCGCCGAACCACATCTCGGCCTGGCCCTGCGTCTTGGCCCCGTTGTCCAGGAACAGCGGCAGCCGGATGCCCTGGTCGCGCAGCATGGACGGCAGCGGCACCGCGTCCCAGCCGATGGTCTGCGCGTGCACCAGGGTCCTGGTGCCCTTCTCCACCGTGCCGGGCACGCCGATGCCCACGCCCAGCACGCTGCTCTCGGTCACGTCGGCCGCCTCGATCACCTGGCGCAGACCCTCGGCGGTGCGGGCGACGACCTCGGCCGGATCGGGCTCGATCGAGGTCAGCGGCAGGTCGGCCGCGGCCAGCCGGGTCATCGCCAGGTCGAACAGCTCCACCTTGACGCCGGTCTCGCCGACGTCGATGCCGACCACGTTGGCGTACTTCGGGTCGACGCGCAGCAACACCCGGGGCCGTCCGCCGTCGGACTCCACCAGGCCCGCCTCCACGATCAGCCGATCCTCGACCAGCTCGGCGGTCACGTTGCTGACGGTGGCCGCGGACAGACCGGTGAGCTGGCTCAGCTCGTGCCGGCTCAGCGGCCCGTCGAAGAACAGCTTCGACAGCAGCGTTGACCTGTTGTGGCGGCGAAGATCGCGAACCGTGGTGCGCTTTGGTTCCATGGGGTGCCCATCGACGGTGGGAACGTCTGCGTGACAGGATGCCGGACCGACTAAGTTAGCGCCATAATTTAACACCGTAAGAAACCCTGGCGGCCCAACCTGCCGACGCGGATCACTCGCAAGTGTCCCGGCGTCCAGAGGTTAGCCGACGTTCATAACCGTGGACGTTTGAATCCGGCCGGTCCAGCCGTTCGGCCGGTTCGCGGGCGTGGGCCCATCGGTTCAGGTGACCGAACGGACCGGAAAGTCAGCACTCTGTGTGCTTACCCCATCGCGGTGGGTGTGACTAGGCTGCTCGGTGTGCGTCTGACGGCCCTGGGTGGCGGCCGCCCCTGCCTGCCGTTTTGTTCAAGGCTTAAATTTAGGGTTAATTTTGTGACCGCTCCGTTATTGACGTGAGCTGTGACACGCAGGTTGACTCTGCCGCAACACGCGCCGCGCGGGCGGCGCACACGGTCCCACCCTCCTCGCAGACGACAAGGAGGACCCATGCGCGTCAGTCGCAGAGTGGTCTTCGCCGTAGCCGGCAGTCTCATGGCGGCCACCGCCCTCACCGCGTGCGGTGGCGGCGGTTCGACCGCGAAGGGCAACGCGGACGGCGTGCTGAACGTCGGCATGCCCAACGGCCCCCAGACGGACAACAACAACCCGTACCTGTCCTCGTCCGCGGCCAGCTCGCTCGGCTACCGGTTCGTGATCTTCGAGCCGTTGGCGATGATCAACCGGGTCAAGCCGACCGATCCGGCCCAGCCGTGGCTGGCCACCAAGTTCGACTGGTCGAACAACTATCAGACGCTGACCATGACGGTGCGCGACAACGTCAAGTGGTCCGACGGCCAGGCGTTCACCGCCGACGACGTCAAGTACACGTTCGACCTGCTCAAGGCCACCCCCGGGCTGAACCACAACGCGATCCCGTTCGGTGACACCACGGTGTCGGGCAACCAGGTGACCGCGACGTTCACCAGCCCGCAGTTCGTGAACGAGTACAAGATCCTCACCGACACGCCGATCGTGCCCAAGCACCAGTGGTCGACGTTCAAGGACCCGGCCACCGACCCGGTCAAGGACCCGGTCGGCACCGGCCCGTACAAGCTGAAGACCTTCACGCCGCAGACCGTCACCCTCGACGTGCGCGACGACTACTGGCAGGACAAGGGCCAGGTGAAGGAGCTGCGCTACACCTCGTACACCGACAACAACGCGCAGGCCACCGCGCTGGCCACCGGCGCGTGCGAGTGGGCCTTCGCCTACATCCCGAACGCCAAGCAGGTGTTCGTGGCCAAGGACCCGGCGCACTACCAGCTGTACTTCCCGGCCGACATGGGGCTGCACGGCCTGTGGTTCAACACCCAGAAGGCGCCGTTCAACGACCCGGCGCTGCGCCAGGCGATCAACATGGTGATCAACCGCCAGGACATCTTCAACCAGGGCGAGTCCGGCTACTTCTATCCGGCGGTCACCAACATCACCGGCATCCCGACCCCGGCCGGCGAGTCGTTCATCGCGCCGGAGTACAAGGGCAAGGACGTCAAGGTCGACGTCGACGGGGCCAAGCAGAAGCTGACCCAGGCCGGCTACTCCTATGACGGCACCACGCTCAAGGACAAGACCGGCGCGCCGGTCAAGATGACCCTGAGCGACCCGTCCGGCTGGTCCGACTACCAGACCGACCTGGAGATCATCAAGGACAACGTGGCCAAGATCGGCATCACCGCCACGGTCGACAAGGCCAACCAGGACGCCTGGACCAAGGACGTCGACACCGGCAACTTCGACGCCGTGATGCACTGGACCGACGGCGGCGCGACCCCGTACCAGCTGTACAAGTCCATCATGGACGGCGACCTGTACAAGCCGACCGGCACCCCTGGCGTCAACGGCAACTACGGCCGCTTCCAGAACGCCGACGCCACGGCCGCGCTCAAGGCCTACGCGGCTGCCGCCGACGACGCCGGCCGCACCGCCGCGCTGAACACGCTCCAGAAGATCTTCGTCGACAACATGCCGATCATCGCGACGTCCGCGGCCAACCTCGGCGGCGAGTTCAGTTCCAAGAACTGGACGGGCTGGCCGACCACGGACAACCAGTACGCCGCCGGGCAGCCGACCCAGCCGACGGCTCTTCCCCTCATCCTGAAGTTGAGGCCGGCAGCCTGACATGACTGACAAGACCGGCGAGGTCGTCCTGGAAGTAGACGGTCTCAGCAAGCACTTCCCGGTTCGCCGCAAGGGCCGGGAGCTACTGACCCGCAAGGCACGCAGTGTGCACGCGGTCGACGACGTCAGCTTCACGCTGCGCCGCGGCCACGTGACGGCGATGGTGGGCGAGTCCGGTTCGGGCAAGTCCACCGTGGCCAGGCTGCTGGCCCAGCTGCACCACCCCACCTCGGGCGAGATCCGCTTGCACGGCAAGCGGGTCGACGTCAGGGGCGGGCGCCGGTTCCGGGCCTACGTCCGGCAGGTGCAGATGATCTTCCAGGACCCCTTCGGCTCCTTGAACCCCGTGCACACGGTGCGCTACCACCTGACCAGGTCGCTGCGCATCCACGGCAACACAGGCGGGAATCTCGAGGAGGCGCTGCGTGAGCTGCTGACCCGGGTGCAGCTCACGCCGCCGGAGCGCTACATCGACAAGTTCCCGCACGAGCTGTCCGGCGGGCAGCGCCAGCGCGTGGCCATCGCCCGCGCGCTCGGCGCCGACCCGGAGGCGCTGCTGGCCGACGAGCCGGTGTCCATGTTGGACGTCTCCATCCGGCTCGGCGTGCTCAACCTGTTGCGGGACCTCAAGGAGCGCCTCAACCTGGCGATCCTGTACATCACGCACGACATCGCGTCGGCCCGCTACTTCGCCGACGACACGGTGGTCATGTACGCGGGCCGGATGGTGGAGGGCGGCGACAGCGAGACCGTCACCCAGAAGCCGGCCCACCCGTACACCCAGCTGCTGATCGACTCCGCTCCCGACCCCGATCGGCCCCCGAGGGCCGACGAGGTCGGGGGCGAGCCGCCCAGCCTGATCCGGCCGCCGCAGGGCTGCCGGTTCAACCCGCGCTGCCCGCATGTGATGGCGCGGTGCAAGACCGAACTGCCGCCCCGGCTGGAGATCGGCGACGAGCCCGGCCACTGGGCCGCCTGCTGGCTCTACGCCGAGGACGTCGAGAAGCCGACGGCCGTGGGCAGTGCGGAGGTCGCCGGATGAGCTATCTCCTGCGGCGCATCGCGTTCTACCTCCTCACGGCGTGGGCCGCGATCACCATCAACTTCTTCGTGCCGCGGCTGATCCCCGGCGACCCGGTGCAGGCGTTGATCTCCAAGCAGCGCGGCCAGCTCAACGCCGACGCCATCCACTCCCTGTACGTCCTGTTCGGACTGGACAAGCAGGATCCGTTGTGGCACCAGTACGTGGAGTACCTCGGCCAGCTGCTGCGCGGCGACCTCGGCCTGTCGTTCACCTTCTTCCCGTCGCCGGTGTCCGAGGTGATCAGCACCAGCCTGCCGTGGACGCTGGCCCTGGTCGGCGTGACCACGGTGTGCAGCTTCCTGATCGGCACCGGCCTCGGCGTGCTGGCCGGCTGGCGCCGGGGCAGCTGGGTCGACCTGGTGCTGCCGGTGACGACCTTCATCTCCTCGGTGCCGTACTTCTGGTTCGGCCTGATCATGATCGAGCTGCTGGCCGGCCCGAGCAGCTTCTTCCCGTCCTCCGGCGGCTACGACCCCGGTGTGGTTCCCGGCTGGGACATCGACTTCATCGGCAGCGCCGTCCAGCACAGCCTGCTGCCGGCGCTGACCATCCTCATCTCCTCGATGAGCGGCTGGATCCTGAGCATGCGCAACATGATGGTGACGGTGTCCTCCGAGGACTACATCACCGTCGCGCACGCCAAGGGACTCACTGATCGTCGAGTGATGCTCGGTTACGCCGCGCGCAACGCGCTGCTGCCCAACGTGTCCGGCTTCGCGCTGTCGCTCGGCCTGATCGTCGGCGGCACGCTGCTGGTGGAGATCGTGTTCTCCTACCCGGGCGTGGGCTTCCAGCTGTTCCAGGCGGTCGGGGCCAAGGACTACCCGCTGATGCAGGGCATCTTCCTGATCATCACGCTGTCCGTGCTGGCCGCCAACTTCATCGCCGACCTGGCCTACCTGGTGCTCGACCCGCGTACCCGTAAGGAGGGCTGAGCCGTGGCCATCTCCACCGTCGACCTGCAGGCCGCCGCCGGCGAGGCCGCGCCGACACCACAGCCGGCCAAACGGCAGAAGTTCCGCTTCATCGCCAACACCAAGACCCTGATCGGCCTGATCATCCTCGGCTTCTACGTGCTGCTGGCGATCTTCGGCCCGATGCTGGCGCCGTACGACCCGGACGCCCGCGGCGACGTGCTGCTGTCGCCGCCGACCGGCGCGCACTGGTTCGGCACCACCCACCTCGGCCAGGACATCTTCAGCCAGGTGCTGTCCGGCGCCCGTGGCGTGGTCTACGTCGGCCTGCTGGCCGGCCTGGTGGCGACCGCGCTGGCCGTGATCATCGGCGTCAGCTCGGGCTACCTGGCCAACGCCGGCGGCGAGGCGCTGTCCGCGCTGTCCAACGTGTTCCTGGTGATCCCGGCGCTGCCGCTGATCATCATCGTCGCCTCCATCCTGCCCTCGGTCAGCAACACGATCATCGGCCTGGTGATCGGCCTGACCTCGTGGGCCTGGGGCGCCCGGGTGCTGCGCGCGCAGACGTTGTCCCTGCGCGGCCGGGACTACGTGGACGCGGCCCGGGCCACCGGCGAGTCCACCTGGCGGATCATCTTCTTCGAGCTGCTGCCCAACCTGACCGCGGTGATCGCCTCCGGCTTCGTCGGGACGGTGATCTTCGCGGTGCTCTCGGAGATCACGCTGGCCTTCATCGGCGTCTCCGACCCGACCGACTGGAACTGGGGCACCATCCTGTTCTGGGCCCAGAGCGAGCAGGCGCTGGCCCAGGGCGCGTGGTGGTGGTTCGTGCCGGCCGGCCTGGCCATCGCGGTGCTGGGCACGGCGCTGTCCCTGATCAACTTCGGCATCGACGAGATCGTCAACCCCCGGCTGCGCAACGCGGGCCGGATCAAGGGCAAGTCGGTGCGCATGCGGATCGGCTTCACGCCGGTGCTGGGCAAGGAGAATCAGTAATGGCCGAGCCGCTCATCGAGATCAAGAACCTCAACGTCGACTACGGTCTCGGCGACGAGGCGGTGCACGCGGTCAGCGACGTCACCCTGACCCTGAACCGCGGCGAGGTGCTCGGCCTGGCCGGCGAGAGCGGCAGCGGCAAGTCCACGTTGGCCTACGGCATGACCCGGCTGCTGCCGCCGCCGGGTGTCGTCGCCGGCGGCGAGGTGATCTACCACGACCCCGAGCGCGGCCCGTACGACGTGCTGTCGCTGACCAACAGCGAGCTGCGCGAGTTCCGCTGGGCCGAGACGTCGATCGTGTTCCAGGGCGCGATGAACTCGCTCAACCCGGTGCACCGGGTCGGCAGCCAGCTCACCGACGTGATCAGGGCGCACGATCCCCGCAGCAGCAAGCAGTCCCGGCTGGCCCGGGCCCGCGAGCTGCTCACCCTGGTCGGCATCCCGTCCGACCGGCTGGACAGCTACCCGCACCAGCTCTCCGGCGGCATGCGGCAGCGCGTGATGATCGGCATGGCGCTGGCGCTCGAGCCCAAGGTCGTCATCATGGACGAGCCGACCACCGCGCTGGACGTGGTGATGCAGCGGCAGATCCTGGGCGAGCTGGTGCAGCTGCGGGAGCGGCTGGGCTTCTCGGTGCTGTTCATCACCCACGACCTGTCGCTGCTGGTGGAGTTCTCCGACCGGATCGCCATCATGTACGGCGGCCGGATCGTGGAACAGGCGCCGGCCAAGGAGATCTACACCGACTCGTACCACCCCTACAGTGCCGGACTGCTCGGCTCCTTCCCCGCGCTGCGCGGGCCCAAGCGGGAGCTGACGGGCATTCCGGGGTCGCCGCCGGACCTGCGGGCGATGCCGACCGGGTGCGCTTTCCACCCGCGGTGCCCGAAATCCTTCGAGCCGTGCGCCACGGACCTTCCGGTGCTCGGCCCGCCCGACGTGACCGGCGGCTCGGACAGAGAGGTGGCCTGCTGGCTGCACCCCGTCCGTTGACCCGCGTACCGACACTGGAGGAGAACACGATGGAAACCACCGCCGCCGCGGTCGAGGCCGACCTCATCGCCAGCCTGCCGGCCGACTTCCGTTGGGGCGTGGCCACTTCCGCGTACCAGATCGAGGGGGCCGTCGACGAGGACGGCCGCACACCGTCCATCTGGGACACCTACTGCCGGGTGCCGGGCATGGTGCACAACGGTGAGAACGGCGACGTGGCCTGCGACCACTACCACCGGATGCCCGAGGACGTCGCGCTGATCAAGGAACTCGGCGTGGACACCTACCGGTTCTCCGTGGCGTGGCCCCGGGTTCAGCCGCGTGGCGCCGGGCCGGTCAACGAGAAGGGGCTGGCCTTCTACGACCGGCTCGTCGACGAGCTGCTCGGCCAGGGCATCGACCCGTGGGTGACGCTGTACCACTGGGACCTGCCGCAGGAGCTGGAGGACGCCGGCGGCTGGCCGGTGCGCGACACCGCCTACCGGTTCGCCGACTACGCGATGATGGTGTTCGACAAGCTCCAGGACCGGGTGCGGATCTGGACCACGTTGAACGAGCCGTGGTGCACCGCCATGCTCGGCTACTCCGAGGGCCGGCAGGCGCCGGGCCGGCAGGAGTTCCCGGCCGCCATCGCCGCCGTGCACCACCTGCTGCTCGGGCACGGCCTTGCCACGCAACGGATGCGCGAGGCGGCGTCGTCGCCCAAGGAGCTCGGCATCACGCTGAACATGGGGTCGTCCTACCCGGCGACCGACAGCGCCGCCGACCGTGAGGCCGCTCGCCGGGCCGACGGCCTCGGCGCGCGGATCTACCTCGACCCGCTGCGCTACGGCCGCTACCCCAAGGACGTCGTCGCCGACCTGGTGCAGCGCGGCGTCGAGATTCCGGTGCGGGACGGGGATCTGGAGATCATCTCGGCCCCGATCGACGTGCTCGGCGTGAACTACTACTCCAGCCACCGGTATTCCGGGGTCGACGAGAACGGCGAGTCCCGCGACGCCGACGGCGTGCCGGTGACCCGGGCCGTGATGAGCGGGCTGCCGGTCACCGACATGGGCTGGGAGATCGTGCCGTCCGGCTTCACCGACCTGTTGGTGCGCCTCGGCCGTGAGTACCCGGGGCTGCCGATGGTGATCACCGAGAACGGCGCGGCCTACGCCGACCAGCCCGACGCCGGCGACTACGTGCAGGACGACGACCGCGTCGCCTACTTCCAGTCGCACATCGGCGCCGTCGCCGCGGCCCGCCAGGCCGGCGCTGACGTGCGGGGCTACTTCGCCTGGTCGCTGATGGACAACTTCGAGTGGTCCTACGGCTACGCCAAGCGTTTCGGCATCGTCCGGGTCGACTACGAGACCCAGCAGCGGACCCTCAAGGCCAGCGCCCTGTGGTACCGCGACACCATTCGCAGTGTCCGCGGTGACTGATCTCTGGCTGCGCGGCGGCGCGTGGCCAGTGGGCCGGGTGCGGTGGTGGCGGCCGCCGCACCCGGATCATCCCCGTCGCCGGATCAGTTGAACTCCCTTGCGCAGCAAGGGAAGCAGCAGCCAGCACAGGGCCGCCCAGTTCGTCACGAAGGCCACCGGGATCGACAGCGCGAACATCACCACCACCGCGGTCATGAACTCGGTGCCGTTCTCGATCACCTCGGTCGGCGTGTTCGGCTTCAGCAGCGTGTGCCGGCGCAGGTCGGACAGGGCCAGCACCAGGAACAGGCCGGCCAGCGCCTGGTCAACGGCGTACACCGTGAACTGCACCTGGAACGCGTCGGTGTCGCTGGTCAGCAGCTTGGTGGTGAACGGCATCAGCACGATCATCAGCAGCCACAGCAGGTTCCAGCGGATCAGCCGCCCGTCCAGGCCGGCGGCGTACCGGAACAACCGCTGGTGGATCAGCCAGTGCATGGCCACCGCGGCGAAGCTGATCAGGAACGCCACGTACTCGGTCGCGTGCTCGCCGAGGAACGCCAGCAGACCGGCGTTGCCGTGCACGCCCGCGCCCGGCGTCGGCAACTCCAGGGCCAGCAGCGTGATGGCGATGGCGATCACCGCATCCGAGAAGTAGATCAACCGTTCCGGGCCGGCGGCCTCGGCCGGCGCCGGCAGGCGGGCGGCGGTCTCGGACATCGAGGGTTTCCTTTCGCGTTGACAGTCCAGGATTGGACGGTCCGAAGATAGACAGTCTGGCGGTGACCGTCAAGGCATGGACGGTCGTCCCGGTAGCTCGATCGGGTGATGGGGAGGGGCCGGTCGGCGGCCGGGCCTGGTTCACTTTCGGCATGACCTGGGGAACCCTTGCCGCCGCGGCGGTGCTCACGGCCGGCTTCCTGGCGCCGGCTGATGCCCAACACGCGGATGATCTGCCGGCGCCGGTGTGGATGTGCCACGACACGTGCGGGCCGACGCAGGCTACGTACCCGGTGAGCCACGACCAAGTACCCCTCGACACCACGGACGTCACCGGGGGACCGGGCAGCACGGCATCGCCCCGGGTCGACTGCTTCTACGTGTATCCGACGGTGGACAACCTGCCCAACGTGGTGCCGGTGCCGCTGGACGAGGAGTACGCGCAGTCGATCGCGCAGATGGGCATGTTCGGGTCGAGGTGTCGGATGTTCGCGCCGACGTATCGGCAGAAGACCCTGCCGGAGCTGGCGCTGGCGATGATCACGAAGATCCCGCCGGACTACTCGGTCGGCATCGGCGACGTGGAGCAGGCGTTCCAGAGCTACTGGGACCACGACAACACCGACCCGGCGACCGGCAAGCGGCGCGGCGTGGTGCTGCTGGGCCATTCCCAGGGCGCGGCGGTGCTGGAGGCGCTGCTCCAGCACAAGTTCGACAACAACTCGGAGATGCGGAAGCACCTTGTCTCGGCAGTGTTGCTGGGCGGCCGCGTCGTGGTCCCGACCGGCCAGCCGGACGGTGGCGGCACCGACCCCAAGGCCACCTTCCAGCACATCCCGGCCTGCGCGACGGCCACCCAGACGGCCTGCGTGGTGGCGTACTCCAGCTTCAAGCCCGGCGGCAAGGTGCCGGCCGACGCCGACATCGCGCGCGTGCCGGACGACCCGCAGCACCAGGTGCTGTGCGTGAACCCGGCGACGCTGCTCACCGGCAACGCGACCACGCCGCTGGACTCGGTGATCTACACCCGCAAGCTGGTCGGCGGCAACGACCTCAACCAGTACGGCCGGATCAGCGGCCTGGGCCAGTCCCTGACGGTGCCGAACTACCCGACCGGCTTCGCCCGCTTCCACGGCACGCTGACCGGCCAGTGCAAGCAGGCCATGGACGGCCGGACCACGGTGTCCTGGCTGGACATCACCGGCGGCGACAACCTGGTCGGCCCGCCGCAGTCCAACTTCTACGGCCTGCACGCGCTGGACTTCAACCTCACCGCCGGCGACCTGAACGAGCTCATCGGCCGGCAGGCCACGGCCTGGACGGCGGGTACGTAACTTCGCCGCCCGGGCCCGATTACGTACCGGTCGCGACCGCGGCCGGCCCCACCATGAGTGGCATGGACGTGATTGCACGGGCCGAGCGGCTCTGGGGAATTCCTCATGGCGAGTGCCATGAGGAAGCCGTCACGATCACCGAGCAGGCGGTGGCCGAACTGAAGGACCGCGTGGCCCGGGAGCCGGACAACGCCGACCACAACCAGCAGCTGTCCTGGGCGCTGATCAACCTGGCCCAGCTGCTGTCGGCCCGGCGTGACCTGGCCCGGGCCGACGCGGTGGCGCTGGAGAGCGTGGCGATCATGCGAAAGGCACTGACGCGGTGACCGCGTTGCTGCGCCTGCACCAGGCGGCCGCGATGGTGGCCGCCTACTCGGCGGCGGTCCAGCTGGGCCTGATCGACCACATCGACCGCATGCCGGCCACCGTCGACGAGTTGGCGGTGGCCTGCGGCGCAAGCGTTCGCGGGGTCCGAGTGGTGCTCGCGACGCTGGTCGACAGCGGGTTGGTGCGTGTTCGCCCCGACGGCCGCCACGAGCCGGCGACGGCCGGCCTGGCCGGGGCGCACTCGATGCTGCCGTGGCGTGATCAGGTCACCGACTCGGTCCGCACCGGCCTGCCGGCCCGCGAGGCCGAACGCGATGTGATCACCGCTCTGCTGCACGGCCAGGCCGATGTCGCATTACCGGCGGCGGCACGGGTTCTCGAGGTCGGCGTGGACGGGGCGCCACCGGTCGTCCGCGATCCGCGGTGTCGGGTCACCGTGCTCGACGTGCCGGCCAACCGCCGTCCCGACCGGCCGGTCGACTTCCTGCCCGGCGGCCTGTTCGACGCCCAGCCCGAGCCCGGCGCGTACGACCTGGTGGTGCTGGCGGGCGTCTGCCACCGGCTGGACGCGGCCGGCGTGGCCGAGCTGATCCGCCGTTACCTGCCGGCGCTGCGGGCCGGCGGGGCCATGGCTGTGATCGACACGCTGGCCGACGCGCCAGGCGCGGCCGTGCACGCGTTGTCGCTGCTGCTCCGCACCCACGGCGGCGTGATCCACGACCCGGCCGACTACTGCCGCTGGTTTGCCGAGGCCGGCCTGACCGGGCTCGCTCGGGTCGATACGGACCAGCTGACGGTGCTGACCGGGCTCAAACCTTAGGCCGATTGCGGCATACTCTGCCGAGTGGAGTCGAGGCTGGTCGGCCGGGAACGCGAGCTGGGGATCGTCACCGCGGCGATCGACGCGGTCGCCGCGAACAACGGTCGGATCCTGCTGGTCTCCGGTCAGGCGGGCATCGGCAAGTCGAGGCTGGCGATCAGCTCGCTGCGGCTGGCCAAGGAGCGTGGCTTCACCGTGCTGATGGGCTCGGCCAGCCCGTTGCAGGCCGGCCTGGCCTACGCCCCGGTGGTCGAGGCGCTGCGCCGCCATCTCGGCACGCTGCCCGAGGCGGACTCGGCCGCGCTGCTGGCCGGTCTGCACGACATCGCCGGTCTGATCGCCGATCCGCGGCTGTCGCCGGCCCCGCCGACCGGCGATCCCGACCTGGAACGCACCAGGATGTTCGAGGCCGTGCTGCGGCTGGTCGAGCGGATCACGGCCGAGCGGCCCGCGCTTTTCGTCGTGGACGACCTGCACTGGGCCGACCGCGGCACCATCGAGCTGCTGCACTACCTGGGCCGGGGGAGCCGGCGGCGCCGCCTGTTGCTGTGGTGTGGCTACCGCAGCGCCGAGCCGGGCGGCCCGCTGGCCGCGCTGGCCATGACGGTGCGACGTGAGGAAGGCGTCGAGCTGGCGCTGGAACCGTTGTCGGACAAGGCGGTCGGCGAGCTCGTCGGTGACCTGCTCGGCGCGCCGCCGCGGGACGAGGTGCTGAGCCGCGTCACCGCCCGGGCCCAGGGCGTCCCGCTGTTCGTCACGGCGCTGGTGGGTGGCGGCGAGATCCCGGCCGGCCTGCCGGTGATCATCCGTGACGTCGTGCTGGATCGCTTGCAGCGCCTGGACGACCAGGCCCGGCGGCTGCTGGAGCTGATCGCCGTGGCCGGCACGGGAACGCCACGGCTGCTCCGTTCCGTGTGGACGGAGGACGGCTTCGACACCGTGCTGCGCCAACTGTTCCAGCAGGGTCTGGTCGAGGAGCTGGTGGACGGCCCGACCTTGAACTATCGCGTGTCGCACCCGTTGTACGCCGAGGTGGCGTACGCGGAACTCACCGTGGGGCAACGACGTTCGCTGCACGCCACGATCGCCGCCGCGCTGGACCGCACCGACGTGCTCAAGGCCGCCCCGCACTACCGCGACGCCGGCGATCTCGTCGACCCGGTCCGCGCCTGCGAAGTCCTTGGTGCGGCGGGAAAGCGCGCCCTGGACGTGCATGACGCGCGCGAGGCCGTGAACTACCTCAGTGTCGCGATGCACCACGCCGAGTCGCTGGAGCACACCGAGCTGATCCCGGAGCTGATGGACGGCCTGGCCCGCGCCTTGCAGGCCAGCGGCCGGCTCGACGACGCGGCGTCGATCTGGGACCACGCCGAGGCGATGGCCCAGAGCGAGGGAAACCTGCTGCGGCAACGTATTCTCGGCTACTACCGGTCGATGCTGGAGGCCGAGCGCGGCAACGTGCGCACGCCGATGCAGCCGGTGCGGTTCGAGTCCCAGGACCCGCCGATCGGGTTGATGGTGCACTGGCTGCTGGCGGTGCGGGCCAACGACCTGGCCCGGGTGTGGTCGGTGCTGGACCGCATGATCAGCCTGACGGAGGACCAGGACACGCCCGAGGCCCGGGTGGTCGCGCACTTCGGGGCCAGCGTCGCGGCCCGGGTCGGCGGCGACTACGCGGCCGCCTACACGCAGAACCAGATCGCACTCGAGGCCGCCGAGCTGATCGGCGTCGACTCGCGGGAACAGTACGCCTACGCGGTGAAACTCCAGCAGCCCGGCCTGCTGGTGCTGCGCGGTGACGTGCCGGCGGCGCTGCGGGCGACCGGCAATCCCGGCGCTCACCAGGTCCAGTTCTACCTGCCCGGCGCGGTCCAGTACGTGGTGCAGATCCGCAGCTGGGTCCTCTATCTCGTCGGCGACCTGCCCGCCGCGCTGGCCAACGCCGACGAGGGCGTGGCCGAGGCCGAGCGGACCGGTCAGGACCGGTTGGTCGGCCGGGCCCACGCGGCGCGGGCGTTCCTGTTGGCGGAGAACGGGAACTCGGCCCGAGCCGAGCAGGACCTGAAGGTCGTCCGGGAGTGCTACGACGCCAGCCACGACGACCTGGTCATGGTCACCGACCTGGCTGAGACGGCGTACGCGCTGCGCACCGGAACCAAGGTCGACGACACGGCGTTCATGCCGCTGCGCCCGCTCGGTGATCACCTCGTCGACACGCTGCGGCTGACGTTCGCCGGCCATCTGGCCGTCGCGCGCAAGGATCATGCTGCGGCGCAACAGGTTCTGGGCCATCTCCGGGCCGGTGGCCGTACCTCGCCGTTCCTGGACGTGTTGGCGCAACGGCAGGAAGAGCTGATGACCGGCGAGGACGGCGGCTCCGGTGAGCGGCTGGCCGCCATGGGGGCCAAGCTGTCGGTGCCGGCCAAGGGCACGCCGCCGCTGAGCCGGCGTGAGCGGGAGATCGTGCGGCTCGTCGGTCAGGGCCTGACCAACGGGCAGATCGCCGAGCAGCTGTTCCTGAGTGAGCGGACCATCGAGACCCACCTGCACAACAGCTACAAGAAGCTGCGGCTGAGCACCCGGCCGGCGCTCACCCGGTGGGCGCTTGAACACGACGGCGACTGACCCGCAGCCGCCGGCAGTCGATGGACCGGTCCAGCCCCGGCACGAACACGTTGACCACGGCCAGGTTCCTTGTCGTGTACTGCTCCCGCGCGTACGGCGTGAATCCCTTGCCGTGCAACAACTCCATCAGCACGTCGAGATGCTGGCGCGGCGTGGTCGGGCCGTAGCCGGGCACGAAGCCGACCTCGACCGCGTCGTTCAGCCGACAGCCGAGGTCGGGCAGGACGCGATCGTCGGTCGCGGTCTGAACCTGGATCAGCTCGGTCAGCGCCCGGCCGGCCGCGACCCGGCTGGACAGCGCCGCCGCGCTACCGGCCGCCGACCCGCCCGGCTCCTGTACCGCGTAGAAGGCCGGAACGTCCAGGTCGGAGGTCATGTCGATCAGGTGCACCTGTTGTCCACAGCGGTTCGACGCGGCGGTCATCAGGTCGGCCAGGTCCTCGGGCAGCGTGGTCGGGTCGACCACCCGCAGCGGCTGCACGTGCTCGCCTGCCAGTTGATCGGCCACCAGTTGGGCCAGCGCGTCCCGCTCCACCGCCTCGTTGACCGCGTGCACCAGCGCCTCGGCCGCGTAGGAGCCGGCGGCCCAACCGGTCGCCTCCACACAGGGACCGGCGGCCGAGTAGTCGTAGAAGTCCTCCACCGTCAGCCGGGCCGATTCGCCCTGCTTGCCACGGTATTCCGGGATGGTCAGGAACACCGGCACGTCCACTTCGGCGCTGCCGTCGAGCGCCTCGTAGCGTACGCAGCCCAGCTCGCGGGCCGGGCCTTCGGCCAGCTCGGCGATGACCGGGTCCGAAGCCAGCGGGCCGTGGGCCACCTCGTGCGCGTCGCGCAGCCGCACCTGCCGGTTGCGCAGGCCGTCCAGGCCGCTCAGGTAGTGCTCCAGCGCCTCGAACAGGGCGCCGACCCGCGCGGTCGCCCGATCGCCGCGGCCGAGACCCGTGGCCGCGGGCCGGCCGACGCCCGGCGAGCCGAGGAGGCACTGCCAGCTGCCCGGGTCGGCGTCGAGCATCGGCGTGAACCTCGGGGTGAGGCCGAGCTCCCCGGCCGCGGCCAGGCCGCGCGCGAGCGCCGTGTCGAGGGGCAGGCCCCTCTCGGCCGGTACCGGCATCACGTGCAACGTCGACTCCGTTGTGCCCACATAGGACCACGCTGACATCGGTGCCGACTTTTACCAAGTGGTGTAGTAAGCGCTGCTCAGCTTTCGGGTCGAACGGGCAGCCGTTGCCGGGCCGCGCGGACACACGCCAAAGCCCGCACAGTAGTTGTTGCACATGCGCTTCCTATGTGGCGCCCAACGCCACATAGGAAGCGCATGTGACGAAAAGCTACGGGCGGGCGCGGAGGCGGCGGAGCATGCGCGCGTCCTCGAAGCCGACGGTGTGCGCGGCGGTCTCCATGGTCGCGCCCAGCCCGATGAGGTGCTCGGCCCGCTCCACGCGCAGCAGCTGCTGGTAGCGCAGCGGCGTGAGGCCGGTGGCCCGTGCGAACAGGCGCGTCACGGTCCGCTCGCTGCATCCGACGGCCTTGGCCAGCTCGGCCAGCGGCAGCCGGGCGGTGTAGTGGCCGTCGATGTGGTCCTGGAGCCGGTGCACGGTGTCGTTCACGTGCGAACGATGCCGCAGCATCGCGCTGGCCTGGTGGTCGTCGCCGTTGCGGCGGGCGTAGACGACCATCTCGCGGGCGATCCGGGCGGCGACGGCCGGCCCGTGCGCGCTGGCCACCAGGTGCAGCGCGAGGTCGATGCCGGAGGCGATGCCGGCCGAGGTGACGATCCGGCCGTCGATCACGTACAGCACGTCGTGCACGACCTGGGCCAGGGGATACCGCCGCGCGAGCTCGTCCTGGAGCTCGTGATGGGTGGTGCACCGCCGGCCGTCGAGCAGGCCGGCCCGGCCGAGGTGCTCGGCCCCGGAGCAGACGCTGGCCACGGTGCCGGGAAACGTCCGCAACAGGGCCATCAGCGCCGCCCCGAGGCGTGGGGCCCGGCTCAGCCGGTCGCCGGCGCAGCCGGGCACCACGATCAGGTCGTCCGGGCCGAGCGCCGGGATCTCGGTCGCCGCCTGCACGGTCAGCCCCTGCGCGGTCCGCACGGTGTCGGTGTCCGCGAGGTAGCAGAGCCGGTAGTCCAGGCCGTGCTTGGCCGCCGAGCCGAACACCTGCGCCGGCCCGGCCAGGTCGAGCAGGTGCAGGTTCCGGGTGAGCAGGAAGGCGACGGTCGGCATGATCTGGTCAGCCTACGGCCAGCTCCGCGATGGTGCTGATGGTGGCGAACCGGCCGGCCAGCGCGTATTCCGTGCGTTCGATGATGTCCTCGACGCCGAGCTCGCCGACGCCGCTGCGGTGCCGGATGGGGAAGGTGGCCGTCGCCTCGGTCACGTAGGTGACGTCGAAGCCGAGGTCGGCGGCGACCCGTGCGGTGGTCTCGCAGCACTGCTCGGTCTGGATGCCGCAGATCACCAGCTCGCGGATCCCTTGCTCGGTGAGGATCTGCTGGAGGTTGGTGGTGGTGAAGGCGTTGCGGGAGGTCTTGGTCAGCAACGGCTCGCCGGCCGCCGGTTCGAGCCCGTCGATGAGCCGCACGTGGCCACTGGCCGGGTCGAACGGGTTGCCGGTGCCGGGCTCGCTGTGCAGCACCCACACCACGAGGTCGCCGGCCCGGCGCGCGATGTCGACCAGCGCGCCTGCCTTGGCCACGATGTCCGGAGTGGACACCCGGGCCCAGTTCTCCCGCTGGCGGAACGATTCCTGGACGTCGATGACGAGCAATGCCTTGGTCACGCCGTCGATCGTGCCCGCCGGCCGCGGCGGCCGACAGGCACGGTCCCGTCGTCGAGCGGAACGATCCGGTCAGGACACCTGCCACATGCCGACCGACGTGGTCTCGTCGATGTCGGAGGTGCGCACGGTCACCGCGACCTGCCACGCGCCGGGCAGCGGGATCTGCGCCTCGGCCGCCCGGTAGCGTCCCTTGCCGACATGCTTCATGTCGACCTTCAGCGGGCCGACGTTTCGCTCCTTCAAGGTCAGCGCGACGGTCAGCTCCGGCACGTCCTCGGCGGTGCCGCCCTGGTCCTCGACCGTGACGTCCAGCAGGTTGGGGCCGGTGCGGGCCGGCGTGATGTAGACCTTGAGGTTGCCCTTGCCGCCCGGGCCGCCGGTGTCGAACGGCAGCGTCTGGCCGTCCGGCGTGGCCTGCACGACCGGCGTGGTGGCGGCGTCGGCCGTGCGCGCCGGCTCGGCGTTGACCAGGGCCGCGGTCAGCCCGAGCACGATCACCGCGCCGGCCGTCTCGATCAACACCGGCCGCCGCAGCTTGCCGATGTGGGTGCGGACCCACTGCCGGGAGAAGTACGCGGCGGCCAGCACGACCAGCACGCCGGCGATCTTGAGCAGCAGCAGCCGGCCGTACTCGGTGTCCAGGAAGCCGGCCCAACTGCCCAGCTGCCGCCAGCTCTGGTACGTCCCGGTCGCCACCAGCACGCCCACGCACAGGATCGCGACCTGGGAGAACCGCTGTGCGGCCTGCTGCGGCGGCTTGGCCCGCCACAACACGACCAGCCCGCCGAGCCAGACGCCCATGGCGTCCAGGTGCAGCACGTCCACCGGCAGCGCGAGCTCGGACTGCAGGCCGGCAGCGGCGTGCCCGGACATCGACCACGTCCAGGCCAGGCCGTTGAGCAGCACCACACCGAGACCGCCGAGCACCGCCCGACGGTTCGGCGTCCACTCCTCCGTGGCCAGGATCTCGCCGATGTACGGGGCGGCCAGGGCCAGCAGCACGATCCGCACGATCACGCCCGTGCCCAGCGCGAGGTCCAATGTGGACGAGAACAGCTGCCCGTCGAACAACCGGCTCAGGCCGGCCCCGGCGCCGTATGGGCCTTGCAGCAGCGCGCCGGCGACCGTGGCCAGCAGCAGCGTCAGCCACGAGCCGCCGATCAGCCGGCGGACGGTGCGTCGGGTGGAACCGCTTGGCCAGCACCAGAACACGAAGGCCACCGCGCCGATCAACAGCGCGAACGACGCGTATTCGAGGCCACGGGCCGTCCAGTACACAATGGACACTGCCAGGCTGCCCGACGAGGGCGCGGCGACCGGGGCGGCGACCGAGGCGTGGCCGACGGAGAACGTGAAGGCGCCGGAGATCGGGTGTGAGTCGGCCGAGACCACGTGCCAGGACACGGTGTACGTGCCCTCGGCCGTCGAAGTCAGCGACACGCCGACGGTGTTGCCGTCGCCGCCGAGGTGGTCGGCCTTGCCGTTGTCGGCCGACGAGCCGTCCGGCGCGATCACGTGCACGCCGTCCGGCTCGATCTGCACGGCCTCGCCGAACGTCAACGTGACCCGGGTCGGCGCGGACTGCACCAGCGATCCGCTCGACGGCGTGGTGGATTCCAGCACCGCGTGCGCGGACGCCTGGCCGGCGGTCACGGCCATCGCCGCGAACACACCGGCCAGGATCAGCAAGAACGCCCTCATTCGGCGGTTCGCCCCCGGCGCAGCGCCAGGACCGCCAGCGCCCCGGCGACCAGGCCGATCACGATGCCGACGATGCCGAACACCAGCGGCAGCGAGGAATTGTCCGCAGTGGACGTTGCCGCCGTCGGGGTCACCGCCGCCGTGGTCGCCTTCGGCGTCAGCTTCACCGTCGGGGCCGGGTGCTCGGCCTCGGCGCCGGTGTCGATCCACCGCACCACGTCACCGTTGTCGTAGGTCTGCACCGCCTTGAACACCAGCGAATCCGTGTCCGTCGGCAGCGGGCCGAGCGACACCTCGAACTCCGCGAAGGTGTCCGGCGTGATCTTGCCGCCGGTCCAGGTGATCTTGGAGACCACCTCGGCCACCTCGCCGTCGTCCGACTTCAGCGGCTTGGCCGGCTTGGCCTTGTCCACCTGGACCGTCCAACCCGGCACGTCCTTGGTCGCCACCGAGGCCACCGGATGGTCGGCCGGGAAGGTGACCTCCAGCTTGGTGGTCGAGGCCTTGTCCTCCTCGTCGGGCACCCGGAAGGCGATCTTCGTGTAGCTGCCCTGCGTCGCGGTGTTCGGCTGCGCGGTCACGTGCGCCGCCGCGCTGCCCGTCACCGCGAGCAGGCCGCCGACCACGATCGTGCCCAGCACGCCGAGCCGCTTCGCTGTCCTCATCGGGAACCTCCATGTCGTACGGGCCTCTGCTGTACCGGTCGTTCCCGGGCCCTTGGTAGTTCCCAGCAATGCCACCAGAATCAGTCCCACCGCCAACGGGATGTGCGTCACCAGCCGGCTCCACCCCACCGCGTGCGCGCCCAAGTCGAACGTCGACACCAGCACCAGCACCGCCACCACGCTGCCCAGCAGCGGCAGCTGCGCCCGGGCCCGGCGCGGATCCACCGCCACCACCGCCAGCACCACCCCCAGCGCGAAGTTGAAGGCGGAGGTCTCGTGGTCCATGTGCCCGGCCATCATCATCGGATCGTCCCGGCCGAGCAGTTCCACCACCGCCACCACGGCCTGGGCCACCGCCGCCGCCACCAGCCCCACGCGCACCAACAGATAAGGAAGGGAGAACCGCGCCCGGCCAGCAGGCTCGGCCGTCACCTCCGCCGGCGACACTGCCTCGGACGTGTCCTGCGCGGTCTTGCCGAGGGCAGCGATCTGGTCGGGGGAGAGGCCGGTCGGCGGCAGGATCGCCCGCCGGAGCACCTCGTCCGCCAGATCCCGCTCCGCACCCGCCGGCGAGAGCGCGGTCAGCCGGTTGATCCGGGCCGCCCGGTCCTGCCAGCCGGCGCAGGCGTGACAGCCCTGCACGTGCCGGTCCACGTCCGTCATGGCCACGCCGGGGACAGCCTCCCCGTCCATGGCCGCCGAGAGCGCCTCGCGCGCGATGCCGCAGTCCACGTTCAGCCAGGTCGTCGGCCGACCCCGGAAAGTTCCCGTGAACCTGCCAGTAACCGGTGGCGTATCTCCAGGGCGTGGACGCCGAGATCACCCAGTTCGCCCTGGCCGCGCAGCGCGGCGACCGGGCGGCTGCCGCCGAGTTCGTCCGGTCGACGCAGCGGCAGCTGCGCCGGCTGATGGCCTACCTCGGCGACCCCGGCCTGGCCGACGACCTCGCGCAGGAGACCTATCTCCGGGCGTTCGCGGCGCTGCCCCGCTACGAGGGCCGCTCGCCGGCCCGCATGTGGCTGCTGGCCATTGCCCGCCGCGTGGCCGCCGACCACGTCCGCACGGCGCAGCGCTCGCCCCGTACGACCAGCGCCGACAGCTGGCTGGACACGGAGGTCGCCGGCCCGGAGGGGCTGGTCGCGCTGCGCGCGGCGATCGACGCCCTGGACCCGGAGCGGCGAGAGGCGTTCGTGCTGACCAGGGTGGTCGGCCTGTCCTACGCCGAGGCGGCGGAGGTCTGCGACTGCCCGATCGGCACGATCCGGTCCCGCGTGTTCCGCGCCCGCACCGAGCTCGTCGACGCACTCGACACCCGGCTGGAGATCGCCCGCTAGGTATCTGCGTTCTCGGCACAAACGCATTCCGGGTAGCGTTGCCGCCATTGGCCGATCCCGGGGAGAAAACATGGCGATCTACGCGCTCGGCGACCTCGTGCCCGCGATCCACCCGGATGCGTTCGTGCACCCCGACGCCACCATCATCGGCGATGTGCGGATCGGCGCGCACGCCTCGGTCTGGCCGCAGACCGTGCTGCGCGGCGATGACGGCTACATCGAGATCGGCGAGTACTCGAACGTCCAGGACGGCTGCGTGCTGCACACCACGCCGATCACCCCGACCATTCTCGGCCCGTACTCGGCGATCGGCCACGCCGTGCACGTGGAAGGCGCGCGGATCGGCACCGGCTGCCTCATCGCGTCGGGCTCGGTCGTGCTGAACGGCTGCGTCATCGAGGACGGCGGCATGGTCGGCGCCGGGGCGGTGCTCTCCTACGGCGTGACCGTGCCGACCGGGCAGATCGCCCTCGGCGTGCCCGCCAAGATCAGGGAGAACACGTCCTTCGGCCCGGACAAGATCCGGTTCGTCGTCGACAACTACGTGGACCGGGCCAAGCGTTTTCGCACCGAACTCCGCCCGCTCTGACCTCGATTCCGGTATTCGGAAACGAATCGTCGCCAATGGTCGCGGCAATGGGCCGGTGGGACCACGGCCGCGACACGCCCGGGCAAGATCGACGGGATGGGGCCGGACACCGTAGACTCCGGCCTCATCCCATCGCCACTCATCCAGAGGATCACCATGAAGGTCGTTGTTGTCGTGCCCACGTACAACGAGCGCGAGAACCTGCCCGTGCTGGTGGCCAAACTGCGTGGACTGGCGATGCCGGAACTGCACGTGCTGGTGGTCGACGACAACTCGCCCGACGGCACCGGCGCCGTCGCCGACGGCCTGGCCGGCGACGACCTCGGCGTGCTGCACCGCACCGAGAAGGACGGCCTGGGCCGGGCCTACATCGCCGGCATCAGCCGGGCCCTTGACGAGGGCGCGGACGTGGTGATCCAGATGGACGCCGACCTGTCGCACCCGGTCGACCGCATCCCGGCCATGCTGGACAAGCTGAACTCCACCGACGCCGGCGTGGTGCTGGGCTCCCGCTACGTCGAGGGCGGCCGGACCGCCTCGGAGTGGCCGTGGCACCGCAAGGCGTTGTCCGCCTGGGCCAACTTCTACGTCAACGCCATCCTGCGGCTCAAGGTCAAGGACGCCACCGCCGGTTTCAAGGCGTGGCGGGCGAGCACGCTCAAGGCCATCGACCTGCCGACGATCAAGAGCAACGGCTACTCGTTCCAGGTCGAGATGAACTACCGCACGGTCAAGCGCGGCCTGCGCATCCTCGAGGTGCCGATCGTGTTCGAGGAGCGGGCCGAGGGCGCCTCGAAGATGACCTTGGCCGTGCAGCTGGAGTCGGCCGTCACGCCCTGGAAGCTGCTGTTCGGACGGATGTAGCCCACACGGTCGCCGTCGCGGCCAGCACACCGGCCGCGGCGCAGCCGATCCCGTACGGCAGCGCCGGTTCGTGCGCCGCCAGCACCGCGACCAGCAGCCAGCCGCCGAGGCCGAACAACGCCCCGAGCGGCACCGCCGCGACGTACTTGCCAGCGCCGGTCCGTCCACGTCGGACGGTCCGGAGCGTGGACTCCAGGTAGGCCAAGGCAAACAGGCACGCCAGCAGGCTGCCCGCGCCCATCGCGCTGGCCAGCGGGAACTGCTGCGGGATGGCCGGGAACTCCTGCGTGCCGACCGAGGACTGCAACCGTCCGGTGACCGCGCCGCCGACCAGCCAGCGGGTCAGCGCCGGGAAGGCCACCGAGTCCTTTCCGGACGCGCTGGCCACCTGGAAACCGGCCAGCCACAAGGACATTGTCGCCGGGCCGCCGGTGATCGGCACCGGCAGGCTCAGGTCGATGTTGGTCGGCTGCCCCGGCGGTGATCCCATGACGGCCAGCTGCGTGACCGCTGTGCGCGTGCCCGGCGTGGGGGCGACGAAGGCCGTGACCACCAAGGCGACGAAGGCCACCACCGCGAGCAGTGTCGGCACCAGGGCCGAGCGCCGGGTGGCTTCGCGTGGCCGGCGATCGCTCGGCGCGGCATCGAGCCGGCCGGAGTGGCTTCGGTCGGTCGGCTGAGCGCCGGGCCGGCCCGGGTGGCCGCCATCGAGCGCCTGTGCACCAGGCGGACGAGAGTGCCCGCGGTCGCCCGGGTAGCCGCCATTGATCGGCTGCGCGCCGGCCTGGCCGGGGTGGTTGCCGTTGAGCGGCTGCGCGCCGGTCCGCCGGCGTGTGTCGGGCTCCTCGTCGAGTCGTGCGGTGTGTTCTCGTACGGTCCGATTTTCCCCCGGCCACACCGTTTCCGGCTGCTCGCCGGCAAACCAGTCGGACTTGGTGCCGTCCTCGAACTGCGTCGCGTGCAGGGTCGGCCGGGGGCGGGGCTGCGAGCCGCCGCCGGTCAGATGCGGCGACAGGTGCACGGGAATGCGGGACCGTCGCAGCCATCCCGGCCCGAAGGTGGCGTCGGCCGCCGCGGCCAGGTCGATGGCGAACCCCTCGGCGTCGCGGTAGCGCTGCTGGGTTTCCCTTGCCACGGAACGCATCACGACCTCGGCCAGCGGCGAGGGCACGCCGGTGATCGGTCGCGGATCGCCGAAGATGTGCTGCCGCATCATGCTCAGCGCGCCACGGTCGTCCGCGAACGGCAGCGTGCCGGACAGCAGCTCGTACAGCACGGTGCCGGCGGAGTAGACGTCCGCGGCCGGCGTCAGGGGATTGCCGGAGGCCTGCTCGGGCGAGATGTATGCCGGCGTGCCAAGGACTTCGCCGCCATGCGTGACGAGCGTGGTGCCCTCGCTGATCACCTGCGCGATGCCGAAGTCGGCCACCTTGAGCACGCCCTGCCGGGTGAACAACAGGTTCTTCGGCTTCACGTCCAGGTGCAGCACCCCGGCCGAGTGGGCGGCGTGCAGCCCGGCCAGCGTGGCCAGGATGATCGCGCAGGCGGCGTCCGGCGTGATGCCACGGCCCTGTGACCGGTCGAAAACCGTGCCGCCGTCGAGTTTTTCCATCACCAGCAGGCTGTCCCGCGCGGTGCGCACGTAGTCGTAGACCGGCACGATGTGCGGATGGTCCAGGCTGGCCAGGACTTTGGCCTCGCGGTCGAACCGGCTGCCCATTCCCGGCTTGTGCACCATGTCGGCCGGCAGCTGCTTGATCGCCACGTGCCGGCCGAGCGTCCGGTGCACGCCGGCGTACACCACGCCCATGCCGCCGGCCCCGATCATCGAGCCGACCTCGTACTGCGGCAGGGCGTCGATCACGTTGGCGGGGGCGGTCACCCGGTCACCTCGTTGGTCAGCGCGATGGTCCTGGTCTCGGTCTCGACCGGCACGTCGACGAGCATCGGGTGCGGTGTCAGATAACCGAGCACCAGCCCGATCAGGGTGGTGCCGACGACGATCGGGATCTCCACGCTGGGCTCCGGCGGGATCACCCGCAGCACCGACAGTGTCACGACGGCGACGAGACCGGTGCCGAAGCCGGCCGGCATGAAGCGCAGCGCGCGGCGCAGTCGGTTGGCCGGAAGTCGGTGCCGGGCCAGGGCCAGCAGGCACGCCGCCCAGGCGGCGATGGTCAGCAGCAGCACCGCGATGCCGAAAACCCCGTACACGGAAAGGATCGAGCCCCGCACGTCGGTCGTGGTGTCCACCGCGACGAGCTCGTTGCGGTCCGAATCGAACAGTTGCACGGCCGCCGGCAACAGCCCGATCGCCTGACCGTCGAGGTCCGCCAGGTCGAGACCGAAGGTGCGAGTGGCCCGTCCGTGGGCGGCCACGTCGAACGGCAGCGTCGTGTCGTAGGCGAAGAAGGTCAGCGCCAACGCCGTGCCGGACAGGCGAATGCTGCGGACGTGGACCGGCGCGGCGCCGTTGTTGGTGACGGTGACCGACAGCTGCACCGGCCGCTGCGGCGTGACCACCATGGTGTGTCCGGCGATGTCCTGGCCGTCCATCGTCACGGCCAGCGTCAGCGGATCATCCGACGCCTGCGCCGGGGTCGTGCCGGCGAGGAACATGCCGGCTGCCAAGGCAACCACGACACCGGTGCGACGTCTCATCGAGAACTCCCAGTTGAGCCGGGCTTGACTGGCGGGAGATGCTACCGCCGGTCGGCTTCGCATGGGCCGAACGAACCACAGTGGATGGGGACGATGGGGCTACTTGTTCGCACAGTGACGTTGTTGGCGCTCTGCGTGGGCGTCCTCGCGCCCGCGACCGCCTTCGCCCAGGTGGCCCGACAGGTGACCGTGACGCCGACCAGCGGCCCGGCCGGCAGCCAGTTCACCATCCACTGGGCCGGCTTCACCCAGTGCCGCGTCATCAACTTCACCTGGGCGGGAACGCCGTTGACCAGTGGATCGCCCGGCACCCAGGGCAGCGTGGTCGCGACCGCGCCGGCCGACGCCAAGCCCGGTACGTACGCGATCGGGGCCACCTGCGGCAAGGAGACGGGCGGCAGCCGCTTCACCGTTACGGTGACAACAACCACAGTCACCACGCCGGTGCCGACGACCACCACGACGCCACCGGTTGTCACGACAACAACGCCCGGCGTGACAACGACAACGCCGCCGACCGTCGGCACCACCCCGGCCACGACCACCACGACTTCGGTTGCCACCACAACAACCGACGCCACGACACCGGTTCCGTCGGTGACCGACGAACCCGGGACCGACGGCGGCCTGACCCTTGACCACACCAGCATCCAGCCCGGCGACACCCTGTCCGCCGCCGGAACCGGTTGCGAGCCCGGCCATTCCGTCGTGCTCAGCTCGGGCGGCGAGCAGGTCGGCGCGGCCACCGCCGACAGCGCCGGCGCCTTCACCGCGCCCGTCCAGTTCACCGACATCCAGCCGGGCCGGCACACCATCACCGCCAGCTGCGGCGTGCGGCTGACCGGCGTGGTGGACCAGGCCGTCACGAGTTCCAACGGCGACTACTCGTCCACGCTGATCGTGCTGGTGTTCTTCGTGCTCGGCGGCATCCTGTTCGTCAGGTTCGCCTACTGACCGGCTGTGACAGGGTTGTGACGCGGCGCTGACAGAACCCGGACCTGCTTGATCAACAGTGGTCGGTGTGAACGGCAGGGGGGTGCCGTGCGCTCGCCTCCTGCCTCCGTCGTCTCCACAGGGGGTTGTTGTCTTGAGGCACTTGTCCGTGGTCGCCGCGACAGCGGTGGCGTTGCTGGCGACCACTGTCTCGCCCGCGCAGGCGAGCGAGGTCGGCGATGTCCAGCGGGCCATGGTGGAACTGGCCACGATGCCCAACGTCGTTGGCGCGCTCGGCGGCGCGTACGTGGACGGCAGGCCCGTCGGTCTCGGCTCGGCCGGGTCGCGGCTGCTCGGCGGCAAGGGTGGCGTGATTCCGACGGATGCTCGCTTTCGGATCGGCTCGCAGACCAAGACCATGGTGGCCACCGTTGTCCTGCAACTGGTCGAGGAGCACCGGCTCTCGTTGGACGGCAAACTCGCCGACCTGCTGCCCGAGACCACCGGCGTGGTGGCGCGGGCCGACGACATCACCGTGCAGCAGCTGATCCAGCACACCTCGGGCATCCCGGACTGGTTCTACCGCGCCGGCACCGAGGTGCCGCTGTTCGACGTCTTCGACTTCACGACCCGCTACCGGCCGATCGATGTCGTGAAGCTGACCACCGGCCTGCCGCGCACCGGCGAGCCCGGCGAGAAGTTCACCTACTCCAACACCGGCTACACGCTCCTCGGCATGATCATCGAGAAGGTGACCGGGCACGCCCTGAGCACCGAACTCGACCGGCGGCTGTTCCGGCCGCTCGGCATGACCAGGACCTATCACGTCACCGCGCCACCGGAAGGCATCGACGGACCGCACGGGCACGGCTACTACCCCGATGCCACCGGCACGCTGCGCGATGTGGACCGCTTCAACGCCAGTTGGGGCAACGGCGCCGGCGGCGTCGTCTCGACCACCAAGGACATGGCTGCCTTCCAGCGCGCCTTCTGGCAGAACAAGCTGCTGCCGCCGGCCCTGCAAGTGATCATCACGAAGGGGCCGACGCCCGGTGCCGCGCGGGCCGCTGACCAGTGCGGCGACGACATCAAGATGTTCGGCGGCTCCGCGCCGGGGTACACCGTGCTGACCTTCGGCACGACCGACGGCCGCAAGCAGTTCATCCTCTCGGTGACGCACAGCGCCCCGACCGACGACGCTGTCATCACCGCGATGTTCAAGGCCGGTCAGTCCGTGCTCTGTCCGGCGGGTTCCTAACCTCGGCAGTGCGGCGGCCGGACGACGTCCCAGGCCGCCGCA
>Ga0310811_10001332_pt1 | contig 31215 bp, 26 predicted proteins | sample YCmetagenome_FD_207642 | JGI IMG/M metagenome (GOLD analysis project Ga0310811, IMG submission 207642) | Soil microbial communities from experimental microcosm in Duke University, North Carolina, United States - YC | ecosystem: Engineered > Artificial ecosystem > Soil microcosm > Unclassified ...
GATGCGGTCGCTGAGCCGCGCGGCGGCAAGACAGGCCCCGCGGTCATTGAATACGCGCAGCAGGTCGCCGTCGGCGATGCCGCGTGAGGCCGCGTCCTCGCGATGGATCGTGATCGGTTGCCGGCCCTTGATCTTTGTCGAATGGGCATGCGGGCTGTGATCGAGCTGGCTGTGCAGCTTGTCGGCCGGCTGGTCCGACAGCATGTGCAGCGGATAGCGCTCGGCCGTTCGCGCGCCCAGCCATTCGATTGGCTCCAACCATGCCGCGTGCGGCGGGCAGTCGTCGAGGCCGAACGATGCGATCGTCTCGGAATAGATTTCGATGCGGCCCGAGGGCGTCTTGAGCGAATGCTTCTGCGGATCGTTGCGGAAGGCCGCCAGCATCACGGGGTCGCGTAGCTCGCCTTTGGCTTCTGCGAGGCCGTCCTTCCAGAACTGCGCGAAGGGTGCCAAGGAGACTCCTGCCTTCGCTGATTTCACCCGCGATTCTTCATAGAGGTGTTCCAACCAGGCGCGACTGGAGGGGCGGCCTTCGGAATGCACCTCGGCGACCCTCAGCCTTTTGGCCAGTGCCTGGAAGATCGCGTAGTCGTCGCGCGCTTCACCAAGCGGTTCGCGCGCCTTTTTCATGGCGATGACGTAAGGCTCGCGGCTGCCATAGCCAATATCGTCGCGCTCAAGGCTGGTCGTCGCCGGCAAGACGATGTCGGCCATCTTGGCCGCCGGCGTCCAGAACTGCTCGTGGAAGATGATCGTGTCGGGTTTGCGCCAGGCCTCGCGCAGACGATTCAAGTCCTGATGATGGTGGAAGGGGTTGCCGCCCGCCCAGTAGACCAGATGGATGTCGGGATAGGTGTGCCGACCGCCGTTGTAGTCGAAGGTCTCGCCCGGATGCAGCAGCATGTCGGTGAAGCGCGCGACCGGGATGAATTCCTTCACTGGATTGGTGCCCTGCGGCAGCGTCGGTCCGGAATATTTCGGATGGGGACTCCCCATCAGGTTCACCGGTCCATAGCCCACGCCGAAGCCGCCGCCCGGCAGGCCGATCTGGCCCAGCATGCAGGCAAGCGTCACCAGCGCCCAGAAGGGCTGCTCGCCGTGATGGCTGCGCTGCAGCGACCAGCCGATGCTGACCATGGTGCGGGTCGCCGCCATTTCGCGTGCAAGGGCCTGAATGCGCGACGCCGCAATGCCGCAGATCTTCTCCGCCCAGTCGGGAGTCTTCGGCTGGCCATCAATCTCGCCGGTGAGATAGGGCACGAACTTGTCGAAGCCCACCGTGCAGCGATCGAGGAAGGCCCGATCGTAGAGCTTCTCGGTGTAAAGCACATGGCAGAGCGCCAGCATCATGGCCGCGTCGGTATTGGGCCGTATCGCAAGCCATTCCGCCGGGCCGCCGGTGTCGATATCCTCGCCGGTCGGCGTCACATTGACGAAGCGCACACCCTTGTCGCGCATCGCGTAGAGGCCACGCTTCACATGATGCAATGTGGCGCCGCCGGCATTGATCTGCGCGTTCTTGCGCGGCACGCCACCGAAGGTCACGAAAAGCTTGCACTGCTCGGCCAGCACGTCCCAGCCGGTATGCATGGCCTGCAGCTCCTCCATCGTCGCCACGATGTGCGGCATCAGCACGCGCGCGGCGCCCAGGCTGTAGGAATCCTGGTGGCGCACGAAGCCGCCGTAGCAGTTCAGGAAGCGCTTCACCTGGCTCTGCGCGTGATGGAAGCGGCCGGCGCTCGACCAGCCGTAGGAGCCGCCGAAGATCGAGTGGTTGCCGTAGGTTTCCTTCACGCGCTTGAGTTCATTCGCGACAAGGTCCAGCGCCTCGTCCCACGGCACTTCCACGAACGGCTCCTGGCCGCGCTTGTCCGAAGCGGCACCGGGTCCATGCTGCAGCCAGCTCTTGCGGATCGCGGGACGACGCACGCGCAGGCGTGCGACCTCGTCGGAGAGCATGTGCAGGCCGATGGGCGAAGGGTCGGGGTCTTTGGAGAACGGATGCAGCCGGCCGGCTTTGCCCTGTTTGTCGTACTCGACCTCGTAGACGCCCCAATGGGCGGCGGTAAGCGTACGCTGATGAGTCATGCGGAGAACCTGAGGCGACTAGGCGGCTTTGGCAATGGCCAGGAACTGGTCGACGTGCGTCACGTCGGTGTCGAACGCAGTGACCAGACGAAATGCCCGCTCACCGGGCCTGTCAGAGGGCCAAGGATGGTACTGGGCGCCGGCGTCCTGCAAGGCATCGTGCATTTGCACCGGCAGAACGACGAAGATCTCGTTGGCCTCGACCGGGTAGAGGAGCGACGTGCCCTTGAGCGGCGTGAGGCCGGCGACCAGACGGCGCGCCATGGCGTTCGCATGGCGGGCATTGGACAGCCACAGACCATCGGAGAAATAAGCGTCGAGCTGCGCCGACAAAAGCCGCATCTTGGAGAAGAGGTGCCCGCCGCGTTTGCGGCGAAACTCGAACTCCCGGGCAAGTGCCGTGTCGAAGAAGACCACCACTTCCGCCCCCATGGCGCCGTTCTTGGTGGCGCCCAGGCTCAGCACATCGACACCAGCCTTCCAGGTGAGCTCGGCCGGCATGCATCCGACGAAGGAAAGCGCGTTGGCGAAGCGTGCCCCGTCCATATGCAGCTTGAGGCTGTGGCGCCGTACCGAGGTCGAGATCGCGGCGATCTCCTCCGGCGCATACACCGTGCCGCATTCGGTTGCCTGGGTGATGCTGACGGCGGCCGGTTGCGGGTGGTGCACGACGCCATAGACCGGCTCGGCGAGAGCCGAGGCGAGCTTGCGCGGATCGATCTTGCCTGCGGCCCCGTCGATATGAGCGAGCGTTGCCCCAGCGGTGTAGAACTGCGGGGCATTCGCCTCGTCGACGGCAATGTGCGAGGCCGGATGGCAGAAGACCGCACCCCATGGCGGCGTGCAGCAGGCAAGGGCCAGCACGTTGGCGGCGGTGCCCGTCGCGACCGGATAGGCGCTGAGGTCCGGTTTCTCGAAGATGTCGCGCAGCCGCCGCTCGACCTTCTGGGTCCATTCGTCTTCGCCATAGGAGAAGACGTTGCCTGAGGTAAAGGCGCGTCCCACGGCCTCGATTATTGCCGGGTGGGCACCCGCCTCATTGTCGCTGCGAAAGTTCATCTTCAATCCTCGCGCTGATGCGTGACGGCCTCGATCCGGTTGCCGTCCGGGTCGCGCACGAACGCTGCGTAATAGTCGGGGTGATACTTGGGGCGCGGACCGGGTGGCCCGTCGTCGGTGCCGCCATGGGCCAGCGCCGCGGCATGGAAGGCGTGGACCGCGGCGCGGCTTGGCGCGCGGAACGCCCAGTGCCGGTTGTCGGGCAGGAGTTGTCCCGTGCAGAGATAGATCGAGATATAGGCGGGGGCGTCGGGCCGTCGGTCGCGCTCGCCATAGCCGATGGCATGCGGCCGGCGATTGACGCGCGGATATCCGAGGGCGCCCAGCACCGCGTCGTAGAAGGTCTGCGCGCGGTCGAGGTCGGTCGTCGTGATCGACAGGTGGTCGAGCATCGTCAGCGCGCCGGGCCGGGCGGAAAGGAAATGGTGCCGAGCAGCGCGCCGGTGCGTGGATCGACGACATAGGCGGTGGACAGACCGTCCGGGTCCTCGACATGCACGACCAGCCGGTCGCCGACCGCATTCATCGACAGGATCTGCGCGCCCGAGGGCAGGGCGATGCGCTGGGTGAAGGTGGCGCCCGCTGGCGAACGTGCGGTGTTGGCGGTAGACATGCGTCGGGCGATTTCGGCCGCGATCACGATGAAGCCCGCGACGATCAGCAGGCCCATCACAACGACCAGCACCTTCAGCCAGAGCGGGGCGTAGGCCTGGGACGAACGGGCCGAAGCAGGGGGCGACGACAAGAGATCTCCATGAGCGAAGCCCGTCGCCACATCGTGACCGTCGACGCGCGCGCGGCCGGCGAGCGGCTTGACCGCGCACTGGCGGCTGCCCTACCGGCCCTCACGCGCAGCCGCGTGAAGGCGTTGATCGAAGGCCGCCGCGTGGCGCTGGCGGGGGGCGGGACGATAGAAGAGCCGTCCCGCAAGGTCAAAACGGGCGAACGGTTCGTGATCGATGTCCCCGAGCCCGAGCCGGCCGAGCCGCAGGCTCAGGCGCTTGACCTCGACATCCTCCATGAGGACACCGACCTCCTGGTGCTGAACAAGCCGGCCGGCCTGGTGGTCCATCCGGCACCGGGCAATCCCGACCATACGCTGGTCAATGCGCTGCTGGCGCACTGTGGCGAGAGCCTGTCGGGCATCGGGGGCGTGCGCCGTCCTGGGATCGTCCATCGCCTCGACAAGGACACGTCGGGCGTCATGGTGGCGGCCAAGAACGACGCCACTCACCACGCCCTCTCGAAGCTTTTTGCCGCCCATGACCTGACGCGGGCCTACCAGGCCATTGTCTGGGGGGCGCCTAGGCCCCCGAAGGGCACGATCGATGCCGCCATTGGGCGCCATCCTGTCGATCGCAAGCGCATGTCGGTGCGTCGAACGAGTGGCAAGCACGCCCTGACGGAATATTGGCTGGAGCGAAGCTTTGGGCCGGCGCTCAAGCCCTTTGCCGGCCTTGTCGGGGCAAAGCTCCATACCGGGCGCACCCATCAGGTACGCGTCCATCTGGCCCATATCGGCTGCCCGATCGTGGGCGATCCGCTTTATGGCCGCACCCGCCCTGGCCCGCGGAACGCCGACATTCCGGAGTCGTTGAAGAGTTTTAGACGACAAGCCCTGCATGCCGCCGTGTTGGAGTTCCGCCATCCCACAACAGGGCGGGAAATGACCTTCGCCACAGAATTGCCAAACGATATGCGGAAGCTCCTGGCGGACCTTAACAGCGTTAACGTACCCTTATAATTCCTGAGGGGATCAGTAGGATTTTTCAATTGACCGAATTGCTATCCGACTAATAGAGTCGGGTATTAGCAGTCAACGGGTGAGAGTGCTAAACGCCCGTTCACACGGAGAGGGGGAGTCCCCAATGAGTGCTGTGTCCGCCAACCTTCCCGCCCTGCCGTCGTCCCTGTCGCCGGAGGGGAACCTCAGCCGCTACCTCCAGGAGATCCGAAAGTTTCCGCTGCTGGAGCCGCAGGAAGAATTCATGCTCGCCAAGCGTTGGCGGGAACATGGGGATTCGCAGGCCGCCCACAAGCTGGTGACGAGCCATCTGCGTCTCGTGGCCAAGATCGCCATGGGCTACCGCGGTTACGGCCTGCCGGTCGCCGAACTCATCTCCGAAGGCAATGTCGGGATGATGCAGGCGGTGAAGCGGTTCGACCCGGATCGCGGGTTCCGCTTGGCCACCTATGCCATGTGGTGGATCCGCGCCTCGATCCAGGAATACATCCTGCACAGCTGGTCGTTGGTGAAGATGGGCACCACCGCGGCGCAGAAGAAGCTGTTCTTCAACCTGCGCAAGCTCAAGGGCCAGATGCAGGCGATCGAAGAGGGTGATCTCTCGCCCGAGCAGGTCAAGAAGATCGCCACCCGCCTCGGGGTGCCCGAGGAGGAGGTGGTGAACATGAACCGCCGCCTCGCCGCGCCCGACAGCTCGCTCAATGCCTCGGTCAAGACCGAGGGCGACATGGAGTGGCAGGACTGGCTGGTCGACGAATCGCCCAACCAGGAGGCGCGTCTCGCCGACAGCCAGGAGCTCAGCCAGCGCCAACGGATGCTGGCGGCGGCGCTGAAGCAGCTCACCGACCGCGAACGGCACATCATCGTCGAACGCCGCCTGATCGACGAGCCACAGACGCTCGAGGACCTGTCGGCCAAGTACGGCATCAGCCGCGAGCGCGTGCGCCAGATCGAGGTGCGCGCCTTCGACAAGCTGCAGAAGGCGATGAAGAACATGGTGGTCGAGGCGGCCGCCGAGTCTTCGCGCAAGGCCGAGGCGCGATCGGCAGCGGCACGCTAACCTTACCTCGGAACAAATTAAGGGTCCCTCGCCCAGGCGAGGGACCCTTTTGTTTTGGCCAAGTCACAGCTTTTTCGCGTACTCGAGAAGCTGGTCGAGGACGGTGCCCCAGCCTTGGTGGAAACCCATCTCCTCGTGCTTTTTCCGTCCTTCCTCGTCGCGGTGGATGGCGGTCGCAGTGTAGCGCGTGCCTTTGCCGCTGGGTTCGAGCTCGACGATCGCCGTGAAGAACGGATTGGCGGAGGGGCGGTATCCCGGGAGCAGCGCGTCGGTCCAGATCAGCCGCTTCTGCGGCACAACCTCGAGATAGCAGCCGGCAACATCATGCTCCTCTCCCGCCGGGCCGCCCATGATGGTGCGGAAGGTGCCGCCAGGCCTGAGGTCGACCTCGCAATGCTTCACGGTCCAGGGCTTTGGAGTGAACCAATGACGGAGATGCTCGGGCTTCGTCCAAGCCTCCCAGACCAGCGCCGGTGGAACGTCGACGACGCGCTCGAGCACGAGGTCGAGCTTGGGATTGAGCTTGTGGATCGTCATTTACGTCTCTCCTTCATTTCCAAGAGGTAGGCATCAAGCTGGTCGAGGCGCCGCTCCCATAGGTGCCGTTGCTTGGCGAGCCAGTCCTCGGCCTCGCGCAGGCGCTTGGGCACAAGCTGGTAGGTTCGCACGCGACCGGTCTTGCTGGAGTTCACCAGGCCGCAATCCTCCAGCACGCGCAGATGCTCGACGAAGGACGGCAGCGCCATGTCGAACGGCGCGGCAAGGCCGCTCACCGACTCCGGTCCGTGGACGAGCCGCTCAAGCACCAGCCGACGCGTGGGATCGGCAAGCGCCCGAAAAACCGAGTCGATCGTGTGAGCCGCGGCAGCCATGGCGGCTCTGTAGCCAAGCCTAATACTTAGGTCAATACCTAAGTATATCCGATGCACGTGAAGAAACGGTCGATCTCCGCTGCCGCGACATCCGGTGTCTCGTAGTGGACGAAATGTCCGGCGTCCTCGGCAATGCTTGCCTCGACATTCTCGAAGTAGTCGCCAACCACGTCGATCCAGGCGCTTTTCAGCACCGGATCATGCCGGCCCCAGAAGACGCGCGCGGGCTGTCGGATCTTCGGCGGCTTCGGCGCCGTGCCTGCCATCACGGCAAGCCGTCCCGCGTTCTGCGAGACGTACCAGTTGAAGCCGCCCTGCAGGTTGCCGGGCCGCAGGAAGTTGTCGATCCAACGCTCCAGCACGGCATCGAAGGCGTCCTTGCGATGCGACCAGTGCCGCAGGAAGTAGCCGATATATGCGCGACAGTTGGCGCGGCTCGCGCCGACCAGTTCTGGCGCGAACGGCATCTGATGGAAGGTCTGGTACCAGATCTCGTTGATCTGCTGCGGATCGCGCCAGCGCGCACCAACACCATGCGTTCCGCAATTGAAGAAGAACAGCCCCGCGACCTTGTCGGGATGGTTGAGGGCCAGGCGTTGCATCGCGTAGGCGCCGACATCGTGGCCGACGAAGCCGGCGCGCTGCAGGCCGAGGCTGTCCATGAGAGCAGCGATGTCATCGGCCAGAATATCGGGGCCGGCCTGGTCTGAGCGACCTGAGGCGGGATTGTCGCTTTCGCCGAAGCCGCGGAAGTCAGGCGCGATCAGGCGGTACCGGTCGGCGAGGCGCTCGAACATCGGCTCCCAGGCTGCCCAAAATTCGGGCCAGCCATGCAGCAGGATCAATGGCGGGCCGTTGCCGGTCGAGGCGGCGTGCGTGGTGAACCCACGCGTTTCGAGGAAGGTGTGCTTCACGTCAGGCATGGGTAAGCTCGGGAAAATTTGGGAGGAAACCATGACGAGCTCGGCCATCCTCTACGAAACGCCGACACCCGCGATCGCCCGCATCGTGCTGAACCGGGCTGATACGCGCAACGCCCAGGACACGGCCTTCCTCTATGCGCTGAACGACGCGTTCGATCGCGCGGCACAGGATGACCAGGTGAAAGTGATCGTGCTCTCGGCCAACGGCCCGCATTTCTCCTCCGGCCACGACCTGCGCGAGGTCGATGGCCATGGCAACATGCGCAAGCACGAGACAGTCGGCACCTGGGGCGGCTTCGGCAAGCCGGGCACGGAGGCCCAGTATGCGCGCGAGCAGGAGATCTACGTCGGCTTCTGCGAACGCTGGCGCAATATTCCCAAGCCGACACTCGCCCTCGTGCACGGCAAGGTGATTGCCGGCGGCCTGATGCTGATGTGGCCCTGCGATCTCATCGTTGCCGCCGACGATGCCGAGTTCCTCGATCATACGGTGGCGATGGGCGTGGGCGGGGCGGAGTTCTTCGCCCATCCCTGGGAGATGGGGGTGCGCAAGGCCAAGGAATTCCTGTTCACCGCGGACTGGATCAAGGCCCAGGAAGCGCATCGGCTCGGCATGGTGAACCACGTCGTGCCGCGCGCCGAGCTCGAGAGCTTCGGCATGGCGATGGCGGAGAGGATCGCGCAAAAGCCGCTGTTTGCGCTCCGGTTGGTCAAGCAGGCGGTCAACGCCGCACAGGATGCCCAAGGCCGCGTCAGCGCCATGCAGACGTCTTTCGCGCTGCACCATCTTGCGCACGCCCACAACATGATCGTGCACGGCAAGTTGATCGATCCGACCGGCCTGATGCCCTCGATCAAGAAGCACGAGAAAGCGGCGGACTAGACATGATCGGGCCGTGGCGGCATGCGGCTGCTGCGGCTATCTTTGACAGAGCCACACAGCCTGAGGCGATCCCATGACCACAGCGATCGAAGGCGCGGAACTCACCAAGGTCGGGCCCGGTACCACGATGGGCCAGTTGATGCGGCAGTATTGGCTGCCCGCCTTGATGTCTTCGGAGCTCGAGCGCGACGGGCCGCCAACGAGACTGATGTTGCTTGGCGAGAAGCTGATCGCCTTTCGCGACAGCACCGGTCGCGTGGGCGTGATGGATCATCGCTGTCCCCACCGATGCGCGTCGCTCTTTCTTGGGCGTAACGAGGAGGGTGGTCTTCGCTGCCTCTATCACGGCTGGAAGTACGACGTCGCGGGCAACTGCCTCGACATGCCGAGCGTGCCCGAGAACCAGGATTTCAAGCATAAGGTGAAGGCGAAGGCTTATCGCACGATCGAACGTGCCGGTCTCGTCTGGGTCTATATGGGCGAGCGCGCCGAGGCGCCATCGCTGCCAGGCTTCGAGATTCTCGACATGCCGGAAGGGGAGATCAACGTTAGCCTGATCCAGCGCGACTGCAACTGGCTGCAGGCGCTGGAAGGCGAGATCGACACCTCGCACTTCGGCTTCCTGCATGGCGGCCACGTCGATCCGAAGGACGTGCTCGAAAGCGATCCGTTCTACTACACCATCACCAACCGCGCGCCGCAGTATCACATCGCCGATGCACCCTGGGGCACGCAATACGCAGGCTACCGCGCCGCCGGCCCAGGCCATACCTACTGGCGTTTCGCCAATTTCCTTTTCCCCTGCTGGTCGCAGGCGCCCAACGGCGAGTTCGGCAGCCACATGCATGCCCGCGGCTGGGTGCCGCTCGATGACAGCCATACGATGTTCGTGTTCATCTGGTGGAAGCGGGCGCGCTCAGCGCAGAGCTTGCCGCAACCCGCCTTCAAGGATGGCCGCCCGATCGGCGGCACCGGCCGCGGCGGTCTGAAATTCCTGCCCAACACCACTGATTGGCTCGGTCGCTGGCGCATGGCGATGAATGAGAGCAACGACTGGGGTATGGATCGTGACGCCCAGCGCAACAACGAGATCTATAGCGGCATCGACGGCATCCATCTTCAGGACCAGGCCATCACCGAGAGCATGGGCCCGATCACCGATCATGCTTTCGAGCATTTGTCACCCGCGGACCAGATGATCACCCGCACACGCCGGCGCATATTGCTGGCCGCTCGCGCCTTGCGCGAGAGCGGTGCGCTGCCGCCTGGTGTCGAGGATGCCGGCGTCTATCGCGGTGCGCGCAGCGGCTACTTCACCAGTGCCGACCAGAGCCCCTGGCACCAGGTCTATGCGTCGACCCTCGCTGCCGCCGTGCACCCGCCCGCGCCATCGGCGCGCGCGGCGGAGTAATTGTCCTCCTGAGCGCAGCGAAGGATCTCGCGCTGGCGACGAAATCGTTGGTCGATCCCCTAGGTCCTTCGCTTCAGCGCGCGGGCTACCGCGCGCGACTCAGGACGACAATAGAGCCTGCGATCAGCTGGCTTGCGCCACCATCACCTCGATCAGGGTCGGTCCGTTCGACTTCAGCGACTTGGCCAGTGACGCTTCGAACGCCTCGGCCGTCTCGACGCGCTCGGCAGCGACGCCGAAGCCTTTGGCGAGGGCGCAGGCGTCGATCGGTGGATCCTTGAAATCCATGCCGATCGGCTTGTCGTTGCCGTGGAACAGTTTCAGGCGGTTCTTCAGGATCTGATAACCGCCGTTGTTGCAGATCAGGAAGGTCATCGGCAGCCGAAGATTGGCGGCCGTCCACAACGCCTGGATCGAGTACATCGCGCTGCCGTCGCCGATCACCGCCAGGACGCGGCGCTCGGGCAAAGCGACTTGTACGCCCACCGCCGCCGCGATTCCCCAGCCGATGCCGCCGCTCACATTGCCGAAGAAGCTGTTTCGGTCGCGATAGGGCAGGTAGGTGGGCAGGGTGGAAGCGCTGGTGATGCCCTCATCGACCAGAACGGCAGACGTAGGCAGCATTTCGCTGACCTTCGCCATCACCCATTCCGCCGCCAGCGGTTTGCCCGCTACAGGCTTGGCCAGCGCCTTGATGCGCTGCGCGCGCTGGGCGCTCCAATTCTTTGAGGCGAGCGTCGCCAGGCTCGCTTTAGCCCTATCGGCAAGCGACGCTCCGCCCAGTTTCTTCAAGAGCGGCACCAGCGCCTTCAACGTTTCCTTCACATCGGCGCGTAGCGCCATCTCGGCCGGGAAGTTCTTGCCCATCTCCCAGTCGCGCAAACCCACCATCACCACTTTGGTGGTCTCTGGCAGCGGCTCGACATCACTCCAGACCGACATCTTGAGAACATCGGAGCCGACGCAGAACATCAGGTCGTAGTCGGAGAGGATCTGGCGCACCCGCTTCTGGTCGCGATTGAGGGCGCCGATATAGGCCGGATGCTCGCTGAGGAAATGCGCGCCATAGCCGACGGTCTGCTGCAGCACCGGCGCGCCGAGCGTCTCGGCGAGCTCGGCAGCTTCGGCCAGCGCATCGGACGAGGTGATCTCCGGCCCGGCAATGATGACCGGTCTCTTTGCCGAGAGAAGTCGCTTGGCCAGACGCTCGAGGGCGGCATCAGACGGGCGCACCGCGGTGTCGACGCGTGTCACCTCGCCAAGATCGATCGCGGCTTCGCTGTTCAGGATATCGCCGGGCAGCGAGATGAAGACGGGGCCGGTCGGTGCTGTCGTTGCCACCTTGGCGGCACGGCGCAGAATGCGCGGCAGGTCCTCGATGCGGTTCACCTCAGTCGCCCATTTCACGACCGGCGTCGCGATCGGCACCAGCGGCGCATAGAGCAGCGGCTCGGTGAGGCCGTGACCCTGCTCCTGCTGGCCCGCGGTCACGATCATCGGCGTGCCCGAGACATAGGACGTGTAGATCGAGCCGATGGCATTGCCGAGGCCGGGCGCCACATGGACGTTGCAGGAGACCAGCTTGCCAGAGGCGCGCGCATAGCCGTCGGCCATGGCAATGACGATCGCCTCCTGCAGGCCCAGCACATAACCCATCTCTGGCGCCGATGAGAGCGCGTGCATGATGGGCAATTCAGTCGTTCCGGGATTACCGAACATCTTCACCACGCCTTCGTCGCTCAGCACGCGCATGAAGGCGTCGCGACCCGTGATCGTGTTGGGGACGTGGGCGTCGGGCATAAAATCTCCTTCTAAGGTCCGCTAACGTAGCGCGGCGGCGCCGGCCGCGAAATCGCCTGCAGCGGCTCTATTCGCCGCGATGCGAAAGGTGACGGAGCCGGCAGCGATTGTCAGCCATCGCAAGCGAGCGTTATCATTTCGAAATCACTTCCGCGGGAGGAAGACATGGACGGGTCTAACGCGGCCACCACCGTGACCTACGGATCCGAGGAAGCGGCGATGCAGGCCTATCTGCGCCAGGGCGAACAGCGAGCCTTTGCCCTCGGCAATCGCGGACCGATCCGCTTCTCGGCCTCAGGCGAGCTTCATCCCGACATTCTCGACGCCTACTGGCGCTGCGGTTTCTACGTTTTCGAAGGTGTGCTGAAGGCCGAGGAACTCGCCGACATCGAGCGCGACGTGAAGGAAATTCTGGATCATCTGCCGGTGGAACGAGGCGCCGCGGTCGACGCCAAAGGGCGCCCGGCACTGGCCGCAGACTGCAAGGCGCCGACACTCCTCTGGTCCAAGCCGCTCGGCGACCCGTTCGGCGGCACCGATCTCGCAAACGGCCGCCATCCGGTGAAAATGTACGAGCCGCAGGCTGCCGCCGATGCACCGAAAGAGGTTGTCTACCTGATCCTGGGTTCGCTGCAATTCTCTGAGGCGGCGCTGCGTGTTTACGGGCATCCGCAGCTTCTTGCCGTCGCGGCGGCGGTCAACGGCCCAGACTTCGCTCCTTTCAACGAAGCCCTGTTCATCAAGGAGCCCGGACGAGGCGCCTCGGTCGCTTGGCATCAGGACGGCACCACCCACTGGAAGAGTCCCGCCTGGGACCAGGGCATCCATGGCTTCAATTTCATGGCCCAGCTCTATGGATGCACGGCTGCAAACGGCGTCTGGGTCGTTCCGGGCTCGCATAAGCTCGGCAAGATCGACATCAAGGCCCTGGCAGCGCAGGCCGGTACAGAGCGGCTGCTGGATGCCGTGCCGATCATCGCAGGAGCCGGCGACGTCGCGATCACCAATCGCCAGTCATTGCATGGCTCGTTCGCCAATACCTCGAAGGACTGGCGCGTGACCCTCAATTTCGGCTTCCATCGCCGCACGTCGGTCTTGGGCGTGAAAGCGGGCGGCGTGCACAACAAGGAGGCGGTGTACGATGCTGATCGAATCCGCGAACGGGCCCGGCTTATCGGCTATGCCATCGATGCCCGCCGCCAGCGCTTTCCGAGCGAGACGGCCTACACCTATAAGCCGCATGCCGATCAAGGCCTCGGCTATCGTTGGGACGACAAGGCCAAAGCCGGGATCAAGGACTACAACCTCCTTGATCTCAGCATCTGACGCGTTGTGGATCTGGCGATGCGGCGAAGAGATATGCATGCGCCGCTGCTGGTAGAAAAAAGGTCGATGAGTTAACGTTCATACAGCAAAGAAATGCACTTCCGTGAAGCGGAAGTGCAGCGGGAATGAAGTCCGGGAGGTGCAGTCGCCATGGCGGTCAGTGCATCGACGACAGGGGAGCGGGGGGCCCTCGCTTCGCTGCTGACCCAGCTTCTGAAGAAGCCGTCGCAGGAGCAGATCGTCCTGCTGATCACGCTGGTGCTGCTGGTCATCTTCAGCGTCACGCTGCCGGGCTTCTCGAAGCTGAGCAATCTGCTCAATCTCGTGCGCAGCATCTCCATCCTCGGCATCCTCGGCCTCGGCATGGGGCTGATCGTCATCAGCCGTGGCATCGATCTCAGCGAAGTGGCGATCATGGCGGGTTCCTGGTCGGTGGCGCTGATCAATATCCAGCACGGCATGCCGGTCTTCTGGGCGGTCATGACAGCGGTGCTGATCGCGGTCGTGATCGGGCTTGCCAACGGCGTGATGGTCGCCTTCGTCGAGGCGCCGGCCCTGTTCGTGACGCTGGCGGCTGGCTTCGTCATCTACGGCGCTGCTTTTTGGTACGCGCCGTCCTGGGTGGTCTATGCGCCCAAGCCCGCGGATGCTCCGTACCTCCTTTATCTCGGGCACGATCAGCTGTTCGGCATTCCGGTGCCCATCATCGTCTTCGCGCTCACTGCCGTCGGCATGCATCTCTTCCTGTCGCGCACCTCGACAGGCCGTTTCATTTACAGCCAGGGCGACAATCCGGAAGCCGCGCGGCTCACCGGCATCGCGCTGCGTCCGCTGATCGTGCTCGAGTACGTGCTGGTGGCGCTGCTCGCCTGGCTTGCCGGCCTGGTCTGGATCGGCACGACCGGCAGCATGCAGATGGGGATCGTGCAGGGCACCTATATCTTCGACGTGATCCTGGTGGTGGTGCTGGGCGGGATCAGCCTGGTCGGCGGCCGCGGCGGCGTGTTCAGCGTGGTGGTCGGCTGCGCCCTGATTGGCACGTTATTCAACGCCTTCACCATCATGGACATCAACAGCGAGGTTCAGAACATCATCAAGGGCGTGGTCCTGCTGGTCGCCATCATCCTCGACAACTGGCTGCACCCAAGAGACGAGGAGACGGCACGGCAAGGCGAATGACCAGGGCAAACGGCGTCACGATCAACGACGGACGAGGGAGGAAAACGATGTCGCATATTTCAATCCGGTCGATGGCCAGCATCGCACTCGCGGGCGTTCTGGCGATCGGTGCGCCGCTCGCGATGGCACAGGATGAGGGCGGCACCAAGACCGCGCGCGAGCTGCGTACCGAATATGACAAGGACATCAAGGGCAAGACGATCGCCTTCCTGCCGATCGCACTGGGTGTGCCGCTGCAGGACGAATGGAACCGCGTATTGAAGACCGAAGCCGACTGGCGCGGCATGAAGTATGTCGTGCGCGATCCCAACAACAATCCGTCGGCCATGCAGCAGGCGCTGACGGCGCTGGTGAACGACAAGCCCGACGTGTTGATCGTGCAGAATCCCAGCGTGACCCTGCTCATGAAGGAGCTGAAGAAGGCCGAGTCTCAGGGAACCCACGTCATCCAGATCAACATGTCGTCGAACTACAAGTCCGATGCCTTCGTCGGCGCCGACTGGTTCGAGATCGGCCGCATGATCGCCGAGGATGTGGTCAAGCAGTGCGGCACGGGCAGCGGCAAATCAGGCAAGGTGCAGATCGTCCAGGGTGAGTTGGCGGCGGCCGCGAGCGTCGATCAGATCGCGGGCATCATGGAGGTCTTCAACAAGGATAAGGCGATCAAGGTCGTCTCCAACCAGGCCGCCGCCTGGGACGCCAACAATGCGCTGAATATCACGGCCACGGTGATCCAGCAGAACCCAGACCTTTGTGCCAGTGTCGGCTTCTGGGGAATTATGGAGTCCGGCGCGGCGCAAGCGATCCGCAACGCCGGCAAGATCGACCAGGTCAAGGTCTATGCCTCGGGCGAGGGCTCGCAGCTCGATTGCGATCAGGTGAACCAGGGCAACTTCTACAAGTTCCTGAGCTACACTGCGACCCAGCAGGGCCATGAGCTGATGAACACGGCGGTCATGCTCCTGCAGGGCAAGGAGAAGCCGGGCACGCTTCATCGCGCGCTCTATACGCGGCCGCTCTGGCTCGACAAGAGCAACGCGAACGGCGCCAACTGCTTTGCGCTGCCGCAATCGGGATCGTCCTCGCCGGTTCCGCTCGCGCCTTCGGCTGAGAAGAAATAGGCCAGTCGGCCTCTGTAAACGGTGTCATCCGAGCATTCATTGTGTCATCCCGAGTCGCGCGGGGTAACCTCCGCGCTGAAGCGAGGGATCCTTTACGCCGCCGATCAAGGATCCCTCACTTCGTTCGGGATGACGCCGTCTCCTGCAACTGAACTCTTTCGCCATATGCGATAGCTCCGCCGACAGGAGAGTACAGATGTCGATCGCCAGCATAGACAACAGCTTTGGAACGCGGCTGCGCGCCAGCCTTTCGCCGCGGCTGCTCCTGTCCGAACTCCTGATGAAGCAATGGTTCGAGCCGGTGATTCCCTTCACGGTGATGATCGCGCTGCTGGTCTCGTTCGCCGCCATCATCCCCAACTACACCGGGCTTGAAAATCTTCTGTCGCTGATGCGGCTCTACGCCGAGTTCGGCTTCATTGCGCTCGGCATGGCCTTCAGTTTGATCAGCGGCGGTATCGATCTGAGCGTCGGTGCGATCTTCGCTGTCTGCAATTTCGCGGCGCTCTATTTCCTCTATGTGCTCGACTTGCCGATATGGGCGGTGGTTATGGCGACGCTGGTGGTCGGCACGATCATCGGTGCCGTCAACGGGTTGCTGGTTGGCTACCTCAAGGCCCGGCCGTTCCTCACCACGCTGGTCACGCTCATCATCCTGAGAGCGTCGGTGAATATCCTGAACGAACGCTTCGCCACGGTGTTCGCCACCAACTCGGTCGACAGCGACGCCTGGGACTTCCTGGGTGGTGGCGACGTGTTCGGCATTCCGGTCAATGCTGCGACGCTGATCGTGGTCCTGCTGATCGGCCATCTCTTCCTCAGCCGCTCGCGTTTCGGCTGGCATCTCACGGCGATCGGCGCCAGCCGCAAGGCGGCGCGCCATGCCGGCATTCCGGTCGAGCGCATGTTGTTGCTGACCTACATGCTGTCCGGCGCGCTCTGCGCCTTCGGCGGCATCTTCTATGCCGCGCGCCAGACCAGCACCGATTCCACCACCGGTGTGGGCTGGGAGTTCCAGGCCTTGACCGCGGTGGTGCTGGGCGGGGTGTCGCTGGCCGGCGGCAAGGGCACCGTGTGGCGGGCGATGATCGGCGGCATCATCATCTTCCTGTTGACCAACGGCCTCGTCCGCATGGGCATCCCGGGCTATGTCACGTCAGGCGCCATTGGTGTGATTCTGCTGGCGGCCGTGGGCATCGACGTGAAGTGGGCGAAGAACCGCGGCAAGGCGGTGCAGAAGATCTACGTCAATCCGGCGCGTGTGCCGCTCGCCGCGTCGCCCTCGATTCTCTCGGGCAGTGGCTCGCCGTGGGCGCAGAACGACCGGTTGATCAACGCCCAGGCGATTGGCCTCGACCAGGTCGAGGGGCCGGAAGACGTGATCCTGGACCGTCAGGACCGCGTCTATGGCTCGACACGCGATGGCAACATCATCCGCTTCTCAGGTCCCAACTTCGAGCATCGCGAGGTGTTCGCCCATATCGGCGGCCGCCCGCTCGGCATGCAGTTCGACAAGGACGAGAACCTGATCGTCGCGGTCGCCGGCATGGGCGTCTATGGCGTACGCCCCGATCAGGAGGTCTACAAGGTCACCGACGAGACCAACCGCACCTGGTACAAGCTGAACGACGATAGCCGGCTGCGCATGGCCGACGACCTCGATATCGCGCCCGACGGCAAGATCTACTTCAGCGACTGCACCACGCGTTACGAGATGACGACCAACTCCCTCGACATCATGGAGGGTCGGCCGAATGGCCGGCTGGTCTGCTACGACCCGGTGACGCGCAAGACCTGGACGGTACTGAACCACTTCTACTTCCCGAACGGCATCTGCGTCAGTCACGATGGCAAATCGGTGCTGATCGCCAGCACGTCGCTCTGCAAGGTGTTTCGTCTTTGGCTCGAGGGGCCCGACAAGGACAAGCTCGAGGTGGTGCTCGACCAGATCCCGGGCAATTGCGACAACATCAATCGCGCCTCCGACGGCAACTATTGGCTGGCCCTGGTTGGCATCCGCACGCCCGCCTTCGACCTTGCCATGCGCAAGCCCGGCTTTCGGCTGCGCATGGTGAAGCAGGTGCCGACCGACGAATGGCTGGCGCCCGGCCTCAATCACGGTTGTGTCGTGAAGTTCACGGAGAAGGGCGAAGTGCTCGAATCCTTCTGGGATCCAACGGGCATCTCGCATTCGACCCTGACCTCGATGCGCGAGCACAAGGGCTATCTCTACCTTGGCGGACTCGAGAACAACCGTATCGGCCGCATCAAGCTCGATGGTGCCGATCCGACATGGAGCGGCTTCGAGGCCTATTGGGGCAACAAGCGCCGGGATCGGGGTTGAGCGATGGGCTTTCTCACCTTCTTCCTTCGCGACATGGAGCAGATCCTGTTCCCGAATCGGGAGCAGCATGCGATCCCGTCGATGGACGGCGCGCTCAGTCCCAACGATCGGCTGGACGCCTGCACACCGATCGGCGAACCGATTGCGGGGGCCGACGACGTAGTCGAGGGTCCTGATGGCTCGCTCTACGTCTCGGGTGGCCGCCAGGTGCTGCGGTTGTCAGGCGAGGGCTATGTGAACCGCAGTTTGTTAGCGAGCTTTGACGACGATGCCGGCGGTCTCGCTTTTCATCCGGACGGCCGGCTGCTGGTGTGTGTCGCCGGCAAGGGACTGGCCGCGGTGGACCGGAACGGCCGGCAGAGCTGGCTCAACCAGGTGGCCGATCAGCCGCTCAGCTGCCTTACCAGTGTTGTTGCCTCACCCGATGGCCGCATCTTTGCCGCCAACGGCAGCAGCCGGAACCTGCCACGAGATTGGTGCATCGACCTGATGCAAAAGAATCATCTGGGGCGTCTCATCGCCTGTGGGCCTGCGCTCGATCGCTCCGAGGTCTTGCTTGATGCTTTGCACTATCCGAACGGTCTCGCGGTTGCGCCGGACAACAGCCTCTGGTTCACCGAGAGTTGGAATCACCGGCTGAGCCGTGCGCCGTTGCAGGGTCGCGGCATTGGTGCGATGTCCGTCGTCAATGGCAACTTGCCGGGCTATCCCGCGCGTTTGGCCAAAGCAGCTGGCGGCGGCTTCTGGCTGAGCCTGTTCGCGGTGCGCACCCATCTCATCGAGTTCGTGCTGCGCGAGGATGATTTCCGCGAGGAGATGATGCGCACCGTCGACCCCTCGCTGTGGGTGGCGCCAGCACTCAACACCACCGGCCATTGTTTGGAGCCGATGCAGTTCGGTTCGATCAAGGCGCTTGGCATCCAGAAGCCCTGGGCGCCGCCACGCTCCTACGGCCTTCTGGTGCGCATTGACGAGGAGGGTGATGCGGTGTCGAGCCTGCATAGCCGGGTTGGCGGGCACCATCACGGCATCACCGCCGCCTGCGAGACGGCACAGGGGCTTGTCATCGTCTCCAAGGGAAGCGGCCAGCTGCTCCTCGATCGCACGGGAGGGCGTGCATGAACGACGTCCTGACCGCACCTGTGCCTTCCGCGGCGCCTGAATCAAAACCGGAACCCGTGCTCCGGATCGTGCATGGCAGCAAGATCTATGGCGGCGTGCACGCCATAGAGGACATCGACTTCGATCTCTATGCTGGCGAGGTGCATGCGCTGGTGGGCGAGAACGGCGCCGGCAAGTCGACGCTCTGCAAGGCGATCGCCGGTGCAATCAAGCTCACTTCGGGCGAATACTATGTCGACGGCAAGCCCGCAGCATTCGAGCGGCCGCGCGATGCGCTCGCCGCAGGCATCTGCATGGTTTACCAGGAGACCAGCCTGGTGCCGACCATGACAGCAGCGCAGAACATCGAGCTCGGTAACGAGAGGCTGCTGACCCGCTTTCGGACGCTCAACATTCAGGCGCAGCAGCTTCTGCAATCGCTCAACTTCCACATCGATCCGGCGACGCCGGTCGCGATGTTGGGAACGGCCAAGCGGCAAATGGTGGAGATTGCGCGAGCGGTCTACAACAAGGCGCGCATCATCATCTTCGACGAGCCGACGGCGAGTCTCACGCCCGAGGAGATCATCCACTTCTTCAATCTGGTGCGAGACCTGCGTCGCCGCGGCGTGGCGATCATCTATATCTCCCACGCTCTCGAGGAGAGCCTGCAGATCTCCGACCGGATCACCGTGCTGCGAGACGGCAAGCTGGTGGTGACGGCCAGGACGGCAGACATGACGCGCGAGAAGCTGGTGCGGCACATGGTGGGTCGCGACATCACCCAGACCCACTACGCGCGCACCGCCAAGGCGGCGAACGGTGGCAAGCCCCATGTGCGCGGCGAGAAGGTGCTCACGGTCGAGAATGTGACTATGGGCATGGTGGTGAAGAACATGTCGTTTTCGGTCTATGCCGGCGAGGTGGTGGGCATTGCGGGCCTGATCGGCTCGGGCCGCACCGAGATCGCCAAGATCGTGTTCGGCGCGCTCAAGCGCAATCTGATCAATGGCGGGACGATCAAGCTGCACGGTAAGCCGGTGCGCTATCGCGTGCCGAAGCAGGCGATCGATGCCGGCATCGTCTACATCACCGAGGACCGCAAGCAGAACGGCTTCTTCGAGACCATGGTGGTGGACGATAATGTCTACCTCGGCAAGCTCTCCACGCGCGCGGGCTGGCGCTTCCTGCTATCGAAGCTGATGCGCAACGAACTGGCCAGCCATTGGGTCGAGCGACTGAAGATCAGTGCGCTGCAGCGCAAAGCCAGGATCGTCGAACTGTCGGGCGGCAACCAGCAGAAGGTCGTGGTGGCCAAGTCGCTGGTGCAGGATCCTCTGATCGTCTTTTTCGACGAACCGACGCGCGGCGTCGATGTTGGCACCATCCCCGAGATCCATGCCCAGATCCGGCGCCTGGCGGAGGAGGGTAAGGCGGTCGTGGTGATCTCGTCCTACCTGCCCGAGGTGCTGGCCATATCGGACCGCATCCTGGTCGCGCGCCTGGGCCGTATCGTCGCCGAATTCGATGCCGCGGAGGCGACCGAGGACAAGATCATGTACGCCGCGATCCATTGAGCTTTTCCGGACCGTGAAAGCTCGCGGTCCAAAAGACTCTAATCCCGGAACGGATCGGTCATCAGGATCGTGTCCTCGCGCTGCGGGCTGGTGCTGAGTAGGGCGACCGGGCAGCCGACCAGCTCTTCGATGCGGCGGACGTATTTGATGCAGGTCGCCGGCAGCTCGGCATAGGCGCGTGCGCCGTGCGTGCTTTCCTGCCAGCCTTCGAAGGTTTCCCACACCGGCTTGAGCTTGGCCTGCGCACCCATGGTGAAGGGGAAGCGCTCGATCTTCTTGCCGTCGAGCTCGTAGCCGACGCAGACCTTGATCTCCTTCAAGCCGTCGAGCACGTCGAGCTTGGTGAGCGCGATGCCGTCGATGCCGTTCAGCTTCACCGCCTGGCGCACCATCACCGCGTCGAACCAGCCGCAGCGCCGGCGCCGGCCGGTATTGACGCCGTATTCGTTGCCGCGATCGCCGAGGAGCTGGCCGATCTCGTCCTTGAGCTCGGTGGGGAAGGGGCCGTCGCCCACGCGCGTGGTGTAGGCCTTGGCAATGCCCAGCACATAGCCCACTGCACCGTTGCCCATGCCCGAGCCGATCATCGCCTGGGCCGCCACGGTGTTGGACGAAGTGACGAAAGGATAGGTGCCATGGTCGATGTCGAGCATGGTGGCTTGCGCACCCTCGAACAGGATGCGCTTACCTGCGGCGCGCAGCGCATCGAGCCGCTCCCAGACATCCTCGGCAAAGGGCAGGATCTTGGGGGCGAGCTCCAGCAGGTCGGAGAGAAGCTGCTCGGGATTGACGGTCGGCTTGCCGAGCCCCTGGCGCAGCGCATTGTGGTGGGCGAGCAGCGTATCGACCTTGTGCTTCAGCTGGTCGGGCTCACCAAGGTCGCCGACGCGGATGGCGCGACGGCCGACCTTGTCCTCGTAGGCCGGACCGATGCCACGCCGCGTCGTGCCGATTTTTATCGTGCCCGGCAACTCCTCGCGCCAGCCGTCGAGGTCGCGATGCAGCGGCAGAATCAGCACGGCATGGTTGGCGATCTTGAGGTTCTCCGGCGTCACCGACACGCCCTGGCCAGAGACTTTTTTCACTTCTTCAAGAAAATGCCAGGGATCGACCACGACACCGTTGCCGATGACAGAGAGCTTGCCCGGGCGCACGACGCCCGACGGCAGCAGGGCAAGCTTGTAGGTCTGATTGCCGATAACCAGCGTATGGCCGGCATTGTGGCCGCCCTGGAAGCGCACGACGACCTCGGCGCGCTCCGAAAGCCAGTCCACGATCTTGCCCTTGCCCTCGTCGCCCCACTGGGCGCCGATCACTGCCACGTTGGCCATCTGCCTTGTCCTAAATCCCGGCCTGCGCACACGAAAACGCCTCCCCGGGCCGGTGCCGGAGAGGCGTGAGCTTGGATAGCACTTTCGCGGCGGGACGGCGAAGGGAAAAGCCTCTCCGGACTGCGGCAGATATGCCAAGGCGGCCTTTGCTAACCCGGGCAACGGCGCGAGAATGCCGATCATGTTCAGGGAAACGCACTGGGGGGAGCTTGTCAGCCGGGGCTATACGGTGGTGTCCGGCGCGATCGACGATTGCACCCTGCGCGCCGCGCAAAACGCCGCTTCACACCTGAACGCAATCCATCCGGACGGCGGGTGGGAAAGAAGTCGCAACGAGTTGTGGCGAGAGGTGAGATATTGCCGCCAGCCCGAGTTCATGGCCATCGCGGCGAATGTCTTGGATCCGCTGGCGCTCGAAATCCTCGAATCGGCACCGCCGCTCGATTTCGTGCAGTTTGCCTCGACGATGCCGGGTTTCGCGACCAAGGGCGGCGTGGGCCGGCACTTCCATCTCGACGGCGGCCAGGATCAGTCGCTCGGCGTGTTCAATGTCCTGTTCGGGGTCGCGCTGACGCCCGTCACCTCAGACACGATGGGCGGCTTCCACATCCTGCCTGGCTCGCACGACAAGTACGCCGCCGAGTTCGGGCGGCATCTCAACGATCCCGAGGTGCACTGGGGCCAGGTCAAGCTGGACTACCAGCCCGTACTGCTTGTCGGCGCCAAACTCGTCGTGCCGCACCTTCGGCCCGGCGACATCATCGTGACTCATAGTTTCGTGGCGCACGGTACGTCCGACAACACGTCCGACGTGCGCCGCGACATGCTCTTCCAACGCCGTGCTGCCGCCCCGCTGTGGGATCCCACGACCCAGATGGAGGCGAGAGCGGAGTTCATGCGGGAGTCCTGGAGTTTCTTCAGACGCTTTAAAGGAACTGCCGCCTTCCCATAAGGGCTCCTGCAATCACGCAACTCAAACGAGGAACTGAGGAAGACGCTTGCCTGCACGACGCAGAGCCTGGACGACTGGGCCTCAGTGTTTCTTCTCAGGGCGCAAAGGGCGCCACCGATATCAGCAGTCCTTTCCGGGAGCCTAACTTGCGGCTGGCGGAAAGCACTTCAGGTGCTGGAAGTTTGTCGTCGGTCGCTGGGGCAGCGGAACCGCGACCGAGCAGGATCCAGCTTTCGCTTTCCGATCGAACGGGGAAGTGCTGCTCGAGATAAGGTCGGTCCATAGCCAGTGCCTGTTGCGTCCAGAGGCCGTAGGTCGAGAATTTCGGAATCAGCACGCCATCGGCGTCGGCGAAGAGCTTTTCTGGCGCCTGCATGGGCGCGTCTGGTCCCGACCACAGATTGCCGCCGCGGGGTGGCGCGAGACCTAACATGAAGGGAAATGGATTGACCTGGTCGACAACGACGATGCGTTGGTTGCGGCCGGGCGCCTTGCCAAGCAGCGCCACGGCGTCGAGGAGCGTCTCGACATACTCGCTGGACGACAACTCGTAGCGGGGAGAGGCGACACGAGCGCGGTTCAACAAATGATAGTCGGGCCGGGAGTCCGCGAAGGCGGCAAGCAGGCCGGGCGATCCAGCCGGAACGGCAAGACCGTGCAGGTTTGTGCCATCGAGCATCCGCAGACCCTGGCCTGAGGCCTCGATGTTGTAACTGACGAGACTTGCCATTGACCCGGCGACCGAGAAGAGCGGGAAAATCAGAAGCGCCAGCAGGAGGCCCATGCCACCGCCGCGACGCTGCTGCAGGTGTTGCTTGCGCAGCAGGGCGTAGAACAGGAAGGCAATGACGACCGCCGCCGGCACGCCGTGAACTTGCGCGTTCTGTGACAGCAGGGCTGCCGCTGCGACAAAGATGAAGCCGGTCGCCACGGGCAACCTCAGCGGTGCATCCTTTCGTCGCCACATCCAGAGTGCGACCGCGAGAGCGGCAAAATAGGGGGCATACTCGGCCTTGTATTGGAGGAAGTTGTCAAAGTAGTCGGTGAATACGTCACGCATCTGTCCAGCGCCGGCCGCCGCGAACAAGTCAACCCAGTAGGCATGATTCACGGGAGCTGCCGCCAGCGTGATGGCGCCGAGTCCGAGAGCACACCAACCTCGCGGCGCATGACGAATGTGCGTACAGACGAGCGCAGCTACGGGTAACGCCGCGATCCCCACCAGGAAGTAGGTCATCTTGAGATAGAACATCGCGATCAGCAGCCCGGCTGCGACTGCGATATCCGCGGCGTTGCCCCAGCGCCATGGCCGCGACGGCACGAACAGGATCAAGAACAGAACGCTGATACAGCTCCAGCCATATCGATTGTACGACATGGCGAAGGTGTGCGCGGTGGGCTTGTCGCCGACATTCGTGGGCATCAGGGCGAGCAGGCAAACGAACATCACGAAGATTGCCGCCGGCAACGGCGGCAATCTTCGCAAGGCGATGGTCGATGCTGCTATGAAGAGTGTGACGACGACCAGGACAGTGCCGGCCAGAAATGCGCGTGGCCCGACACCGACGAGGCGGAAGCCGACATCCGTCAGCAGAAAGCTGAGTTGGCCCACGGGCTCGTGAAAGTCGACATGGGGAACGTGACCAACATGCAGATGCCAGGCGCCTGCGAGATTGAACAGCAAGTCCCACGTCATCTCCTCAGACAACACGACCGGCGGCGACAGAAGGGCCCAGATCGCGATCGCGACGGGCAGCGCCGCGAACATCAGGACCTTTGCCGGCGAGGCGGTGTACAGCAGCCAGGTGAACAGAAAATTGTCTATTGTTGGATTGGCCGAAGGGTTCGGAGTCAACGAATCACGCTCGCCGGCAACCGCCGTCATGCTTTCAGCCTCCCTTCAGATTTATTTGGCAGTAAAGCCGATGAATCGGCTAACACGCGCTCCAAGGGACACGCAGTGACCATCTTGGGGCACGGCGCGCTCTTCGGAATCGCCGCCGGACTCGAGGCAGTCGAATTGAGCAAGCCTCAGCGTTAGGACGCCGCTGCCCTCTGTCCAAAGGAGGCGGCCGCGGCCGCTGGCTCGTTTGCCCGCAGAAAGGTGCGGATGTGGCGGAGGGCCAGCGGGATATGCTCCTTCGGCTCCTTCCATGGATAGAGGCTCACTTGCGCGTTGGGCGCGAGCCTCGCTGACTCCATCGCCACTTCGTAGGGATGCGGCGGGATATCGTCGGGCAGGATGAGAAGAGGCGTCTGGCAGGCACGCGCGAAGTCGCGCGTCACAGTGAACACGAAGTCGGCGCGCTTGGTGTACATGTTGGTGAGGAACGCGCTCACCTGCTCCATCGTGATGTCGGGGCGGCGGGCGGTGAGACCGGGGCCCCAGCCCTTCATGTTGTTCTCATAGAACTGGTTGGGCAGCGAGGCTCGATGGCCGCTGGGCTGCGCCAGCACGGCTGCAACGACCCGGTCAGAGGCTCGCTTCAAAAGGTTCCAGATGAACGGACCGCCGATGCAGAAGCCCATCACCATGAACTGGCGGGCGCCGAGGTGGTCCATCAGGCCGAGCTGGTCGTCGCTGTAGGCGTCCCACGGCCGGTCGACCTCGATGGGGCCCGTCGATTGACCGCCGCTGGCGTTGCGCAGGTCGCTGACGATGACGCGGTAGCGATCCTTGAACTCCTCCAGGGGGTTGAAAGGGCCATGCTCGGCGAAAAAGGACATGTTCGAGTTCAGGCCGCCGCCGGGAATAACCAGCAGCGGAAAGCCGGAGCCGGCTTCTTCGTAGTGGATGCGAACGGCGCCTCTTTCATAGAACGGCATGACGATACTCCCTCAACTAGAGTGGCACGGCCTCACCATCGATCAACGCATGCGTGCAACGCAGGCGTTTCGCCTCCTGGCGCGGATCGCTTGCGGCCGCGACCGCGCGGACAACGGCATAGCCCTTGGCTTGCCAGGGCTCGGCCTCGCGCCAGACCGTGCCCGGCGGAAGATAGAGCCTTGGCTGCTCCGGCGCACTGGCCGATGCGGCCAGGACAGCATCCATATAAAGCGTGAAGCCGGTGGCGGGTTCGGAGACCCCATCCTCGGGATAGCCGGCCGAATAGCGACCGCCGCGCGCCAGCTCCTGGCGCTCCTTGAGCGCGAAGACCGAGAAGGAGACCCCAGTCTGGTATTCGAGGCCGCGATATTCAACAGGATCAAGGGTGAGCGGCAGATCGGGATCGGCGGCTTTGACCAGGTCCACGACCTCTGCCAGCCGATTGGCCTCTGCCGTGCCGGCCGGCGGCAGCTTGAGCTTTTTCAATTGGGCGATCGCTGCCTCGGCTGGACCCGCGGCGCGTAACAAGCCCGTGAACAGGGCGGCCGCCTTCTTGTCCTCGCCCAGGGCCTTGGCGACCGCTGCCTCGTCCTTGCGGTCGAGGGCGCGGCGCAGGCGTCGCAATGGATCAGCCGCGAGCTTCAGCCCGCTGGCCACCGCCGCAACAAGCGTGGGCAGGTTGAGGTCGACCGTGAGGGCGGCGACGCCAATTGCACGCAGCGCGTCGACTGTCAGCAGAACGGCTTCGGCGTCAGCCTCGGCCGTATCGACACCGAACAGCTCGGCGCCGACCTGGGCGAACTGACGCTCGGGTTTGAGCGCGCTGCCGCGCACACGAATGACATTGCCGCCGTAGGAGAGACGCAGGGGCCGCTCGAGGTGCTTCAGGCGAGTGACGGCGATGCGCGCCACTTGCAGGGTCATGTCGGGCCGCACGCCCATCATGCGCTGGGAGACAGGGTCCATCAGCCGGAAGGTCTGGGACGCCAGCGCTGCCCCCGGGCCGCCCAACAGCGACTCCTCGAACTCGACCACCGGCGGCTTCACCCGCTCGTAGCCAAAGGCGGCGAAGCGGGCGATCGCCATGTCGATGGCGCGCGCCTCCCGGGCTGCGTCGGGGGGCAGGAGGTCGGCCAGACCGGCCGGAAGCAGGCCGCGATGTTCGTTGTCGTTGGCGCTCATGGGGCGGCTTGATAGCCCATTGTGGATGAGAAGGGGAGGGACCGCTTGTTTCCCGCCACGGTTGGGCTATTGCTCGCAGGGAGATGACTGACGTGCCCCGACCGGCTCTCTCCGTGGTGGCGCCCTGCTTCAATGAGGAGGGCGTCCTGCCGGAGTTCCTGCAGCGGGTGCGGTCGGTGCTCGACGGCCTGGGCAGGTCGAGCGAGATCGTGCTGGTCGACGACGGCTCGCGCGATAGGACCTGGCAGGTCCTCGTCAACGCTGCCGCCGAGGATAAGCGCGTGGTTGCGGTGCGACTGATGCGCAATCACGGGCATCAACTCGCCTTGACGGCCGGCCTGTCGCTTTGCCGTGGCGAACGTATTTTGATTATCGATGCAGACCTCCAGGATCCGCCGGAGCTCCTGCCCGACATGATAGTCCTGATGGATCAGGGCGCCGACGTGGTCTACGGCCAGCGACGTCAGCGTGAGGGCGAGACGCTGTTCAAGCGCGCAACCGCAGCGGCCTTCTACCGTTTGATCGGGCGCATGACCGATGTCGAGATCCCTCGCGACGCCGGTGACTTCCGCCTGATCACACGCCGTGTCCTCGACATTCTGCTGGCGATGCCCGAGCGGCATCGCTTTATCCGAGGCATGGTGGCCTGGATCGGCGGTCGCCAGGTGCCATTTGCCTACGACCGCAAACCGCGGCCCGCCGGTGAAAGCAAATATCCGCTGGCCAAGATGGTGCGGTTCGCTGTCGACGCCATCACCGCCTTTTCGGTCGTGCCCTTGATGGCCTCGATGACCATCGGCTGGATCATGGCCGCCGTCGGATTCGCCTTCTTCATCTATTCCATTGTCGGCTGGTGGCTCCGCGAGACGCTGCCTGGCTGGACGTCGATCATGGCCGCTCTTGGTCTGCTGGGCGGCATGCAGTTCCTGATGCTGGGCATCATCGGCGCCTACCTTGGACGACTCTATGACCAGAGCAAGGGGCGGCCCTTGTTCATGATCCGAGACATCGTGGGCGGGCCATGAGCGGCGCCGAATTTGACCGGCATGCCGCGACCTATGACGGAGGTCTCGACAATCCCGTCAAGCGGATGATGGGCGATTCGGCGGATCAGTTCATCGCCGTGAAGGCGCGATGGCTGCTGCGCCGGGAAAGGGGACTGCGCGACGGCACGCTGAAGCTGCTCGACTATGGCTGCGGTGCCGGCGATCTGATGCGCGTTCTGGCTGATCTTGGCGCACGCGCCGACTTCACCGGATGCGACGTGTCGCAAGGCATGCTGACCGAGGTCGTCAAGCGTTGGCCGGGTCGGCATGGGCCTCCACCGACTCTTTCCGTGCAGCAGGAGGCCCGCACGCCGTTTGTCGACGGTCAGTTCGATGTCGCCACCATCAGCGCCGTGCTGCATCACGTTCCCGTGGCAGAGAGACCCGCAGTTTACGCCGAACTCGCGCGCGTCCTGAAACCAGGCGGTCGGCTTTACGTGTTCGAGCACAATCCGCGCAACCCGCTCGTGCGCTATGTCATTGCCCGCACGCCGATCGACGCGAACGCCATCCTCCTCGATGCCCGGGAGGTGAGGGCCGGTCTGCGGGACAGCGCGCGCTACGATCTCGATACCGATTACCTGATGTTCATGCCGCCGGGCATCGGCTTTCTGCGCGGCGTGGATCGCACCTTGGCTTGGCTGCCGCTCGGTGCGCAATACGTGGTGGCGGCCGTCAAGAGCGGGTGATGCGAACACTCTCGCTCGGCGGGCAACTGGCGCTGGCTTTCATTCTGTCGTTTCTGTTCCTGGTCGGCATGATCGGCTGGCTGCAGAATGTGCACATCCTGATCGCCAATGGCATGTACAAGAGCATCCAGGCGGAGCCTTGGATCCACAACTTTGCTCACGCGCGACTCGATCCGTCGAACTATCTCTACTTCCCTCTCTATGGCTTCCTGGCACACCTGCTCGACATGGTCGGCATTTTGCGCGGCATGGCATGGAAGCAGTTCGCCTACATCAATGCCTTTTGGGCAGGCCTGTGCATCGTCTTCGTCTATGCCTTCTTCCATCGTGTGACCGGCAGCACCGTCGTCGCGGTGCTTGCCACCCTGTTTCATTTGGGAACGGGCTTCTTCCTGCTGCTCGCCGTGATCAGCGAGGACATCATGCCCGCGTACACGGTGTTGATGGGTGCGATGCTGTTGGCCGCGCTGTGGTTCGACCGGCCGACACATATCCGCGTCGCCTTGGTTGCCGTCGTCTTTGCCCTGGCGTGGCTGATCGAATGGCGGCTGATCTTCCCGACGCTCTGCGGCTTGCTGCTGGCTCTGGCGGTCGCCGACCTTCCGATCCGTCGTCGGCTTGCCTTGATCGCGACGCTGCTGGTGTCGATCGTGGCTGTTGCCGGTATCGTCCAGCAGATATGGGAAGGCCATAACGGTGCCGTGGGGCTGCCCGACCTGTTGTGGACGGCAAAGGGCATCGACACGGGCTGGGGCGGCATCGACTGGGCCAAGATTTGGTTGATGCTTTCGGGGGTCGGCAATTATTTCCTCGTCACTGGCAACTATTTTGATCCCGCAGCGGCCGCGCGTGGCGTGCTTCCGCTTTCGGCATCCGCATTGCTGCAGCTCGCGATCTTTGTCGTCGGCGTCGTGATCCTGTGGCCGCGGCGGCATGAACGGCGGCTGCGGGCGATTGCGGCGATCTTCCTGGGGACGCTGGTTGCCGGTCAGGTGATGAACTTCTACATCCAGCCACAAGACCCGCAGATGCAGATCAACGTCATGCCCTGGCTGACCGTCACCTGGGCCCTGATCGTTGCGGCAGTGGCCGCGAAGCGAAGGCAGGGGCACGTGAGGCCCTGGGTGCTGGGGGCGCTTGTGGTTCTCTCGGTCGCGCCGCTTGCCTGGAACGTCGTCTCCCTGTCGCGATGGCGAGGCATCGATACAAAATCGATTGCCGCCCTCGCGGATCTCCAGCGGCACTTTCCACCCGATAGAACGGTATTCCTTTACTGGGGCTTCGAACCGATCGCTACCTGGCAATACGGCCTCTGGAGCCACACCTGGGATTGGGACTCCGGGCCGATTCCCGGTCCGGCGCCGTCCGACCAGCCGCGCTTCAAATGGATCGCCGTGGACGCAGGCGCAATCCGCCATGTTCAGTGGACGCCAGCCGAACACGCGGCGGCGCTCCGTCAGCAGATCGACCTTGCCCTTCGGCTCGGCTATCGCGTTGCCGTCTCGGGTTTCTGGAGCTGGACGGAGCCGGAGCTCGCTCAGCATCTCGGCGGCTTGTCGGCGTCAGACCGAGCGCCGGCGATCTATGCCATGCTGCATGACAACTATGAGGTGCATCCGGTCTATCGGAATGAGCTGATCGGCCAGTATTACGAGCTGCAGCCTCAAGGCGCGCAATAGTCACGCCATATAGCCGCCGTCGATCACCAAGGGGCTACCGATCATGAACGAAGCCGCGTTCGAGCAAAGCCACAGCACGCTGTCGGCGATCTCGCGCGGGGAGGCGATCTTGCCGCGCGGCGTCTGCCGGATGATCTCGGCTGCAGTCGAGCCGCCGCGGCGCATATAGGCAGCGACGGGCGGTGTGTCGACCCAGCCGGGGCAGATGGCCGTGATGCGGGGGCCGCTGGCGGCATGCTCGAGAGCGGCACTTCGGGTCAATCCGAGAACGCCATGCTTTGCCGCCGAATAGGCGGCGCCCCCGGGAAACGGGTAGCCACGCAATCCGTCGACGGAGGAGTTGTTCACGATCACGCCGCCGCTGTTCTCGAGCATGAGAGGAATCTCGTATCGCATGCAGAGAAAGACGGACGTGAGATAGCCGTCGATCGTCTTGCGCCACGAGTCCTCGGTGGTGCTGGCCACGGGGGCCGACCGGCCGCCGCTGCCGCCGTTGTTGAAGGCATAGTCGAGCCTTCCGTGCTGCTGTCGGATGGTGTCGATAAGCTTCTCGACGGCTGTGCCATTCGACACGTCGCAGCCGACCCAGGATACCGAATCATTGTCGCCGATCGCCTTGAGTGCTGTTTTCGCCTGCCTTTCGTTGCGGCTGGCAACGATCACGGTCGCGCCTTCATGGGCGAAGGCTGCCGCAGTGGCAAGGCCAATGCCGCTGCTGCCGCCGGTCACGAGCGCGACTTTCCCTCGCAGCTCCGGATAACGAATGGGAGCATCTTTGTTCTCAGTCATGTGTCTCTCATGTCAGAAGGGTGACGCCGCGACCAATAGTGCACATTGACGGTTTCGCCGTCTGCGACTATAGCGGCGGCGGGCCACGTTCCCCCACCGGAGCGCAGCTCTTCTGCAAGGGAGAGGTTTTGATGAAGCCGAACGCACGTCCGGCGCGCCCCGATTTTTCATCGGGCCCCTGCGCCAAACGCCCGGGTTGGACACCGGACGCCCTCAAAGATGCCGCCGTCGG
>Ga0310811_10001333_pt1 | contig 31203 bp, 26 predicted proteins | sample YCmetagenome_FD_207642 | JGI IMG/M metagenome (GOLD analysis project Ga0310811, IMG submission 207642) | Soil microbial communities from experimental microcosm in Duke University, North Carolina, United States - YC | ecosystem: Engineered > Artificial ecosystem > Soil microcosm > Unclassified ...
GCTCCTGCCCGTCATGAAATCCAGTCTCAATTGGTTTGTCAATAATATCGAGGCCGTTCCCAGGTCCGCTACCGAATAGGTGTGCGGCAGACCCGGCCCGGAAGCCCAGAGGGGCGTTTTTTTTGCGGACGAAATGAACAATGTTAAGTTAATTTATATAATTAATAAACAGAACATCATGCCAATACGAATCTTTTTCCTGCTGCTGACGGCTGTCGCCACCCGGGTATCGGCACAGACCGTTCTCGATACCTATATCCGCATCGGCCTCGATAGCAATCTCGCCCTCCATCAACGTAATTTCGACTGGCAACGGGCCGGGCTGGACCTTCGGCGGGCCAGGTCGCTCTTCTATCCCCAGGCAGGCTTCAGCTCCCAGTATACCCTGGCGAACGGCGGACGCACCCAGGCGATACCCGTCGGCGACCTGCTCAACAATGTCTATTCGACGCTCAACCAGCTCACCTCGAGCAACAAGTTCCCACAGGTGACCAACCAGTCCATCCAGTTCCTGCCAAACGATTTCCACGATACCAAAGTTGAAGTCTCCCTGCCCATCCTCAACACCGATCTGCTCCACAATAGAGAAGTCTCCGAAGCCACTGTCAGCGTCCGCCGCGCCGAATATGAAGTCTATCGCCGCGATCTGGTCCGTAGCATCCGTCAGGCCTACTATCAATATCTCCAGGCCGGCAAAGCCGTCGACATCTACACCTCGGCCCTGGTCCTGGTAAAGGAGAACCGCCGCGTCAGCGAGAGATTTGTAGAGAACCAGATGGCTACCCGGGAGATCGTCCTTCGAAGCCAGGCCCAGGTAAGCCAGGTAGAATCCTCGCTCATCGAAGCGGAGAACGATCGGAACAACGCCGCCGCTTATTTCAATTTCCTGCTCAACCGCAGCCTCGACTACCCCATCCAATCCGACTCCTCGCTGATGACCTCACCCCTCGCAGCGGAAAACGCATCGCCGGTCACCGGCACCATCGCAAACCGGGAAGAGCTTAGCCGCCTCAAACAGTATCAACGCATCCTCCAATCCAACCTGAAATGGGATCGCAACTATCTCATCCCAAAGCTCAATGCCTTTTATGACATCGGCTACCAGGGCTTTGGTATCCATCTCAATGGAACCCAGTTCTATCAATTGGGCGGCATCCAGCTCAACTGGACGCTCTTCAAAGCGAATGACAATAAATACAAGATCCGCCAGGCCCAGATCGATATCGACGCCGTCGATGAACAATACCGGCAGCTGACCCAACAGCTGACGCTCGAACAGCAAACGGCCGCCAATAATTATCACTCCGCCCTCCAGGCCCTCAGGGCGCTGGCAGACGAGACGGAAAGCGCAAGAGAAGCTTACCGCCTGGCCGAAAGACGATTCAACGAGGGTCAGGCCCTGCAGGTGGAGCTGATCGACGCCCGCACGCAGATGACCAACGCCGAGATCCGCTATTCCCTCGGCAGGCTGGCAGTGCTCAACCGGGCAGCCGACCTCGAACGGGCAACAGCTACTTATAAATTCTGATCCTTCCACATCCAAATACAACGTTATGAATACGAAAATGCTCGCTTCACTCCGCTTCCCGCTCGCAGCGCTCATCGCCTTCAGCCTGGTCCGGTGCGGAGAGAACCATGCCGCCACGACACCACCGGCGGACGAGCCGATCCCGGTAAAGCTCCAGCCGGTGACTACGGCCAACGAAGGCAAGACCCTCCAGTATTCCGGGCTCATCGCCTCCAATTCCGAGGCCCGTCTTTCCTTCAAGATCGGCGGCATCATCTCCCGCATTTATGTAAAAGAAGGGGACCACGTCGTCGCCGGCCAGCTGCTGGCCACGCTCGATCTGACGGAGATCAACGCCCAGGTACAACAAGCCTCGCAAAACCTGGAGAAAGCACAGCGCGACGAGACCCGCGCGAATAACCTCTACCGGGACACCGTAGCCTCGCTCGAACAGGTGCAGAATGCCCACACGCAAACGACCGTCGCCACCGAGGGCCTTCGCATCGCCCGCTTCAACCAACAATATGCGCAGGTCCGCGCTGCCGCCGGGGGGACTATCCTTCAGAAGCTGATGAACGAAGGGGAATATGCCTCTGCAGGGACGGCCGTGCTGGTATTCAACGGCGCCGCACAAAACGATTGGGTGGTGAGGTTTGGGGTCTCCGACAAGGACTGGGCCGTGCTGCACAAGGGCGACAGGGCTTCCATCACCATCGACGCCTATCCCGACGAACGGTTCACGGGTGTCATCACAAAGCTGGCCGAAGGCGCGGATGCCAGTGGCGGCACTTACGCCGTCGAAGTGACCATCGCCACCGCAGGCAGGAAGCTGGCCCCCGGCCTCTTCTGTACCCTGCAGCTGCAGCCGGCCGGCAAGCGCTCCCTGACTCTTATTCCGGCCTCGGCGCTCGCCGAAGGCGACGGGAACACCGGTTTCGTGTATACGCTCAATGCAGACAAACGCACCGTAAAACGCCTCCCGGTTCGCATCGCCTGGCTACAGGGCGATCGTATCGCCATCGCCAGCGGACTCGACACAGTTCGGGAGGTGATCACCGATGGGGTAGGCTACCTCACGGAGAAGTCAGTGGTACGACCCATCAGCCATCCCGATTCGCTGACCAAATAAACCAAGCGTCATGAAAATAACGAGTTTTTCCGTTCGCAACTACCCCTTCACGCTCATCGTGTTCGTAATGCTGGCGCTCATCGGGGTGAGCTCCCTGTTCACTATGCCCCGTGGCGAAGACCCGGATTTCGAGGCGCCGACCTTTTCGGCGATCGTCATCTATCCCGGCACCAGCCCAAAGGACATGGAAGAGCTGGTGGTCAATCCCATCGAGAAACGATTCAATGAGATGGATGATGTCAAACGCATCCGCTCGTCCATCGATGATGGCCTGGCCGTTATTCAGCTGGAATTCAAATACCAGACGGATCCCGATAAGAAATACCAGGACATGATCCGCGAGCTGGATGCCGTGCGGCCCGAGCTGCCCGCCGATATCCTCAGCACGGAGATCCAACGTTTCAGCCCATCTGACGTCAATATCCTGCAGGTCGGCCTGCTGAGCGAGACGGCCCCCTACAGCCAGTTGAAAGAGTGGAGCAAGAAACTAAAAGAAAGACTGGAAAAGATAAAGACGCTAAAGAACGTCGACAATTGGGCCTTTCCCGAGCAGCAGGTGAGGGTCTCATTGAACCTGGAAAAGCTTTCGCAGAACCATATTCCGCTGAATGCAGTCCTGCAGGCCATCCAGCGGGAGAATGTGAATATCCCCGCAGGTAGCATCGATATGGGTACCCGGAAATTCAACGTAAAGACCACCGGCGACTATAAGACCGTCGACGAGATAAAGAACACCATCGTAAGCAGCACCGGCGGCAAGATCATCTACGTCAAAGACCTGGCCGAAGTGTCCTTTAATTACGAAGAGCAGAACTATATCGGCCGGCTCAACGGCAAGCGGGGTGTATTCGTCACCGCCAGCCGCAAGGCCGGTACCAATGTTTTTGCGGTGGACAAATCGATGGAGCCGGTACTGGAACAGTTCAAAAAGGAGTTGCCGCGGGGCATTGTATTCGAGAAAAGCTTCAACAACGCCGAAAGCGTCCGGACAAGGCTCGGGCATTTCGCCAGGGATTTCGCCATCGCTATTTTCCTCGTTCTGCTGACCCTTTTGCCGCTGGGCCCCCGCGCCTCGATCGTGGTCATGGTCTCCATCCCGCTTTCCCTGCTGATCGGCCTGTTCCTGCTCGACCTGTTCCATGTTACCATCAATCAATTGAGTATCGTGGGGATGGTCGTCGCGCTCGGGCTGCTGGTGGATGACAGCATCGTTGTGGTAGAGAATATCGAACGCTATCTCCGGATGGGCTATTCAAAAAAAGAGGCCGCTATCGCTGCCACTCAGCAGATCGGCCTGGCGGTATTGGGTTGTACCGCAACCCTGGTCTTCGCCTTCCTGCCGCTGATGTTCCTGCCGGAGGCGGCGGGTGATTTCATCCGCAGCCTGCCTGCCGCCGTGGTGGCGACCGTGCTGGCTTCCCTGTTCGTGTCGTTGACGATCGTTCCCTTCCTTTCAAGCCGTATCCTTAGCGGTCACGAACACCCGGAAGGTAATTTCTTTCTTCGCGGTCTAAAACGCTTCATCAACGGCAGCTATCGCCGCCTGCTACACGCGGCTATCGCCCGGCCTGTGCTTACGCTGGCGATTGCCTCCGGCATCTTTGCGGGCTGTCTGGCCCTGATACCCCGCGTGGGCTTCAGTGTCTTCCCTCCCTCGGAGAAACCGATGTTCCTCATCAACATCAATACCCCCCTCGGCACCAGCCTGGCGGCCACCGACTCGGTGGCACGATGGGTGGAAGGCCAGATCGGTCACCTGCCCGATCTGAAGAATTTTGCCACCAACGTAGGGCATGGCAACCCCCGCATCTATTATAATGTCGTCCCTCAAAACGATGCAAGCAACTATGCACAGCTGTTTGTCCAGTTGAATGAAACGCCCTCTCTCCGGAAACGCCAGATGATCGACAGTCTCCGTCAGCGATTTTCCAATTACCCCGGCGCAAAGATCGAGGTCAAGGATTTCGAACAGGGACCACCGATAGAAGCGCCCATCGCCATCCGCCTGTTCTGCGAAAATCTCGACACCCTCCGCAGTTTGGCTTTCCGGGTGGAAGACCTGCTGAAAAGCACGGAGGGAACGATGTATGTCAATAACGAGCTGACGACACTAAAAACGGACATCAAAGTACGCGTCAACAAAGACAAAGCGGGCGTTCTGGGCGTTCCCGTCAACGATATCGACCGGACGGTCCGGCTCGCGGTCGCTGGATTGGACATCGGCAAGTTCCGCAAGGATGAAGAGAAAGGGGATGACTATAACATCAATGTCTGTCTGCCGCGGGACCAGCGACAAACCTTCGATGCCCTGAATAAAGTGTATGTCAATACCGCCAGCGGCGCCTCCGTTCCGCTGAACAATATTGCGGATATCGGCTTTCAAAGCAGCCCGACCACCATCCGGCATTATGACAAGGATCGCTATACAACCGTCACCGCCTTCGTGCGCAGCGGCTACAATACTACCCGGATGACCCAGGGTATCCTGAAGAGCCTCGATACCCTGCGTTTCCCCGCCGGCGCGAGCTACAAGGCCGCGGGTGAGGTGGAAAGCAAGGAAGAGAGCTTTGGCGGGCTCGGCCCCATCATCCTCGTCACCGTGTTCGGTATCCTTGGCATCCTCATCCTCGAGTTCAAAACTTTCCGGGGCACCCTCATCGTGCTCTCCGTCGTACCCCTGGGCATCATCGGCGCGGTGCTGATGCTCTTAGCCACAGGCAATACCTTCTCCTTCGTGGCAGTCATCGGCCTCATCGCCCTCGTCGGCATCGAGGTCAAGAATTCGATCCTGCTGGTGGATTACACCGATCAGCTGCGAAAGGGTGGGATGGGTCTCGACGAAGCCATCCAGGAAGCCGGCGAAACCCGCTTCGTCCCCATCATCCTCACCACGCTCACCGCGATCGGCGGCCTCATCCCCCTCGTGGCAGAGAATAACCCCCTCTATTCACCGCTCGCCCTCGTCATCATCGGCGGACTGCTCAGCTCGACGATCCTCACCCGCGTCGTGACGCCGGTGCTCTACAAGCTCCTGGCCCCGCGCATCACGCACGATCCCGCGCCGGCCCCCGCACCGATCCCGGCTGTATAATATTTTTTTCATCAGGAGGTCACAATTCGTGACCTCTTTTTCCTTTTTATTACCCCGTACGCCTTCACAGAACACGGCGTGACCATGGTCTCCAGCGAAATAAAAGAGATCAAAGCCACCGTCGGCGATCACAGCGAGCAGCTCACCCGCATCTACGCCGCAATAGAATCGCTATTAGCCGAAAAAGCCACGCAAAGATCCTGGGAGGATAGAGAACCAATCGGCTTTAGACCCCGACCATCGGATGCCGCTTGAACTCCTTGCTCCGGTCGAACAAATACCGATAGGTCGTCAGCTTCCGGCTCACATACGTCTCCCCAAGCGATTTCGCCACATTGACCATCTTCACATTGAAGTCCCCGATCCATTGCATCTCATAGTGAACGTAGAACCCCGCCGGTTGAACGATATCCGCCAGTTTTTGAATGATATAGGCATCCACGCCCTTCCCCTGGAAGTCGGGGACCAACGCAAAGACGACCCCCGTGAAATGCTTGCAGGCGCCACGCCACTTGAGCCAGACGAACTGTAGCATCTGCAGCAGGCCGAACTTTCCATTGAAGTGTTTATAATATTGATTCAGCTCGGGAATATTCAGGAAAAGGGCGATCGGTCGTTCTCCATAATAGGCGAACAGGGTGATGTCCTCATCGATCAACGGCTTCATCTTCCTGAACAGCTGCAACGCCTGGTCCTTCTTCATCTCCTTAAGCCCGCCATGGCCGGCATAGGCGGCATTGTAAACCTCGACGAAGTCGGCGGCATATTTTTCAAGATTACTCTTCTCGATCTTCCGAACATTGTAAAGGGGATCGGCCGCCAGGGCGTCATGCCGCTGCTTGATCTTGGCGGTCAACGGCTTCAGGGGATCGAGCCCAAAACATAGCTGGTGGAAATAGGGCTTGAAACCGTAATTCTCCAGCAGCCGCTTATAATAGGGCGGATTGAAATTCATCGACCAGAGCGGGTCGCGAAAACCTTCGACCAGCAATCCCCACCACTTGTCCCGTTCCCCGAAATTGATCGGCCCGTCCATCGCCTCCATTCCGCGCTGCCCCAGCCAATGCCGGGCGACATCCAGCAGCATATCCGCAGCTTCCTGATCATCCATGCAATCAAAAAAGCCCATCCCGCCAACCGGGACGTCATCCCCCTTATTCTTATATTTCTTATTCACGAAAGCCGCTATCCGGCCGATCAGGCGGCCGTCATCATCCTTGAGGATCCAGCGGGTGACCTCCCCATGCCGGAAGGCCTTGTTGCTATTCTTATCGAATACCTCGTTGATTTCCTTGTCGATAGGGCGAATATACCCCGGTACGTTCCGGTTCAGCTCCACATTCGCGCGAATGAAATCCTTTGCCAGTTCCGCAGTGGTAACTTCTATCAGTTGCTTAGCCATGCTATTGGTCGTAAAACATCAAATATAGTATTTTTAACTTTCCCCTCGTCCCCTTACCTTTGCGGCAAAATTGAAACACCTATAAGTCTATGGCAAGTAACGGTAAGATCAAACAGATCATCGGCGCGGTTATCGATGTGCAGTTTGAAGGTAAACTCCCTGAGATATATAACGCACTGGAACTGAAGAGGTCCAATGGCGAAACCCTCGTTTTGGAAGTTCAGCAGCACCTCGGGGAAGACAGCGTACGCTGCATCGCCATGGACGGTACCGAAGGTCTTGTCCGCGGCCTCGATGTAGTCGATACCGGGTCTGCCATTACGATGCCCACAGGCGAAGGGATCAAGGGCCGCCTCTTTAACGTTACGGGCGATCCGATCGACGGTCTGCCTGCCGTTTCCAAGACCAACGGCCGCCCCATCCACTCCAAACCCCCGGCTTTCGAGAACCTGAGCACCAGCACCGAAGTGCTGTTCACCGGGATCAAGGTCATCGACCTGATCGAGCCCTATGCAAAGGGGGGTAAGATCGGTCTGTTCGGTGGCGCCGGCGTTGGTAAGACCGTACTCATCCAGGAGCTGATCAATAACATCGCAAAAGCCTATTCCGGTTTGTCCGTATTTGCCGGTGTAGGGGAGCGTACCCGCGAAGGGAATGACCTGATGCGCGAAATGATCGAAGCCGGTATCATGAAATATGGCGACGACTTCAAACATAGCATGGAGCATGGCGGCTGGGACCTGAGCAAGGTGAACATGCACGAGCTGTCCGAATCCAAAGCCACCTTTGTCTTCGGTCAGATGAACGAGCCCCCCGGCGCCCGCGCCCGTGTGGCCCTCAGTGGTCTCACCGTCGCCGAATACTATCGTGATGGCGACGGCAAAGGCCAGGGTCGCGATATCCTCTTCTTCGTCGACAACATCTTCCGTTTCACCCAGGCCGGCTCCGAAGTATCGGCGCTGCTCGGCCGGATGCCCTCCGCCGTGGGATACCAGCCTACCCTCGCAACGGAAATGGGTCTCATGCAGGAGCGGATCACTTCCACGAAAAATGGATCGATCACTTCCGTTCAGGCCGTATACGTGCCCGCGGATGACCTTACCGACCCCGCGCCCGCAACGACCTTCGCCCACCTCGATGCCACGACGGTATTGAGCCGTAAGATCGCCGATCTGGGTATCTACCCCGCGGTGGATCCCCTCGACTCGACTTCCCGTATCCTGAGCCCGCAGATCGTCGGCGATGCACATTATAATACCGCCAACCGCGTGAAGCTGATCCTCCAGCGCTATAAGGAACTGCAGGATATCATCGCCATCCTCGGTCTGGATGAGCTGAGTGACGAAGACAAGATGACCGTTGCGCGCGCACGTAAAGTACAGCGCTTCCTGTCCCAGCCCTTCCACGTGGCTGAGCAGTTCACGGGTCTGAAGGGCGTGCTGGTTCCCATCGACGAAACCATCCGGGGCTTCAATATGATCATGGACGGCGAAGTAGATGAATATCCCGAGGCAGCCTTTAACCTGGTCGGAACCATCGACGACGCGATCGAAAAAGGTAAGAAGCTCCTCGCTCAGGCGCGCGGCTAAGGATAAACTCAACCGAAAAAATGAACCTAGAGATATTAACTCCCGAAAAGAAACTGTTCAGCGCCGACGTATACGGCGTGCAGCTGCCCGGAGTGGACGGTCTGTTCGAAGTCCTCGATCGTCACGCCCCGCTGGTGAGCGCGCTGAAGGCCGGCCAGGTAAAGGTCCTCAAGGATAAAAGCAATCACCTTGCATTTTTCACGATCCAAAGCGGATTCGTGGAAGTGATCCATAATAAGGTAACCGTATTGGTTGAAGGCGCAGTACCTGTCGAAGGCAAATCGTAAAACACGCACCGCAGACGAGCCTCACGAAGACGAAATGTTAGTTAAACCCTGGCTTCCGCCGGGGTTTTTCTATTGGGCGGCACTCTCTTTGCAGGGATTTTTATCAAATACCCTTTTATGGACAGATTGAAGCCCTTGCTGGTGATCGGGGCGCCGCTGCTGATGCTGTTCTTCGACAGCTGCAAGAAAGATCCTCTTAACAATCTCACCAACGAGGAAAGCCGCATCTATATCACCAATTACGACACCACTGCGAATTTCTCCGCTTACACCACCTTTAGCGTTACCGACAGCGTAACCATCGTACAGGACAATCAGCTCGCCGGCCGCAGCTATGATGCCTATGACGTCAACGTCATCAACGCATTGACCCAGACGATGACCCAGCGCGGCTATCAGCTGGTGAGCAAGTCGGCCAACCCCGACCTCGCCGTCAACATCTCCCGCGTGTATTCCTCTTCGACCGTGCTCTTCAGCTACGCCGATTACTGGAATTACTACGGAAGCTACTATGACCCCTACTACTGGGGCTACCCCGGCTATGGATACTACGATCCCTATGCTGTCGGCGCCTATACGGTCAACAGCGGCGGCCTGGAGATCGATCTCCTCGACCTTAAGAACGCCTCCGCCAATGGGAACAAGCTGGTGGGCATCTGGACCGGGCTTGCAAGAGGCGAGCAGGTCTTTAGCCCGAACAATGCATCCAGCGAAGTATCCCTGTTGTTCTCACAGTCCGCCTATCTTAAAAAATAATTTGGATAGCCATGCAATCGATACGAAAATTAACGCTCGCTCTCACCCTGGTCGCCATCACGGCCACCGGGGCCAGGGCACAGCATAGCCTTGCCTTCAACTTCAATTATAACATCAATTTCCCGGCAAGCGCCGACTTTAAGGACCTGGTCAACAAGCCCGCCTACAAAGGATTTACCGCCGGACTCGCCTGGCCCGTCATGGACCAGCTACGGGTTGGGCTCAGTTTCGGGTATAATGATTATTACCAGAAATATCCCCGGCAGGTGTATTCGAATGGACCGGGCTCCGACATCTCCGCCGTGCTGAGCAACTCCATTCAGCAGATGCCCCTGCTGGCGACCGTCGACTACACGATAGTAAAAGAAGGCCTTGTCCGGCCATACGTCGGCGCAGGCATCGGGATCAACTTCATCAGCTTCGACCAATACCTGGGAGAATTTGACAACCCGGTCAATTTTACAAAACTCGCCGCCCGGGGAGAACTGGGGGTCCTCATCCCGCTGAGCAACTATAGCTCTACCGCGCTGCGTATCGGCGGCAGCTACAACTATGCTCCATTCAAGCAATATGGCTTTTCCAATCTCAACAATTGGGGCGTGCATGCAGGGATCAGCGTTCCGCTGCACTAGCAAGCCGTTCAACCCGTTTGCGGGTGATGATTAGTTCAATTGAGGATCGATGGGGAAGTTGACCATCATCTCATATTCTCCGCCGAGATGGCGTAACGCATCCTTCCACACCTCCGAGGGCTTCTTGTGGAACACCAGCGGCCGGCTGGCGGGGACCGTTAACCAGGATTTCTCCTTTAGCTCGTCGTCCAGTTGTCCGCTGCCCCAACCGGAATAGCCGATATAGAATCGGATCTTGGTCATATCGACCTCGCCGCTGCGGATCAGCTCGATAGCCGTTTCGAAGTTGCCGCCCCAAAACACGCCGTCGATGATCTCATAACCGCCGGTGATCTTGTCCGGATATTGATGCAGGAAATGAATGGTGTCCATTTGAACGGGGCCGCCGAGGTATACCGGAATCTTCGTCAGATCATCCAGTCCGCTGACCAGCTCGTCAAGGGTATATTCGTAATTCTTATTCAGCACAAAACCAAAGCTCCCCTCATCCTGGTGCTCGCAAAGGAACACCACTGTACGCATGAAATTCGGGTCTTTCAAAAAGGGATCAGCGATCAATAATATGCCAGGTGCAGGGCTCTCCATAGCGTGTAAATTAAAAAATCCTGCGGATTTCAAAAATCCTCCTTCATATTAAATATAGCGTTTTTTCACCTGAAATCCCCTTTCTTTGTGAAAGCTTCGTTAAATCGTTCCCCGCAAAAAGATGAAATCGGGCCGCCTCCACCCTTTTGAATAATTTTACAGATGGACCAAAATCTACCATGGGTTTGAAAAAAATTTTCCCTGTTATTTTCGTATTGATCTCCCTCTCCCTGATCGGCAGTATCTATATCCAGATCAACTGGATATTGACGATGCTGGAAAACAAACAGGAAGAGTTTAAGCACAAGCTCCGGGATGCCACGAGCTATGTTGCGCAGGAGCTCGTGTCGCAGCGGAGTTCACCCGCAGGGAAAGTATTGAGGCTCAAGCCCGGTTTCTTCAGACCCTCCGATCCCTTTACTACCGAGCTGATGCGGGTGCCTACCGTCGCCGAGCGGTATACGGTAGAAGACATCGGCGACAAGATGCGGAAGGCCTTCAACCTGGTCGGCATGAAGAACACCCGCTTCGAGTTCTCGGTCTCCTCCGACCCCGGCGGCTCCCCGCTGAACTTACACCCATTGGAGCTGCGGTCCCGGAACTTCCTGAAAGAGATACTCGATACTTCCAATAATTTTTCCGTGATCATGCCCTTGCTGGCCCCGGAGAACGCGGATGGCAGCGGCGTTCTTCCGGACGAGCTGCTCGTCGTCGTCGTGCCGGATTATAAGAAGACCGTCCTCGGCGAAATGCGGGTCATGATCACGGGGGCGATCTTCTTCACCTTAGTCATCATCGCCGCATTCTATGTGACGGTGAACGCCCTGGTCCGGCAAAAAAAGCTCAGCGAGATAAAGAACGACTTCATCAACAATATGACCCATGAGTTCAAGACGCCCCTCGCCACCATCTCACTGGCCGTGGACGCCTTGCGCAATGAGAAAGTAGTGCAGGACCGTTCCAAGTCCGAGTATTTCACGGGGATCATCAAGGAAGAGAACAAGCGGATGAACAAACAGGTGGAGACGATCCTGCAGGCGTCGCTGCTTGACCGGCAGGAACAGCAGCTGAACCGGAAGTCCCTGCACGCCCATGTCATTATCCAGGAAGCCATGGAGAACTTTCAATTGCAATTAGAAGGGAAGGGAGGACGTTCGGAGCTGCAGCTCAATGCGAAGGACGACCAGATCTTTGCAGATGAGGTGCACTTCACGAATATCATCACCAATCTGATTGACAATGCCGTAAAATACTCGAAAGACAATCTTCTGATAAAGATCACCACCCACAGCACACCGAAGAACCTGGTGATCCGGATCGAAGACAACGGTATCGGGATGAGCAAAGAGACCCAGCGCAGAATTTTCGAAAAATTCTACCGCGCACATACCGGCAACCTGCATAACGTAAAGGGATTCGGCCTGGGACTCAGCTATGTGAAGACCATCGTCGAAGCCCACGACGGCCGCATAAAAGTGGACAGCACCGTCGGAAAGGGTACCTGCTTTACGCTCGAGTTCCCGCTGGAGCAGGATTGAAAAGCAGGCAGCCGTCCCCATAGCTGAGAAAGCGAAAACCTTGCTTCAAAGCATAGTCATAAAGCCTCCGCCAGTCTTCCCCGATCAACGAGGCGATCAACAGCAATAAGGTCGACTCCGGCTGATGGAAATTCGTCACCAAAGCCGCGACGATCTTCCATTCATATCCCGGGCTGATCAGCAATTGCGTCGTCGTCACCAGCCGCTCTATTCTACGTTGCTCCATCCGGTCCAGCAGCCGCGTAAGCGCTTCCGTCGCAGGGATCCCGCGATCCTGCCCCCCATATGCATCCCACTGCCGGACGACAAGATCCTCACCGCCGATCCCCAGCCAATACAGGCTTTCCAGTGTTCTCGCCGAGGTGGTGCCGACTGCGATCACCGGTTTGCCGGCCGCAAGAGTACCCCGCAACTCGATGATGAACTCCCGGTTCACATCGATGTATTCGACATGCATGGGATGGCCACCAAGGGTTGCCGACTTCACAGGCAAAAAGGTGCCGGCGCCCACATGCAAGGTGACAAAGCGGTGCCGGATCTTTCTGGCCGCCAGAGAGTCGAAGATCGCCCCGGTAAAATGCAGCCCCGCCGTTGGCGCGGCCACCGACCCGTCCTGCTGCGCATAGATGGTTTGGTACCGCTGGCTGTCAGCCGCTTCCGCCTGGCGATGAATATAGGGTGGGAGAGGGATGAAGCCGGCGCGGTGAAGCAGCTCGGCAAAAGACAGCTCTGCCGGCGTCCAGGACAGCGCAATGAGAAAGGAGTCGCCCTGCTTCTCCACATATCGGGCCTCCAGCACAAGCCCGTCCGGCATCTCTTTTCGCAGCACCTGCCCCGGTTTCCACTTCGAAGCGCCGCCGATCAGGCAGCGCCAGCTTACGCCGCCCGCCTGTGCCAGCGCATTGGCGATACCGCCATATTCCGCCGGCGGCTCCAGGCAAAAGATCTCGATCCGCGCACCCGTCGACTTGCGGAACTCGATCCGCGCCTCGACGACCTTTGTATTATTAAAGACCAGCAGGCTGTCTTCCGGCAGATGACCGGCAATGTTTCGATAGGTATCTTCGGTGATGCGGCCATTGCGATAGATCAGCAGCCGGCTGGCATGGCGTTCCGCGAGGGGATGATCAGCAATACGATCGGAAGGAAGGTCATACCTGTAATCAGAAATGAGAATATCTTGTGGGTTCATAATTTATCTTTTTGCCACCGGCACCACCAGCTTCAGCCCACTCCACTCCTCGCTGACGGCGCAAACTTTAATGTCGACCAGCCCGTTGGCCAAAGCGTAGCCGCGGATGACATCCTCCGTCAGATCGGTCGCCTTGCCGCTGCTTTTCTTATACCAGGACACCCAAACCACCAGCTGCGGATTCTTCGCGACCAGCGGCAGCACGACCCCCATCCCCTTCTCGAATTCCTTAACCGAAGGGGCAAACAAATGGACAAAGTCCGGCACCGCCCGCGCCGGGCAGACCTGACCCGAAAGATCAGCCTCCAACCAACGGAAATAGTCGGCCGGCACACCGATCAGCCGGATCTTCCAACCGGTCTTTATCCCCAGCTTTTTCAATAAAGGAGTCCCCGAATAACCAGCAGCCCGCATATCATAAACAGGTTTGTTCACATCGAAAACTAGCTTTTCCACCGGTTATCCACTGCAATTCACAGCCTACGCACAGGCCAAAAAGCCCAAAAATCTTGTTAGCATCATCTAAGTCCATCCAAGACAACACACAGAGACCCAATGCACTATTGTGGAAAAATTAAATTTTCCGATTTCCCTCAAAAAAGTGGGAAAAAGTGTTATTTTGTGTTAGTTTTAATAAAGGTTGATTCAACTCCGCATAAATGATTGGTTTTCTGGGCGAATACGAAGCTACTTTGGACTCGAAAGGTCGCTTCCTGCTTCCAGTCGGCTTCAAAAAGCAGCTGCCGGAAGACGGTCCCACCCAGTTTGTCATCAATCGTGGATTTGAAAAATGCCTGAGCCTCTATCCGATGAAAAGCTGGGAACCCATCTTCGCCAGGGTAAGCCAATTAAATGATTTTGAACCCGAAGTTCGGCAATTCAGGAGATATTTCCTGAATGGAGCGACAATGGCTGAGCTGGATTCCGCCGGGCGGTTGTTGGTCCCCCAAAACCTGAAGGAATACGCAGGTCTGGACAAGGACATCGTCCTGGCGGCAGGAGTAGACAAGATCGAAATCTGGGATAAAAGTAAGTACCAACAGTTCTTTGAATCTTTTTCACCGGAAGCATTCAGCAGCCTGGCAAAACAGGTGATGAACCCCGGAGGGCTCACGTCATGACGGAGCCGGGCAGCCAAGACCGGCAGGAGCAGAGCTCCTACCACCTGCCGGTCCTCCTGACGGAAACGCTCGACGCGCTCGCCATCAGGCCCGACGGCATCTATGCCGATCTGACCTTCGGCGGTGGCGGCCATTCCCGGGGCATCCTCGAGAGGCTGGGACCGGCAGGCAAGCTGTTCGCCTTTGACCAGGACAGCGATGCCCGCCGCAACCTGCCCGATGATCCCCGCATCACCTTCCTGCCACATAACTTCCGTCACGTGGGTCGCTTCCTGCGCTTGCATGAAGCCATTCCCGTCGACGGCATCCTGGCCGACCTGGGAGTGAGCAGCCACCAGTTTGACGAAGGGCAGCGCGGCTTCTCCTTCCGGTTTGAAGGGGACATGGATATGCGAATGGACCAACGGCAGACGCTGACTGCGTATGACGTCGTGACCACCTGGTCCGAACAGCGCCTGCACAAGCTCTTCGAGCAATACGGCGAGGTCACCAATGCAAAGACCCTCGCCCGTACCATCGTACAGGTCCGCAAAACCGTCTCGCTAAAGACCATCCCCAACTTCAAATCGGCGCTGAATAGCGTGGTGAAAGGAAATCCCAATAAATACTTTGCCCAGGTATTTCAGGCCCTGCGCATCGAGGTAAACGATGAGCTGGGAGCATTAAAAGAAATGTTGCAACAGGTGCCCGGCCTCCTCTCTATAGGCGGACGCGCAGCGATCATCACCTTTCATTCCCTGGAAGACAGGATCGTCAAGAACTTCTTCAAAAAAGGATCGTTCGAAGACGAAGACCCGCTAGACCCCTTCGGACAAAGTACGGCACCTCCCCTATTAAAAGTAATTACCAAAAAACCGGTGATCCCCGGCGACACTGAACTACGCCAAAACCCAAGATCCCGTAGCGCCAAGCTACGGGTAGCCGAACGCATATAGAACAAAAAGTGACCACGACATGAGTAAATGGAAACCATCCCTGCTGGGCTACCGCTGGATCATGAGGAATATCGGATTCTTCCTTTTCCTCGCCGCATTGGCGGTCATATACATCTATAACGGCCATTACGCCGACAAGATATCCCGGGATATCACCCGGACCAACAAAGAGCTGAAGGAGCTGCAATATGAATACAAAACCCTGAAAAGCGAAGTGATGTTCCGCAGCAAGCAGAGCGAGCTCGCCAAAGCCGTTGAACCCTTTGGATTGAAAGAACTGATCCGCCCACCCTATGTGTTGAAAGACTCGGTGAAATAAATAAGCATGGAAGTCAAACGCGATATATTATGGAGGGTATACCTCTGCTTTCTCGGCATCGTAGCGCTATCGCTCGTGGTGCTGGGGAAGGTCGTGTATATCCAACGCGTTCAGGGCTCCTACTGGAAAGGACTCAGCGACAGCCTGCACCAGAAATTCATCGAGCTGGACGCCGAACGCGGGACCATCTACAGCGAGGACAGCAGCATGCTCAGCACGTCGATCCCCTATTTCAATATCTATATCGACTTCGGCGCCGACGGCCTCCGCGAAAAGAATGGCAAACGTTTCTTCGAAAACCTCGACTCACTCTCCGGCTGCCTCGCCCACCTCTTTGGCGACCAGTCCGCCGCTGCCTATAAGAAGATGCTGCAAAAAGGCTACCGGAGCGTCGATCGCTATTACGAGCTGCAATCCAACGTCTCCTTCGAGAGATACCAAAAGCTTCGCGACTTTCCCCTCGTCCGCCAGGGTCGGAACAAAAGCGGCTTCATCGCGGAGGTAAACAATAAAAGATTGAATCCGTTCGGCTTGCTGGCCAATCGTACCATTGGCCTGGCAAGAGCGAATGCCCAAAACGTCGGTCTCGAACGCACTTACGACACCCTGCTGAAGGGAGAGACCGGCCGCCGTCTCGTCCGCTATATCGCCGGCGGCGCCTATATCCCGGTGGAAGGGTATGAGATTGAGTCGGAAAATGGCAAGGATATCGTCACCACCATCGACGTCAATATCCAGGACATCGTGGAGAACGCCCTGCAAAGAGAGCTGATCGAAAACGAAGCCGAGCACGGCACCTGCATTGTCATGGAGGTGGCCACCGGCAAGATCAAAGCCATCGCCAACCTGGGCCGCCAGCCCGACGGCAGCTACTGGGAAGATCTCAACTATGCCATCCGGGCGACCGAACCCGGCTCGACCTTCAAGCTGGCAACCCTCTTATCCCTGCTCGAAGACAAAAAAGTCTCCCTCGACGAAACGCTTAACCTGGAAGGTGGCCACTGGAAGATCGCCAACCGCACCGTATACGATGCCGAGCCCCATGACAACCGGCTCTTCACCGTAAAGCAGGCCTTTGAGATCAGCTCCAACGTCGGTATGGCGAAGCTGGCCGTTGCCCACTATTCCGGCAACCCCGGGCAATTCATCGAGCACCTCCGGAAGCTTCATCTCGATCGCCCCACAGGCATCGATCTTGCCGGTGAGGCCAACCCGTTGATCGTTACACCCAAATCCCGTACCTGGAGCGCTACGGCCCTCCCCTGGATGGCCTTTGGCTATTCGGTCCTCATCTCGCCCCTCCAGACGCTCGCGCTCTACAATGCCGTCGCCAACAACGGCCGTATGATGAAGCCCTATCTCGTGAGCTCCATCCAGGAGAACGGCATCCGGGTAAAAGAGACCCACCCGACGGCCATCGTCGAAAAGATCTGTAGCGACGAGACCCTCCGGCAGCTCAGGGACTGCCTCAACGGCGTTTGCCAGGAACAGCCGGGGACCGCCGTAAAGGTCTTCAAGGATGCCTTCTATAAGGTAGCCGGGAAAACGGGCACCGCTCTCGTTGCCAACAAGGCGAGGGGATATGCCGATCATATCTATCAGTCCACGTTTGTCGGCTATTTCCCCGCGGCAGCGCCGAAATACACCTGCATCGTTGTGATAAAGAACAAACCTTTTGCAAAGAACTACCTGGGCGCTAAAGTGGCGGGACCGGTGTTCCGCGAAGTGGCCGACCACCTGATGAGCGCCAGCATCGACCAGGGAATCGACTACGCGGACTCGGCAGGTTCCGTGAACGGCAATGCTCTCATCGCCTCCGCTCCCCCGCCAATACCCAACCGCCAGGCCACCGGGCAAAGAACGGTCCCCGACGTAAAAGGAATGGGCTTGAAGGACGCGCTATATACCCTGGAAAGCATGGACCTGAAAGTGGCGGTCCGGGGAAGCGGGAAAGTACGGGCGCAAAGCCTCGAGCCCGGCAGCCCCATGCAAAAAAAAGAAACCATACTTATTCAACTTGACTGATCTACAGGAAATATTATATAAGGTAAGCATCCGGAGCATCGTAGGGCCCCGCGACCGGGCTATTGACAACCTCCAGACCGACTCGCGGCTGGCAGGACCCGGCACCCTGTTCATCGCCCTCAAAGGCACCCACACCGACGGACATCAATATATCTCCGCCGTGATCGCTGCCGGCGCTATCGCCGTCGTCTGCCAGGACCTTCCCGCAGACCTGAACGATAACATCACCTATATCCAGGTGGAAGACACCGCCGCATCGGCCGGCGTCATTGCCCATAACTTCTACGGCCAGCCCTCCGAAAAACTGAAGCTGGTCGGCGTCACCGGCACCAACGGAAAGACGACGATCGCGACCTTATTATATAAGCTCTTTACCGGGCTCGGCTACAAATGCGGCCTGCTCAGCACCGTGCAGAACCATATTGGCGACCGCATTGTCCCCGCTACCCATACTACCCCCGACGCGCTGCATCTTAACGCCCTGCTAAAACAGATGGCGGACGAAGGCTGCACCCATGCCTTTATGGAGACCAGCTCCCACGCCATCCACCAGCACCGGATCGCCGGGCTCCGGTACGCCGGGGGCCTCTTCAGCAATATCACCCAGGATCACCTCGACTACCATAAGACGTTTGAAGAATATATCCGGGTGAAGAAATCCTTCTTCGACTCCCTGCCCTCCGACGCCTTTGCGATCTCCAACGCCGATGACAAACGCGGCGCGGTGATGTTGCAGAACACCAACGCGAAGAAATATTTCTATAGCCTCAGGACCCTGGCCGAGTTCAAGGGCCGCATCCTGGAGAATAACCTCACCGGCCTGGTCATGACGATCAATGACCAGGAGGTGCACTTCCGGCTGATCGGAGAGTTCAATGCGTACAATCTGCTGGCCGTCTATGGCGCCGCCATCTGTCTCGGCGAGGACAAGAACGAGATCCTGCGGGTGCTGAGCACGCTCAGCGGCGCCGAAGGCCGCTTCGACTATATCGTCTCGCCAAAGCAAAATATCATCGGTATCGTAGACTATGCCCATACGCCGGACGCGCTGATCAATGTGCTGGCTACCATCCAAAAGTTGCGGAAAGGACACGAGAAGATCATCACGGTAATGGGCGCCGGCGGGGATCGGGACAAGACAAAACGCCCGTTGATGGGCGCCGCCGCCGCGGAATACAGCGACAAAGTGATCATCACCTCCGACAATCCCCGCAGCGAAGACCCCGATGACATCATCCGGGATATCGAGGCGGGCCTCAACACCGCGGCAAAAAGAAAATACATCTCGATCACCGATCGGAAAGAGGCCATTCGGACTGCTCTTAACCTTGCCGGCCCCGAGGACATCCTGCTCATCGCGGGAAAGGGCCACGAGAAATACCAGGAAATAAAAGGGGTGAAACATCCCTTCGACGATAAACAGATATTATTAGAATTTTTCGAACTACTCGATAAATAGACGAGAACATGCTGTATACTCTATTTGAATGGTTCAGACAACACGGGATAAAGGTGCCGGGAAGCGCCCTGTTCCAGTTCATCACCTCGCGGGTGCTGCTGGCCATCGTGTTCTCATTGGTCGTCAGCATGCTCTTTGGCAAAAGACTGATCCGCTATCTCGTAAAGAAGCAGATCGGCGAGACCGTTCGCGACCTGGGCCTCGCAGGCGAGCAGCAGAAGAAAGGTACTCCGACCATGGGTGGCTTTATCATTATCCTCGCGATCCTGATCCCGACCCTGCTGCTGGCCGATCTGCACAAAGCCTATATCCGCCTGATGCTCTTCAGCACCGTCTGGCTCGGCCTTATCGGGTTTATCGATGACTACCTGAAGCTGCGCGCCAAACGCATCGCCAAGGAGACCGGTGTCCCCTACAAAAAAGGCGACAAGGATGGACTGGCTGGCTGGTTCAAGGTCCTCGGCCAGGTCGTTCTTGGCCTCGTTGTGGGATATACGCTGTATTTCAACGCCAACACCCGGGTATGGCGCGAATACGTGGGCGCAAAGCTCCCCACCGACACGACAGGGATCAAGGTCGTGACCCTGGACAAGGAAAAGAAATACTTCATCGAGGCAAAGGAGCCGATCACGACGATCCCATTCGTCAAGAACCATGAGTTCAATTACTCCAAGCTCCTTCCGCAGGCGGTGAGAGGTCTCACCTGGGTGCTCTATATCGTCATCGTGATCTTCATCATCACCGCGGTCTCCAATGGAGCCAACCTGACCGATGGCCTCGACGGCCTCGCTACCGGGGTAAGCGCGGTGGTGGGCGCCTGCCTGGGCATCTTTGCCTATGCCAGCGGCAATATCCGCTTCGCGGAGTACCTCAACATCATGTACATCCCCAACCTGGGCGAGCTCTCCATTTTCATCGGCGCGCTAATCGGGGCCTGCGTTGGCTTTCTCTGGTACAACGCCTATCCGGCGCAGGTATTTATGGGGGACACCGGGAGCCTTACCCTTGGCGGCATCATCGCGGCCCTGGCCATCATCGTTCGCAAGGAATGGCTGATCCCCATCTTCTGCGGCGTATTCCTGGTGGAAGTGCTGAGCGTAACGATACAAGTGACTTATTTCCGATATACAAAGAAAAAATACGGTGAGGGTAGACGAGTATTCCTCATGAGCCCCCTGCATCATCATTATCAAAAGCTGGGCTATCATGAGAGCAAGATCGTGACAAGATTCTGGATCGTGACGATACTCTGTGTGGCATTCGCTATCGCAACATTGAAGATCAGGTAACGCATTGAAAAACCAAACCCGACCCCGAGAAAAAGAATTGTGGTGCAGTAGATCCTATGCTTTTGAAGAACCCCCCAATCCGGCGGAGCCGGATCGGCCGAAGGCCCATCATCAACCGTGCACCGGGGATGGGCTAGTTTCCAGGGGGCTCATACCCGGTGCACAACATCCGTTGGAGGGACAACTATGCCTGAAAAGATGGTCATATTAGGTGGTGGTGAAAGCGGCGTCGGCGCGGCCATCCTTGCAAAACAGCAGGGATACGAGGTCTTCGTATCAGACGGCGGAGCTATAAAAGACACCTATCGGAACGATCTTCAAAAGCACAATATCCCCTTCGAGGAAGGCGGCCACACCGAAGAAAAAGTGCTCGCCGCCGACGAGGTCATGAAAAGCCCGGGCATCCCCGACAAAACGCCGATGGTCAAGGCGATCCGCAACAGGGGCATCCCCGTCATCAGCGAGATCGAGCTGGCGCACCGGTATAAAGGCGGCAGCGGCATCATCGGCATCACCGGTAGCAACGGCAAGAGCACGACCACGGCGCTGACTTATCACATCTGCCGCCATGGCGGATTGGATTGCGCCCTCGTCGGAAACATCGGTTATTCCTTTGCCCGGCAGGTCGCCGAAGCCCCGAAGTCCTGGTACGTCTGCGAGATCAGCAGCTTCCAGCTGGACGATATCCACCAATTCCGGCCCGAGGTAGCGATCCTGACCAATATCACGGAAGACCACCTCGACCGCTATGACTACAAATTCGAGAACTACATCGCAAGCAAGTTCCGGATCACGATGAACCAGACCGCAGGCGACAGTTTTATATATAACGATGACGACCCTGTGATAAAAAAAAACTTGGCACATTTCAAAATTCACTCTAACCCACTACCATTCAGTATGCAACAGGAAACCAACAAAGGAGGATTTATACGCAACGGACAGATGAACATCAACGCCGGTAGTGAGAAGCTACAAATGAGTATTTACGATTTTGCCCTCAAAGGCATTCACAATCAATATAACACCATGGCAGCAGGCATCGCATCCGCTACCGTCGGCATCCGAAAGGAGAAGATCCGCGAAGCGATACAGAGTTTTGAGGCGCTGGAACACCGCATGGAGTACGTCAGCACCGTGAGAGGGGTGGAGTTCATCAACGACTCCAAGGCCACCAATGTCAATTCCACCTGGTATGCTCTCGAGAGCATGGAAAAGCCGACGATCCTCATCCTCGGCGGGGTGGATAAGGGCAACGACTATTCGCTCATCCGTGACCTGGTAAAGGAAAAAGTAAAGGCCATCGTATGCATGGGCGTGGACAACCGCAAGATCCACGACGCCTTCCAGCACGATGTTCCGCTCATGGTCAATACCGCCAGCGCCGAAGAGGCCGTAAAAGCCGCCTTCCACTTTGCGACAAAAGGGGATGTCGTATTGCTGAGCCCGGCCTGCGCCAGCTTTGATCTTTTTAAGAATTATGAAGATAGGGGGAGACAGTTCAAGGAGGCTGTCCGCGATCTATGAGCAACAGTACGACGATAGAAAGAACGACCTTTGGCGGGCTCGGCGCACGGACAAAAGGCGACAAGGTGATCTGGACCGCCGTGGTCCTGCTTGCCGTCGTATCCCTGCTTGTGGTCTACAGCTCGACCGGCCTCCTCGCCTACAAAATGTATAAAGGGAATACGGAGATCTATTTGTTCAAGCAATTCGCCTTTATCATCGTCGGCGTCATGATCATTTATTTCGCCCACCAGGTGAACTATACGGTCTATTCCAAGGTGGCCCGGATCCTCTTTATCCTTTCCATCCCCCTGTTGCTCTACACCCTTTTCTTTGGCGTAAAGCTCAACGAGGGCAGCCGCTGGATCCGCCTGCCGATCATCAATCTGACCTTCCAGACCTCCGACCTGGCTAAGCTGGCGCTGTTCATGTACCTCAGCCGCCTGCTGAGTAAGAAACAGGATGTCATCAAGGATTTCCGTACCGGTTTCCTGCCCGTGATCACCCCGGTTGCGATCATCTGTGTGTTGATCGCCCCCGCCAACCTGTCCACCGCCTTGCTCATCGGCGCCACCAGCCTGATGCTGCTGTTCATCGGCAGGGTCAGCGCCAAACACCTGCTGCTGACCATCGCCATGGCCGCGATCCCCGTGACCCTGCTCATCGGTGCAGCGATGGTCCGGCATAAGGCCAACGGCGGAACGACGGAGAAGCCAAAGATCGAAGGCCGTAGCCGCCTCACCATCCGGGTCGACACCTGGATCAGCCGCGTAGAGACCTTTGTCTATGGCGGCAAAGAGGACAACAGCGACAACAACTACCAGACCAACCAGGCCAAGATCGCCATCGCCAAAGGAGGTATTCTTGGCCTGGGACCCGGCAATAGCCAGCAACGAAACTTTCTTCCACACCCGTACTCCGATTTCATCTACGCGATCATCATCGAAGAATACGGGCTGGCAGGAGGACTGTTCATCGTATTCATCTACCTGGTGTTCCTGCTGCGGAGCATCCGCATCTTCCGGCGCTGTCCCTTTGCCTTCGGGGCCTTTCTCGCCCTGGGGCTCAGCTTCACGCTGGTCATCCAGGCGCTGGCCAACATGGCCGTGAACGTGAACCTGTTCCCGGTCACCGGAGTGACCCTGCCGCTGGTAAGCATGGGGGGAAGCTCCTTCCTGTTTACCTGCCTGGCTATCGGCATCATCCTCAGCGTGGCGCGCAACGCGGAAGTCGCGGAAGGAAGTAGAGAGGAGGTGGCCCATGAATAAAAAGATCATTATAGCCGGAGGCGGCACCGGCGGCCATATCTTCCCGGCCATCGCCATCGCCGGCGCCCTGAAGCAACAAGACCCGACCATCGAGCTGCTCTTCGTGGGTGCAAAAGGGAAGATGGAAATGGAAAAGATCCCTCAGGCGGGCTATCGCATTGAAGGGATTGACATCGCGGGATTGAACAGAAGCTCTCTGATAAAAAATATCGGTTTGCCATTCAAGCTGGTAAAAAGTTTTTTCCAGGTAAATAGTATCCTGAGGCGATTTATGCCGGATGCTGTTATTGGAGTTGGCGGATATTCCAGCTTCCCCGTACTGCGGTCAGCACAGGCTAAAGGGATCCCGACGTTCCTCCACGAAAGCAATTCCTTCGCGGGGAAGAGCAATATATTATTGGGAAAAAAAGCCACCCGCATCTTTGTCGCCAGCGACGGCATGGAAAAGTTCTTCCCCGCCGGCCGCATCAGCATCGTCGGGAACCCGGTACGCAGCGTCATCGTGCAAAGCAAGCTTACCCGCGAAGAAGGCATCCGGTTCTTCGGCCTGGACCCCGCACTGCCCACGGTCCTGTCCACCGGGGGATCGCTGGGAGCAAAGGGGATCAACGAAGCCATCGCCGCTCATCTCGACGACTTTGGCAAACACGGCCTGCAGCTGCTCTGGCAGACGGGCAAACCCTTTGCCGTACAGGCGGCCAGCCTCGCCGCGGGGAGAAAGGATCTGTGGACCCGGGACTTTATCCCTCAGATGGAGTATGCTTTTGCTGCGGCGGATATCGTTATTTCCCGTTCAGGGGCAATGTCCATTGCCGAGCTATGTGTCGTTAAAAAACCCACCGTGTTCGTTCCCTTCCCGTTCGCCGCGGAAGACCACCAAACGGTGAATGCGCAACACCTGGTAGACAGACACGCAGGCCTGATGGTAAAGGACAGTGAGGCAAAGGAAAAGCTGGTCGATACGGTGCTCGCGCTGGCAAAGGACAAGGAAAAGCAGGCGGAGCTGAGCGCGAATATTGGCCGGCTGGCCGTCACCGATGCGGGTGACCGCATCGCGGCAGAGATCTTGAAAGCGATTAGATCATGATGGAATTTAAAGCGATAAGGAAAGTCTATTTTATAGGCATCGGCGGAATAGGAATGAGCGCTTTGGCGAGGTATTTTAAATTCCATGGAAAGGAGGTGAGCGGGTATGACCGGACGGCAACTCCGCTTACCCGGCAGCTGGAGAACGAAGGCATCTCGGTACACTATGAAGAAGATCTGACCCGGATACCGGCCGACGCAGACCTGGTGGTCTATACCCCGGCGGTGCCGGCAGGACATAAAGAGCTGGTTTATTACCAGCAACACGGTCACCCCCTGATGAAGCGCAGCGAAGTGCTGGGACTCATCACCCGTAGCTCTTTTAATATTTGTGTCGCCGGGACCCATGGCAAGACGACCATCTCGACCATGATCGCGCACATCCTCCGGCATACCGGGTATGGCTGTAATGCCTTTCTGGGCGGGATTGCGGTCAACTACAACAGCAACTACTGGTCGGACGAACGCAACGTCTGTGTGGTAGAAGCCGATGAGTACGATCGCAGCTTCCTGCGCCTGAGCCCCGATATCGCCGTTATTTCGGCCATGGATGCCGATCATCTTGACATCTATGGGACCGCGGCGGAGGTGCAGAAAGCCTTTATCGAATTTTCCGGCTGTCTGAAACCGGGCGGCCTCCTCTTAAGCAAAGAGGGCCTCGAGAAAGGCGCCGAGCTGAAGGGGGATCATCACCTGACCTATGGGTTAGTCCCCGCGGCCGACTTTTATGCCACGGAGATCCGTATCGACCAGGGCGACTACCTCTTCCGGATGATGAGCAGCGACTGGAGCATCGACAAGGTCGTCCTGCCCATGGGCGGAAGACACAATGTGGAGAATGCCGTGGCAGCGATCGCCATAGCCCATCGGCTCGGCATCCCGGGCGATAAGATCGTCGAGGCCGTCGCCGCCTTCCGCGGGGTAAAAAGACGATTCGAGTACATCGTCAGGAAACCCAACCGGGTCTACATCGACGACTATGCGCATCACCCGGAAGAGCTGCGGGCGCTGATCAGCGGGGCAAAGGAGCTGTACCCAGGGAGGAAGTGCACGATCATCTTCCAGCCGCACCTGTTCACCCGGACACGGGACTTTGCGGATGGTTTTGCAAAGAGCCTCGATATGGCCGATGAGGTGTTCCTGCTGCCGATCTACCCCGCCCGCGAGCAACCCATCGAAGGAGTGACAAGCGAGTTGATCGCCGGGAAGATGAAGAAAGCAAGAGTGACACTCGCCGATAAAAAGGAAGTGTTGACGATAATAAAAGAACAAGCCGCGGACCATGATCAGGCGCAACTGCTGATCACCGCCGGGGCGGGAGATGTTGATGTGTTGATCGAACCCATCCGGCAATTGCTGGAAGTGTAGCCCATTGTGGACGGGACCATCTGCCCGGACACTAGTTGTACCCGTCTAACGGTCCGCTGGACCGTTGGGCGGGTCTCAACTCGAATTGAAAAAACATGGCCGCAAAAATAAATATCAAAAAAGTAGTATCCGCCGTCTTCTGGATGGCCGCCGGCTCCGGCGTGCTGGTATTGCTCGTCGCGGCTATTCGCTATCGCAACAGCAATGTCTGCAAGGGCTTCAACATCGAGATCGCCGGCCCGTCGCCATACATCGACAAAAAGGACATCGCCAATATCCTCACTATCGCAGGCGCGGGAAAAGGACAGAACAAACCCATCCATGCCTTCGACCTCCGGCGGCTCGAAGGGGCGCTGGGAAAGAACCTATGGATAAAAGAGGCCCAACTGTTCTTTGATAACAACGGCATCCTGCAGGTAAAGGTGACCGAACGCGAACCCGTCGCAAGGGTCTTCACCCGCGACGGCAATAGCTGCTATATCGACAGCAGCGGGGTACAGCTGCCGCTACCGGACAAGCTCCCGGCCCAGCTGCCGGTGTTCACCGGTTACCCGGCCGCGAAGATCATGCTGCACGGCGGAGACAGCGCACTGACAAGGGATATCCTCCGGCTCACCGGCTTTATCCGCAATGACAGCTTCTGGATGGCGCGGATCGCGCAGATCGTCATCCTCTCCGGCAATGAATTCGAGCTCGAACCCGAACAGGGCAGCCAGCGTATTCACTTTGGCGACGGCACCGATATCGCAACGAAGTTTCGCCGGCTCGATATCTTCTACCGGCAGGTATTGAGCCGCACCGACCCGGACAGGTACGATCATATCGACGTGGCCTATGCGGGACAGGTCATCGCAACAAAGAGTGGAAGTATGAAGACCCGCTATGACTCCGTGCAGGGCATGAACAATATCCGGCAGATGATCCGATCGGCACAGCAATTGCAACCCGATACTATTCGTCAGCAGAATGTCCGGCCGCTGGAGGGGATCAACAACGGGACAGAACAAAACCTGAACACGCTCGATCTCCTGCCCGGCACAACAGACAGCTCTGCCACACCACCCAAAAACCGTAAGAAAACAACTAATAATAAATAAACTAAACTATGAATCAGGAACAACCGATCATTGTCGGACTCGATATCGGGACAACCAAGATAGCTGCCATAGCGGGTCGTAAGAACGAGTACGGCAAGCTCGAGATACTGGGCTTCGGTCGCGCCAACTCCAACGGGGTGAAGCATGGCCAGGTCCTCAATATCGATGAGACGATAAAGGCCATCCAGATGGCGCTGGAGAACTGCTACGCCTCCAATCCGAACCTCGAGATCAGTGAAGTCTATGTTGGCATCGCCGGTCACCATATAAAGAGCCTTCAAACCCGCGGCGACATCGTCCGGCAGAATACCGATGAAGAGATCACCCGCAGGGAGATCGACCAGCTCATTGCCGACCAGTATAAGACCTATATTCCCGCGGGCGATCAGATCATTGACGTGATCCCGCAGGAGTTTACCGTGGACAATTTCCAGAACATCCCCAACCCGATCGGCTATGGCGGTGTCAAGGTCGGCGCGAACTTCCATATCATCACGGGCGACAAGAATGCCATTCGCAACATCAACCGCGCCGTCGAGAAGAGCAATCTCCTCACAAAGGACCTCGTCCTGCAGCCGCTGGCCTCGGCCTCGGCCGTCATGGGCCAGGAAGACCTGGAGGCCGGCGTAGCCATCGTCGACATCGGCGGCGGCACCACCGACCTGGCCGTCTTCTACGAGGGCATCCTTAAACATACTGCCGTGATCCCCTTCGGCGGGGAGAATATCACCAACGACATAAAGACCGGCCTCGGCGTCCTCAAGACCCAGGCGGAACAAATGAAGGTGCAGTTCGGCTCGGCCTTGTCAAACGAAGCAAAAGCCAACGCCTATATCACCATCCCCGGGTTGCGCGGCATGCCGGCCAAAGAGATCAGCGTAAAGAACCTGGCCAATATCATCCAGGCCCGGATGAGCGAGATCATGGATTTTGTCACCTACCACCTCAAGCAGGTAGGCCTCGACAACCGGATGCTGAACGGCGGGATCGTCCTCACCGGCGGGGGCTCCCAGCTGCGACACCTGATCCAATTGACGGAATACATCACCGGCCTCAACGCCCGGATCGGCTTTCCTACCGAACACCTGGCCGCCGGCCATATCGAAGAGCTGGCCCGACCCACCTATTCCACCTGTATCGGCCTTATCCTGAAAGGGTACAGTGACTATGAGCACAATCGCAAGGCGTTCGAGAAGGAATACCGCCGGGTGGACGTTCCCGACAATCTCAAAAAGGCCGAAGCCCAGTCGGCCGCGGCCGCGTTACCCACCGAAGAACAGCTGCAAAGCGAGCGGGTTCGCAATCGTAAAGGCGTAAAGGATTTCTGGGGCAAGTTTAAAGACGGGATTATTGATCTCTTCAAAGAAGAAGAAGATCATCACTTATAAATTTTTTTTTATGATCCATTTTGATCTACCGAAGGAGAAGTCATCGATCATCAAGGTCATTGGTGTGGGTGGCGGTGGAAGCAACGCAGTAAATCACATGTTCAGCCAGAACATAGAGGGAGTGAATTTTATAATATGTAATACTGACGCGCAGGCGATCGCCCAAAGTCGTGTACCGAACAAGGTGCAGTTGGGACCCCATCTGACACAGGGTCTGGGAGCCGGCGCAAACCCCGACATTGGCAGACAGGCGACGGAAGAAAGTCTGGAGGAGATCAAAGGCATCCTCGAAGTAAATACCAAAATGGCCTTTATCACGGCAGGCATGGGCGGCGGTACCGGCACCGGCGGCGCACCCATCATCTCCAAGATCTGTAAAGATCTCGGCATCCTTACCGTAGGCATCATCACCACCCCCTTCTCCTACGAAGGCAAGAAAAGACAGCTGCAGGCGGAAGAAGGCATCCGGATAATGAAGCAATACGTCGATACCCTGCTGGTCATCAGCAATGACAAGCTGCGCCACCAGTTCGGCAACCTGAAGATGAAGGAAGCCTTCGCCAAGGCGGACAACGTCCTGGCCACGGCCGCGAAATGTATCACGGACGTCATCAACAGCACCGGTCAGATCAACGTCGACTTTGCCGATGTCTGCACTGTCATGCGCAACGGCGGCGTAGCCATCCTCGGCAACGCAACCGCCAAGGGCGATAGCCGGGCCCAGAAAGCGATCGAAGAAGCGCTCAACTCCCCGCTCCTCAATGACAACGATATCAGCGGCGCGAAGTGGATACTGATCAATATCAATTCCAGCGAAGGCGAACACGAGTTCACCATGGACGAGGTGGATATCATCCAGAACCACCTGCTCGGCCGCGCAGGCGAACATACCGACGTCATTCTCGGTCTCGGCTACGACAACTCCCTGGGGTCCAGCCTGGGCATCACCCTTATCGCAACCGGCTTCGAACATAAGGATCCGTTCCCGGTCCGGCAGGCCGAGGCCGCATCCCCCAAGAAGGAAGAGAAGATCCTCATACCGCTAAATCCACCCGTTGAAGAAACACCTGTCGAACGACGGCCTGTTCTGCCCTCTGTTGAGACTGCAAGGGAAACCCTGAACGTAAAGGAACCTATCCCGCCGATAAAAGAACAGGAGACGGCTCCTGTTCTTTTGTCGGCTAGTCATCCTGACCCCACGCCCTTCCTCAGAGAAGAAAAGCCGGTTGCTTCTTCGATATCCGTTGTCCCGCCAAGATCTACGGCTCCCGCCGATGACCGGTCCACCCGCATCGAATGGGTTCTCAACACCGAACCGGAACCCGCTCCACAACCAAAAGTCCAGGCGACCACCGCCTCAAAAAGTTCTCCCGCGTCTGCAGCGTCGGGGGGATACCTTGCAAGGCCATCCAATATCTATGCGGAAGACCCCTGGAACGACAAACAATCCAACCCTGAACACAACAACACACCCCTGAAGGAGCCGACCCTGAACACCTCCGTCGCAGATCCGTCGAAGGAAGAAGACGCTTCACCCGACATGCAATTGGTATTCAGGGATACGGAACCGGCGGCGGATGCGCCTGGGGCCCATCAAACTCACTCGCTTTCGGTGCCGAACTCACCCGTAGAGGAGCCTGCCTCGCAGGACGATGCGGATGATCTCAAGCGCAGGGCAGCAGAAAGGATCAACAAGTTGCGCAACCTGTCGTTCAATGTAAATGCTGCCGATCCGAATAATGAGTTCGAAACAGTGCCGGCCTACATCCGCCGTAATTTGGAACTCTACAACACGATCTCCAACGTCGAGAATTTTTACAGCAACTACGAGGTAAAGACCGACGAGAACAACAACACGGAGATCAGTACCATCAATACTTTCCTCGACGGGAAACGCCCGGACTAGGAATTGACCAGTACACGATAGTTTGTTTTTAGTTGTTTTATTCCCGCCGGTTCTCCGGCGGGATTTTTTTATCCTAACGGCCACAGCGCCTGTGGCGCCGTATTTTTGCTATCTTTATATCGATGCCCCTGCTTCTTTCCTTTCTTGGTATCGCGTTGCTCATCCTCCTGATCACCTGGTGCAGGTTGGATACGTTTATTTCCTTTGTTATTGTAAGTGTGACCATCGGCCTCGCCTCTGGCCTCGACATCCACCGCATCACCGACGCCATCCAGCGCGGCATCGGCAGCATCATGGGCTCTCTGGTGATCATCCTCGGCTTTGGGGCCATGCTGGGCAAGCTGATCGCCGACAGTGGAGCGGCTCAACAGATCACCGGTTCCCTGGTAAGAATATCCGGCATCCGCCACATCCAATGGGCAATGGCGCTCTCCGGGTTCCTGGTCGGCATCCCCATGTTCTACTCCGCCGGCTTCATGGTCCTCCTGCCCCTGATCTTCTCCGTTGCCGCGGTCACCAACCTACCTATCCTCTACCTCGGCATCCCCATGCTGGCCGCCCTGTCCGTCGCCCATGGCTTCCTCCCACCCCATCCCTCACCTACGGCAATCGCCGGCCAGCTCCACGCCAACATCGGCAAGACCCTGTTCTATGGCGTGATCGTCGCCGGCCCGACGATCATCCTCGCCGGCATCATCTTCGGCCGCACCTTGAAAAAATACCGGCCG
>Ga0310811_10001334_pt1 | contig 31196 bp, 33 predicted proteins | sample YCmetagenome_FD_207642 | JGI IMG/M metagenome (GOLD analysis project Ga0310811, IMG submission 207642) | Soil microbial communities from experimental microcosm in Duke University, North Carolina, United States - YC | ecosystem: Engineered > Artificial ecosystem > Soil microcosm > Unclassified ...
TATTTCGCGACGTCCTTTCGAGATCCTGCCATTCGAGTCATACCCCCGGCGCACTTTACATCAGCGGAAGGTCGGGCCTCGGAATATGTTCCACGTCTTCCCCGGTAAACGGTGGTGCGCCTGGCGTCGTGGGCGGATTCTGGTCTGCGTCCTCGAATTCCGGAATGTTGGAATCAGGCGGCCGCTTGATGTCCGGCTTCTCGCTGGGCTCCTGCGCGTGTACGCGGTGACGACTCATTGTTGCCTACCCCTTGATTCAACCGTGTTCAGTTGCTGTTCCTTACTCATCGTGGCTCAGCTCGTAACCCGTTCGGGATTCGTGCTGTTCCACGCGGCACATCTACGCCGTAGCGGATGTGTGATACTGCCGCTGGAGGAGAGCCTCATGGCCGAGGAGAAACGTCGGGCTGAAATACAATCCATGCGTTGGGCACATCAACTTGGGGAACAACGCAACGTCCGCGACGTAGGCGCCGCCGGTCTAGTCAGATCGGAAGCGGACGGTGCAGCGCGGTTGAATGAAGCTTCCCTCGAACGGTGGCGGGCGATTGTCATCTGCGTCAGACGGGTAGCGGCCGCATATAACAGCGGGGCCAAGCGCGACTGCCTGCGTGTCGCTGAGCAGTCCGGGCACAACGCCGTTACCGTCACCGAGACTGGAGAGGGCAAGCCATATCTCACCGCCGCACTGGAGGATACGATCATTTGTATTCGAGGCCGTCATCGTGACGGCGGCTCACATGCGACCGAAGTCCGACTGCGACCCGATCGCGGTGACGATGCGACGGCGGCGTACGTGCTGCAGAACTGGATGCAGCGTCTGTGAGCGGATATCTAACCCGCCATTGCGGCGTGCATTCCATACTACAGGCAGCCTGTCCCCCGGTGGCCGTCGTGCCGGCGATCGATACCGAGCTGACGACAAGAACGGGCGCCGCGTAGCGTGCCATTCTCTAAACTAGGGCTTCACCAAGATCTGCTGAAGAGCATCCGCGAGCTCGGCTTTACCCGACCCACACCGATCCAGGAGCAGGCAATTCCGCCGGCGATCGAGGGACGCGATCTGCTTGGCTGTGCCCAGACCGGCAGTGGAAAGACGGCGGCGTTTCTGCTGCCCATTGTCCATCGGCTCATCGGCAGTTCACGGCGCGTGACGCGCGCGCTCGTGGTCACGCCGACGCGCGAGCTCGCAGCGCAGATCCTGGACGATTTCAACGCACTCGCCGTGCACACCGATGTTACCGGCGCCGCGGTGTACGGCGGCGTCAGCATGGGACCGCAGGAACATGCGTTCAGAACTGGCGTCGATCTCATCGTCGCCACGCCGGGCCGCCTGCTCGATCACGCGCGCGCGCCGTATGCGAAGCTTGATCGCCTCGAGTATCTCGTCCTCGACGAAGCCGATCGCATGCTTGACATGGGGTTTCTGCCGGATATCAAGCGCATCCTGCGGCACATTCCACAGCGGCGGCAGACGTTGTTCTTCAGCGCGACGATGCCGCCGGCGATTGCCGCGCTGGCGTCCGAGCTGCTCAAGAAGCCGGTGACGATCAGTCTGCAGCGACACGCGGCACCTGCAGTCGGCATTACGCAGGCGGCGTATCCGGTCGCGCAGGATCTCAAGGCAGCGTTGCTACTGGAGTTGTTCAGGCGCAACATTCTCGCGCAGGCACTCGTGTTCACGCGCACGAAGCATCGTGCGAATCGTGTGGCCGAGTTCCTCGAGCAGCAGGGCGTGAACGCGGCGCGCATCCATGGCAATCGATCGCAAAACCAGCGCACACAGGCGCTCGCGGGTTTCAAAAGCGGGCGGTATCCGGTGCTCGTCGCGACCGACATCGCCGCCCGCGGCATCGATGTCGAGGCACTGAGCCACGTCGTCAACTTCGACGTGCCCGCGGCGCCGGACGATTACATTCACCGTGTCGGCCGCACGGGACGCGCGGAGATGACGGGCGAGGCATTTACATTCGTCGCACCGCAGGAAGAGAGTGACTGGCGGGCCATCGAACGAGTGATCGGACGATCGCTGCCGCGCGTGACGCTGCCGGACTTCGACTACCACCGCCGTGCGGCCAAGCCGCTCGAGGTCCCGCATGCCCAGCGCATTGCGGCGATTCGCGCGCGCAAAGCGGAGGAGCGTGCGCGCGCCAGACGACATGCGGAACGCCGTGCCGCGTCGCCACCGCATGCAACGCCAGCGCCGCGCTCTCCGCAGAGCCGGCCGAAAGGCGGCCACTTCCGCCCGCATTCACGCCGTCGTCGTCCGTAGCCGGCTGTTCAAAGCAGAACAGCCGAGTTCAGCCCCCGTGCGTCATGATCGGCCTGGACGTGCCGCCTCAGATTTTCTTCCGCCAGGTGATGCACTCCAAGAGGTAATGCCATGTTGGACGATTTCATCGCTGCCCATGCGTTAGCGATCGAAGAGCGAACGCGGCAGCGGCTCGAGGGCCGTGTCTACCCATCGCTGTCCCCACGTGAACTCGAGTACGGCGTACCGCTGTTCCTCACCCAGCTTGCTGAGACCCTTCGGTTGGAATCGACGCCTGCTCCCTTTGCCGCCGAGGCCATCGGCTCCGCGGCTACGCGGCACGGCGCGGAGTTGTTCGAAGCAGGTTTCACGGTATCGCAGGTCGTACACGATTACGGCGATATCTGCCAGGCGATCACCGAACTCGCCATCGAGCGTGACGCCGCGATTACCGTCGAAGAGTTTCACACCCTCAATCGCTGCCTCGACACGGCAATCGCTGAAGCCGTCACTGAGTATGCCAGGATTGTGGAGCGGGACCGGACGGTCCGGGAGATTGAGCATCTGGGCGACGCGGCGCATGAGCTTCGCAACATGCTGAACACTGCCACTCTCGCCTTTCAGACGTTGAAGCGCGGTGACGTTGCTGTCAACGGCAGCACGGGAGCCGTCCTCGGCCGCAGTTTGATTGGTATGCGCGACGTCATCGCGGGCGCGCTGTCCGAGGTGCGGCTCGCCGCCGGCCAACAGGTGCGCGAGCGGGTGCGCGTGATGACGTTGATCGACGAAATCGCGGCAACAGGTTCCCTTCATTCTGAATACCGGCAGATTGAATTCAGCGTCGCCGCAGTCGATCCCGAACTGGCCGTCGACGCGGATCCGCAGCTACTGGCATCGGCGGTGACGAACCTGTTGCAGAACGCGTTCAAGTACACGCCCGCTGGCGGACACGTCTCGCTGCAAACGTATGTCAGCGAGGGCCGGCTGTTCATCGCCGTGAAGGATGAATGCGGAGGATTTCCGCAGGACAGGATGCCCGCGTTCCAGGCATTCGGCGATCGCCGGGGGACCGATCGCACCGGACTTGGACTCGGCCTGTCGATTGCTCGTAAGGCGATGCGCGCGCACGACGGCGATATCCATATTCAAAACCTGCCGGGAGTGGGGTGCGTGTTTACGATCGACATGCCTCTCGCGGCTCCGATCGCCTCGACGCCGCTGCGAGACGCCGGGCTCCCCCTGGTATGACTGGCATCGGCGAGCGGTCATGGTTCGGACAGGCGTGGGACGTCGCGCAGGACCTCCTCATCGCGACCGCCCTGGTGTGGACCCTTCCGCTCCTGCTCGGCATCGGCACGGCGATCATTCGGCTGATTCTCGCAGCGATTCGACACGATCTGCCATGAGGGCGAAACAACTACTTGGCATTGCGATCGCTATTCTGCTCGCGTTTGCGGCGGGGTTCGTGTGGGGAACGCTCGGACGGTCCAATACGGCCGCGGCGCTGCAGGCCTCGGACATCCGCGGCGACCTGCTGGCCGCGCGCGCGGCAGTCCTCGACGCGCGTGTAGCAATCTACAGCGCCAATTTTGGCGAAGCGAGCGGCCACCTTGAAGATGCTCGGGCGCTGCTCGGACGCGCGCATCAGCGGCTCCAGGATCTAGGACGAGACGATGAAGCGGAACGTGTGACCGCGGCGCTCGCGAACGTTGACGAAGCGCAGCGAACTTCCGTCAGGCTGGATGCCAGCGCGAACGGACGGGCGGGCGAGGCTGCCAAATTACTCAGCGATCTGCTCGCTGGGCAGCGACCCCGCTGAACATCTCAAGACGGAGGCGTGCTGTCTTCATCGGCCTGCAGACCTGACACAAGCCGCTGCATAGCGACAACGAGCATCCGCTCCTTGCGCAACGCCGCAACGACCTCTGTGACACACCTTTCAAGCCGCGCCTGCGCCGCCATAACCGCCTGATGCTGCGCCTCAGTCTGTGCCAGGAGGTCGAGTGCACCCGCGAAACGCATCGTCATTTACACCAGCTCCGAGACGAGCGCATCGGCGGTGAGCAAGAGCGAAGCGACGGACGCAGCGTTCTGCAGTGTCGTTCGCACGACCTTTGCCGGATCGATGATGCCCGCCGCGATCAGGTCTTCGTAGACCTCAGTCGCCGCATTGAACCCCTGGTCGCCGCTCATGTCATGGACCTTCGCGACGACGATGGCGCCTTCGATGCCAGCGTTCGCGGCGATTTGTCGCATCGGTTCTTCGATGGCTCGGCGGATGATTCGCGCGCCGACAAGCTCATCGCCCGTGAGGTGCAGGTCATCGAGCTCTTGGCCTGCACGCAGAAGGGCAAGCCCGCCCCCGGCGACGATGCCTTCTGCCACTGCCGCTTTGGTGGCGTGCATTGCATCCTCAACACGAGCCTTTTTCTCTTTCATCTCGGTTTCAGTTGCAGCGCCCACTTTAATCACGGCGACGCCTCCGAGCAGCTTGGCGAGTCGTTCCTGTAGCTTCTCGCGATCGTAATCGGAGGTTGTGCTGTCCGTCTGCGTGCGCAGCTGCTTGACGCGCGCCTCAATAGCCGGTGGCGCGCCGCCACCTTCGATAATCGTGGTGTGATCCTTGTCAATCGTGACTTTCCTGGCGCTGCCCAGGTCCTCGACCTTGACATTCTCTAGTTTGACGCCGAGATCTTCGCTGAACAGACGACCCCCGGTGAGCACGGCGAGGTCCTGGAGGATTTCCTTCCGGCGATCACCGTAGCCAGGGGCTTTGACCGCCGCCACCTTCAGCGTGCCGCGCAGCTTGTTGACTACCAGCAGCGCCAGTGCCTCGGTCTCGAGGTCCTCGGCGATGACGAGCAGCGGTCGTCCGAGCTGCGCCACCTGTTCGAGCAGTGGCAGTAGATGAGCGATCGAGCCGATCTTCTTCTCGTAAAGCAGGATGAACGGATCCTCCAGCCTAACCTCCATACGTTCCGAGTCGGTGACGAAATACGGCGACATGTAGCCGCGGTCAAACTGCATGCCCTCGACAACTTCAAGGGTAGTGTCGAGCGCCTTGCCCTCTTCCACGGTGATCACGCCATCCTTGCCGACCTTTTCCATTGCCTCGGCGATGATGGCGCCGATTGTTACGTCGCCGTTCGCGGAAACCGTCCCGACCTGCGCAATCATGCCGGGTGTCACCTCGCGCGCCATCGTCTTGATCCGTTCGACGATGGCTTGGACGGCCTTCTCGATCCCACGTTTGATATCCATCGGGCCGGCGCCCGCCACCACCTGCCGCATCCCTTCGCGGTAAATCGCTCGCGCGAGCACCGTGGCCGTTGTTGTGCCATCTCCCGCTGTGTCGGATGTCTTGCTGGCCGCCTCGATAACCAGCTGTGCGCCCATATTCGCGAGCCGATCCTCGAGATCGATCTCCCTGGCAACCGTCACGCCGTCTTTGGTGATTGTCGGAGCGCCGAAGGTCTTGCCAATGAGGACGTTGCGCCCCCTCGGTCCAAGTGTGACCATTACGGCGTCAGCCAGCTGGTTCACGCCGCGCAGCATCACCTGGCGCGATTGCTCGCCGAACAGAATCTGTTTTGCCATGGAAGCCCGCCCCCGGGGCTGAAACGTCAGTTGATCTTGTTGCGCGGCAGTGGGATATCCGGATAGGGCACGATGCCCAGCAGCCGTTCGGCGTGCGTCCAGAGCGCGATTCCCCGTTTGACCAACGCCTGTTCCTCGGCCGCACGGAATCGCTCCATCAGATTGCGGAGTCCGATCTCGCGCACGTCATCGTCGTCCCGCTCAATCGCCATGCGATCAAGGTAGCGGAAGACCCGCGTTTTCGGATGTCCCGCATTGCACATCCGACGGAGCGCCGACCAGTTAGGACGGTGTTCACGGCCGGAACGTGCCTTTGTTGGCCGTACGCGCCGCCGTCTCAGCGTCATCCTTATCCTGCTGCTGCCGCTTGGCGCGTGCCGCCTCGCGCTGCGGACCCTCCTGAACGTCGAGTGCGATCGCGCGCGCCTCATCGGTACGCGATGATGCAGCCAGCCGCGTCGATTCGATCACCAAGCGGAAGGCAGCGCCGTATGCCCAGCGTGAGAGCACGATGGCGTATCCAGCACCGTTCCAGCGCGCGACGACTCGCGCAGCGACGTTGTCGTTTCCTGTCGCCGCGTCGCCAGTTGACGCCAGCGTCGATGATGAGGGTGCACCATAGACCGCGGACAGCGCATCCACGAGGTCGCGATCGGTCATGCCGCGCGTGCGCGATCGCTCGTAGTCGACAGCAATGCGCGAGAGCTGGTTTTCGTAGAAGCTGAAGACGATCTGTTCGAGGCCCTGGCCTGTTGATGGCGCAGAACCGGCGGTTCCGTACGAGGATGGCAGCCACCGCAATTCCTGCATGACTGCGGGGCGTTCGTGGATGAGCCTTACATCGTCGGTCCTTGTTTCCGTGAGTTCCACGATCGATTTCGTCGACGCGCCAAGGTGAAAGTCGCGATAGCCGCCTTGTTCTGCACCTTGTTCCTGAACGCGCCGTCCGAGGCCGCCTTCTCCCTGCGAGCCCTGCGCCTGCACACCCGCGGGGACGCTGGCGGCGAGTGCTGCCGCGACGATAAGTCGGCCGGTGAATGTCATAAGAGGGCTTTCCGTTGCAGAGGCCAGCGGCGGGCCGTGACGTGGCGCGCAATTCCGGCGGCGCGGCTGACAGGTGGGATGAACTCGGACCGGACGATGAGTTCAGGCTGCTCGTTCAGGAGCGCTGTAACGGTTCCAGTATAGTCGATTAATCCGCCTTTCTCCGCCGCGCAGTGTAGACTGCTTGTGTACTGCTTTCCTGAAGCCGACCCTCCGCACGTCCTTCCCGCGGTCGGCGTCATCAAGGCCCTTCTGAAAGCCAGGTTCTTCGTGGACAACACCACTCGCACGGTATGGATACTTTCCGCCTGCTGGATTGCGTTATCGGTGGCGGTATTTCTGGCGGTCGACGCGTCATCGACGCGCAGCTGGATTTATCTGGCCGCAATCGCGCTGCTGCCGCCGATCGCGCTCATCCGGCTGTGGCCCGGCGGCGCACGTGAACAGACAGCTGCCGATGTAATCCACGGCCGCGCGGGACAGCCATGACCGCTGTCACCGAAGGCGATGTGGCCGGTGCGCAGGCGCGCTGGGATGCATGGAGAGCACGCTACGCCGACAGCAGCCGGCGGAGCTTGCGCCGGTCGGTTATCGTGGTCTGCCTGCTTTTCGCCGTCATCATAACGATTCTCGTGACACAGCTGTTGGAGCGCTACGCATGACGGCCGACAACCAAACGATCTCGCACGTCGTCACATGCCCGCTGTGCCATACCGTGGCGCCGACGATCACGGAATCTGCGTTGGCCACGGGCGCAGACTGGACCTGCGACACCTGCGACCAGCGTTGGGATGCGGATCGGCTGGCGGCAGTGGCGAGATACGCGCAGTTTGTCGCCGATCGCGCGCGTCACGTGCCGGCCTGAACGGCGCACCGCCCGCCGCTACGAAGTCCTTGACGGAGCCTTGTCCTGCTTTCTTTGCTCCTCTTGCTTCCGTTTCGTCATCTGCTGCTGCTGGTTCTTTGCCTTGTCTTTCTTGCCGCCTTTGTCTCCCATGTCTGCTCCATGTCAGGCATTATGACTCGTGGCCCGACGGGGTGTGCCTCGCAAGCGCACGCGGGTCTCGGCTGCTTTTCGTGAGCGGCCGCCGCGTCGTCTGAAGGTCTACTCGCCCGTTGGCTTGACATCCAATCGATCGATCACCTGGCGGAAGAGGGTGAAGATTCGCTCTACGGATTCGATGTCTTCTCTGCGCGCCGGGGATTGGGCCAGGTTGTAATCGATGACTGCGGCGAGGACGAGCGCAGCCAGTCGCGGATCGCCGCTCAAGATGTGCGACATGGAGAGGCCGGTCGAGGCCAGCTCTCCATCGGCGAGCGGCAGAGAGATCCATGGGCCGCGTCCGTCGATGGCGACGAAGAACTGTCCGTTGGCATCGAAGTATTCCACCAACTGCTTCGCCAGCGTGCCATCGGGTTCATAGACCGCGAGGCGCTTCTTCAGCACGTCAGGAGCATCCGTCCATTCGCCGAGCGGCCGAATCAAAGCTTGGAATTCCTGACCGAGTTCCTGCCACCGCGCCGTCGAACCCTCGATCCTGGTCACCTCGGCCCGCTTCTCGCCGCCGATCTCGGAAAGACGTCGAGAGACGCTTGCGTTGATCGTCGAGAGCGTCGACCATCCCGAACCACGGCTCACCGCTACGGCCAGCGCGAGGCGGATCTCGTCCTGCTGGCGTCTCAGCTGCCATTGCTCGAGGGTGAGTTCCGCCGCTCGCGGCGACATGAAATCCCTCGACGACTCGAGCATGCCGAACGGCGACACCACCTCGTGGTAGAACATCGAGCCGAGCGCGACTTCACGGAAGCCTCCGAAAAGCCACCACGGCATCAGGGCGACGCTCTTGTAGGTGTTCTCCATCGGAAACAGCACGTCGGTGCTGCGGCCGAACGTCCCGGGAAGCTGCGGATAACGGCGGACCTGTAAGTGAAGCTCTGGGTATTTCAAGGCGCGCGCGACCAGCGCCTTGGCCAGCCCCTTGGGCGTCTGCATCGTCACGCCGCCCGTGCGGTCGCCGATCATCTCGATATTCGGCAGGATGAGATCGAAGATGCGGCGCGCCTGGTCGGAGCAATTGCGATAGAAGAAGTTGAATCGAGATTTGTTCGGCGCGGCATTGAAGGCGGCCACCAGGGCGGCGTCGTCAGCCTCCGTGGTCTCGACCGAGTAGAGGTAGATGGTTCGGTCGAAGCGCGTGGCGAGGGCTGCCTTCCACTGGCCTTCCGGTAATTGGCCGTCGCCGTCCGCCGCCAGCGCCGAGGAGAACAGAGGAGCGAACTCGAACTGCTCGATCGCCCGCTGCAGGCCGGGCGTGCCGATGACTGGTGCGAGTTCGGGCGCCACGAAGCCGTGCATGAATGCCTCGAACGGCACGATGGCCCAGTCGTAGTTCTCGTGCTCGCTGAGCGGCGCGTATTTGCTCACAACGCCGCCATGTTCGCCCGGGTGGCACAACCGCATCTTGACCGGGCTTCCGTCGGGGCAGATATTCGAGAAGTACGTACCGGCGTGCCCAACCCGAGTGAAGAAGCCCAAGGCATCGACCGGCTCGAGAACGAGGATGCCAACCTCGCCCCGGCTCGGGCTGGCGGTCAGCAGGGCGAGACCGATCACCAGGAGCAGCCGTCGAAGAGTGGTGAACACCGTCCCCCCTGAGCACGGGCCCGCGGGCCGTCTACCGCTGCGGTCGGCCCGCGAGAAGTCGTTCGTCCCCTTCAGTCTGTGCTTTCGCGCGATGAGTACCGGTTGAGCACGGAAAGCAGTTTGGCCGCAGCCTTGGGCGCAGGAATGTCCTTCGTCACAATCTCACGATTTTCCAGCCGCTGGCCATAAAGCGTGGCGTTGTCGTCCAGATCCTGCCGCAATGTCGCCCCTTCGAGGGCGAGACCGGCAAACAACCCCTGCGATCGCGACCACGACAGGATGTCCGCGTGCAGCTGCGCGTCCGTCTGGGCCGTCGCGGTGCGTCCCACCGGACCGGCCGCGACGGAGGCTTCCGCGCCAAGCGTAAATTTGCTCTCCAGGAGCTTCTGCGAGCCGCGCTCAGTCATGACCAGCATGATCAAGTCGGTCGACGAACCGCCGATCTGAAAACCCACGCTCCCGCCTTCAATCCGCACCGTGGCTGGCGCCGACCAGCCCCCACCGCTCGCCTGCCGGCACGACAGATAACCTTTCCCGTACTTTCCGCCAAAGACGAACGCGGCCGTCTTGAGATCTGGAACGATCACAATGCAGTGCGCCTTGTCGAGCAGATCCTGCGGTATGCCCTTGTCCGGGGCCGCCATGATCTCGGAAAACACGGCCGCGGCCTCGCCGAGCCGCTGAACCGGTTCATTGTCTGCGGCAACGAGCGGCGTCATCGCCAGCGTCGTCGTCACGATAGTCGCAGTAATCAATCTCACGTTGCACCTGCTTTTCGCTTGCGGGCTCGGAACTGCTTCTTCGCTCTGAGCTGGAGTTCCGCGCCGCCCACGACGAGCGCCACTCCCATCGGCACGTTGACCCAAAACCAGGCCGCGCAAACATTCTCTCCCCGCGCGGTGCCTCCCGCCTGTCTCAAACAGAACAGCCGGCGCGCGTCGTTTCGTACGCTGGTCGATTGTTTTCGTTCCCAGTGGAAGGCCGCCCGACGTGGAGGGGTCGGCTAGTTGGAGTCGAGCTTGTTGATATCTCGTATCTCGCGCAGGGTCCGCCGCATATCCTCCACGACCTGCATTCGTTCGAGCGAAGCGTTCAGCGCGTCGGCTGTGGCGCGTACGGTATCCACCACGGCGTGCCGCGCAGCTTCTGTGGCAGCTCGTGCTTGCTCGCTAGCCGTGCGCGCCGTCTCGGCTGCGATCCGTGCCTCCTCGCTGGCCACCCGCGCGGTCTCAGCAGTCTCGCGCAGCCGCTCTCGCTCCTGTCGGATCGCTTCGAGCGCCTCGCGATGATGATCGCGGACCTCTCGTGCTTCCTCCGCGAGCCGCCTGAATTGTTCTGCCTCGTTCGGGGCAGTCTCCGCGGCAGAGGCGCCTACCGCAAGCCCACGGCCAATATCGTCTTCACGGCTTTCGTTCATGACATTACCCTGCCGCCAGAGTACCGCGAGTCGACAGCCGAGCGATGTCCCAAAGCGAACGCGACACCGCGTGCGTAAGAGATCGACGTTCGGGCGCACCATCGAGATCGCGATGCCTTGCCGGTGGTCATAGACCCATCAAAGCGTGAGGGATCATCCGCGTCGCTATCAGCGACGCCGTGCCAGCCCCTCCGCCTGCCCTTGCAGCATGTGCAGCGCCACCCCGCTGAGATCAGGGATGAATTGCGGATTCGACGTCGTTCCCTCGACGACGAAGGGAATGCGTTCGTTCTTCAATTGGCCGGTCGCGCCGGTGATTCGACCGGCGGCGCCCGTGATCTTGCTGGTGGAATCACCTCCGGTAAGCGTCCCCAACAGGTCACCGACGGCGCCGGCCGTACCAATGGCCGTGCCGAGCGCCCCTGTGCCGCCGACAGGGCGCCTGCCACTCATCGAACTCGGCAGCGTCAGATGGGTCAGCGTCGCCACCATGCCGAAATGAAGATTGTTTCGCGCATCGATTGTTCCTGCGCCGGTGATATGACCGAGTGACCCGACATCAGCACTGAAGTGATCGAAGCGCAGTCCATCTGCCGCCACCCGCATGTTGGTGGTCATGGACTCGATGTCGAGGTCGCTGCCGGTGTGAAGGCCGGTGAATGCCGATATCGTCCGCATCTTCGAACCGAGATCGAATCCGGTCAGCCTTGCCTTGAACAGGCCGACGTTGCCCGCCGCGACCAGTCGACCAATCGCGCCCACGACATTCACATTCGCTTCGATCGTGCCGGCAGCCAGATGGGCGGCTTGAGGAAGATGGATGCCGAGCGCCGGCATGAAGCCCTCGAGTTCTGCGGCCGACATGCGCCCGCCAGCAATCTTCATATTGACAACCGCCGATTCGCCGCGCGCGTCGTAAGTCCCGGTGAGGCGAGCGGCGGCTGCGCCCATCTTCAGTGAGGATGGATTCAGAGTTCCCGTGTGAGTACGAAGGTCATAGCTGGAATCGAACGAAACGGCGACCGGCCGAGATGCGGGTGCGCCGCCCGCCACGAGGAGCGCCTTCGACAGTGTGGCGTTGCCCACAATCGCGGCCACGCCGCCTGTGGACGCGATCGTCGCCTTCACATCAAGCAGACCGCCGGCGGAGGGATTGAGGAAACCAGTCTTCGCGAGGTTCAGCCCGTCGATGGCGACGATGGCATCGAGCGGCGTTAGCGTCTCGTCGGTCCGGTCCATCGGCCCAACGTCGCCGGTGAGACTGAACGTGCCACCGCCAGGCAACACGGCGATCGCCGTGATTGGCCAACGCGAAACCGGCGACAGATCTGACGCAGCGACATTGACGTGGTCGTATGTGCGCTTCCGAGTCTCCGTTCCTACAAGGACCCGGCCATCCCGCAATTCGAGCTTCCTGATCGCGAAGGTCCCCGAGGTGTTTGACGAGGTCGCGAGGGAGGCGTAGTTCCAACGGCCGGCTGCATTTCGAGACAGCGTCACCACCGGCTGTTCAATCGTGATGTCGGTGACATTGAGCGACCGCGACATGATCAGGGGCCAGAGCCTGACGCCGATCGTGACGAACTTCGCAGTGAGAAATGGCGAGGAGCTGAACGCCCGATCGTCGGCGATGATCAGCGTCTCGGCCGAGAGCGACTGATGAAGCAACGAGATCCGCAGATGGCCAACGGAGACGTCGCGGCCAAGCGCTGCCGACGCACGTTGCTCGATCGCCCGACGGAACCGATCCGCAGGGATCACTGAGACGGCCGCCACCAGCAGCACGGCGACCGCAACGAGGACGACGAGAGTGACTCGAACGATTCGTGCGGTTCTGAACTCCATGACGTTCCTTCCTGAACACCGGCACACTCGCGGCGGCGCCATCCGATGGCTCACAACCGCTTCTGCTGCTCCTGACCCTCCGGCGGTGTCGCCGCCCACGAGCTAACCCGTAGAGCGATCCTGATTTGCGCCTGCAGCGAGCAGTCGTCGGAAGAACGATCCTCGGATGAAGTTGGAGCAACAAGAGAACCGGTGCCCGCCAACTAGCACGCGGCGGCTCCCTGCCCGTTTCTCGCCCTTTTCTCGCTTGTACGGGCGTCCCGGTTTCTCGGAGCTAAAACGGTTGGGTTCACACCGCGGCTCACCAATCGCCGCGAACGACGACTAATTGTCACGGGGCCTACGGATACCTGGCTGGTTCCGTCGCTGATTCGCCAGGCGCTGAAGAAGCGAAGGTCGTCGGGGGTACCGCTCGCCGGCTAGACAGTGACGGTTGGGTGAAGCGCCGCGGGAACCAATGCGCCCGCGGACACGAGTTCCCTCCTCATGCGAGTTGAACGAGGAACCACACAACTAAAGCCGCGATGATGAGGAGCAGCAACATGCGCATTCTGGTCGCAGTGCGCCGGTCATTTGCCTCACCTCGCGCCCGCCAGTTGCGCCACCGGATTTCCGCCTGCCCGTCGGGTATGAACGCCGTTTGAGTCGTCATTGGAGCACCTCCTTGTCAGTGTACGGAGATACGCTCAATGGCGCTGTTCCCGACTGCACAGACACACGCCCGATGCCACACAGGTTCTGACCAGACTGCGGGTGTCAGGTGGCGTGAACGCGAGCACACTTGGCTGAATGAGCGACAAGTGGCTCGCCGAACATCCTGCGTCGCACTCACGGTAAATGGGTTCGAACCGCAGCGATGCTGCTGTGCAATGCGATACAGACAGGCTGCAACGCGCGTGTCATGCTTTAGCTGCGTCAAAGACTAGGATCTAGACATGAACACCGCGCCTTCACTCGCCACGCCTCTCTCTTCCCCACCTCAGGTGGCAGCGGCGGTGCTCCATGATGGAACATACCCTCCGCCATCCTTGATGTGCCCGCTGTGCCACACGCCTACATCTCTACCGCAGAGTGCGCTCGACACGGGCGCCGACTGGCGATGCGTCACGTGTGGCCAACGCTGGGATGCAATGCGACTGTCGACCGTGGCCGCGTATGCCGCGTGGGTCGTTGAGCGTGGTGTCGCCGGCTGAACAGCTGGATCGAAAGCACGCTAGCGCAGCGAATCACAGAACGTCCCAATCCACGGGCACCAGAAGTACCTGCATCATTTGCGACAATGGAGTATTAATGTCACGCTGTACGCGGTTGCACTCAAATGGCGGGTCGTAAGCTCAAGCGGAGGCCTTCGGTCGGCCTCGCGAAGGGTATTGGGAAAAGTATAAGCGGGTCGAAAGACGCATGGGCTGCGAAAGCCGGCGCGGTCATCGATTGGGCCGACGTGCGTGTGCACCGCGTCGCCTACGAGGCCAAAACAACGATCTTCGCTCAGGGCGAGCCCGCGACTAGCGTCATGTACGTCGAGCAGGGCACCGTGCGCCTATCCGTGTTGTCGCACTCCGGGAAAGAGGCCGTGATCGCCATCCTCGAGGCCGGTCATTTCTTTGGTGAGGGATGTCTGGTCGGACAGACACACCGGATGGTGACGGCATCGGCCATGTCTGCATGCACAAGCATCGTCGTGGAAAAGGAAGAGATGGTGCGACACCTCCACGCTCAACCGGCGTTCGCTGACCGGTTCCTGACGCACATGCTCACGCGAAATATCCGCATCGAGGAAGACCTCATCGATCAGCTCTTCAACTCGAGCGAGAAGCGTCTCGCGCGAACGCTCCTGCTCCTCGCGCGTTACGGTGAGCCTGAAGCGTCACACCGCGCTCTGCCACGGCTGTCACAGGAAACACTGGCCGAGATGGTTGGCACCACGCGCTCGCGCGTGAACTTCTTCCTGAACAAGTTTCGAAAGCTCGGTTTCATCGAGTACAACGGCGGTCTGAAAATCAACAACTCTCTTCTCAGCGTCGTGCTGCGGGACTGATCGCTCGTCAGTGATAGCGCGGCCGCGGCGAGCTGACGCTGATCACAAGTTGCGTTATTTCGCCCGAAGTGATGGCGCTTTGAACGTGTCTCCGCACAATGCGCATCGCCAAAGGGTATTTTGAGTGATCTCTTTTGCGAGCGTGCTGACTTTGGTGGACCCACACGAGGAACACGTGGGTCGCGGCGGGACCTCGGCTGAAGTCGGAAAGACCATCTAACCTCCTAGTAAGTGACCAACGCCAGCCTAAGGCGCGGTCCAGGCGTGCCCGAGCGTCATGGCTTGAACGCAGCCTTGTTCGTTGCCCTGGTCTTCTCTGCAGCGGCACGCGCGGCTTCGGCTTGTTCCTTGGCGCGTGCGGCATCACGTGCGGGTGCTTCGCGCGCGTCGATGATTACTGCGGTCGCTTGTGCTTTCCTGGCGAGCGCCTCGAGCGGGATGGAGGTGATGACCAACCCGAAGCTGCCCCCGTACGTCGATTGATTGAGCGTGAGCGTCGCGTCACCTTGCCGCCACGTGGCAATCATGGTCGGCGTGTCGAGACTGTCGAACGCCGGCCGAGGAGCTACCGTCGCTGTCCGCGTCGAACGAGGCCCATACATCGCGGACAGCGCTGCGACCATGTCCTCTGTGGTTAACCCCTCCGTGCTGTTCCTGTCGTAGTCGATTGTCATCCTGAAGAGTTGGTTATCGATGAAGCTGAAGACGATAACCGCGACTGAATCGCGCTCGACGGGATTGCGACCGCTCGTATAACGTGGCCGCCACGACAATTCTTGGAGGAGTGCGGGCCGTTCGTGGACGGTCTTGAGGTCCGTTTCCGCGGCGCCGATCCGGGCGGTCACGTCGGCAGTTGAGGCTCCGATCGTGAACTCACGATAGGTGCTGAGGTCGGCAGCCACGACCGGCGACGACGCGAGCAGCATTGCGGCGACCACCGTTACGGCGGGGCAAGAGCGAGATCGCACAGGTACCAACTTTCCTTATTGGGTGTTGACGCGCCGGCACCTTATCGATGATGCGTTCGGCGCCGGCGCTCACGAATACCGCCGCCGCCTTCTTTCTCGCGCTCGGCAATCGTCGCGGCAGACATCGTGATCGGACCGGCCGGCATGTCGCTGGAACCAAACGCCGATCCGCCCATTGCTCCCGGCGACCGCGGTGTCACCGTGTGCGGTTCGTAGGCACCTGGAATCAGCTTTCGAGCAGCCTCGTCGTTCGAAAGGTTCTGGCCAGAAATGGGAGGCATGTGGCCACTTTACCGGGAGTTGCGCCGCAGCGATGTTCACTTGTGTACATCACACACTCGTGCGGCATTCCCGACTGGGGACGGCGTATTAACGTTCGGGCAGATGGCTGTTCTGCTGAGCAACGAACAATTCACGCGGCGGCGTTGCGAGGCTGGGTGTCGCCGCCGCCGGCCATGGTCGCGCGACGAACAGACGACGACAAGGTCGTGCAATGAGCCGCGCCCATCGGTTGGCGCGATTCACGCGAGCGCTGTCGGTCGCGATGCCGGTGTTCGCGTACATTTGTCGATACAGCTTCGAAATCAACACGAAGGCCAGTCGTGAACGCAGTGTCGGCGCGCACCGCGAGCGCAGCCAGATTCGCCGAAGACTGTAAAACCGGTCCCATACGGCCTGCGTCCGGGCGCGAATTTCGTCCGCGGTCATGACTGGGTGTGGTGCGTAGACCTTTGGCCGCTGGGCCTGCGGGATGAGCCAATGTCGAGTAATCGGTATGCCGCCCACCCGGTCGGCCGAGGCGCCGACCTTCTTTTCCCAAGCCTCGAAGTCGACCGTGCCGGGATACGGCGTCAACATGACGAACTGCGCAAAGGCGAGTTCGGCGCGTTCCGCGACATCTGCGGTCGCGTCAAAGGTTGACGGTCGATCGCTCGGCAGGCCGAAGATGAACGACCCGAGCACGTAAACGCCGTGCTCGCGGAATTTCTTCAGCCGATCCACGAGCGCCTCGCCCGCTTCGTTGAAGTTCTTGTAGACGTCCTTCAGCCCTTCGGGTGTCACCGCTTCAACACCGACGAGCGCACCTTTGATATTGGCGCGCCGCATGGCGTCGAGAAAGGATTCGTCCTCAGCCGCTTCCATGGTGATTTGTGTGAAGAACACCATGTCGCGCGGCAGCTCCGCCAACCTCGCCATCAGCTCGAATCGCTCCGCGCGCAGGGCTCGCAGCTGTTCGAGGCGGGTTGCGTTGCCCTGCCGCTCTGCCATTGCGAGATCGGACAAGGTGACCGGATAGAAGTTGTCATCAGCAAGCGCGACGAATCGGAAGCCCTGGCGACGCAGCTCGACGATCTCGGTCACAACGCTGTCTACAGTACGTTGCCGCGGCGTCTGGCCGTCGGTGCGCCACACCGAGCAGAACGAACAGTGTTTCGGGCATCCGCGCACGGTTTGCACCGATCCCCACATGTAGCGGCCCGCAGGGAGCAGATCCCATCGCGCCGGGACGAAATGGTCAGCGGCTACCCGTCCGGCCTCGTAGCGCGGCTGCAGCGTACCCTGCGCGGCATGATCGATCACCTGCGGCCATATCACATCCCCGTCACCGCGCACGACGGCATGGGCGCCACCGAGATCGTGCGCCTCGTCTGGATACAGCGTGGCGTGTATGCCGCCAAAGACGACCGTCGCGCCCCTGGCTCGCGCCGCAGTACCGATCTCGTACCCGCGTAGCGCATTGCCGGTATGAATCCCGATACCAACGACGTCGCCCGCGTTGATGGTGTCGAGATCGAGCGGCTCCAACGTTTCATCAACAATGTGGGGCGGACTGTAGGCGGCTGGCGTGGCTGCGCCGAGCACGAAGAGCCAGCGCGGCGTAATCACGCCGACGCCGAACGAGAGATGGCTGGGGTTCACGAGATGGACGGTGAGTGACCGCCGGCCGGCGGAAGCCGACTGCGAACGAACTGGGAGGTAGTGAACAGGAAATGCGTCTGACATCGTCACGCTCCTACGGTAGCTCGTCCGGCTGCCGGGACTTGGGAGGCTGAGGCGACGTCACGAATGGCGTGGCACCAGTCTGGGGGGAAAAGTAGTCTAGCGTACATTCTGACCGAGTCCCCCTGTGATGGCGTGATACGCTGTCCATTCCTGCTTTCTGAGCTGTGCCCGCAGTCGATCACGACTGTGCCCTCCAGTCTCATCGAAGCACCTGACTCTCAGTCAGGGCTGATTCAGAGGAGAGGCCATGCGGCGGGCACGAACATCGACTCGCGTACTGACTGACGGCACGCCATTACGGAACCAGTTGCTGGCAGCACTGCCGTCCGCCGATTACGGTCGTATTGCCACGCACTTGCGTCTCCGGTCGACCGTTGTTGGCGCGACGCTGCACGAGGATGGACGCCGAATCGACGACGTGTACTTCCCCAATGGCGGCGTGTTCTCCGTGACCAATCGCATGCGGGATGGCGCGCTCGTCGAGGTCGCGACCGTTGGGCGTGAAGGCATGCTGGGAGTCGGCGTCTTTCTGGGAGATCGCGCGGGCGCAGGACGCACGATGCAACAGGTGCCCGACGGGCCCGCGATCGCGCTGGCCGTCGCACCGTTCCTCAAAGCGACAGCGGTGCACGGCGTCTTTCGCGAGATCATCTCGTCGTACGTGCAGGCGACCCTGTTGCAAACAATGCAGTGCATTGCGTGCAATGCGCTGCATGACGTCTCGCAACGATGCTGCCGTTGGCTGTTGCAAATTCACGATCGAGTGGACACCGATGACTTTGCGCTGAAGCAGGAGTTTCTTGCCGTCATGCTCGGCGTTCGCCGTCCGACGGTAACGGACGTTCTTCGTCTGCTCAAAGAAACCGGAGTGATCTCCACTCGATATGGCCGCATTCGCGTTCTTCGACGCAGACAGCTCGAAGCCGCATCGTGTGAATGTTACGCGGTGATCTGCGGCCATTTCGTGCGATTGGGACTAGCGCACGCGAGGTGATGATGGATTCGTTGGAAGCACAGGCGAGAGTGGTTATCGCAGCGGCATTGATCATCAGAGGTGCGGTAGAAATCCCGACAATACCGTCGGCTGGTCAGCCGATGCCGGACGCCGCTGGAATGCGTCTGCGCGAGCTCACCGAGTACGTGTATCGACTTGTCACTGCGGATGAACCGCATGCGTCGAAGTGAGTGGCTGTGGTGACGCGCCGCGACACCCGCCGAATCAAGACACTGTTGCACGTCCGCATTACCGGCATGGACGTATTGTCGCGAACGAGCCGGACGCGGCGATACCTCACTCCGCTCCGGCAGCGGTCCTGAAAGGTCGCAAGGTGCGCACTGGCTCTGTCTCAGCGACACCCAGCTCCACGATGACGTGGTGAGTCGCGCCGTCTTGAACGAGCGGAATCGACGTATGGTCAACAGGCACGCCGTCGAATTGCGCGGACCGGACGCCCATGCACCGCCGATGGGGATTGAGAACCGAAATGCTGTAATGGGTCCCGCCGACATTCCACTGCATCGAGAAGTTCGGCCACATCGCAGGAATGCTGGGTTCGATCGAAAACGTCTCGCCATGACGATGCAATCCAAGAAGGGCCTCGATTGCCGCCTGGTACATCCAGCCGGCTGAACCCGTGTACCACGTCCATCCGCCGCGACCGAGATGCATTGGATGTGCATAGACGTCGCCCGCGACCGCGAAGGGCTCGGCACGATACTGCTCGAGACCGGTCGGCGTACGCGTGTGATTGACGGGATTAATCATGTGAAACAGCTCCATGGCTTCGTCGCCGAGGCCAAGCTGAGCGAGCGCGATGATCGTCCACACCCCGCCGTGCGTGTACTGACCGCCGTTCTCGCGTATGCCTGGCAAGTATCCCTTGATGTATCCGGGATCGTGCGCCATTCGATCGAAGGGAGGCGTCAGCAGCAGCACCACCTGGGCGTCGCGGCGCACAAGATGCGCGCGCACGGCTTCCATGGCGCGCGCGGTCCGGCGCGGGTCGGCCTCCTGCGAAAAGACCGCCCATGACTGAGTCAGCGAGTCGATCCGGCACTCCGCGTTCTGTGCCGAACCAAGAGGAGTCCCGTCGTCGAAGTACGCGCGTCGATACCAGTTGCCGTCCCACGCAAGCTCCACCATCCCGGCGAGCCATCGCGCTTCGCTGCGATAGTGCTGCGCGCGTACGGCATCGCCCCGCTGCTCGGACAGCGTTGCCCACTGGTTCAATACGACTACCAGAAACCAGCCAAGCCATACGCTCTCGCCGCGCCCTTGCTGGCCGACGCGGTTCATCCCATCGTTCCAGTCGCCTGAACCGATGAGGGGCAGACCGTGTGCGCCGTACTTCAGCGAACGATCAATCGCGCGAATGCCATGTTCGTAGATCGACGCGCTTTGCGACGATATGGACGGCAAACCGTAGACCTCGACCTCGTCTGGCTGCAGCGGCGGTGCTTCCAGGAACGGGACGACCTCGTCGAGCAGCGATCGATCGTCCGTTCGCGCAACGTAGCGCGCCACCGAATACGGCAGCCAGAGGAGATCGTCGGAGCACCGCGTCCGAGTGCCACGCCCCGTCGGCGGATGCCACCAGTGTTGGACGTCGCCCTCGACGAACTGCCGCGAGGCCGAGAGCAGAAGATGTGAACGACAGAGATCGGGCCTCGAGTGCAGCAGCGCGAGGACGTCCTGCAACTGATCGCGGAACCCGAACGCTCCGCCCGGTTGGTAGGGACCACTTCTGGCCCAGATCCGACAACTGAGCGTCTGATACAGCAGCCATCGATTGACGAGCAGATCGAACGAATCATCCGGTGTCTGGACCTGAACGGCGCCGAGGACCTCGTCCCAGAATCGGCCGCAGCGGGCAATGGCATCGTCGACTTCTTCGAGGTGCGAATAGCGAGCGGCGAGCGCCGCGGCGTGAGACGCATCGCGGCCTTGACCGAGCACGAACGCGACGCGGCGCACCTCTCCCGGCGGGATATCGATCCTGATCTGCAGCGCTCCACAAGCGTCGAACCCGGGACCGGTTCGTCCGCTCAGCCGCTCGCGGAAAAGTCCGGCCGGCGCTGCGAGCGTCCGATTCCGCCCGATGAAGTCCGCCCGATCGCATGTGATGGAGCTTGGGGTTTCGGTGGCGTGCCAGAAGGCGACGCGATCCTTGAACTCCGCGTTGTACGTGTTCCTCGCGGTGATCCCGCCACTGGACGCATCGACGTCGGGGACGACGAACCGCCGCTCACCATACCGCGGGGGACCAAGGACCCACTCGACGTACCCGAATACGCTGAGATGTCGAGTCTCCCCGGACGTATTTTTCAAGGTCAAGAGCGACAGTTTCACCGGGTCGTCCGCTGCGACACAGACGGTGAGATCCTGCTCGAGGCCCTCGACGGCGTGCTGAAAACGGGTCACGCCGGCTCCGTGTCGAATGATCCAACGTCCTGCGTCGCTCGTGCGAGGCAGAGGACCTGGTGTGGCGCCCCACACCGTCCGCGCGTCCTCGTCGCGCACAAAAATCGCTTCACCCGTTGGATCGGAGATCGGGTCGTTGGCGAAGGGAGTGAGGCGGTTCTCGCGGCTGTTTCCGCCCCACGTGTATGCCGCACCCGATTCGCTCACCACAGTGCCGAACTCCGGGTTCGCCAGCACGTTTGACCAGGGCAGAGGCGTCGTCCGATCGCCCTCCAGAACGATCACGTACTCCCGACCATCCGCCGCGAAACCGCCGATGCCGTTCTCCATCAGCCGCGGTTCCACTGGCACCGGTTCGGACGCTGGACGCGGAGCGCGCATCGTCGCCGATGCTGGAACAATCTCTGTTGGCGGTAACCACGGTGTCTTGCGATCGAGCTGAGGCATGAGGTCGCCGAGATCGCTGCGGAGAACGACACGCGCGACCGCAGGCAGCAGGATTTGATCTGGCGGTGGCATCCCGTCGCTACGAAGCAGGAAGACTCCGCCACGCTTGTCGAGCCACCCGCTCCATCTCGGCTCGAGCAGCAAGCCGACCAGCTCGTTCTGCACTGCGTCGAGATAGTCCGCTGGATGATCGTTGAGAACGACCACGTCGGCGCGAAGGTTCTTGACACGCCAATACTCCTGCGCATGCAGCAGCTGACGCACCAGTGCGAGGCCGTTAGTGTCCGCGACATGCACGAGGACGATCGGCAGGTCTCCCGATATGCCGAACCGCCACAGGTTCGACTGCCCGCCGGTGTTACGCGCAATATCGTCAGCATTGGAAGAAGACGCGTCCGTCCCGAACACGCGCGACGCCAGGCGATCGAAGAGCATTGCCTGGTCGTCGGTCAGCCCCAGATGCTGCAGCGTAATGTGCACGTGGGTCGAGGCCATCGAGAAGGCGCGCGCTGCCGAGCTGGCGTCGCGGTATTTGCGGACAAGCGCCAGCGCCGATGCTTGGTCCTGAGCAACGCCCGTCGCGAAGGTGACCCGGACGAATCCTCCCGGCGCCAGCCGCACGCGTTCGCGGACGCTGGCGACCGGATCGAGCACCGCTCCCGTCGTCCCCGAGAGTGCGCGGCCGTCGAGTGCGGCGGGATCTGTCAGCGAGCGGCCCCGCCCCAGAAACCGCGCCCGATCGGTCTCCCATTCAATGGCACCGCCGAGCCGACCGTCGATAGCCAGCACGTGAAACGCCCACGCGTGGGGCTCCTCGGCGGATCGCGGGCGTCTACTGAACAGAAGTCCTGCGCTCTGCGCGTCATAGGCTGTTTCGATGAAGAGTTTGGCGAACGCTGGATGTGCCAAATCATCCTCGCTTCGAGCGAGGACAATCTCTGCATAACTGGTGACCTCGACTTCCCGAGGTCGATCGGAACGATTCGTAATCGACAGCCTGCGCACCTCCACATCGTCTTCGGGCGAAACGACGACTTGAAGCTGCGTTTCGAAATCGCCGTCGCGCCGCTGGTACGTTGCTTTTTCAAGCTCGAAAATCGCGGCGTACTGATCCGGCTCACGACAAATCGGCTGATACGTTGGGGACCACACCTGGCCCGACCAGGGATCTCTGAGGTAAATGAACTGGGCACCCGCATCGGACGTCCGGTCCTCACGTCGACGCGTGACCGCCAGGTCGCGCCACGTGCTCGACCCGCCGCCCGCATGCGTCAGGCCCACCGTGTACCTGCCGTTCGACAGGAAGTGTGTATGCGGATTTCTTGTGTGCGGACTGCGAAAACGCCGCAACGCCACCGTGCCAATCGACAGCTTCGCAGCCGCTCCTTCCACAGGCCGGGCTTCGGCGAGAATCGCCTCGCGGGGAACGCGTTCCTGCAGCAGAAGTTCGGTAGCTTGCACTCGCGGGTCGGCGTGGAACCGCTCGACGAAGATGTCGTCGCACAACACATTCGTCATCGCCACCAGTGACATGCCTTGATGGTGTGCAAAGAACGCTCGCACGACTTCCGGAGTGATGTTCTTGGGCGGCGCATCGGTATCCGCCAACGAGGTTGCCGGCCGATAGTCGATCGACTCATAGAACCCGAATTTGCCATCGAGTCCCTGTCGAATCAGCTGGAGGAAATTCGAAACCGCGGCTGCGGGGTCGATGAGACCTGCGAGTGCTGTGGCGTATGGTGCAACGACGAGATCGTCGGCAAGTCCGCGTTTCAGTCCCAGACCAGGGACGCCGAACGCCTTGTATTGGTAATTGCCTTGTCGGTCGGTGAATGCGAACGCGGACTCGGAGATACCCCAGGGAACGCGACGCTCCCTTCCGTACTCGATTTGCCTCCGAACGTTCGCCCGGCAGCTCTGATCGAGCAGCGTTCCTGGATAGCTGCGCAGCAGCAGCTGCGGCATCAGGTACTCGAACATGGTGCCGCCCCACGAGAGGAGCGTCGCGCGGCCGTCGACGCTCGTGACCATCCGTCCGAGATGAAACCAATGATGCTGCGGCACGTCGCCCTTGGCGATGGCAACGAAACTGGCGAGCCGCGCTTCGGAAGCCAGCAGGTCGTAGAAGGTCCCATCCAGCCGCCCGGGACCGTCGGCATCGGCAAGGCGGTAGCCGATCGAGAAGATCCGTCGACGGTTGTCGTAGAGAAAACCGAACTGCATCCCGGCGACGATGGCCGATGCTCGCCGCGCCAGCGCCGTGAGCTCGCTGATGGCCACGGCAGACGGGACCTCCAGCGCCGCAACCAGGTCGCCGACCGCACCGCACCAGAAGGCGATTTCGCTCACAGCTTCACTCTCGCCCTCGCCGGATAAAGTCGCGAGCGTTTCCGTCAGGTCTCGACCGAGGTTCGCCAGCGCAGCAGGGCTTCCGTCCCTCATTTCGCGTTGGCATTCGCTGATGATCTGCCTGGCGATGCCGTTGACGCGTGTGACGGTCTCGCGGATCGGCTGCTCTGGCGCCGGTGTCGTTGCCGATGCAGTCGCCAGCAGCTCGGCGGAGTCAATCAGCCCGTCGAGCAGCGCCGTGCGCGCCTGCGGCTTGCTGGTCAGGGCGAGGAGGCCTTCGGCCATGGCTATGAGCGAGGCGGCCAGATTGCCACTGTCGACGGTGGAAACGTATCTCGGATGAAGGGGCGCGAGCGTTACCGTGTTGTACCAGTTGAGCAGGTGCCCGTCGTACTTCTCCAGGCCTTCCAACGTGGTGAGTGTTCGATCGAGCCGCCGGATCAATGCCTCGGTCGTCAGGTATCCAAGATCGTGGGCCGCCAGCGTCGACAATAGCGCCATGCCGATATTGGTTGGCGACGTGCGCCGCGCCAGGCGCGCGTGGGCCCCTTCTTGATAGTTGTCGGGGGGCAGCCATGTGTCGGCGTCGGTGAGAAACGCCTCGTAATAGCGCCACGTCTTTCGCGCCGTCCTGCGCAGCAACTGCCGATCGGCGACGCTGAGAGGACGTTCACGTGGACCCGCCGGCTTGCTCAACCAGTAGGCGACACCGGGCGCGGAGAACCACAGCAACACGAACGGCATCGCGGATGGCAGGCTGTCGGGATGTGTGACCGACACGACGAACGCCACTACTATGGCGATGATGGGACTGGCCATCATCCCGGCGATGATTCGCAGCAGAGCATGACGGCCGATGCCCGCCGCGCGCGTGGCTGCCGCTGCCGCCGTTTCCCATTCCAGCAGACGCCGCCTCGTCACGGTGAGGCGCACCAACGTCAGAACGACCGCATGCATGGTTTGCCACGCGTGGTAGGCGAGAAAGGTCACGCCGAGAAAGACCTGCGCCAGCGTGGTTGCCGCATCGGAGCGGAGATTTCGCCAGAACACCGCGAACGACTGCGCTCGTCGCGGACCCACCAGCATCTGCGCGACCAGAGGCAGAAGCTGCGATGCCATCACCGTCAGCACGGAGAGGGTCCAGAACCAATGGGCGCCCGGCAGGATCGTCCAGCCCGCGACGAGCAGCGTGAGCAGCATCGGCGCAACGAGACTGCGACGCAGATTGTCGAGAATTTTCCAGCGCGAGATGAGGGGGAACGAATTCCGCTTCATCCCATGACGAGTCGGGACGAATGGAAACAACCAGAGGAGGATCTGCCAGTCCCCTCGAATCCAGCGATGCTGACGGCGTGCGTGGGCAAGTACCGTTGACGGATATTCGTCGACCAGCTCGATATCGGAGACGAGAGCCGCGCGGGCATGTAGACCTTCGAACAAATCGTGCGACAGCAGCGAGTTTTCGGGAACGGCATCCGAAAGCGCGGCGGTGAAGGCGTCGACGTCGTACAAGCCCTTTCCAGTGAAGATGCCCTCGCCGAACAGGTCCTGGTAAGTGTCGGACACCGCGGTCGTATAGGGATCGACGCCTGTGTGTCCGGAATACAACCGTGCGAACAGAGACCCGGCGGCACTGGTGAATGTGACGCTGATGCGAGGCTGGAGAATGCCGTAGCCCCTGGTGACTCGTCCGGCGGACGGATCGAAGAACGGCCGATTCAGGGGATGCGCAATGATCCCTATCAGTTGCCGGGCGGCATCTCGGGGCAGCCGCGTGTCGCTATCGAGCGTGATGCAGTAACGAACCTCCGGCAGAATCGACGCATTCCCGACCGTCAGCGCGAAGCTGGTGTCGGTGGCGCCACGAAGCAGGCGATTGAACTCTTCGATCTTTCCTCGCTTGCGCTCCCATCCCATCCAGAGGCGCTCCTGCTCGTTCCACTGACGCGTGCGGTGGAAGAGGAAGAACCGGTCGTGACCGCCGTCGGCATGCTTCGCATTCAGCGCCCGCACTGCATCGGCCGCGGCCGTCAGAATCTCGGAATCGAGCGGCAGCCGTTCTGCCTCCGCATCCCTGAAGTCACTGAGGATCGCGAAGTGGATGTTGGAATCCAGATTGCCGAGCGCCTGGACTTCGAGGTGTGCTACCAACTCCCGCGCCCGCTCGACGCTGTCGAGAATGGTAGGAACGATCACCATGGTGCGCGCCGGCGCGGGAATGCTGCGGAGATCGAGCCTGGGCAGGCGCCGCGGCGGAACCAGCCGCGCTATCAGTCGCTGAACAATCTGGATCGCAAGTTCACTCGCCGGCACCACCGTCAGCAGCACCACGAGGGCGAGTGCCGGCCAGTGCGAGCGGTGAGCGTGCCCATAGGCGACCGCAACCGCAACGAAGACGGCCGTCAAGAGGCCAACGGTACCGAGGTACCCGGGCGTGGCGTAGCGGAAGAACGCCCGCTTGAGCCGCACGGTGACTCCTGGCTTCCAGCCGATGCCCCGCTCGAACTGCCAGCGGCCTTCCCCGATCAGGTAGTAGCCGACATGCGCTTCGCGGGCACTTGGCGAGTGCTCCGCGGTCTGCCTGGCACGCTCGACACTCTTGAGCGCCACGCGCACCTGGCCCTCTCCGGTCGGTTCTGCCAGTTCCTCGACGGCGTGACGGTAACGATCGCGGCTGCCGAAGTCCATCCGGCCGTAGACGGCGGCCGGATCGCGCTGCAGCACCTGTTCGACCAGACTGACGCTCTCGAAGAATTCGCTCCAGTCGAACGTCGAAACGAGGCGGAGGCTGCCGATCAGGTTCGCCATGAACGCCTGCTCCGACGCTTGGTGCCGCGCCTCGGAGCGAATGGCGTCTTCAATCGTCTGTCCGCGGGCGGCAACAGCCGCATCGAGCTGCTGTCGCAGGTCGGCGGCAGTCTCGTGTTCGCGGGAGCGTTGCAGCAGCCGAATGACAAATGCAGGGTGCACGTGCGGCGGCCAGGGATGGCGGGTGCGCATCCCCCCGCCGAGTGCGCCCACCAGGCGATCGGCCTCGAGACGCTGAGCGCGGCTCGCCGCCATGACGTCCGCGCGCGCGCGAACGTGTTCGACGAGAACCAGCTTCAAGACCGCCGGCCATGCCCAGAGCTCGCCCATTGTCAGCGGAGTGATCGACTGGAACGCCGTGATGAAGCGGTGCAGCCGTTGCGAATCGAGCCGTCCGGCACTGCAGCGAATCAGCTCGCGCGCCATGGCGTAGACGCGAGGCAGACCCGCGAACTCGTCGGCGGCGATCCACGGCAGGCGGCGGAAGAACGACGGGGGCAGATCGTGGTGAATGTCGCGGATCGCTGCCAGCACCGTATAGAAGTTGTCGAGCAGCCACTCGGCGGCAGGCGACGAGGGTTCGCCGTGCGCGACATCGGCAGATAATGCTCTATACACACGTCGCAGCGTTGTTGTATGGCGCCGCAGCGTCGTCAAGTGCGCGGCTCGGCCGCGTCGCGATGGCGAGATTGCCAGCAGAGCTGCCAGCCGGCGAGCGTGTTCCTCTAAGGGTTCGATGCCGAGTAGGTCGATGGAAGCCGGTGGCGTACGACTGTCACCTACGTTATGCATGGCCGCTTCCGGGCCGATTGAAAGAGCAACAGATTTGTTCAACAAGCTCTTATACTGTACGTGCCTTTCTGACTGCTGCGCATTCCGGCCTCTCGCAATAGACCGAGTTCTCGCCTCTCCTGCGTCGTCGTCGAGCATCCCGCTCGAGCCTGCCATCAGAGCGATGCATCCCAGGCTCTATTCGAAACTGCTGGGACGGTCGCCACCATTAACATCGTCCGTGACCGGGCCACCGGACAGACGCGCGGATTCGCCTTCATCGAGATGAATGACGATGAGGGGGCCCGTCGCGCGATAACCACGTTCGACAGGCACGAATTCGGGGGACGGAGCCTCACCGTTAATGAGGCGAAGCCGATGGCTCCGCGCGGCAATGGCGGCGGCGGTGGCGGGTTCAATCGCGGCCGTCAGTCCCGTCAGACGCGCTGGTAAGAATAACGGCGCATCCAGACCAACCCGGATCTCAACAGAGATCCGGGCACCTCGTAATAGCAACGCGTCTACTCGCCGGACGCCGATGTCATTGCTCGTTGGTTGGGCGATCGTCAATTGCTGAATAGCGATAGGTCATTCGCAGCGTCGATCGGCCGAGCAGGCGTAGCTGTGCGGTGGACTCCAACGATACCGGTAAGAGTGCACCATTGATGCTGCGGTATGACCGGACGATGTCGACGCGACTGACCCACAGTGAGGGATTCTTCGCGAGCCTCCCCTCGACGCGAACGAGCTCGCCGTCGCCGGGCATGAGGAACATCCGTCCGATGATCAACGGCCGCTCCTTCCGCAGCGGCCGCATCGTCACCTGCGCAAGTCCGTCTTGGTCGATCCCTTCATTGGTGAATGTGTAGTTGTCCGATGAGATGGCGACGCGGCTGCTATCGCCGCGTGCAATAAGCCGGCGTTCTTCCTCCAGCAGCGTTCGCAGTACGCGGGAACGGATATAGCGGGAACCGCCTTCGGCAGTCACTTCGTAGCTGAGACCGTCGGCCGGCGTGTAATCGGTCCGAGCATCGAGCCAGCCCCGTTGTCCGCTGCCAGCCGCTTCGAGACGACGCGTCGCGCGGTAGGAGTGCGGAGCGGCCGGTTGAGCGAGAAACTTCTGCATGGCGACAGTGCCATCTGGTGGCGCGACGATCGCCGCCTTCAAGTGCAAGGCGCACGCCGCGGAGAGGAACACAACCGCAACGGCCGTTCTGATTTGCATCTGTCTACCTTCACGCGAAAACCGCTCAACGACGACATCGCAGCAGCCATGTGAGGGCCGCGTGCGTAGACGGGCTCTACCCGTGCTGTTGGCGTCCAAGGACATCCGCCAGCTGCTCGAGAATCTGCACGGGCGGATCGTCTATTCCAGATAGGCCGCGCACGTGACGCGACTGCAGGTGTGTGACAGATTTCAGCATTCGACGTTGACACACGGATCGCTGCCAGGCCTCCGCCTCGATCAATTCGCAAGCGGCGCGTCGTATCGAATCGCCGGCGGGACCGGACGGACATTCTTCGGCCAAGCGAAGAACGTGCTGAAGATTTTCAAACAGCGTCCGGTACGAGTGGTTCGTGCGCGTCCCACCCCAGTGGTCCGGCGGCGCCTCCACTCTCCTGGCGCGCCACGGGTCATGGGCCCGGCACCACAGTACCTGGCCGCAGTCGTGACACACGACGTCGCCTGCACAGGCGCCGTCAACTGGCGGTCTGTTCCACGTCACCGAATGACCGCTGACGCGGTGTGTGAAGTAGGCGAGCCGAGCGGCTAGCGCTTCGAGCCACATTGCGGTGGCCCCTCAACCTCGTCGGCGCCGCTGCGTGCGACGCAACCCTCAGCGACTTCCATCTGCGCCATCATGGCCGCGCTGTGCTCACCGCCGAGCCGCGGCGTGCAACCGGCGAGCAATTGCTGGGCGCGAAGTGCGGCGACAACTGCGAACTCGTAGGCGGCCAGATGCGGTGGACGGGAGATCATGCGACCCCGCCCATTGCCGAGTCATGCCGGGGACACGCAGTCGCGGGATGAAGGAGAAGAGTTGGGATGGAGTACTTGAATGTCATGGGTTCCTCGCACATTGCCATGGTGAGGAACCCGCCTAATGCGGGAGGCTCAGGACAGCTCGAAGCGATTCTATCACGCCGGGCGTGACCGGCACGGATTCGTCTGTCTCGATGATGCGGCGTTCCGGCGTGCGACGGACCGACTAGTTCACCAACCGCGACGGCCCACTGACAGAACCGTTGGCGCGAGCGCAATGCTGACAGCGGTATTCGGTACGGCGGCCACGCTTCGCGCGTGACGGCAACTGCTGCCACCCTTCAACGTACCAACGTGGCTCGGCTGGATCCGGCGCGTGCGTCTCACACGCGACCTCACCGCGAACGGACCAGTACAAACGCGCGACGGAGTTGCGTCTTACCACCGACGTTTATGCTGCTGGCGGTACCGAATTTCATTCCAGACAGTGCCGCACTCATGACATCGCCAATAGGTATCCCGTGTGATGATCGCCGCCAGCGTTCCGAATTTCTTTGATCCACATTCCGGGCACGCCGACGGCTTCAAGGGCACGGCCTCGTCCTGCGGCGACCCCGGCGATTGCCGAAGGCGCTCGAACCTCACGATCGCGACTCGAGTGAGCGAATGATCTCCGCCATTGTCTGCTCGGGACGATGCGTCCAGACGAACAGCACGAGAACCACCATCCACAGACTGAACACGAGTGAGAGAAACACGGCAGCTGGCATCACACCCTCCCAAAAGGCTTTGGTGAGGGCTGACCGCGTGATCAGGACTCAGAAAAGCGATAAACGACGACGGGCAACTGTACGTCATCCCGCGGGCTCGCACAAGCGATCACGCTTCGACATTACGACGGATCATGCAGCTGCGCATGATGTCACTTCGGATCTGAGCTTCGACCTACTGGCGATGTCACGAGTGCGGCACCGTATGGAATGAACTGCGGTATTAGCAGCAGCATAAGCGCCAGTGGTGGGCCCGGATCTCCAGTGAGACCCGGGTAATGTCGATCGTGTACGCGTTACCAGCGGGATCCGCGGGATTGGCGACCGCTGTAGGACCCGCCGTCGTTACTGCGCGGAGCCATCGGCTTCGCCTCGTTGACGGTGAGGCTTCGGCCTCCGAATTGATGCTTGTCGAGCTCCGTAATAGCACGACGTGCGCCCTCATCGTCGTTCATCTCGACGAACGCGAATCCTCGTGCCTGTCCGGTGGCACGATCGCGAACAATATTGATGGTGGCGACGGTGCCAGCAGTCTCGAAGAGCGTTTGAAGATCGGACTCGTTGGTTTCGTACGGCAGGTTGCCGACGTACAGCTTGGTACTCATGAGTTACTCCTGCATCTCGAAGATGCAAATCGGTCTGATGGCAGGCTCGAGCGGGATGCTCGACGACGACACGCAGGAGAGGCGAAAGGCTCGAATCTATTGCGAGAGGCCGGAATGCGCAGCAGTCAGAAGGCACACACAGTGTAGCACGTCATGAGTGAGGGCCGTCCGTCCGCCGAGTCGTTGCGTTACCCTCAGTTCGCCCGTACACTTGTAGGGCATCCCGTTTCTGC
>Ga0310811_10001335_pt1 | contig 31181 bp, 66 predicted proteins | sample YCmetagenome_FD_207642 | JGI IMG/M metagenome (GOLD analysis project Ga0310811, IMG submission 207642) | Soil microbial communities from experimental microcosm in Duke University, North Carolina, United States - YC | ecosystem: Engineered > Artificial ecosystem > Soil microcosm > Unclassified ...
ACCCACCTAGCATCCCTCGCCGCCAGCGAACTGGCCCAGCGCATCACAAACCTGCCCGGCCGCCGGCAAGCCGAAGTGCTCCACATGCGGCTCGTGCAGGGCCGGTCGATTCCCCAAACCGCCCGAATCTTGGGGATCAGCGAGGGCTCAGTGAAAACCGCGCAGCACCACGGAACAACACGCCTCCTCGAATCGATCGCAGCGCGCCCCATCCTGATCCACCGCACCAAACCCCACCGGACCCGGCCGGGGCGCTGCCAGTGGAGAGCCGGATGCCCCATGGCCGCCACCGCCCGAAACCACTGCGCGCGCCACTACGCGAAACTGCACCGCACCGGCCGCCTACCCGCCAGCGCATTCACCGACCCGAAACCAGCCCGGGACCACATCCGCCAATACCTGGCCAACGACGGCGCGATCCGTGAACTCGCCCGCGCGGCGGGGTTGCCTCACGCGACGATCCGCCGCATCGCCACCGGTGAAGCCACCCGCATCCGCCACGACATCAGCCACCGTATCCGCGCGACCCCGATGCGACCGTCCCACGATGACTGCGCCCGCTACGTCCACGAGCTCCGGGCCGCTGGCATGACCGGTGACGCCATCGCGAGGGCGGCGGGCTTGGACAGTGGCGCGGCCCGGCCCGGTGGGGTGCTGTACGCGGCACTGGCTGGTGGCCGGTTCACCACACCAGTTGCGCTGGGGCTACGGCGCGAATTCGAGGCCTTCGTGATCGGTAAGCGAGCGGCATGAGCAAGAACAACGGAATCCTCATGGACGTCATCCCCGGCGCTGCGACCACGCACGGAGCTACAGCGCACGCCCTGATCCGGATCGACCATGTTGAGCATCAACGCCGCGCTACCTGCGGTCTGGGCGCGTTGGACCGCAACACCGTCAATGTCATGTTCTCGCTGCCGCACGGGTATTGGGTCAGGTGGGATGACCTCAACGCCAGCCTCGCTGGCCACTTGACGCCCCTCGTTGAGGGTGCTGTTGAGTTCTCTGACTATGGGGTCCGGCGCCTAGCAGTGCCACCTGTGGTGGTGGAGCTCGCGGTAGTCACCGGGTTGCCGTGGCGCCGAGGTTTGCGCGCAGCTGGTTCATTCGCCCCGTTCTGTCAGCGTGTGCTGCTGCTGGGGCAGAACCGGAGGCTGCCGAAAGACAAGCTGTGGGAGGCGGATTACTGGGGTATCGGCGTTTGGCAAGAGGGTGCTGATGGTGTTGAGGAGTTGGTTGCTCCCGCGCCGTGGCGGCAGCGGTACGCAACGCCGGCTGGGTGGGAGTTCCGGGAACGTGCCTACGACGCGTGGCTCGGCCACACAGGGCAGCGTCTGCTAGCTGGTCCTCCTGGATTGTTTGACTGGCGAAGCATCACCCCGGAATCGCCGCGTCCACTCTCAGACGGTCTGCGCGTGCTGGAACGGTTCATCGCGGAACGGATGAGCGCCGATGTGTGACGGCCTGTGCTACCGCTTGGCGTGGTTGATTGAGCGGGTCACCCGGGCGCGTGACCACATTTGGGCATGGCGGCCAGCGTCGTGCTGGCACTGCGGGCGCCCCACACACTGGGTCGAGATCAACTACGAGGCCCGACTTCACCGAGGACGATGCACCCGCGAAAAGGACGCCGAGTTCCACGCCGCATTGAGGAGGACCGGATGACCGAGGATGTTCCTCAGTGGCAGATCAGCGTGCGTGTACCACTCAGTCTGCCCGTGGAGATGCGGCACGCCCTCTTCGCCGCCGTCGCCAAAGCTGTCCACGATTGGGAGCCAGACGATCGCGCCGGCTGGGATGCCGATGTAAATGGCGCGCCAGAACGGGAGTCAGGCCATGTGTAGGTGCACCCCGGAGATCAGGACCCCGTTCTGCGGCCGACCAGGGTGCGTGGCACCCCCGCGGAGGATCACCCGCGCTGATGTACTGGCCGCGTTGGAGCATGAGAACTTCTGCCGCTGGCCCGATCACCGGGACTGCTGCAACGTCACCGTCGAGGACTGCACCTGCAACGTCACCGACAACCTCCGGACGCTGGAACGGCTCGGGTGGCTACAGGTGAGTGAGTGACCGATTACTGCGGATGCTGCGGTCGACGCCGTCTACCGTGGATCTTACGAACGACACCGCTGACTGGACCGCTCGATGATGACTTCTGGTGCTTCCGGTGCCGCCTGCACGTCCTGCCACCGCCGGGATGGACCTGAGACCGCACGTTCTACGCCCAGTTCGGGCGTCAATGCCCCTATCAAGTAGGAGAACGAGCGTGACCGAGGACGAGCAGGATCGCTACTACCTCAACCTCAAGGGTGCGCGCGAGAGATTATGCCGCGCGCAGACCTTCGCCCCTGAAGGTGATGGAGAGATCCTGCAAGGGGCGATCGCCCGCATTGACTTGGTCGCTACAGACCTGCCGCAATGGTCGCGCTACGACGGCGGCAGATGGAGCGACCATCCCCGATAAGATAACTTGCCGGGAGTCAACGTCGATCTTCGTCGCCTGTGATTCTTCTGAGAGTAACCCCCGATAACATGTCTTATCGAGGGTTACCGTGCTAGGCTAGGACCATCACCGAGACAGCCACCAAGGAGCCCGAAATGACCGCCACAGCCACCATCCAGACCCTCATCACCGAAGCCCCAACCGGAATCGATGCCCGCGTCGCATATCAGCACCTGAACCTCGGCGACTCATGGCGCATGGCCCGTCTCGGTGCGCGCGACCTGATGCGCGACGAGACCGCCGGATACCTCCAGTTCGATGTTCGCCTCACCAAAAAGCTCCGGGTGGTTGTGAAGCTCGCCGCCGATGACACCTACGCCATCGAGATCGGCCGGATGCGGCGCACTAAGGGATCCAGCCTGCCCGAGTACCAGGTGCTGGAGCAGGCCCGCGGAATCTACGCCGACCAGCTCGGCGAAACCGTGGAACGGCTTTGCGCCGCGTGGTCATGACCGAACTTGTCCCTACTACCCCGGCCGTGCCGGCGCGCCCCAGCGATGTGGTGCTGCCCGGCACGGCCGAACGCATCATCACCGGCATCCCCGAAAACACCCGCCGCTCCTACACCGAAGCGTGGCGCCAATTCACCGACTGGTGCACCACCACCAGCCGACAACCACTCCCCACCACCTCAGCAACCCTCGCCGACTTCGTGGCGCACCTCTGCGACCTCGGCAAAGCCCCATCCACCATCGCGCACCGCATGGCCGTGATCAGCGCACAAAACCAAACCAACGGCTACCCCACGCTCGGAAAGAACATCACCAAAGCCGCGAACCTCGTCCTCCGCGGCTACCGCCGCGACCGAGCTGGAACGGCGCAACGCATCAAAGAAGCGCCACCCATCACCCGCGAACGGCTCCGCATGATGTCCGCCGCCAGCGCCCCCAACACCCTCACCGGGACACGAGACCGGCTGCTGCTCGTCATCGGCTGGGCCCTCGCCGGCCGACGCTCCGAACTCGCCGCACTCCACATCGAAGACGTCAGAGTCGCAGGCGACGAGCTCGAGATCCTGATCCGCTCGTCCAAAACCGACAAGGATTCTGAGGGCCAGACGGTGGACGTGCCCGCAGGTGAACACGTCGACACCGATCCCGTCGGCCTGCTGAACGACTGGATTACCGCGTTAGCCGACGCTGGCGCGGACAACACCACCGGCCCGCTGTTTCGGGCCATCACGCAGCACGACCGGCTTTACCGCTACGGGCGCCTCTCCCCTGCCGCCATTAACGGCATAGTGCGCCGGGCAGCTGCGCGGGCTGGGTTGCCAAACTCTGAGCTGTACACGGCGCATTCCCTGCGCGCCGGGTTCGCCACCCAAGCCAGCGCCGACGGGATACCTATGTCTATCTGGGCACGCCACGGACGCTGGGTGGAAACCTCACCGGTGCCAGCAAAGTACGTGCGGGTAGCCGACCGTAAACGAGACAATCCACTACGCAAGATGGGCCTGTGACCTGCATGGGGTATCTCAACTAGGCAGTTGAGTTGCGCTGGATGCCTGCCCCTCGGCATGGAAATCGGCGACGATGTCAGGGATGTATCGACCAGCCCACAGCTGACAGTCGGAGCACAGACCGGACGAGAAGATTGTCTCCAGACCGCACTCGTTGCAGGTGTAGAGCTTCATTCGTTGACCTCCGTGTGCACGGTGTAGCCCCGGCGCTCGCCTTCTTGGCGATGCCGCTCGCACACACCGTTGGATCGGAGATCCCAGGTCTGGATGAAGCCGAGCGACGGCTCGTCACAGTTTGGTAGGCAGCACGGCCCCGCGAGGGCTTCTCTCTGCATTTTGATGACCGCGCCAGCAAGCCGATGAAGGTTCCGCGCACCGCTCATGTTGATCTCCAGTAGTTTCGTAACAGTGTTTCAATACCACCACGATAGGGCAGATTATGAGTGAACGTAGCCCTTGGGAAACCTAGGTTCGATGTAGGTGCGGCCACGGTCGTAATGCGGCACCGGATCCCCCGAGGGCCACACCACCCGGTAGCAATCCGGATAGCTGACCTCATTGCCATCCCGATCGTAGTAGAAGGTATCGCCATCAAGGTCATCGTCTGCTGGGTCTACCCGCGAATACCCCAGGTGCCGTAGCTGGCCGTCGGACAGGTCCATCAAGGTCAGCACCTCGCCCGCGATGACCTCGTACCCCTCGGCCTGGGGGACGTGCGCGAACGCGTCGTGCAGCTCTTCTAGGCAGGTGACCATGCGGTGCTGCCACTCATCCGGCATGGACTGCATCAGGGTCCGGGGAAGAACAAGGTAGTTGGCGTAGGACAGTTCGAACCACGTGTGCACGGCTTTGGTTTTGATTGTTTCGCTCTGGGTGGTTTGGGTGTGGACTGTGGGATCTATCAAGGCTTTACTCATTGGTTGTCTCCGTTGATCGTGTGCACGGACAGCCCCGCCTATGTCGGGGGGCTCAGCTTGTCCAGGGCGTCTCGAAGGATCTCTCCGTGATCAAAAGCTAGTTCGTTGATTTCCGCGAGGTCTACCCACGCGGCCTCTGCTGCGTCATCCCCAGCGACCACCCGGGGAACGTTGCCGTGAAAACGCAACGCATACGCGACTGATACCACCCGCCCACGCGGATCACGCCCAGGATCGTCGTACACCCCGACCAGCAGCGGAGACCCCCAGAACAAGGTGATCCCGGTCTCTTCGGTGACTTCCCGCATCGCCGCCTTTTGGCTGGTTTCGTTGGGTTCGACGTACCCACCGGGCAAGCCCACTGGCCCTGATACGGGGCGTGACCTCGTTTGATCAGCAACACCTGCCATTGGCCATTGGTTTCGTGGAGCGCCACCACATCCGTGGTGAGATGCGCGTTATTCTGTTTCACTTCACGTGTCCCTTTTTATCGTTCGTCCCACCAACTGCGTCCAGTACCAGGGCGAACCGGCCAGCGTGGAATTTCACACAAACGCGGGACAGCGGCAGGTAGGTGTCCTCGGCGGTGCGAATGAGCACCTGTTTTGTCTCGGAAAGATTTTGTCCGTAGGCACCCCCAAGGTCGCAAGCAGCTATGATGGCCTCTCGCAACTCGCCGACAGTCAGTCCGTCGCTCATTTCTCCTCCTGTTCGGTCCGCCACCTCGGGTCGATCAGAGCATCCCTTGGCCCTGGTCGCCACCCGGGGAGTCCTGACAAACCCCGCAACAATGCGGCAACCGGTCATCGTTCTGATCCTGATCCCGCTGGGTCCACAAATCCCGCCGAATGCGGTGATGATGGTCACGGTCTGACGTGTTGCCACCCTTATGTCTAGCCATAGTTATCCCCGCCTCCTCGCCCACCGCGCTAACACGAACAAACCACCCATCACCGCTAAACAGATCCCCAACTCAATCAGTGACTGCTCACCCCAGGTTCGGCCCGGCACCGGCGCCACCGTCGGTGGGGCGTTCCACTCCACCACCAGCCACACAAAACCCACCGCCAAAGCCAGCCAACCCGGCCACGCCCGCCCGCTCACCGCCCCGGCTCCTTCGACGGATCCACCTTCGCCGCCCGCCCATAATTCTTGTGGTCATGATCACGGAAACCGCAGCCGCAACACGACAACCCGTTCCGGCGATGCCACCGGCCGTCCGCGCCCCGCAACCGCGCCATGTTCCCGATAACCTGCGGTTTCTCCCCCGCGGCGATCCGCCGATCGAAATGATCCGTCCACTCCGGGTTCGACTGCTCACGATCCCGGATCTCCTTACCGAAATTCCAGTAGGACATCACACACCACTCCTCACTTTTTTCGTATCACTTTGCGCTGATCTCGGGCCGCTCCGCGCGGGCCGTCCGCTTCCCCCCTTAGTTGAACGGCGGCATAGCACGTTCTGCGGCACGCCGCAGCAGTTCTTCAGTATGCGGCTTCCTGAGCACTTTCATCCATCCAGTCCAGTCGGAATCAGGCGATCCATGGAACACGGAAGCACTTCCGTCTAGAAGCCACACAGCCACATGATGTGGAAACGGACAGTCCGCTAGATCACATTTCATCGCGAGCTCTCCTCGCCCGCAGGCCATTCCGCCGACGTCTGCTCAATCGACGGCACCGGCCCCGTCTGCTCCTCACCCGTAGCCGGGGGCGGCAGCCCATCCTTGCTCGTCAACTTCGCGATCGCCTCAAACACCGTCAACGGCTCCGGCACAAACCGCAACCGCTGCAACGACGCATGCCCCGCCGACTCAATCGTGATCGTGCCGTACCCCAGAAGGTTCCCCACGATCGAATGTCGAATGTCCCGGTCCGTGATCTTCTTGATCGGGGTGTCCTTCATCCGCGACGCGAACAACCCCGTCACGTTCAGGATCCGCTCATCGGTGATGATGAGCAGATCATCCCACCAGTCCGCCATGATAAGCGCAAGCCGAACCAACACCACCCACAGCGAATACCACAACACGGAGTGCACGAACGCCGTCACACCACCAGCCGCCGGTATTAGCGTATTCACTCCGACCAGCACAGCCAGGATCACAATGGTGAGGAGAATGTTGGGCACGAGGATCGCCCAATGCCGACGTGTGCGCAACACCCGCCGCTCATTCGGCAACAAATACTGCTCCGGTCTCGGCCTCGCAAACATATCGTTCCTACCTGTCCCGGTTGAAAATACGGCGGCCGATGCTTCGGCGGATTCCTTTACCACCGCACGCCTTATGCCATCTGAACTTCCGCGTCAAAGGGGACCGAACCTTCCCGCCCTCACACGAACACGGCTCATTATCATGCACCGCATCATCAATGAGGTAAACGCTGATACCGATCAGCGCGGCGAGCGCGGCCCAGCCGTAGTAACCGCCCAACGCGATCACCACAACCCCCACCAAGATCCATCCACCTAGCCCCACGGCCGGTCTCCTGTCGCATCATTTGTCGCACCCCGAGTCGCATGTCGTGTCGCCGATTTGTCGCACCCCGTGTCGTACGAGGAGATCGCTGGCCAGCACAGCTGCTGGGAGCCGGATTTGCTTACCGGCAGGCTGAAAGTGCTAACCGGCCGGTAAGCACCCCCAGTAAGCAGCGACCTGCGGAAACACCACCGGTTACCAAGCCCCGGTAAGCATCGGTCAGCACCCCCTACACACTGTGACCTGCATCGTTGATCAGTCCATAGTGGAACAGGTGCCACATCTCCCGAAATCGGTGTTTCCGCAGGTCGGGTCATGACCCTGACCCCCTCACCGTCCCGGTGGGCTCCTCGTCATCCGTGACCCTGCGAAGCGGTCGAACGTTGCTTACGTCATCCTCAGAGGGCTCCTCGTCGCCCATCAGCGCGGTGGTCGACACGTCCAACCACTCGCGACGAACGCCCTTGCCCGGCGCGTCATCACGCGACTTGCCTGCGACATAGACCGTCTCCACGCGCACCCCCGCGGCCCGCAGCTGCGCCCCCAGCGAGCGGGGATCAAGAGTCCCGTACAGCGGCGGGCGCAGCGCCGCTAAACCGGTAGCAATGTCCACGAGGTGCATTGTGTCGGCGAGACCCATAACCTGCCGAACATCGTCAAGGAGAACAACCTGGTCGGCTTCGTGGTCCATTTTTCCGCCGATCGCGTGGCCGGTGAGCCGGTGAGCCTGCTGTCGCGCGGCCCGGATCCGATTGGCGAGTTTCTCCGACGCGACTGCATCCAGGCCGACCACCGAGCGCACAATCTTCGCATCCGCGCCATCGGACCGCAAGTACGCGATTCCCTTATCATCGAAGGAGAACATGGTCGCCCGGATCCCCTGCTTGTACGACGACGTACCCAACACCTGATCATTACCGACCTGACCGGACACCTTCAGGCAGATTCGTACAATCGCGTTGTCAGCGATCGCCGTGGGGATCGACTTCGCATCCGGCTTTTGCGTCGCGAAGTAACACATGATCCCCAACGCGGGTCCGCGCTTCACAAGGTCGGTGCAGATCGCGATGAACTCGTTTTTGATGGCCTTATCTTCATGATCAAACCATATTTGACACTCGTCCACACCAACGAAGATGGGTTCAAGGCCGAGTTCCCGCCGGGACGCGAGTTGGTCGGTGACCTTGTTCTCCGGGCACTCCTCGTGGGTCAACCCGCGGATCACTTTCGCTCGGCGCCGCAACTCTTCCCGCAGGCCGCGCATGACGGCGAGTTGCTCATCAATCTCGTCCGGTTCGTCGCCGACGCCGTAAGCGTGAGCGAACAGCGCGATCGGGGATAGGTCACCGGTGCCTTTGAGGTCGAACGCATAGACCTTGGTCCGCGCGTCCATGCCAGCGATCAACAGAAGCTCACGCAAAGTGAATGTCTTGCCGATGCGGGGTACGGCGCCGATAACACCGGAGGTGTAGGCGAGGGTGAGGTCCACCCAGCGTCCGCGTTGGTCGGTGAACGCCGGGGCTGGTTTGAAGATGTTCGCCGAGCAGGTTTTCCGCAACGGCCACCCGGCCTGTTTCGTGGTGTTCATATTCTGGTCGGCGACGTACATGACGAGGTGGCCTTCGTGGCGCTTCCCGACCTCGGGCCATACGCAGCCCAACTCCCGGCGTAGCGCGGCGGAGAGTTCGCTGCGCTTGTCGATGACAGCGCTGGCCGGCACACCGGGGGGTAGCTCGAGGTCGGCGCGGTAGCCGGGGCCGTCGCGGGACACGTCGCACAGCAGCTTTATCTGGTCGGTGTCTCTTTCTCCCATGCGGCTGATACCGAGGCTAGTGAGCGCGCCGATGATGACCGGCGCCCGCAGGGGTCCTGGGGTAGCACTCGGGATCGTGGCGGGGGGAATGGCGGGCTTGTCGAGTGGGCGGCCGGCGTAGCCGCAAGCGAGGACGGTGAGAGAGACGGCGAGCCACCACTCCCAGTTGGGGAGTAGGAACCAGCCAACGAGGACGGTGATCAGTAGCGGTGCCGCCAGGATAGCCGCGATTTTGGCTCGTCCGATGCGCCGCTCGTTACGTTCCCGCCGCAAGTGAAGCCAGAGAGATTTGTCGGCGCCGGTGGCCGCGTCTCGGCACAGCGCGGAGGCTTCTCCGTCGCCGATGATGTGCCACAGTTTCTTCCCAACCCGGACTGCCCCGATCGGTGCCCAGATAACCACCAGCTTCGGGATGTAGACGAAAGGGATGCGGATGCCGTGCCAGGCGCTGCGGTGCGCGGCCCGGTGCGCGACTCCTTTGACTGTGGTGGTGAAGTCCTGCCGGTTGGTGAGCCAGCTCGGTAGAAGGGGGCGTAGCTCACCACCCCCACGCTTCTCCCGAACGGCAGGTTCTGGTTCGGGCTGAGCTGGTCGTCGCAGGGTGGCGACCGAGCTGGTTTGTTCGGTCGCGGTGTCGTCGGGCTTGTCAGTGTCCAAGGTTATTTCTTCTTTCTCGTGTAGCCGAATTCAGTTTTGAATGTTTTGATCAGGTCCCGGATGAGGCTCAGTGGCCACGGGTTCGGCTGCGGTGTTCTCTTCTTCGGCCGGAGGCGTTTCGCGGTCAACGCGGTTTCCCGACCGGGGTTTGCTTGCGCGGCTTCGCGCGCCTGAAGAGCGGTTGTGGGCGGTCAGGGTGGTGAATGACGTTGTAGAGTGGCTTCTCTCGGATGATCGCTAGCCGCTCAACGGCCTCCAGCTCAGCGCGTGTCTTGAAGTATTCGAACTTCTTATCCGCGACTTCGTTCCACCAGGACTTGTCCCCGCGGTGGCCAGCCATGCGCGCGACAACATCTGAGGTGATGCCGATGTACAGGAGGTCACCGTCTTTGTCGTAGAGCCGATACAGGACGTTGTTAAGCGGCGCGAGCTGATTTTCACGTAGATGGTCACGAAGGGAGTCACATAACTTAGCGAGCAGGTTTGTATCGTCCACGGCCTCGGAGCAACAGCCGTACCCAAAGAGCCACACTAATACGGCTAAGAGGATTCCGGTGGCTATCGCATACGGCTTCGGCAGGAACGCCACCGAAACGGCCATTGCTGTTGTGCAGGCAAGCAATTTGACATACTGCCATAGTTCCCGCCTGGTCATCCCGTCAATGATTGTGCTGTGTGATTCAAGCTCGGCTTGGTTCATCCATGCCCCCTTCGATGGATCGGATTGGATAGCTGTCGATGACTGGTGGTTGCGGCCAGACTGGTTGGCCAGGTGGTAGGTGGAGGTGGATCACTGGCGCGACCGGGTCTGGTGTCGGGTTGATGCGATGGGCGTCCACGACGTGGGGTAGATCGGCTACCTGTTCGGCGGCTGCGCGGCTGGCGAGGGCGCGTAGTCGGCTCTCGGCGTATTTGCGGTTTTCGTGGCCGCGGGCAATCCAGCCAAGCGCAAACCAACCCATCGCCACGAGAACGAAACAAATGGCGATGAGACCGCTGGTGATACTCATCCGGTGATCTCCTCGTGGCAGTAAGTGGTTCCGCCGCTCACGTCAGCGGCGCCTTCGTCAGGTGCGCTAATTCGGCGTCGATCTCGTCTTCGACTTGTTTGATCAAGCGGGCTTCGTTGCCGCGGCGGACGCCGGCGAACTCGACTACGTCTTTGGTGGTGACTGCCTGCCCGTCGGCGCGTTGGGCGCGGATCCAGCCGCGGATCTCTTCCGCTGATGCCGGGTTCTTCCGGGGGTTGCGGGCTGGTTTCGGCCGGGCCGTTGCGGGTGGTTTCCGTTCGGCGATCGTCTTCGCGGCGTTTCGTGTTGCTTCTTGGGCTGCTTGTTCGGCGGCTTGCCGCTGTTGCCGTTCGAGGCGCAGCGCTTCAAGCTCCCGCAGCGCCTGCTGCTCGGCCCGCTTCTCGAGCTCGGCTTGGCGGCGTAGTTCGGTCGCGCGGTTGTGGTAGTCGCTGGCGTCGACGAGGGCACCTTTGGCGCGGTCGATCTCTTTACGCTCGCGCTCGCGTTGTTGCGCGTCCAACTCGGCCCGCCGCTTGGCGTCCTGGGCGTCGCGCTCGGCCTTTTCGGCCGATTCCCGCTCTCGACGAGCCCGCAGCACCCGCAACTGATTAGCCGAACCGGCCTCCGTCAACACCACCATCAGCAAGGGTGGGAATGCGTGGAGCAACGCCAGCGCCCATTTCTGCTCCACCACGTCCGCGCCAGCGTTCAGCGCGAGTGTCATCAGCCCGGTTAGCCACATCAGGGCAGTTCCCCACGTGCTGTTGGGGATTCCGAGGGCTCGTAGGCGTTGGTTGACGACTAGGGCGGAGGCGAGGGCGAGGTCCACGCCGAGCGCGATGACGGCTCCGATGACGGGGTGTTCGCCGAGTTGCCCGAAGGTTGACCAGGCGGACATGGCGGATCCGACCATGACAACAGCGGCGACGCCCCATTGGGCGATGGTGATGACTTGCCCGACCCGGTTCACGTCATCGGCAGCCGACTTGGCGACGGGTGCGGTCATCGGCGCCCGCTCAGGATCCCCCGGGCGGTATCGCCGTCGACCCATCCCGTGTCCAGGAGGGCGTCAGCGAGGCGATCCATCCGTCTGCTGTAACCGTTCAACAGGCGCTCGGTCCTGCGGATCAACCGGCTCAGAGAGTCACCGCTGAGCAGAGCCCGAACCCGGTCCCCGTCCAAGCCTCGGTCACCGTTGCGGCTGGTCTGCTGCTGAAGGATCTCCTCAACGCTGTCCCGGCAAGCCCAAGACTCCGCGAGTGGTCCTGAGATCGCGGCGAGTAGGAAGTCATCGCGGCCGCGTAGCTCACCAACGAACATTTTCCAGCCCAAGTTGTTGCTGACGTGGGTCAGTCCGCTGCCGTGTGCGCCGATTTCCACGGGGCCGTTGAGTGCGCTGAGTTCCATCACGGCCACGGCGTGTCCGGATTCGTGGATGGCGGCAAGCTCTCTCTGGGAGGACATCACGTCACTCCCACGCTGTTGCCTGTTTTCGGGTCGGCGACCTGGAGTTGTCCCCTGGCCCGCTTAGCGGCGGCGCGGTATTTGCCAGCCATGACGCTGAGGCCTTTCTCCTCGTAGTGGGCCGCCCACCGCTCCAATTCGTAAGCCATCACTTCAGCGCCAAGCACGCCGCCTTTCGGTTCGCTCATTTCCGGTTCACCTCCACCTGCGCCGCATTTTCGTGTCCTGCCGTGCCGGGTCCTCGTCGTCCACGGCGTAGAAGTGGATTTCGGTGCGCCGGTCAGTAAACGTTCCGTCCCCTGTGTCGTACCAGTCTCCGCCGTTGGCGGGGTTGTTGGGACAGCGTGACATTTTCGCCCGGATCTGGTGCGCTTCGCGCCAGTCCGCGCCCCAATTCAGGTCGTATTGCTCGTTCCAGCGGTCAGCGCCGGTCTTCCTGCTCATTAGTTGTTGTCCTCTCCGACGAGGAGCGCGTGGCGGGCTTGGACTTCGGCTAGCGGCGTGTGGAGCAGCGCAGCGGTTTGTTCCAGCGAAAGCCACGCGGGCGGATCGCCGTCCCAAACCCACGCGTCGTCCACCCACAGATCGTCGAGGTCGATGCCGTCGAGGTTGATTGTTGCCGTGCTCAATGTTGTTCCCCTACTCGTTAGCTTGTAACTAGGAATTTGACTGGTTTAAGACGTCATGCAAAAGTGCCGTAGGGATAGTCTCTGAATTTATGACGGCGTTTAGTTCCGTTTGGGTCATCCCTGGAATGTTGCTGGGGTCAGCCGCGAGTTCGGCCCTTCGGTGACGCTGTTTCATGTCGGCCAGCAACCTGCTAGTCCGTTCTTGCGGTTCCCTTTTCCGCAATCCCATAGTGGGGCTCCCTACTCGTTTGTTGGTTTGGGTCCGCTGGCCGGGCGCTGGTGGTATCGACCCGGCCAGCGGGGAATCTCTCTGGTTACGCGTAGTGCCACGCGTGGTTGATCCGCTTGTATCCCTTACCTGGATCCATCTCGTCAGCCAAGTGCGTGCACCCACATCCGGGGGTGATACAGACGTAGGCCTCTTCTGCCGTGTTAATGTCTGTGCCGTCCTTGAGTACATGCCACGCGACGCACCCGCAGTCCCGACACTTGTCTGGGGTTCCTTTAAACGCCTTACCCATGGTTCACCTTCCCTGTTCGTGGCGTGAGTGCGCCGATCCCGTCACCGGCAGCGTCAGGCGGGCTGGTCACCGCGGTCCGTTTTCTTGTCGAAGAATCCACGGCGTTCAAGATCGCGCTGGATAGCTTCGCCGTGCGCGCGCCTAATTTCCCGCGATTCGCGTCTTGACGCGTCGGAGTGAATGTTCTCCGTCTGCATTGCGTGCCTTTCTGTCGTTAGCTGTTGCAGGGTCCTGTGAGGCCAGCGGTGCACTTCGGGTTGCCGCAGGCCGGGCAGGGGACCGCGTACCCATGCCGGTCGATCCAGCCGGTGTAGCCCGACTCCCGCAGATCGAAAAACCTGCGGTCCTCATCGGTTTCAGGCTGGTCGTCGAAGCGTCGAGACTTAGCCACGTCAGTTCTCCGTTTTGCAGCGCTCGATGAGTCGGCGTTGCACACTGGGGCGGCGTGCTGCTTTTTCCGCCAGCCGCCGTAACTCGGGCGGCAGCAGCCCCGCGTCAGTACGGATCGCGTGCACTATCGCCGCCAGCAGTTCGCCCTGTTCACGGAGTTCTTCCAGCGCGGACGAGTGGGTGAGCAGGTCCGGGCAATCCACAATCGCTGCCATTCGTGGTCAGCGTCCGGCGTCGTAGCCAGCGGCCCACGCCGGATGATTACGGTAAAGATCCGCCGCTGTCTTGCACGGCTTGTGACCCTCGCAGAACTCGGCGCTAGCACTGACGTTGCCATGCGCGTCCATCGTCATGTGACACGTTCCCTTGTCGGTGGTGAATAACCCCATCGTTTGCTTCTTTCTTGCCGTACCGCGCCGCTGGTTAGCGCGGCGCGGAGTTGTTTGGGATGTTTACTGTGCTGGTTGTCGGGTTCGTTGCTGCGGGTGTTGCTGTTTCGTGCGGCCTCCTACCGCCCGGGGTCGCCGGGGCGCCACGACGAATACACCGTCACACGCCGCCCATTCACCACACCCCCGTACGTGTTCAACGGGCGCCCGTCACGAGCGGAAACCGGCCGATCACCGTCAGCGTGCGTATCGTCTGACTCGCCTAACAAAAACTCTCGCAGTTTCATGGTTCCTCCTAGGAATCCTTGTAATGAGGCATGCCGCGCCTATCGCCGGGATACGATCATGTACGGGCGGCCGCTGTCCTGACTGCCGAAGTGCACGTTGCAGCTGCCGCATACCGGTGCGCCGTCAACCCGTTGGATCGCTGGATTCCCGCAGGTGTTGTAATTGGTGCACTGTTCACCGGTCGGGCTTCCGAGCGAACGCTCCTCGGCGGGGGAATTGTTTCCGAACATTTGTTGTTTCTTCTTTCTTGTTGTACCGGGCGGTTGTTTAGTTGGTTACGGTGACCGTAGTCGGGGTCGTCATCGCGGGTGGCGGGGTTTGGTGCGGGAGCAGATGCAAAACACCCACCCCCGCAACCAACAACACAACACTCACCACCAACTGCCGGATCACGACACCCACGGCGGCAGACTCGACGCCTGCCGCCGTGGGTTAAACCGCGGATCCCACACACCCCGCCGCTTCAGCTCCCTCTCCTCCTGGCGGCGGGTTCTCTCTTCCTGCTGGTAGTCCTTGTACTGGTCGAACATCACCCCACCAACCGTTCCCACAAGGTGGGTGGCCGCGCCTCATCGTGCTTGCATTGCATTTCAACCCACTCGGTGGCGTCGAAATCACGGTGACCGTTCGCGCACTGGTACTCGTAGGAGTTCATCTTGGCGCGGGTCCACCCCTTGTGATCCTTGGGCATGATTGGTTACCTTCTTTCGGTTTTGGTTTGGTTACGGTTAGTTTGGGTTCGCTGGGCGCGGCGGTAGTCATCGACTGCGGACGGGTCACCGACCATGCGGTCTAACAGGGCGCTGGTCACCGGTCGACCCCGTTCCACCGGGACGGCTCCTCGTAGCGGCGGCCGGTGTTGAGGGCCTTCTCCCAATTCGCCCGCCGGTCAGCGGACTGCTTCGGCTCCCACGCCCGGTACGGCTCTTTCCCAGGATTAACATCACTGCGCGTACTCATTGGGTTTGTTCCTGTTCTCAAGTCAGGGTTGGGTTTATTCGCTGGTCTGGTAGTGCGCCAGGAACTCGGTCACGGTCGCCACATCCGACTCGGACGGATCGGGGAGACACAACATGGCGAGCTGGACACCAGAAATTGTTTCCAAGTCAGCGGGGTCAACGTGGCGTTCCACAACGTGACCGGTTTCGGTGTCGGTGAGGGTGACGCGCATCATCGCGACCGCCGCCGTCCCGCGTGATGACGATCCACCGCGTCGTAATACGACTGGAGATCAGGACGATGCCGCGCCGCTTCGCTTTCCCAGCAGCGACAACTCCACTGCTTACTGGTGCCGCACTGCTCGCACTCGTAGGCGTCGCTAGGGTCCACGTGGCTCATCGCGACCGCCCCGATTCCCGTTCCCGCTGCTCAACCCAGCGGTCCCATTTCTCTTGGCGTTCCCGACGGCGGGCGGCGTCATCGGCTGTTTGCTGGCTCATGCCGCGGCTCCGATCGCCTTATCCACCGCGACCTGCACCCGCTGCTGAACCGACCCGCCGCAGTACAAGCACAGGCGGGCGATCTCGTCGGAGTCGTCCACGCTGACCGTGGAACCGTGGGCGTGCTGCCGCTGCCACACCACGACGAACCACTCCGTGGTGTCTTGCCGGCAACGCTCACAGGGCAGAGTGATTGAGGTGCTCACGCCGCCACCCCCAGTGCAGGGGTGGACAGCAACCGCGCCTTGTGATGCAACTCCACCAGCGCCGCCACCAACGGCAACAGATCACCAGCGGGCCACTCATGCTGCGCCTCAGGCCCCTCAAACGCCGTGTTCGTTGAATCCACCAGGGTTTCGACCACACCCGGCTCTGGGTCGCCGACGTAGATGGTTTGGGTGAGCCGGAAGGTGAGCAGCTCACCACCGACCTGCACCACGGTCGGGGCGGAGCAGTGGGTGACACCAACATCATCGGAGATGCAATGTTCGGGTGAACACCACCCCGGGTGAGGGATAGACGCCGGGGGGGCTTCAGGGGTTAGGGTCGTCATCGTTGGTTTCCTCTCTGGGATCAACACCAGGCCGGGTTGGTGTTCACGCACCGCCCGGCCGCCTTACTGTCTGGGCGCGGCTGGTCATGACCGCCTGCCATGCGGGTGCTTGACAGAGCGGCGGGATTGCCGCCACGACACACCGTGCGCGATATGCACGGTCCAGCCCAATTTGCTGTTCCACGTCGCCAAACCAAAATCCACAGACGTGGACGTGTAACCATGCTTTGACCAGTTAGTCCATACGAGACCGGGGATGACATACAGTCGTTCCCTTACGATCAAAGGCATCACGCATCGCCCCGATCGCGCCGCGGCGCGTCATCCAGATAGTTGTGGATTTTTGCGGCTTTCCACCGGGCGTGCTGACGGATCACTTCGTGATACCCGTCGTCGTTCGCCACTTTCTGGAGGTGACGCAGCTCAGCGCGCCACTGAGCCGCAATGTTGCTCATCACGCGACCGCCTTATCCAGGGCAGCCACCGGTCGCAGGTAGGTGACCGCAGCGCGATCTGGGTGCTGAGACAGGCTGGCCGTGCGGCGTTCAACCACCGTGGCGACCTGGCCGAGCAGCAAACCCATCCCCAGCGCCGTCTGCGACAACCCCGACAACAACAACACCCACGGCGACGGCACATCCAACTGTTTGAGCATCACGTTCTCCTGTTCTGGAATGGTTGGGGTTTGGGTGGGGGTCGTGGTCTCCCGCTCACGACCCCCACCGTGGTTCAGACCCCCTTTCGTTGTGGTGGTCATGCCACCGCTCGGGCGCGGTAGCGGAACTTCAACAACTCCCGACGGTGACTAGCAGGCTGACCACCAACCACGCCGTGCTGCTCATCAGCCGGGAAGGTCAAGGCATCAGCGACGCATTCGGCCCGCACCGGACACCCAGCGCAGACCGCGAGAGCACGCCGCTCCCACCCGTACAGTCGCTCGTCAGGCTTCGAGTCGACGGGACCGAAAAACAGCTCGCCAGCCATGTCGCGGCACTTCGCCGAGTCACGCCAATCGTTCACTTCCGGTCACCGCCTCCCTGTTTTCGGGCGCACTAAATACAGCGCCCGTGCCATTTCTTAGCGACCGGACCATCCGGCCTGCTACGCAATCCCCCTATCCGTAAGAGGTCTAGCGAGACCCCCTCGGCAAGGGGGGGTTGTTACGAGCGGTAGCATATACCCCGTACCCACCCGAGGCAACCCCCCGTTGTCTTCTTATCGAGAAGTTCTTAACCTCGCAGGGAGACCACGGTTTTGAGACGGAGACAACGACAAGTGCCAGAGTTCAACGAACTAGCGGACCTTGATCCAGTAGCACGGTTCAAGCGAAGCACGGAGCTGCTGACCTACCACCAGGACGCCGTGGCCGAGCTGGGCCGCGTTCGCCGCGAAGCCCTCACCGAGCTCCTCAGTGAGGGCAAGACACAGCGCGAGCTCGGCGTCCTGCTCGGCATGACCGGCAGCCGCATCGGCCAACTACTCAAATCAGGTGAGCGGGCACTGCTCGGGTCCGGCCCGCTCACCATCGCCGTCGGCGGCAAGCCGGAAGGGCCACGCCTCCACGGCGGCACCCCCAGCACCGTCATCTCAGCAGAAGCCACCAAAGCCCGTGACCTGATCGCTGAGACCGCGCGGAACTACGGCCTAGACATCGCGCCCCACGAAACTGTGGACCCTCCCGGCATCGTCGACCTCAACCGACCCAACCTGATCGTCCTCAACAGCCCCCGACTGCTCCCGTTCCTCACCCAAGTCCTCGCCGCCGACCCACACCTCGGGTTCGGGAAAGGCGCCCAAGGCTGGTACCTGACAGCCAACGGAACGATCTACCGATCCCCCTGCGACCGCGGCGAGCCCAGCGACTACGCCTACATCGGGCGGCTACCTCGCCCAGACAGCAAGGGAACGTTCCTCTACGTCGCAGGTATTCACGCCATGGGCACTCTCGGCGCAGCCACATACCTTTGCGAGAACCTCGCCGAGCTGTACGAACAAGTGAAGGCTCGGCGCTGGTCCGTGCTGATCGAATGCCGCTTCGACCCCGACACCCGCCAAATCCAAGAAACCCGGCCCATCACACCCGTCTACACCCACTAAAGGAAAACCACCATGCGTATCACCGCAGCAACTGCACCGGGCGATCCCGCAACACCCAACGAGGACTGGTTCGCGGCCACCCCAAACCTGATCGTCGTCCTCGACGGCGCCACGATCCGCACAGAAACCGGCTGCCGGCACGGCGCCGCCTGGTACACCCGCCAACTCGGCGCGGCGATCCTCACCCACACCCGCGACGACCGACCGCTGCCCCACGCCCTGCACGACGCCATCGCCGACGTCGCTGAGCAACACCCCGGATGCGACCTCTCCCACCCCGGCACCCCCTCAGCAGCCGTCGGGATCGCCCGCCTCACCACCACCGACCTGCAATACCTAGTGCTAGGTGACGTCACCCTCGTCATCGGCGCTATAGACGGGCACGCGTGGCCAGTCAGCGACCCGCGGATCAGCGCCACGGCCGCGGTAGAACGCCGCGCAGCCGACCGGTACCCCATCGGCAGCCCCGAGAAAGCCGCCGCGCTGATCCCCATGAAACACGCCGAACTCGCCGCCAGGAACACGGCAGACGGATACTGGATCGCCGCCACAGACCCAGCAGCTGCCTACCATTCCACCATCGGCCAAATGTCCCTGCACGAGATCGAGCGGCTCGCGGTCCTCACCGACGGCGCCGCCCGCTACACCGATCTATTCCAACTAGGCGACTGGGCATCGGCACTCCGCGTCCTCGAATCCAGCGGCCCCCGATGGTTCATCGACAAGATGGTGCGCCCAGTCGAGACCGCGGATCCGCTCGGCGTTCGGTACCCCCGCAACAAGCGCAGCGACGACGCGACGGTGGTCTACGCCGTACCCACCACCGGCCCAGCACGCACTCTCACGGACGATGTCGAGTTGCAGGTGCAGGAAGACCTCGCAGACGAACTACTGCGGCGGCTTAATGATCCGCGCGTCTACGGGGATGGGAACTTGCAACGAGCGATGGCCGAACGGGGATGCTCGTGACCAGTGAGCACATGGGCTTGTCGGTCGAGGTGTGGCCCGTCGCGGCCGACGAGGTCGGTATCTGGCTGCTGTCCGGGGACGACGCCTGGCGCTCCCCCCGCATACCCGCCGACAGTGAACCCCACTTCGAGACCGAGCTCCTGCTAGCCGGTCACGAGATGCCCACGCCGGCGCTGCTGCACAGCACGAGCTGGCGACCTGACGGTCCTAACGTGGTCTTGACCTACGTCGCCGTGATCCCTGTAGTTGAGGTGGCCCGGGCGCAGTGGCCTTCCGCGCGACCGGTGACTGCGGGATTGCTTCCCACAGTGGGGAACCCGCCGCCACACGGCCCAGCTGACGTGCCTGTGCCTCGGTACATCGACGTGCTGTTCCACGGGCTGCGGCATCTGCGGTTCCTCATCGACACCGACGCCAGCGCCCGGACCGCGCTAACCGGGCATTGGGCTACATGGCTAGACGAGATGCAACCAGCGCTGGCCGGCATGTACGAAACCACGCCTTAATCGGGTCATACCTCAACAGGGAAGGATTCGCTTGTGATCGCGTGGTGGTGGCTACTCGTCATGCTCGCCGTACTAATCGCCGTCGCGGCTGTTCTGCACCGCGACGTGCGCGAAGCATTGAGCATCATCGCCTGCGCGGTCGCAGGCTTGGTACTGGCGCCGCTGGTGCTGCTCCTGGACCGCGTTCTGGGCTGCGGCGCGATCCCCATCAAAGCCCGCACAGTGGAAGCGTTCGCCCGGCAACGGTCCGCCGCAGGTGAACCCGCATGGCTGTTCTTCACCCGAGGACGCGGCGTGCTGCTCCTAAGGAAATGGGACCTCGGAAGTAACCGCGTCCGAGTCCAGGTCGGCGTAAGCCCAGAGTGGCGCCGCGACCGCTAACCGGGCTACCCCGAGTGGGATGATGCCCTAACAAAGATCAAGGCCCGGGGCTAGCGAACCCCGGACCTCAACCACAACTGAACACGTGGTGCGCCTACACAACCACAATCCTGACCTGTTCCGCGTGCAGTGTAGCGCACCACGTGTCAACAACGACACGAGAGGTGCCCGAAGTGAATTACACCCAGATCCGGCGCGGCCCGATGGGCGGCGACCACTACACCCAGATCCACAACGGAGTGTTCCGGGATCGACGGCTCAGCCCGAAAGCCAAGGGCGTTTTCGGTTACATCTCAACCCACACAGACGGCTGGAGCACGAGCGCTGAGCGCATCGCCGAGGAGATGAACGTGGGCATCACCGCCATCCGCGGGGCACTCGACGAGCTGAAGCGTTACCACTACCTCGTACGCGGGCGTGAGCGGAAGCCAGACGGCCGCCTCGGGGAGAGCTGGATGTTTCTCACCGACCTGCCAGCCCAGCTCGCCGAGTTCGGCATCACGGACGACACCGAGGTAGTCCGCAGGGTCGCCAGCGCCATGTCCGCCTGGCGTGCCGACGTGCAGTGCTTGCAGCTCGCTCACGTGGCCTGACGGACGCTTCTGGTGCTGTTTCCGCTGGTCAGCGCCTAAATACAGGTTTTCCTATGTAGGTGAAACTCCTACGTAGGTGAAATCGGAGGACTAAGAAGACTAAGAACTTCTAAGAACCCCATATACGATCAAGAAGACTAAAGACATGCTGCCGCCTGATCTTTCGCTGCGCTCAAGATCAGTTGCCCCCGGCGTTCTGGATGCGGTGCAAGTCTGTGACGTAGCGTTACGTTACGTAACGCGCGCGTTAGCCGACGCTAGCCGACGCTCTGTCGTCGAGGGCCGCAAGCGGCACGCCGACCACCCCAACAGCCGACATGCCCCCGTCCTGGCCAACAGACCCGGAACCGGTCATAGACCACGACCAGCACGACGCAGACATGGACGAGCTCAGCATCTGGGACTATGTCATGACCCGCGAACTCAAGTGGGTTGAGCAGGAATACGGCGGTTTCACCGCCAGCGAGCGAGCGCCGGCATGGGCGTTGATGGACGAGCACCCGCCGGCGACCGTCTTGGCCATGATGCGTGAGCAGCGCGCGGCGTGAGTGCTGGCTAGGCTGTTCGGGCCCGCTCCCCCTTCTGGCTGGTGAGTTTGGGTTCGCTGGCGGCGGGGCTGGCACGGCACTCCTCAGCCCCGCCGCCAAGCCTCACGTTTCCGCGCGGTCGCGTGTCTGTTCCCAGCGGTCTAGGCCTTCTTCGATCAGGAGGTTGATGGCTGCGTTGAGGCTGTGGCGGGTGCGGTGGCGGTATTCGTCGAGGCGTGGCCGGAGTTCTGGGTCGATGCGGATTGTGGTGTTGGACGGGGTTGGTGGTTTCGGCATGGCGTCATCGTAGAGCCACGCCGCGCTGACGCCGATGTAACGCCGAAACGGCTCACAACGATGTACTGTGTGTAAGGCACAGGAACAAACCGGAAGGGAGGCGACACGATGACCACCACCAGCAGCCGGGACTACAGGAACACGGCAGTCCAGACCGCACCAACCACAACAGAGGCCACCGTTGACGCCTCCCTCACCGGCGCAACCCGCGCAAACCGGAAAGGAGGCCCAACGGTGAGCACCCGAATCCTTGACATGCTGACACCGGCGCTGATTGTCCTGGCGCTCGCCAGCTTCGCCCTCGGCCTGTACTGCGCCTACCACGGCTATGACATGAACGGATTCGCCGGCGACGCCGCAGGATTCGCGTTGCTGACTACCGCCACCGCCAACCTCACTTCACACGACCCCACCCACTAGCCGAAACCAAACCAACCCTAGAAAGGGCGTCACAATGTCCACACCAACCACCACCACCGTCCCGGCCGCACCGAGCTACCCGCCCCCGATGGTCCCACGGACGAATACGCTCGCGATCCTGTCGCTGGTGTTCGCGTTCGTTTTCTGGCCCGCGGGGATCGTCCTCGGCCACCTGGCCCGTAAGCAGATCGCGGAAACCGGTGAGTCCGGTCATGGTTTGGCCACGGCCGGTCTGGTCATCTCTTACATCGGTTTGGCGTGCGCGGTGCTGCTGGTTTTCGGCATGGTCGCCGCTGTTGGTCACGCCGCTGCGATCACCGGTGTTCACGGAGTGGGGGTGATCCGCTGACCACACACCCAGTATTGCAAGGTGCCTGACCCGGAAGAAGGGGCAACCGGGTCAGGCACCTTTTTCGTGTTCGCGTTCTGGATCACCACCGTTCTCAGCTACGGACAGTGGTGTGATGGCCGCGACCCGTCGGTCCCGGTTGGTCACGTAGGTGATGGTTCCGCGCACGGCGGCGTCGTGGATGACGGCGGCGAATTGGCTGCGGGCGTCTCTGACGCTCATTTCGCGTTCTTTGTATGCCATGTCACTAGTGTACCAAGGTGTCGATTGGTGTACACTTGTGTACATGATGGAGAGCAAGGAAGACCTCAGCCGGAGCACCCAGACCGAGACCACGAAGACCGTGGCGGTCGCCCTCGCTGTGAACCTCGGCGTCACCGCCCTTAAGGTCGCCGCCGGGTTGCTCACGGGGTCGGCTGCGATGCTCACCGAGGCCGCGCACTCCCTGGTGGACTGCACCACCGAAGGTCTGCTGATGGCCGGCGAAGTCCACGGCCGGTACTGGGCGAAGGGCCCGCACCTGTGGGGCGCGCTGGCCGCGGTGAGCATGTTCGTCATCGGCGGCTGCTGGGGCGTGTACGAGGGTGTCAGTAAGGTTTTCGGTGGCGGCGTGGATGCGTGGCCGTGGGTCGCTCTGGCTGTCCTGGCGATCTCCGCGTTGATGGAGTTGACGAGCTGGCGCACCGCCTACCGCACGTTGGCCGTCGAACGTGACGGGCGCCCGTGGTTGTCGTACCTGCGGACCACCACGAACACCTCCGCGAAAACCGTGTTGGTCGAAGACTCCAGCGACATCGGTGGTGACGTGTTGGCCATGGCCGGTATCGGCCTTGGCATGGTCACCGGTTCACCAATTTGGGACGGTCTAGCCTCCGCGTTGATCGGGTTGTTGTTGGTCGGGTTAGCGTTTGACCTTGGGCGGCACAATCTGCGGTTGCTGCTCACCAGGCCGGTAGCTGTGAAACCGGAGCTTGTGAGCGCGTGACCCCTACGGTTTGGTATCCTTTGAGCAGTCCGATCGTTCCTTGGTGGACTATGGTGAATGGTTCGGCTGGGCCTGGTAGCGAAAGCGCTGGGCCCAGCTGGTAACGGTGAGCACCCGGTTAGGTCGCGGCGCGGTGTGGGTTTATGCTCCCCCCGGGATCCCCCTGGACACACTTGATTGCGAGGAGACAGTTGTATGGCGCAGAAGGTAATCACCGAGTTCATTGACGATATCGACGGCTCGTCAGCAGAGCGGACGTTCACGTTCGCCGTGGACGGGACTGCCTACGAGATTGATCTGTCAGCGGAGAATATTAAGGAGTTCCACGACGCTGTTGCGGGTTTCGTGGAGAGCGCCCGCCGGGTGTCGGTGTCGAGTGCTGGTAGGCGTGGCCGCAAACCTAGTGGTGGTAGTGGGTCGGGTCGGTCGCGGGAGCAGACTCGGGCGGTGCGGGATTGGGCCCGCCAGCAGGGCCACAGCATCAGTGAGCGGGGTCGGATCCCTCTTGAGGTTCAGCGGGCGTTTGAGCAAGCGCATGGTGGTTTAGTCGCGGTGGGCTAACCCGCGTCACCCACAAAAGCGGGAGGCCCCTCACGGTCATTGGGTGAGGGGCCTCCCGCTGTCCGGGAGGTTAGTCGTCCCAGCGCCAGAAGCGGTTGCGGTGCCCCCAGCGGTCCCGGCGCCATTCCCAGTGCCCGCGCCAGTGGTGATGGCCACGGTCACGGTCGTGGTCGCGCCAGTCGTCACGGTCGCTGCGGGCAAGCCCAGCGGTGAACACGTCAGAGACGATCATCCATGCCTCCCCAAAATTGCTGTCGTGTGGTGTCTGTTTCGTTGACGTTCGCCCGGTTGTTACGTTGCCGTGGCGTATGGGTGGGTTACCCGCCGTGACCGTGGTTGACACCGTTGATGACGACGCTGAAACCGAGGGCGTAGCCGAGGAAGCCGCAGGCGATCAGGAACACGACCAGCGCGATCGTGAAGGACCAGGGGATCTTCGGCCAGTTCATGGCACGGTGGTGGAGTTGATGATGGGGATGACGTCGTCGGGGCCGCAGATTTCCCATTGGGTGTTGTGCCATTGGACGGGGAAGGTGCCGAGTTTCGCGGGTAGGGCGTCGGGGTGGTAGTTCTGGACGATGCCGAGCTGGCCGCCTGGGCGGCGTTGTACCAGCGTTCGTGGTGGGAGCGGTGTCGGGTACGGGCGGTGTGTTCGCGCGCCGGGGGAGAGTTGGAGGCCGCGGAGGGCTTGTCGGTGCGGGTTCATGCGTGGTGTGTGTCGTCGAGGAGAAGTCGCACCCCGGGGGCGAGTAGCCCGTCGTGTCGCGCTGCCCGCGCCGCGGCGTCGGGTGAGACACCTGCGGCCACCGCCCGGGCCATGAACACCGCGACTTCGTACTCGGCGGGTAGGAAAACCCGGACCGTGCCCGACCCAGGGCCGGGGTTGGTGGGGCGCAGGAAACCTCTACGGCACCAGTAGTCCACCTGCCGGTAGGTCACCCCCAGTGCGGTCAAGTCCGTGGCGCAGGCGTGGGTCGCGTCGGTTGTGGCGCACGTTGAGCACCGTTTAGCGTCGTCACGCGGTTCCCATGTGCGGTGTGCGGCGTTGAGTCCGCAGAGGGCGTGGCCGTTGCGGACGGCGTGGGTGATCCAGTCTCGGCGCCGGCCACCGTTGGTGCTGCGGGTGCGTGGTGTGGCTAGCCATTCCACTGTGGTGGTCATCGGCGGCCCCGGATTTCGATGAGTTGGGGTGTTGTGGTTCGCGGGAATGCGTCGAGTAGCCGGTTGAGGTGGCCGAGGACATGTTGTTGCCGTCGGGTTGCGTCTCGGTCTGTTTCTGGGGGTTGCCAGGAGTCGAGTAGGTCTCGGAACCTTGCGGTGGCGCTGTAACTCCACACGCTGCGTCTGTGACAACCCGTGAGCATGTTGGGCACCTCCGACCCGCCGACCGTGGACTCGACGGGGGGCTGGGCGGGCACGTGTTGCAGACCCCGGGTCGAGCGCTGCCGTGCTCCCGTGACCTCCCAAGGTGCCCCGGCTGTGGAAACGAGTAGGGGGCGAAACCACAGCCGGGGCGGTCAGGGGATACATTCCGGCACCGTACGGCCCCTTGGGGCTGAATATGCCGGACGGTTTGCACCGTAAATGACGGTCAGGGAATTCGCTAGGTAGGGTCGGTGAATTCGCCTCGGTTCGTTACGGACGGTGCTTGGTGGGTGGTCGCGTAAACTCCCGGGAAACCGTGTGGTGAGCTGCGCGTCTAGCCCGGGTGATGGGTCGGGTTGTGGGGTTGGGGAGGTCTCTGGTGGGTGTCCCCGGATGGGGTGTTGAGATCGGGTCGTGGTGGCGTCGTGTTGTCGCTAGGGTGCGGCGTCCCGGTGTGGTGTCGGTGTGGCATGCGGAGCGGGACGAGAGGCTCGTCGTCCGGCCGGTGGGTGGTGGGCGGCATCGGCGGCCCGAGTGACCGCGGTGTGGCGGCAAGGCGGCAGTGTCCCGTTGCACGTGTACCGGCAGCGGGGTCCGATACCGGATCGGCGGCCGTGGCCGGATGGTGATCCCCCGATCGCCACGTTCTGCGACGCTGCTGACGCGGAGTTGGCGGTCCGTGCTGTTGCTGCGTTGAACCCGGAGCGGCTCCGGGACGCGTTGACGGAGGTTTTCGGCGAGACCGGAGCTGATCCGCGGCTGGACGTTGAGGGTGTGGCGGGGCGTCTCGGTGAGATCTTGTCCGGGGGTATTGATCCGTGACGCGGGGGGATCGGTTGTGGTTGTTGGCGCTGGTCCTCGGCGCGGTCGCTTTCACCCACGTGAGGCTCGCGGGCCCGTGGCAGCTCGCGTTGACGGTCGTGTGGGTGCTGGTGTTTACGGTCACTGCGCTGTACCCGCCGCGAACACCCGCCCAGTCCGGGTGGTCGGCACCGCAGGATCTGGTTCGAGCTCAACTGGAGGCGTACGCCACCGCCGGGTTCACCGAAGACCAAGCTAAGGCGCTGATGCAGGAAGCGCTGCGTACCGCGATCAAAGCGCAGGGCGGCTGGCGCCCATGACCGACTGGCCCGGCGCGCGGATTGATGAGCACCCCACCGTCCCCATCCCGCAGGTGGTGGTGCCGGGCCGGCATCGGCGCCTGGACCCCGCAGCGTGGCATCCCCGGACGTTGGTGTTGGCGACTGGCCGGTTGAAGGTGATCGCCGCGGGGTTGGGTTTGGTGTTGGCGGGTGGCGTGTTTGTGGTCGCTCCAGCGTTGACGGCTCAACGGGGCTCGTTGCTGCCGGTCCCGGTTGTGGTGCCGGTGTCGTCTTCCCCGCCGATCCCGTCGGTTGGGGCGGTTCCTTCGTTCTCGTTCGTTCCGCCGCTAGTCCCGGCGTCTCCTGCGCCGCCGGTCAAGCGGCCACCGAGGCGCACCGTCGCCGCGAAGCCGCCCGTCGCGGGGAAGCCACCCGCCCCAGTCCGGCCGTCACCACCGCCACCGGCGCCCGTTGCGCCACCAGCACCGCCCTCGCCGGCGCCGGTGGTGGTTGTCCCACCGCCGCAACCCCCCGCGCCTGTCATTCCCGTCGTGCCCCCGCCGGCGGCGCCGTCCTGGCCCACCACATCCACAGGAGAGGACGGCAACGACTGGGGACACCCCCGCTGGCGTGGCCACGACGACCGCAGGGACGACGACAGTTGGGGCCATGACCGAGACCAGGGGGGCGACAACAGCGATCATGGTGGCTACCGGGGCGGGAACGACAACCCTTCCTCGGACGACGGAGGCCCGCTCATCAACATCGGGGGCCTGCCGTGACGAACTGCGCGTGTGCCTGTCACACCGGCCCCTACACGCCGTGTGACATCCCAGGCGGCTGCGGGCACTTGCATCGTGTGGATCGTCTCCCGAATTTGCGGGCCCTCGCCGGCCACGGCGACATCCCCGCACCAGCAGCCCGGCAAGAACGGCCCGGGTGGGCGTGCGCTATCCACCTGCCACCCAAACCCGGCCACACCTGGCGCCCCGCCGACGAGGGCTACCGAACGTGCGGCGCCTGCTGCAACCTGCTCCACCGCTGGCTGTCCCCCCTCGGCGTAGACACCGAAGGCCGCCCCGACAACCTGCCCTACCTCTACCTCACCCTCGACCCCCGCCCAGGGAACAACGGCCCAGGACGCCGCTCCCCCGGGTTCGCGTCCCGCTCCCCCGGCTCCGACCACGTCATTTCGATGCGTGACGCGCGGACAGTGCAAGTAGACGACACCGACCCGTGCTCGGCGTCGGCGATCCTCCGGGCTTGGGTGCTGTGGGTCTGGGACGAACGCTACGACGACCAGGCACTGAACCACCCCAACTACCGGCAACGCCGAACCGAACTCCCAGCTACTGTCAACACCGCCGCCGCGTGGCTCGACCGGAACCTTGACTGGCTCACCCGCCGCGACACCATCACCGACTTCCACGCCGAACTCAAAGAGCTACGCCGCAAACTCCGCGCCGCCAACGGTGACCGCGGTCAGCCCCCCGTCGGGCACTGCTTCGAGCAACTCACCGACGGCGAATGCGGCGCCCCGATCTACATGCCACGCGGGGAGAAACCCCGCGCGCCAGACGAACCCATCACCGACCTCCCCGAACTGGTGTGCCCCGCGTGCCGATCCAGCTACACCGGTGTCCGGCTGATCCGGCTACGACTCGCCGAAGAAAAACAAGCGAAAGCAGCCGCAGGTGCTGGTGATCCAACGCGATGAAGGGCTGTGGGTGGCGGATCGGGAAGCCCTCGCAACGTGGTTACGGCGCCCTATCTCAACTATCCGCAAGCATTGCCCGATCGTGGGCTACCACCCAGACGGCAGAGCTCTATACGACATGTTCACGTGTGAGCAGATCCTGGCCTCGATACCTACACGGCGAGGCCGGTCCGTCCCTTGACCACCCGCAAGGTGCTAGTAGCATGCGCCTGGGCGGTGAAGTGTGCCCACTTTTCGCCCCGATCCGGTGTTTCCCGTGCTAGGGGACCGCGAGAGCCTCACCGTCATCATCTCCGGGTGCGCCATGCTCTGCGCCGAGCAGCCGATCATGGCCAGCGTGTGGCTGGGCCTGTTCACCGCGACGCTGGTCGTCACCGTGATCGATGAGGACATCACCGACGCGCTCGAGCTGAGCCACAGGGAGGCGCTGTGATCGCACTCGGTCTTGTGTTGGTGATCGTAGGCTGGTTGATCGGTCTCGGTGTCCTCGAAACGTTGGGTCTTATTCTGCTCGTGGTGGGAATCATTCTTGCGTTATTAGGGACAACTGAGTACGCCATCGGTGGCCGGCGGCACTGGTTCTGATGTGACTATCCACGAATGTTTTCCTCTGCCGCCCGTCCCGCCGGGCACTGTTGAGGAACGCGCACGGGCTCGGCTCGCTGCTGCGGCGCTGGCCCGTGACGCGGACGACCTGCGTTTCATCCTTGACGTGCTCGCGCTGTGGCCCGCGCAAGACCACCGGGGCGTAACTACGGCCATGTAGGCAACGCCTCCCGTGGTGAGGCGTCCTTTACACAAACGCACGAGAGTCATCCGGGTCGGGGACACCCTAAGGAGAAGTATGGTTACTTTCGGTAAGCGCGTTCTGACGGTCGCTGGTCTCGTCGCGGCCTTGTCCACTGCTGGTGCGGGTGCGGCGTTCGCGGACACCCTGACCCCCATGGACCACGACCGCGGTGGTCACGGTCTCGGGCTTGGCCTGTTCGGTCATCACGGGCTGCTCGGTTTGCATTTGGGTAGTTGGTGGCATCACTCTGGCCCGGTCGCGGTTCCGGTGGGTTACCCCGTTGGTGTGCCGGTGGGCTACCCGGTGGGTGTTCCGGTTGGCTGTTCGATGGGCTGCGGTGGTGCTGTTGCCGCACCAGCCCCCGTGGCGACCGCCCCCGCGCCGTGCCCCGTGGATCTGCCCGCGCCCCCGCCCCCGCCGGTGGTGGCCGCCCCAGCCCCCTGCGGCTGCTAACCACGGTTTCGCGTCCCAGGGTGATTCCCCGCGTCTCCTGACCGCGCGGATCGGCGCTCACCGCGCCCCCCTGGGCGTGGCTGGGGCCGGCACCGACCCTCCGTCGGCCCCAGCCACCTACCGTCCACCCCTCGCGGAAGGACCCCCGTTCGTGATCTACGCAGCCCCGCCGCCTCACCCTCACCCGCCGATCGTCCGGCAACACCACGGATACCGGGACGACCACAACTTCAACCGGGACCGGCTGTACTTCGGTAACGGCGCCCGCTGGGACTACGGCGCCGACTACCTGGACGTCACCCCCGCGTGGTGGACCACCAACACCCAATGGATCGTCCTCGACAACGGTGAATACCTCTGGCGCGCCCCCTCAGGCGCACTGCTCCGCGTGCACCGCCACCACTGAACAGTCGAACGGTGCTTCAGCCTGACAACATGGCGATGGAGCTCCGCCGGTTTGAACTCGTGGTGTACATCGACCACGCTGGCCGCGAACAGATCGACTGGGAATGGCAAGGCGAGCCGGTGACCGGGATGGCCGCACTGGGCTACCTCGAAGCCGTGAAACTTGGCATGTATCACGATCAGATGCACACCGCCGAGGACCGCTGATTAGTGGCCGGTCGCCGATTCGCCCTGACCACACAACGTCCACAGTGGACGACCGCTCGGCGATGAAACCCCGCCGCTCAACCACGCGGACGTAACAAAAGGGTTTCCCGGGGGCGTCGCGGGATGGCGCACTACGGCGCATGATGCCATCGGGTCACGGACGGCACCACCGCCCACCACCCCGCCGCGCACGGGTTCCCCGGTTCGTGGTCGGCGCAACCCTCGCCGCCGTAGGCGCCACCATCGTCCTCAACGCTGGCGTGGCGCACGCTGACACCGGCGGCGTCAACTGGGGCGCCATCGCAGCCTGTGAATCCGGCGGGAACTGGCACATCAACACCGGTAACGGGTTCCATGGGGGGCTTCAGTTCAGCCTCGGTACGTGGAGATCTCACGGTGGGGTCGGTCTCCCTGAACTCGCCCCGCCCGCGTTGCAGATCTCCATCGCTAACAACGTGTTGCACACCCAAGGTTTGGGTGCGTGGCCGGTGTGCGGCCGTCACGCTCACGACGGTGGCCGCTGATGTCCGGCCGCCACCGCAAACCAAGCCCGGCGCGGGAACTGATCCCCACCGCCGCTGGCGCCACCGTCACCGCGCTCACCCTGGTCACCACCACTGGCACCCTGCCCGCCATCACCGCACCCGTGAAAACCGAGGCGGTTACCCAGCCGATACGCCGACCCCACCCCCTAGTGCCGCACGAGCCGTTGATGATGCTCGCGCCACCGGTGCTGGCCCCGGCGTCCGTTGAGTGGTTCCCGTCGTACACGCCGTCTCCGCGGTACTACCCGTGGCAGCAGCGGCCGGTCGTGCAGCAGCAACAACCCAGACATGCTGCGCCCGCGACGGTGCGGACCGCCGCGCCAGCACCAGCCCAGGCACCAGCACCTCGACACGCCGCGCCCGAACACGCTGAAACGCCCGCGCCGCGCCAGTTGCCTGTTACACAGCGACCGGTGCTCA
>Ga0310811_10001336_pt1 | contig 31179 bp, 34 predicted proteins | sample YCmetagenome_FD_207642 | JGI IMG/M metagenome (GOLD analysis project Ga0310811, IMG submission 207642) | Soil microbial communities from experimental microcosm in Duke University, North Carolina, United States - YC | ecosystem: Engineered > Artificial ecosystem > Soil microcosm > Unclassified ...
CTCTCCCCACAGGGGAGAGGGAGAAATGTCGTGCCGTGGGGCGAAGCAGAAGAAAGATTCTCACGCGCGATCGCCGGAATCCGGCGGGACTTCGCCCGCGTCGTATTTCTGCAACAACCGCATCTGCGCCATGGCGAACAGGAAGGTTAGCGGCACGACGCCAAAGACCTTGAAGTCGACCCACACATCCGTCGTCTGCGTGCGCCAGACGATTTCGTTGAGCACGGCGAGCGCGAGGAAAAACAGCGCCCAGCGCAGCGTCAGCTTGCGCCAGCCTTCTTCCGTGATGTGAAACATCTGGTCGAACACGGTTTCGAGCAGCGGCCTGCGAAACCACAACCCGCCGAGCAGCGTGCCGCCGAACAGAAGATAGAGGATCGTCGGCTTGACCTTGATGAAAGTCTCGTTGTGCAGCACCAGCGTCAGCGTGCCGAAGACGAGCACGATGAAGGCGGACACCAGCGGCATGATCGGAAAGCGGCGGATCAGCGCGTAGGAGACGCCGAGCGCCACCACCACCGCGACCATGAACGACGCGGTCGCGGCAAAAATGCCCCAGCGGGCATTGGCAACGAAGAACAACAGCAGCGGTCCGAGATCGAGCACCAGCCGCAGGCCGGGATGCAGACGCTTGCGTCCATCGCCGGCAGGTTCAGGATTCAGTGTTGACGGATCGCTCATGCGGTGAGCCCTGCGATGGCGCGGGCGAAATCGCTCGCAGTGAACGGCGCAAGATCCTCGACGCTTTCGCCGACGCCGATGAAATGCACCGGCAGGCCGAATTTCGCGGCGATGGCGACAAGAATGCCGCCGCGCGCGGTGCCATCGAGTTTCGTCATCACCAGTCCCGTGACGCCCGCAGTTTTGCGGAACAGGTCCACCTGCGACAGCGCGTTCTGTCCGACGGTGGCGTCGAGCACGAGCAGCACCGCATGCGGCGCGCTGGCGTCGACCTTCTTCATCACGCGCACGACTTTTTCCAGTTCGGCCATCAGTTCGGACCTGTTCTGCAGCCGCCCCGCCGTGTCGATCAGCAGCACGTCGATACCTTGCGTCTTCGCCGCCGTCACCGCCTCGAAGGCGAGGCTTGCGGAATCGGCGCCCGGCTTGCTGGCGATGACCGGCGCATGGGTCCGCGCCCCCCAGATTTTGAGTTGCTCGATGGCCGCGGCACGGAACGTATCGCCGGCCGCCAGCATCACCGTGCGGCCTTCACCAGCCAGGCGCGCCGCGAGCTTGCCGATGGTCGTCGTCTTTCCCGAACCGTTGACGCCGCAGACGAGGATGACGAAGGGACGCGCATCGCCGATCACCAGCGGCTGCGCCACCGGCGTCAAAACCTTCTCGATCTCGGTGGCAACGACGCCCTTGACCTCATCGGCCGAAATCTCCTTGTCGAAACGGCCCTCGCCCAGCGCCTTGGCAATGCGCGCGGCCGTATCGACGCCGAGATCGGCGCGGATCAGTACATCCTCGACATCGTCGAGCATGGCGGCGTCGAGCTTGCGCTTGGTGACGAGGTCGGCGAGCGCGGTTCCAATTGCGGAAGACGTGCGGCGCAGGCCGCCAGTGAGGCGCTGCCACCAGCCCTGCTTTTCACCCGTTTGATTTGTCGTGTCGTTCATGCGGCGCCCGTGATAGCGGTTTCATCCCGGCTTGGACAGCCACAACGGCTTCAGGCAATTTGGGCCTCCTGGCAATTTGACGCTTTTTGACTGGATTTTTGTTTTTGGACCTCGCCGCCCGCCTGCTCTATCGCGATGCGCTGATGCTGGTGCTCGACAAGCCGGCCGGCATCGCCGTGCATCGCGGCCCGAAAGGCGGCGACAATCTCGAGGACTATTTCGACAGTTTGCGCTTCGGCCTGCCGCGCGTGCCGGCGCTGGCGCATCGGCTCGACCGCGATACATCCGGCTGCCTCGTCCTTGGCCGCCATCGCAAGGCGCTCGCAAAACTCGGCGACCTGTTCAAGCAGGGCCGCGTCGACAAGACGTATTGGGCCATCGTCGAAGGCGGCCCCGTGGAGAACGAAGGCCGCATCGACATGCCGCTCGGCCGGCTCGATGCCACACGTGGCTGGTGGATGAAGCCCGACGCCGCCGGCCAGCCGGCCTCGACCGTATGGACGGTGAAAGGGCGCGGCGACGGCCTCACCTGGCTTGCGCTCGAACCGCTCACCGGCCGCACGCATCAACTGCGCGTGCATTGCGCGGAAATGGGATGGCCGATTCTCGGCGACGCAATTTATGGCCGCGCGGCGCAGCACGGCTACCAAGTGCTGCATCTGCAGTCGCACGCGGTCAGCGTGCCGCTCTACAAGAACCGCGATGCGCTGCGTGTGGAAGCGCCTGCGCCCGCGCATATGCGTGAAAAACTGCTCGCCTGCGGCTGGGACGGCATCGATCCGCTACGAATGGACTCGGTGGGCTAACGGGATCGCACTCTCCCTCTCCCCGCTGGGGAGAGGGTCGGGGTGAGGGGCTTTCGGACTCGATAGGTCATATCCCCTCACCCGGATTGCAGAGGTAAATCGTTCGAATGCAGAGTCTACAAAGGAATTTAAGCGGCCAGCAGATGCCGGCCATCATGGCCCGCCATCATCAGATCGAGCATGAGACCGGGCGCGGTCGGCGTCGACAGCCGCACCGGCGTAAAATGTTCGGTGCGGGCGATATTACCGGCTTCGGTGAGCACGCGGCGGCGTTGACCGGCCTCCGCGTCGAGATGGCGGCGCAGCGCCGCTTCGCCCGCCATACGCAACCGCTTGGCGCGCTCCTTGGCGTTGGGACCCGACACCTGCGGCATGCGCGCCGCCGGCGTGCCCGTGCGCGGCGAAAACGGAAAGACATGCAGATAGGTCAGTCCGCAATCGTCGATCAGCGCCAGCGAGCGGGCAAACATCGCCTCGGTCTCCGTCGGGAAGCCGGCGATGAGATCGGCACCGAACACGACATCCGGCCGCAGCCGCCGCACCGTCTCGCAAAAACCAATCGCGTCGGCGCGCGTATGCCGCCGCTTCATGCGCTTGAGCACAAGATCGTCACCGGCCTGTAACGACAGATGCAGGTGCGGCATCAGCCGCGGCTCCTCGGCCAGCGCGATGAGCAGGTCGTCGTCGGCCTCGACCGAATCGATCGACGACAACCGCAACCGCTCCAGTTCCGGCACATGCTTGAGGATCGCGCGCACGAGACGGCCGAGCCTTGGCGCGCCCGGAAGGTTTTCGCCGTAGCTCGTGACGTCAACGCCGGTGAGTACGACCTCGCGATAGCCGTTGCCGACGAGACGCTGCACCTGATCGACCACCGCGCCCATGGGCACCGAACGCGACGGTCCACGGCCGTAAGGGATGATGCAGAAGGTGCAGCGGTGATCGCAGCCGTTCTGCACCTGCACGAATGCGCGCGCGTGGCCGTCGAAAGCCTCGACAAATTGCGGCGCCATGTCCGTCACCGCCATGATGTCGTTGACGCTGATTTTTTCCGACTGCTCGATGCCGAACGCCGACAGCGGCGGCGCGTCACGCAAACGCAGCCAGGCGTCGGCGCTAAGTTTTTCCTCGTTGCCGATCACGCGGTCGACTTCGGCCATGGCGGCAAAAGTGTGCGGCTCGGTCTGCGCGGCGCAGCCAGTGACGACGATGCGTGCATCGGGAAAATCGCGGCGCAGGCGGCGGATCGACTGCTTGGCCTGACGCACGGCTTCCGCCGTCACCGCGCAGGTGTTCACCACTTTCACATCATCGAGGCCGGCCGTCTCGCCATGCTTGCGCATGATCTCCGCCTCAAAAATGTTGAGGCGACAACCGAAACTGGTGATGTCGAGGCCCATGCGCGTTTCGCTAGCTCGCGGCTGCAAACAGCGACGGCGCGAAGCGGCCCTCGAATTCGAACGCGACCGGGCCGGTCATCAGCACATGATCGTCGCGCTCGCGCCATTCGATGCCGAGATCGCCGCCCGGCAGCGTAATGCGCACGGTACGCCCGGTGCGCCTGAGCCGCGCCGCCGCGACCGCCGTCGCACAGGCCGCCGTGCCGCAGGCAAGCGTGAGGCCCGCACCGCGCTCCCAGGTGCGGATGACGATGTGATCGTTGCCCTTGATCGCGGCGAGCGTGATGTTGGCGCGCTCAGGGAAAATCGGGTGATTTTCCAGAAGTGGTCCGAAGCGGCCGAGATCATAAGCGGCAACATCCTCGACCCAGAAGATCGCATGCGGATTGCCCATGCTCACGACCGACGGCGTATGCAGCACCGGCGCGTCGATCGGCCCGATCTGCAGTTCGATGCCGCGCGTGTCGTGGAATTCTTCCGCCAGCGGAATATCCTTCCAGCCGAAACGCGGCACACCCATGTCGACGGTGACGAGGCCCGGCTCGCCATGCGCGCCGTTAGCCTTCCAGCAATTGAGCAGGCCGGAGGCGGTCTCGAACGTCAGCGCCTCCTTGCCGGTCTCGTCGAACAGCAGATGCGCGATGCAGCGCGTGCCGTTGCCGCAGGCGCCAGCTTCCGACCCGTCATTATTATAGATGCGCACGAAGGCGTCGGTGCCCTGCACCCGTGGCGCGTGCAACGTCATGAGCTGGTCGTAGGGCGTGCCGCCATCCGGCCGCGCGATGGCGCGCGCCTCGTCGGGCGTCACCGTGAGCGGCGAGGCGCGCAGATCGACGACGACGATCTCATTGCCGAGACCGTTCATCTTGCGGAAGGGATAATTCGCGAGCGCGCTCATCGATAAGCCGTTGCAAAGAGTTGATCGCAAAAAGAGGGACGCGTCCGGAACGGCCCGGCAGCCGTCCTGCACCCCGTCCCCGCTATATGGCGAATGCGGCGCTGTTAGCCAAGCGGCCGATCCTTGAGCCGGTCGTTGGGCTGGCGCCTGGACAGTTGAACCCTGGCCGGTTTCGCCATGTTGGCGCCACGACCATGCGAGAGACCATGCTACGGTCGAAATTCCTGAGGCCGGGCGATGCCGGAGCACCCGCTCCGCCATCGGCACGACCAAAAAATCAATCGTAAAATCGAAAAGCTTACGGAGATCGAGGATGATGGGGTTGCGCGTGGGTCTCGCCGTGGCAGCGATAAGCCTTGTCACTCTGGCCGTCCCCGGGATCGGCGGCCCGGACCGCGCCGCCGCGCAAACCCCGCCGGCCGCGACCGACACGCCGTCGTCATCGACCGCTCCACCACCCATTCCGGCGCAAGCCCCGACTGCACCGGCGCAAGCCCCGGCTGTGGTCCCCGCGCCCTCGACATCGACACCTCCCGCAGCCCCGGTCGCGCCATCGGCCGGACCGAACACGGAATCACCTGCGGCTCCCCCGCCGGCGGCACCGAATCCGGAATCCGCCGCCCCACAGACCCCGCCGTCGGCGACGCCGCCCGGGTCCGAACCGCCGCCGGTGATCGCCGCGCCGAAAGCCGACGAGGACGCTTTCGGCGTACAAGTGACGCTGGAGCCGAAGACGGTCGTCTCGTTCCAGGGCAAAGGCAACTGGGACAGCGCCTTCGAGACCGTGCAGAGCGCGTTTCGCGCCATCGACGAAGCGCTGGCCCGCGCCGGGATCAAGCCCAATGGCCCGCCGATGGTGATCTACCTCGACAGCAATGACACCGGCTTTGCCTATCGGGCCGCCGTGCCCGTGGACAGCGTGCCGGACGGCACGGCGCTCGGCGACTTCAAGGTCGGCCAGTCGCCCACCGGCGCGATGCTCAAATTCACCCATCGCGGTTCGTATGACACGATGGACATGACCTACGAGGCGATCACCAATTTTCTCGAATCCAAGGGCCTCGACGCGAAGGACCTGTTCATCGAGGAATATGTGACCGATCCGCTGACGACGCCGGAAAACAAACTGGTCATCAATGTCTATGTGCGAACGCAGTGAGTGAGGATCGCCGGATGATCAAGATCGTGTCGCGCTCGACCGTGCTTTTGGCCGTAGTGCTCGCCGCCGGCCTGTCGCTGATGAGCGCGCCGGCGCAGGCGCAGGCCAACGTTCCACCGCTGATCACCGTGGTCGGCGAGGGCCATGTCGATGTCGTGCCGGACAAGGCCTTTTTGAGCGCTGGCGTCGCGACCAGCGGCAAGACGGCGCGCGAGGCAAGCCAGGCGAACGCCGCCGCGATGGCCAAGGTTTATGCGGCCCTGACCGCCGCCGGCGTGACGGTCGCGGACATCCAGACATCGCGGCTTTCGCTGCAGCCGGTGCGCGAGCAGACAAAACCGAACGGGCCGCGCCAGACCACGTTTCAGGCCAGCAATCAGGTGCGCGTCACGATCCGCGATCTCGCAAAGGTGTCCGAGATCATCGACGCCATGGTTTCGGCAGGCGCCAACGATGTGAATGGCCTCCAATACACAGTCTCCGATCCGTCAAAACATCTCGACGCGGCGCGCGTTGCCGCCGTCACTGATGCCCGGCGCAAGGCGGAATTGTTCGCAAAGGCGGCCGGCGCGGAGATCGGTCGCCCTGTCGCCATCGCCGAGGAGGGCGTGACCCCTCCGCCGATGCCGATGTCGATGAGCCGGGCCAAATTCGCCGCCCCGACGCCCGTGTCGGCCGGCACCGAGGTGCTGCAGGCGTCCGTCACCGTCACATACGAATTGCGGCGGTGAACCACCCTTCCACAACCCTCGACCTCGCGGGCAGTATCTCAGTTTGAATTGCGGGATCGGGTGGATTCCGGCCCTTCCGCTTCGTGGCTACACTGCGCGAATCCCGGTGCCGCCCGTGCGCCGAAACGCACGCTCAACTTTGGCCCGAGGAAATAACGAATGCCGAATGAGGACGGCACCAAAATAATTTACAGCGGGACGCCGGAATCGGCGGCCATGGTGGCAAACGTCAGACGAGCGATGGCGATCACCGCCACGCTTAACCGTTTGACATTCAACGATGCCGACGAAATTCGGGCCTTGTTCAGCCAACTCATCGGTAAAAAGGTCGATGAGAGCTTTTTACTGATCCCGCCATTCTATACGGCCGGCGGCGATGAAATCCGCGTCGGGCATAATGTCTTCGTCAATCAGAACTGCACTTTCTATGACCTCGGGGGGATCGACATCGCGGACGACGTGATGATCGGGCCGAACGTGAACATCATCACGGCGGGCCACCCCCTTGATCCTTTGCAGCGACGCACCGCCACAATCGGAAAGCCCATCGTGATCGAGAGAAACGTCTGGATCGCAGCCGGCGCAACGATTGTCGGCGGGGTGACGGTAGGCGAAAACGCGGTTGTGGCTGCGGGTTCGGTTGTCACCAAGGACGTTCCCCAAAATACCCTTGTCGGAGGAAATCCGGCGCGGGTCATTCGTTCGATTGCGTGACGATTGAAGGAACAACCGCAAGGGGATTGTGAGCGGATCATCGCCTTGAATTGAACCACTGCCCACATTTAGTCTCATAGGCGTTGCCGGGGAAACGTCTATGGTACGACCGCATTCTTGGTCCGAGGTGTCCCGTTAAGGCTGACCGCGTACCGACACCGCGCGCGTGGCAAACCGGATTGTAATTGGTTTCAGAAGCGAGAGGCGAGCAATGGCAATTGCCAAGAACACGATCTGCGTCTGGTACGACAAGGATGCCGAGGCGGCTGCCCGCTTCTACGCGCAAACCTTTCCCGACAGCACGGTGGGCGCCGTCTACCATGCACCCGGTGACTTCCCCTCCGGCAAGAAGGGCGACGTGCTGATGGTCGAGTTCACGGTGGCCGGCATCGCCTGTCTCGGCCTCAACGGCGGTCCCACGTTCACACATACCGAAGCCTTCTCGTTCCAGATCGCCACCGACGATCAGGCCGAGACCGACCGCTACTGGAACGCCATCGTCGGCAATGGCGGCCAGGAGAGCCAGTGCGGCTGGTGCAAGGACAAATGGGGCATCTCGTGGCAGATCACGCCGCGCGTGCTGATGGAGGCGATGGCGGCCGGCGGCGCGCAAGCCAAGCGCGCGTTCGAGGCGATGATGACCATGAAGAAAATCGACGTCGCCGCGATCGAGGCCGCCCGGCGCGGCTGACAGATCCAGCGCATATTCCGCAACAGCTTGCCCTCGAACTTGATCCGAGGAGGATACCGATTTTGCGATCAGAATACGCGCAAGATAGTGCGTGAGAGCATTTTCTTGCTGCTAACCAGATTCCACTTGAGCGGTGAAAATGCTCCAGACTGACCCGATCCGGACATTAAACCTGAGACACCACCACTTCCCCGTTGCCTTGACTTCACCACGGTCCCTGCCTAGTTTCCGCCCGCTCTCGCAAGAGAAACCATTTCGATCCGCCGACCGGCCCGACGAGACCGGAGGCCCCCGCCCGACAGCGCGATGCGCCCTCGGGCGCAAAATGCGTTGGAACCAGAGGCATTAGATGTTCGAAAGCCTTTCGGAAAAACTCGGCGGTATTCTCGACCGGCTGACGCGGCGCGGCGCGCTGACGGCGGCCGATGTCGACACCGCCGCGCGCGAGGTCCGCCGCGCGCTGCTGGACGCCGACGTGGCGCTCGACGTCGCACGCGATTTCGTCGAGGGCGTGCGCAAGCGTGCCGTCGGCGTGGAGATCATCAAGTCGGTCTCGCCGGGCCAGATGGTCGTCAAGATCGTCCACGACCAGCTCGTCGAGACGCTTGGCGAAAGTGAGCCGATCAGCCTCCACGCGCCGGCCCCGGTGCCGATCATGATGGTCGGCCTGCAAGGCTCGGGCAAGACGACGACCACGGCAAAGCTCGCCAAGCGGCTGACCGAGCGCAACAAGTCGAAAGTGCTGATGGCCTCGCTCGACGTGCGCCGTCCCGCCGCCATGGAGCAGTTGGCCGTGCTCGGCCGCGACAACTGCATCGAGACGCTGCCAGTCGTCGCCGGCCAGCAGCCGGAGCAGATCGCGCGCCGCGCCATCGAGGCCGGACGCCTTGGCGGCTTCGACGTGGTGCTGCTCGACACCGCCGGCCGCACCACCCTCGACGACGCGATGATGGATGAAGCGGCGGCGGTGCGCAAAGCCGCCAATCCGCATGAAGTGCTGCTCGTCGCGGATGCGCTCACCGGACAGGACGCGGTCAATCTCGCGCGGTCGTTCAACGAGCGCGTGGGGCTGACCGGCATCGTGCTCACCCGTATCGACGGCGACGGACGCGGCGGCGCGGCGCTGTCGATGCGCGCCGTCACCGGCAAGCCGATCAAATTGCTCGGCACCGGCGAGCGCATGGATGCGCTTGAAGATTTTCACGCCAACCGCATCGCCGACCGCATTCTCGGCATGGGCGACATCGTCTCGCTGGTCGAGAAGGCCGCCGCCACCATCGATGCGGAGAAGGCCCAGCGCATCGCCGAGAGGATGCGCAAGGGCGCGTTCGATCTCTCCGACCTGCGCGATCAGCTCGCGCAGATGGCAAAGATGGGCGGCATGGCAGGACTGATGGGCATGCTGCCCGGCGTCGCCAAGATGAAGAACCAGATCGCGTCGGCCAATCTCGACGACCGCGTGCTCAAGCGGCAGATGGCGATGATCGATTCGATGACGCCGGTCGAACGCCGCAAGCCCGACATTCTCAAGGCCAGCCGCAAGAAGCGTATCGCCGCCGGCGCCGGCACAAAAGTCGAGGATTTGAATCGCCTGCTGAAAATGCACCGGCAGATGGCCGACATGATGAAGGCCATGGGCGGCAGCGGCGCGAAACGTGGTCCGCTCGCCGGCCTCGCCAACATGTTCGGCATGGGCGGCGGCATGGGCGCCGCACCGAGCCCGGAAGAGATGGCAAAGCTTGCCGAGAAAATGCCCGGCGGCATGGGTGGCGGCGGACTTCCGCCGACGATGCCAAAGCTGCCGCCGAACTTTCCCGGCGGCGGATTGCCCGGATTCGGCGGCCCCAAACTGCCCGGCGGCCTGCCGCCCGGCTTTCCCGGATTTGGGAAAAAGAAATAAACGCGACGATTTAAATCACGACACACCAATCAACCGAACAGCAAACGTTTCATCGAAAGGACCAAACTCATGCCAGTCGTCATCCGCATGGCCCGCGCGGGCACCAAGAAGCGGCCGTTCTATCACATCGTCGTCGCCGACGGCCGCGCTCCGCGCGACGGCCGTTTCATCGAGCGTCTCGGCTATTTCAATCCGCTGCTCGCCAAGGACAATGCCGACCGCCTGAAGTGGGACGTCGAAAAGGCGAAAGCCTGGGTCGCGAAAGGCGCGCAGCCGTCGGACCGCGTGTCGCGCTTTCTCGATGCGGCCGGCGTGAAGAAGCGCGAAGCGCGCAACAATCCCGAAAAGGCGCTCCCGCGTAAACAGCGCAAGGAACTGGCCGAAGCCAAAGCCAAGGGCCTGGCGGACGCCAAGAGCGCGGCTGCAGCCAAGGCCAAGGCCGCCGCGGCGGCCGGCTAAACGCCAGCGGCGGGACGCCCGTCATGGCGAAGCCGGACAAACGCATCTGTGTCGCAAGGATCGGCGCCGCCCATGGCGTCCGTGGCGAGGTGCGGCTGTGGACCTTCACCGAGGATCCCTTGTCCGTCAGCCGGCTCGGCACGCTGCAGACCCAGGACGGCCGCCGCACCATCGAGATCGTGGCGACGCGGCCGGCCAAGGGCCATCTGGTGGCACGGCTTGCCGGTGTCGACGACCGGCAAGCGGCCGAGGCATTGACCAACGTCAATCTCTACGTCGCGCGCGAGCAGCTCCCGCCGACCGAGGACGGCGAGACGTTTTATCTGGCCGACCTGATCGGGCTTGCGGCCGTGACGCAGTCCGGCGCGGCGGCCGGCAGCGTGACCGACGTGCTCGATTTCGGGGCGGGGAACATTTTGGAGATCACGCCGCCTGACGGTGCGCCGTTCCTGCTCGCCTTCAGCAAGGCGGCGGTGCCGGCGGTCGACATTGCCGGCGGCCGGATCGTGATCGACCCGCCGGCGGAAGTGGAAGCCCGGCCGGACGATCCCGACGAAGACGCAAGCGCCGAACCGGCGACATCCGGGAGCCCGCCGGTCAATGCCGATGACAAGGGGAATTCCGGCGCATGATTGTCTTTGGTACAAGCAGTTGCCCGGACTGCGCAGTTTTCTCTCTCTCCCCGCGGGAGAGGTGAAGAGACGTTCCGTGCTCCATGCTCCAATATCCTGCAGGCAGGCGCATCATGTGGCGGGCCACCGTCCTCACCCTCTTCCCCGACATGTTTCCCGGTCCGCTAGGCCAAAGCCTCGCCGGCAAGGCGCTGGCCGCCGGGCTGTGGACGCTCGAGGCCCGTGACATCCGCGAGGCCGCGACCGACAAGCATCGCAGCGTCGACGACACCCCGGCAGGCGGCGGCCCGGGCATGGTCATGCGCGCCGACGTGCTCGCCCGCGCCATTGACGCCGTCGCCAGCGGCGACCGTCCGCGACTGGTGATGAGCCCGCGCGGTCGGCCATTGACCCAGCGCCGCGTCGCCGACCTCGCCGCCGGACCGGGTGCGGTCATTGTCTGCGGCCGCTTCGAGGGCATCGACCAGCGGGTCATCGACGGACGCGGTCTGGAAGAGGTTTCTGTCGGCGACTACGTCCTGTCGGGCGGGGAACTCGGCGCCATGACCCTGATCGACGCCTGCGTGCGGCTTCTGCCCGGCGTCATGGGCAAGGAGGCCTCCGGGCAGGACGAGAGCTTCAGCGCCGGGCGGCTGGAATATCCGCACTACACAAGGCCGGCGACCTGGGAAGGGGCGGACATTCCGCCGGTCCTGTTGTCCGGCGATCACGGCAAAATCGCTGCCTGGCGCCGCGCCGAGGCCGAAAAGCTCACCCGCGAACGCCGGCCGGACCTGCTGGCGGCCCCGGCCGCCCGGCCAGACGCAAAAACACCCGCAAAAGGGTGACACCAAGAGGGTGACAAATGTGTTGTCTTGGCGTAGAAGCGGCGCCAACTCAGGAACATGCTGAAGTGAGCGCGCCGCCACGCAAGGCCGTTTGGGCGCCGCCGATGGAGAAGTGTTATGAATATCATTGCTGAGCTCGAGCACGAGCAGATTGCCAAGCTCACCACCGGCAAGGAGATTCCTGAGTTCCAGCCCGGCGACTCGGTCATCGTTGCGGTCAAGGTCAAGGAAGGCGAGCGTTCGCGCGTGCAGGCCTATGAAGGCGTCTGCATCGCCCGTTCCGGCGCCGGCCTGCACGAGAACTTCACCGTGCGCAAGATTTCCTACGGCGAAGGCGTCGAGCGCGTGTTTCCGCTCTATTCGCCGATGATCGACTCGATCAAGGTCGTGCGCCGCGGCAAGGTGCGCCGTGCAAAGCTCTATTACCTGCGCGGACTCCGCGGCAAGTCGGCGCGCATTGTCGAGCGCACCGATCGTCACGACGCGCCCAAATCCGCCGGCAAGACTGCTGCGGCGAAAGCCACGGCGGCGGAATAAAGAATTATTTCGCCAGCGGCCCGTTGATCATCCAGCGGTAGCCGTAGGGGTCCTTGACCATCGCGAAGCGGTCGCCCCAGAAGGCGTCGTTCGGCTCCATGACGCCGACGGCTCCCGCATCGACGGCCTGCTTGAACAGCGCGTCGACGTCCTTCCCCGTCTTGAGCCCGATCGCGACCGAAGCCGTTGTCGTCTCGCCCTCCTGCGGCGCACCGGGGCCGCCATGCTCGGGAAAGGCATCGCAGAAGAAGACGTCGCCACCCTGGATGGTCACGTGCACGTGCATCAGCCGCTTGCCGTCCTCGGCTGGCATGCGCTGCTGCTCCTGTGCGGAAAACGCTTTCTGGTAGAAGGCGCTGGCGCCGGCCGCGTCGCGGACGGTGAGGTAGGGTATCGTGGCTTGCATGACAGTCTCCCTGACAATGACGGGTCTTGGTGCCTATCTTTATTCTTGCGAAAAGTCGGATTAAACACTGCCGGATCGGACGGACTTGAACATCGCCCGCCCGAGGATGATGCGAATTCGTAACAGGATTAAGACCGCAACAGGATCATGATTATGGCAAAGGCCCGAACCCTCTACGACAAGATCTGGGACGATCATCTGGTTGACGAGCAGCCGGACGGGACCTGCCTTCTGTATATCGACCGCCATCTCGTGCACGAAGTGACCTCGCCGCAGGCGTTCGAAGGCTTGCGCCTGAGCGGCCGCAAGGTGCGCGCGCCGGAAAAGACGCTGCTGGTCGTCGACCACAACGTGCCGACGAGCGACCGCAGCCAGCCCAATCCCGATCCGGAAAGCGCGGCGCAGATCGCCTACCTCGCCGAGAACGCAAAGTTCTTCAATCTCGAATATTTCGACGAGTTCGATAAACGCCAGGGCATCTGCCACATCATCGGACCGGAGCAGGGCTTTACGCTGCCGGGCACGACCATCGTGTGCGGCGACAGCCATACGGCGACGCACGGCGCGTTCGGCGCGCTCGCCTACGGCATCGGCACGTCCGAGGTCGAACACGTGCTGGCGACGCAGACGCTGATCCAGTCCAAATCGAAAAACATGCGCGCCATCGTCAACGGCGCGTTGCCTCCCGGTGTCACCGCCAAGGACATCATCCTCGCCATCATCGGCGAAATCGGCACCGCCGGCGGCACCGGCTACGCACTCGAATATGCGGGCGACGCCATCCGCGCGCTGTCGATGGAAGGCCGCATGACGATCTGCAACATGTCGATCGAAGGCGGCGCCAAGGCCGGCATGATCGCGCCCGACGAAACGACCTACGCCTATCTCAAGGGCCGCGCGAAGTCGCCGAAGGGCAAGGACTGGGATGCCGCGCGCCGCTATTGGGATACGCTCAATTCCGACGACGGCGCGCATTTCGATCACGAGATCCGCCTCGACGCCGCAAAACTGCCGCCGCTCGTCACCTGGGGCACGAGCCCCGAACAGGTCACGACGGTCAGCGGCCGCGTGCCGGTGCCGGCCGAGCTTGCCGACGAACACAAGCGCCGCGCCGCCGAGCGCTCGCTCGATTATATGGGCCTCAAGGGCGGCGAGAAGGTCACCGACATCAAGCTCGACCGCATCTTCATCGGTTCCTGCACCAATGGCCGCATCGAGGATTTGCGCGAAGTCGCGCGCATCGTCGACGGCAAGTCGGTTAACGCCAACCTCTCGGCGATGATCGTGCCCGGGTCGGGCATCGTGAAGGAGCAGGCGGAAGCCGAAGGCCTCGACAAGATATTCGTCAAGGCCGGCTTCGACTGGCGCGAGCCGGGATGCTCGATGTGCCTCGCCATGAATCCCGACAAGCTGGCGCCGGGCGAGCGCTGCGCATCGACGTCGAACCGCAATTTCGAGGGACGCCAGGGCTACAAGGGCCGCACTCACCTCGTCTCGCCGGCCATGGCGGCCGCTGCGGCGATCGCCGGCCATTTCGTCGACGTGCGCGAGTGGAAGTGAACGGCACGCATACAGATCGGACACAAAAAAAGGCCCGCTCACGCGGGCCTTTTTCGTGTCGGTCTTTTTCGTGTCAGTCGATGACTACCAGCTAAACGCGAACGGGCCGATGCCGATGAACGGGCCGAAGCCAACACTCGGGATCGGGCCAACGCCCGGTGCGTAGCTGTAGTAACGCGGCCCATAGGCCGGCTGGGCGTAGTAGCCCGGGCCCGGTCCATAAACGTACTGACCGCGCGGACGCACGACGACGCGCGCCGGCCGGCGATGATGGCGGACAACACGATGGTGATGGCGGGCCGAACTGACATCGGTCGCCTTCGTGGCATGATTTCCAGACACCGCAGACGCGGCGCTGGCAGGAGACGCCACTGCAGCAGCGGCGACAAATGCGGCAACCGCCGCGCCCGTCAAGAATTTAGACATTGATCAACCTCCAAAAGCAGCATTCTACAAAGCGCCTGCGATTTTCGAAAACCCTTCGAAAGAAAGGCGACAGAAGCCTTTATGACAGCGTGGAAAGCGAAAACCGGCAGGACGCGAACCATCATTAACGCCTGTGTGCCCCACAAGGTTTCCTGCAATCTGCAGGCCTCCGCGCACGTGGCGATGTGGCATCGTCGCGCGCAGAATGTAGTCAAACAATGGCAGCCCGCCTTTCGGCGGGCCGCTGATCAGAGGTTTCGGCGTTGCGGTTTCTCGTTACCACACCGAACGGCAGACGCGGACACGATGGTGATGACGCCAGAATACCCGGCACACACGGCGCCGATGATGACGGCGCCAATGACGCCGGTGATGCCAACCGCCGTGCCAGCGCACATTCACCAGCGGAACGCTGGTTTGGCCCGCCGCGCCGCTTTGCGCCGCTGCGATCGGCTGTGCGGCAGGCGCCGCGGTTGCCGGTGCGGTCATGGCGAGGGGAGCGGCCGTGAGGGCGAATGCCGTGGCCGCGATGTAGACTATACGACGCATGTTGCCTCCTGCTTTTTGCAATGTGTCGATCCGGACCCCATAGGCGTCCGGGCAAAGACGTGCAGCGCAGAACGAAAACCCGCCGCGGCGGTGATGGTTTCCGCGGCCGAATATCACACAGGGATTTTTGAAATCGACGGAACGAAATCACGCAACGCGATCGATGTGCCGTTCGCCGAGGGCATTGCCATCGCGTTGATCTCAAACCGCGCGCATCAGATTCGCCGCGTGTTCGCGATGGAGCGTGATCGTTCCGAAGAATTTTAGCTCCCGGCGCGTTGCCACCAGCAGGTGCGCCGCGGCACGACCGTGAGACCGGAAGCCCGCATCTCTTCGACATAGCCGCCTTCGCAACGCCGCGTGTAGCCGGGACCGGGCGGATCGTAGGGCGCGGGAGACGGATAAAGCCGCGCGCTCGGTTGCGGCGGCCGCCGCACGATGATGCGTGTGCGCGGCCGAACGCGCCGGACTTTCTTTCCCTGCTTCACTTGCACCAAAACAGAGCGTGGCGCACGCGCCGCATCCTGCGCATGCGCGGGAGACGCCGCACCGTCAATCAGGCCGCTGAAAAGACCGCACACGCAAAACGCCCCCGCCATCAGACCGGTCACAAGCAGGCGCGCCATGCCGCGCATCGCCGCTTGCGTCACCGACTTCCGTTTCGTGTTTTGTCGTTCGCCCTGCTTTGTCAGCATCTCGCTATCCTGAAGATCATCCAGCCACCGCCATCTCTGTCCGCCACGGTCGTCCATTGCGCGATGGAGTTCAATGGTTTTCTCAAGGTTGGGTTTTCTCAATCTTGGTTTTTCTCAAATCCGGCTTATTTCCATCCTTTGCGGCGATGCTACTCCCTCGCTTGCCGGGCTCGCGCAAACGAAACGAGAAAAACATGAGCGGCGCAAAGCCGGATAAAGGGTCGGTCTGGCGCGCGGCGAACGCGCCGTCGCTCGACGACATGGAGCGCATGGCGACGGAGGCCTTCGCCCAACTGCCGGACGCGTTCCGTGCGCAATGCGAAGGGCTCGTCATCTGCGTCGATGATTTTCCCGACGATTCCATGCTGCGCGACGTCGGCCTTGAAGATCCCTTCGACCTGCTCGGCCTGTTCCAGGGCGTCGGCCTGCCGTTCCGCTCGACGAGTGAAACCGCCACCATGCCGAACCGGGTGTGGCTGTTCCGCCGGCCGATCCTCGACTACTGGGCCGAGCATGACGAAACCCTCGGCGCCATCGTCACCCATGTGCTGGTGCACGAGATCGGCCATCATTTCGGCCTGTCGGACGACGATATTGCGGCGATCGAGGCGGAGGCCTAACGCGCCCGGCCCCGGCAGTCGGCCCTGGAGGATCAGGCTTGCAGTGCCGCTCTTGACAATGCGTCCGGAGCGTCATGAATGAGCGCCGATTAAAGTTTTCAGACGGACGAGAGAGGCTTCATGGACAAGTTCGACCATCTCGATGGCGTGGCCGCGCCGCTCGACATCATCAATGTCGACACCGACATGATCATCCCGAAGCAGTACCTCAAGACGATCAAGCGCACCGGCCTCGGCAGCGGCCTGTTCTCCGAACTGCGCTACCGCGACGACGGCAGCGAGAACCCGGATTTCGTTCTCAACAAGCCGGCCTATCGCAAGGCGAAAATTCTCGTCGCCGGCGACAATTTCGGTTGCGGCTCTTCGCGCGAACACGCGCCCTGGGCGCTGCTCGATTTCGGCATCCGCTGCGTGATCTCGACCTCGTTCGGCGACATCTTCTACAACAACAGCTTCAAGAACGGGATCCTGCCGATCCGCGTCACGCAGGAGCAGCTCGACAAGCTGTTCGACGACGCCGAGCGCGGCGCCAATGCGACGCTGAGCATCGATCTCGAAAGCCAGGAAATCCGCGGGCCCGACGGCGGCGTCATCCACTTCGACATCGATCCGCACCGCAAGCATTGCCTGCTCAACGGCCTCGACGACATCGGCCTGACCATGGTCAAGGAGGACAAGATCGAGTCCTTCGAGAAGAAAATGGCTGCCGAACGCGCCTGGCTTTAGCGCGTTCCCTTTTGCGTTGAGACACGATCCATCCGGCGTCATTCCGGAATCGCGCGAACACGCGCCCATTGTCATCGCCCGCGAAAGCGGGCGATCTGACGAGAGGCCGTTACGCTCGTGCCAAGATGCCCCGCCTTCGCGGGGCATGACATGCATAGGGCGGGCGTGACACGCATCAGTCCCACGCGCATCGGGCCATCACCGGCGTGACCGTCGGCCTCATCCCTCGACGTGGATCACCTCGTAGAGACACGGCTCGATGCGCTCGGCCAGTTCGCCGAATTTCGGCCACTGCTTGCGAAATTCCGGATTCTTGTGCGCCGCTTCGAGTTGCTTGCGGTCCTTCCACTGCACGTAATTGACAACGTGACTGCCGTCCTCGCTGCGATGCAAGGCGACGGACACGAATCCCGGCTGCTTGGCCATGAAGCGGGCGCGCTCTGTCATCAGGGCGACAACATCGTCCTGCGTGCCCGGTGTGAGCTTCACGGTGGTGATCTGGGTGATAACGCCTTTATCGGTGTTGATGTTCGGCATGGGCTTTCTCCTGCGATTCCGGCCCGGGTTGCGGCCGATCGGCCCTGAAACCCATGCAGGACAACGCCATGCGAAGCGTGCGGTTGCTTTGCGCAGCGGCAGAGATTGCGGTTCGAGATGAATGCGTCGCTCAGGCCTCGGCGGAGCGCTCCGCGATCGCATCGGCGATCGCCACCGTGCGGCGCGCCATGTCGGCATGCATGCGCTCGACCATGCGGCCGCCAACGGCGATGACGCCCTTGCCTTGCGCCTCCGGCTGACCGAAGGCCTTGAGAATCGCGCGCGCCTCGTCGATCTCTTCGGCAGGCGGCGTGAACGCCGCGTTGCAGGCCTCGATCTGCGCCGGATGAATCAGCGTCTTGCCGTCGAAACCGAAATCGCGCGCGGCGGCGCATTCGCGCGCAAAGCCTTCAGCATCGCGAAAATCGTTGTAGACGCTGTCGAGAATTTCAATGCCTGCGGCGTGGGCGGCAAGGATGCAGGTGGAGAACCATGACAGCATCGGCGCCCGCCCCGGCACCTGGCGCACCCGCGTTTCCTTCGCCAGATCGTTGGTGCCGAGGATGAGGCCGGCCAGGCGCGTCTCCGAATCGTGCGCCGTGGCTGCGATATCGCGCACGTTGAAGATCGCTTCCGCGCTTTCGATCATGACCCAGAGACGGATGTGCAGGTCGGCGTGCATGTCGAGCATGCGCTGGCCGATCACCTCGATCTGCCGTGGCGTCGCGATCTTGGGCACGATGATCGCGTCCGGCCGCGCCGCCACCGCGGCGTCGAAATCGTCGCTGAACCAGGGTGTATCGAGACCATTGGTGCGGATGAACAGTTCGCGTGCGCCGAAGCCGCCCTGCCGCGCGCTGTCCACGATCTGCGTCCGCGCAGCCTCCTTCGCCTCCGGCGCGACGGAATCCTCAAGGTCGAGGATGACGCCATCGACGGGGAGCGTGCGCGCCTTCTCATGCGCGCGGACATTGGTGCCGGGCATGAACAGAAGGCTGCGGCGCGGACGGATCGGCGTCGTGACTGGCGTCATGACCGGCTTCATGCCGCCTTCTTCTTGGCCTGGATGAGCTTGCGGTTGATCAGCACCTCGGCGATCTGCACCGCGTTGAGCGCGGCGCCCTTGCGCAGATTGTCCGACACGCACCAGAAGGCGATGCCGTTCTCGACCGTGGCGTCCTCGCGGATGCGGCTGATATAGGTCGCGTCCTCACCGGCCGCCTCGACCGGCGTGACGTAGCCGCCGGGCTCGTGCTTGTCGATGACGAGACAGCCGGGCGCGCTGCGCAGGATTTCGCGCGCCTCCTCCGCCGTGATGGCTTGCGCGAATTCGACATTGACGGATTCGGCATGCGAGATGAACACCGGCACGCGCACGCAGGTCGCGGTCAGCTTGATCTTCGGATCGAGAATCTTTTTCGTCTCCGCCATCATCTTCCACTCTTCCTTGGTGAAGCCGTCTTCCATGAAGACGTCGATCTGCGGAATGAGGTTGAAGGCGATGCGCTTGGGGAAATTCTTCGGCGCGCGTTCATCGAGCGTGAACACGCCCTTGGTCTGCGAGAACAGTTCTTCCATCGCGTCCTTGCCGGCGCCGGAGACCGACTGATAGGTCGAGACAACGACGCGGGTGATGGTGGCGCGGTCATGCAGCGGCTTGAGCGCGACGACGAGCTGCGCCGTCGAGCAGTTCGGATTGGCGATGATGCCCTTCTTGCGGAAACCGGCGACGGCATCGGCATTCACTTCCGGCACGATCAGCGGCACGTCGGAATCGTAACGCCACTGCGAGGAGTTATCGATGACGACGGCGCCCTGCGCCGCGATCTTCGGCGACCAGTCCTTCGACACGGCGCCGCCGGCCGACATCAGGCAGATATCGACGTCGGAAAAATCGAAATGCTCGAGCGCTTTGACCTTGAGGACCCTGTCGCCGAAGGACACTTCCGTGCCGAGGCTGCGGCGCGAGGCCAGCGCCACGACTTCGTCGGCGGGAAACGTCCGCTCGGCCAGGATGGACAGCATCTCACGGCCCACATTGCCGGTGGCGCCCACGACCGCGACTTTGTAACCCATTGTTAACTCTCCGAAATAAAATCGCCTTGAGCCATTGCGCGATGGGTGCAAACGACAATCTGGGCGAAAGCGCCTTCTATGCGAGAATGCGGATCAATACAACGCTCGCCCTATTTAGGGACCTCCCGCTCAAGGTGCACCGGGCGTCCCGCGCGACAGACCGGCAATCCCGGAAAATCTTTGCAAATCCAAAATCTCTGCAAATCCCGTGTAAATTTCCGCGGCGGGCAGCGGCATGATTGTGGAATTGAACCGAAGCCGGGTAGTCTGCGTTGAAGTGGCAGCCCACAACGAGGTTTATCATGCGCACGCGCTCAAAAATGACGGCCGTTTGCCTCTCAGCCCTTATCGCCGGGGCATTCAGCCTCTCGGTTGTCCCCGCGGAGGCCGCCAAGCGCGTGGTCAAGAAGCAGAGGGTCACCCACGTCGCCCAAGTTCAACGACACGTGCAGCGGCCGCGCACCCGGATTACCGTCCAGCGCCGGTCGTTCCTCGACCCCGGCACGGAGGTTTTGCCGGGCACCGATCACGCGACGGATTACATCTTCCCATCGGGCTATTCGCCGACCGAAGTGATCGACAACACGCCGTTCAGCCACCGGTCGCCGCTGCCGGGACCGTTCGACCTGCCAAGCAAGAACAACCCCTATATCTATTAAAGTTCAGCCGGATTTACCGGCAGCCCTGAATAAAAAGGCCCGTCGTGAGACGGGCCTTTTCGTATGCGCGCCTGGTCGGATGCACCACTAGTCGAGTTTGCGCGCCTCTTCCGGCAGCATGATCGGAATGCCGTCGCGGATCGGATAGGCGAGCTTGGCCGTGCGCGAAATCAATTCCTGACGCTCGGCATCGAATTCAAGCGTGTTCTTGGTAACCGGACACACGAGAATCTCGAGCAGTTTCGGATCGATGCCCGCCCGCTCCGCCGGTTTCTGGTCACTCATGCCGCTCTCCTGCATTGCCGCTTCACGCCTGACGCTACTGCAACGGCGTATCGCTTGAGGTGTCGTCCTTGGCAAGCTCCATCTCCGTGAGCGCGATCAGCACCTCGGCACGGCTCTTGAGATCTGGCGCTTCCAGCAGCGCCTGCTTCTCGGCCGGACCATACGGCGCCATCATCGCGAGCGCGTTGACCAGCGCCTCGTTCGGCGCCCGTTCGATGTCGTCCCAGTCGGCCTGGAGCTGGTTGGCCTTGAGAAACGCGGACAACGCCTCGAGCAGATGCGTGCGGTCGACCTCTTCTTCCCCCTTGCGGGCGGTGAAATCATCGATGAACGGCGCATAATCGGCGCGACATTGACGATACTCGGTTGAGGCCGCGATCTCCTCCGCGACGCGAAAGCGGCTGACGCCGGTGAGTTGAAGAATATAGCGGCCGTCGCCCGACTCTGCGAGTTGCGTGATGCGGCCGACGCAGCCGACCTGATAGAGTTTTGGATTGTCGGCATCGCCGCTATGCGTGACATCGGGCTGCACCATGCCGATCATGCGGTGGCCGTCGCGCAGCGCGTCATCGACCATCGCCAGATAACGCGGCTCAAAGATGTTGAGCGGCAATTGCCCGCGCGGCAGCAGCAACGCGCCCGCCAGCGGAAACACGGGGATGACTTGTGGCAAATCCCGCGGCCCGCGATAGTCCGCATTCATCGGCATCGCATCACTCCGTTTCGATGGCGGCGCGTCGTGTGTTTCTCAATCACGATGGCTTGGAGCATGATGTTGTCCGAAAACCGCTACACATCCTTCGCCGTCATGCTCTAGGAAAACAGCAGCGACGACAATTTCTTGCGGCCGTCCACGGTCGCTTCGTCGGCCGGACCCCAAGCTTCGAAGAACTGCACGAGTTGCTTGCGGGCGCCGTCATCGTTCCATTTGCGATCCTGCTTCACGATCTGCAGGAGATGCCCGACGGCCTCGGCGCGCTGACCCTTGCCGTTCAAGGCGACTGCAAGATCGAACCGGGCCTGATGATCCTTGGGATTTGCGGCGACTTTCTGCTCAAGCTCGCCGACCGGCCCGACATTGCTCGCCGCTTCGGCGAGATCGACAGCGGATCGCGCCGCCGCGACCGCCGGATCGTTGACCTTGTCCGCGGGCACCAAAGCGAGCGCCTGCCTGGCGCGGTCGAGTGCACCGGTCTGGACGTAGCATCGCGCAAGACCGGCAAGCGCCTGCGGACGGGTCGGATCCGCGGCAAGAACCTGCGCATAAAGATCGGCCGCGCCCGCCGCATCGCCCTGCGCCATGGCCTCGTCCGCCTGTTTGACGAGGTCGGCGTCGCCGGCGTCGATCTTGCCCTTGAGCAGCCGTTCGATGAAGTCGGTCACCTGACTTTCCGGCAGCGCGCCCATAAATCCGTCGGCTGGGCGCCCGTCGGCAAAGGCGATCACGGCGGGGATCGACTGGATGCCCATCTGGCCGGCGATCTGGGGATGCTCGTCGATGTTCATCTTGACGAGCTTGACCTTGCCCTTGGCGGCGCGGACGGCCTTTTCGATGATCGGCCCGAGCTGTTTGCAGGGCCCGCACCAGGGCGCCCAGAAATCGACCAGCACCGGCTGCTTCTTCGATTCCTCGATGACATCCGCGACGAACGTCTGTGTGGTGGTGTCCTTGACGAGATCGCCGCCCGCCGCGGGAGTCGCCGCTTGATCCTGAAACATCGTCGAAGTCGCTTTCGCCCTGGAGCATTTTTCGCGGAATACGCGCGATCGGCCTTTTGCCCGAAATACAGAGAGATAGATGGTCGATCGCGGAAGGGATTGCAATCCTGACTCAAATTCCGCGGCCGCGGCCGCCCAATCGCGGTCGCCAATGGCAAAGCGACCCATTCAATCGCCGGCAGACCGGTCGTCGCTCGTCAGCGCCACGATGCGCGGGACATGACCCGTCGCTTCAAGGAAGGTCACCAGCCCATCGCGGGCGATCGTCGTCGTCATCGTGTTGATGAGCGGATGAAAATTCAGCACGTCATGCGTCATCATGGCGGCATCGAGCACCACCGTGACATGTCCGGCGTGGTCGTTGATGGCGGAAAACGGTGTCACTGAACCCGGCGCAACGCCGAGATGCGCGTCAAGCTGTTCGGCCGATCCGAAAGAGAGCCGTCCGGTCGCACCGATCACGCGATGCAGCGCCTTGAGTGCGATCGTCGCATCCTCGCACGCGACCACGAGGAACAGCGCGCCGCGCTTGTCCTTGAGGAACAGGTTCTTGGTATGAGCGCCGGCAACCTGTTCGCGCACCCCACCGGATTCAGCGACCGTGAAGACCGCGGGATGATGCGCCGTGACATGGGCGATCCCGAAGCGGTCGAGCATGGCGAACAGATCGTCGGGCGTGGCGGGCATGGTCTGCGGTCCGGGACGCGGGGGCATGATCGACGAGTCTGATCCAGCTTCGCTGCATCAGACTCTGGGGGACGTCGCACAAAGACATGAAAAGCACCGGCCGTCACGATTGGCCGAGAGAGGCCGCGTCTTCATCAGCCTTGATAGGCCTTGATACGTAGGGTCTTGTAAAATTACCCGGGTAATACTATCTCGTCATTTCACCCGGGCAAAATGCGCCGACGCTTCATCCTGCGAGGTCCGAAATGAATACCCAGACCCATGATCAGGCTCATGATCAGACTCACGGTCAAACCAACGTCTCCTGCACGGCTTTCGCCGGCATGGAACGTATTGCGACGGGCGCCCTCGCGCAGGTCGCGATTGCCGTCAAAAACCGCATCGATCGGGACGGCGCGTCGGTCCTGGTTTTCGACGACACCGGCAACCCGATCGAGGTGGATTTTCGCGGCACGGCGGCGGATGTCCGCCGGCGGCTTGCGGCGTCAGACAGCGAAGCGCCAACGGCCCCGGCTCAATCCGCGCCGCGCGGACCGGGACGGCCGAAACTCGGGGTCACGGCCCGTGAAGTGACCCTGCTGCCGCGCCATTGGGACTGGCTCAATGCGCAACCGGGCGGCGCTTCCGTCGCGTTGCGCAAGCTCGTCGATCAGGCACGCCATGGTCACGCCGGACGCGACCGTGTGCGCCAGGCGCAGGAAGTTACCTACCGGTTCATGTCCGTCGTGGCGGGAAACCTGTACGGCTATGAGGAGGCGATGCGGGCGCTCTTTGCCGGCGACAGGGGCCGATTCATGGCTCTGATCGAGCCGTGGCCCGCCGATGTGCGCGATCATATCGTCATGCTGGCAAGCGCCGCCTTTCCCATCGCGGCCTGATCCGCGCGGCGCGAGACGGTAAGCGCGGACCATGGTGTCCGGATTTTGCGTGGTTGCAAAACCGCGCACCATTTGCCATACGTCTGCCCCGGTGGAGGTCAATCCTCCGCCGGTGTGAGCGGGTGTAGCTCAGGGGTAGAGCACAACCTTGCCAAGGTTGGGGTCGAGGGTTCGAATCCCTTCGCCCGCTCCAATTTTCCCAGCCGATCTTCCAACCGATCAGAGTCGCGTTGAACCAAATTGCCGTTTGTCCCGCTTCGACCGGGCGAACGCAGCCGATTTTGCTCAGCCCTTCAACACATCGGCGAAACCCTGCCGCCATGAGGCATGCGCCGGTCGCCACAGCAGATCGCGCTTCGCCTTGGCATTCGAGCCGGCACGATTTTCCGTCATCATGGTGACGATGTGCTCGCCTGCCATGATCCGGGCCAACCATCGCGGCACGCGCCACGGCGCTTTCGCGCCAACCAGCGCGGCGAGCGCGGGAAGCCATTCGCGGACCGGAGCCGGCTCGTCATCGACGATATTGTAGATACCGGGCGCGCCGTGATCGACGGCCGCCGCCGCCGCAGTCGCGGCGTCGTCAATATGCAGGAACGACCACCAGCCATTCGCATCTCCGATCAATGGCACGCGCCGGCGTCGCAACTCATCGAGCATGGGCCCGTCGAATAATCCCGTGCCCGGACCGTAGAATGCGCCATAGCGCAGGACGACACCTTCGATATCGGACAGGCCCGTCACCGTGCGTTCGAGGTATTTGATGGCGTCGAGAGAGCGGCGCAATTCACGCGGCGGATCGGGATCGAGCGGATCGGACTCCGATTTCACCGGATCGCCGGTGTGCGCGTAAGGCCAGCCGCAGAAGCTCTGCGCGATCAGACGCCGCACGCCGGCCGCGCGAGCCGCTGCGATCAGATGATCGAGGCCTTCGGTGCGCAGGCGGTTGCTGGCGGCGAACGCACGATCGAATTTTTGCATATCGATGGCACCGCCGAGCGATGTCATCTCGTGAATGATGACGTCAGGCTTTGCCCCGACCACGGCTTGACGGATCGCTGCACCATCGAGCCCGTCCGCGACGACGGGCTCGGCACCAGCGCGGCGGATCATGTCGGCCTTCGCCTGCGTTCGCGTCAGACCCACAACCGCATGCCCCGCCGACACAAGCAGCGGAACAAGCCGGACTCCGACCGCGCCCGTCGCGCCTGCTACGAAAATGCGCATGCCGTTATCCTCGGCTCGTTTCGTTCGGAACTATTGTCAGCGGTTTGGGCGACAAATGGGCAGCACTCCACACATCCGATGAAGTGCCGAGATAGTGCCAAGATCGAGATAGTGCCGCCAGCATCAAGTCAACGGCGGAACGGCGCCGGCCCCGGCCTTTAGCGGTGTCATGACACTTCCGGTCAGCTTGACGGCTTATCGGCGGCGCTTTATTGCAGCGCTGCGCATGGCCACGCCGCGCGCGATCCGCCCTGTGTCGCTGTCCTGCGTCGCTGTCGAAAGAATACGGCACCATGCGTTACCGGCCATTTCCCGAGTCAGATCTCGACCGCGCGGCGGAAAAGCGCGTCGTCATCGGCGGCTTCACGCCGGTCGCCCGTATTTTTCTGCCGGTTTCCGCCAGCGCCACGCCGATCACCCTAAAGGCGACCGCACAAAGCGCGGACTTCACCCGCCGAGCCGTGGTTCCTCTTCGCCGGACCCGACGCATCCGCTCGGTCTAAGGCTCACGTTTTCAGCTTTATCATCAGCTCGTCGGCGTGAGCTTGGCGCAATGCTGGAGCGCTTCCGCGCGCGATTGCGACGCGGGAAGGAACGGCGCATAAGAGCGCCGCAATCGGAAGCGGCGCTCAAGCCGCCGGTATTTTGGGCACGGAGGCGCAATGGGCGGGCTGTTCGGTGGACTTTTAGCGCTCCTTTCGGCCGCGACCTTCGCCTTCAACAATGCCAGTCTCCGCCGCGGTGTCCTCACCGGCTCGGTCGCCCAGGCCATGGCGGTCACGGTGCCGATCGGATTTCCGATCTTCCTTCTGGCCGCGCTGCTCGCCGGCCAGATCGGCGCGGTTTTCCAGTTCTCGATGAAATCCGTCGTGTTGCTTTTGAGCGCCGGCGTCATTCATTTCGTTTGGGGACGCTACTGCAATTATCGCGCGACGCGCGCGATCGGCGCCAATCTCGTGGCGCCGGTGCAGCAGATGTCACTGATCGTGACGCTGCTGCTCGCGCTCACGGTGCTCGGCGAAGTGCTGACGCCGCTGCGCTTGCTCGGCATCTTCCTTGTCATCATCGGGCCAAGCGTGACGGGGCGCGGCCAAGCGCTCAAGGACAACGGAAAAAAGGGCGACGCACGCCAGCCCATCGACCCGGCGAAGACGCAGGCTTTCGAACCACGCTATGCCGAAGGCTATCTGTTCGCGCTGCTGTCGACGACGGGCTATGGCGTCAGCCCAATCCTCATCCGGCTGGCGCTTCAGCACAAAGGGCTGGGCTCGAGCATCGCCGCCGGGCTTCTGGCCTATACCGCCGCGACGGTGGTGATGGGGTTGATCCTGCTGTGGCCGGGACGCTGGCGTGAGGTTCGAAACACCGAAAGGGTCGCCGTCAAGTGGTTCACGATCTCCGGCGTTTTCGTCTGCGTGTCGCAGATGTTTCTTTATATGGCGGTCTCGCTCGCGCCGCTGACGATCGTGACGCCGATCAACCGCCTTTCACTGGTGTTCCGGCTATATTTCGGAAGAATAATCAACCCGCAGCACGAGATGTTCGGCGGTCGCGTCATCCTCGGAACACTTGTCTGCATCGCCGGCGCAGCCGTGCTGTCGCTGAGCACGGAATCGGTCGTCGATGCGTTGCCCTTACCGGCCTGGATCGAACCCGTCCTGCATTGGCACTGGCCGTAAGCGGTTAGTATCCCGCCGCGAGTGCGCCGCGCGTACGCGGATCGGCGGCGCCGACAATGCCGTCAGGCGTCACCATGATCGAATTGGCCGAGGTCGGCCCCGAGCGCACGGTCACATGATGGCCGCGCGCTTCCAGTTCGCGGATCGCATCCTGCGGATAATTGCGCTCGACGAAAACTTCATCGGGCAGCCATTGATGGTGCAGCCGCGGCGCCGAGACGGCCTCGCCCACCGTCATGCCGCGATCGATGACGTTGACGATCACCTGCAGCACCGTGGTGATGATGCGGCTTCCGCCCGGCGAGCCGGTGACGAGAACCGGTGCGCCGTCCTTGAGCAAAATCGTCGGCGTCATCGACGAGAGCGGGCGCTTGCCCGGCGCCGGCGCGTTGGCCGCAAAACCGACAAGGCCAAACGCGTTCGGCGCGAACGGCTTCATGGCGAAATCGTCGAGTTCGTTGTTCAGCAGCACCCCGGTGCCATCGGCGACCATGCCGAGGCCGTAGCTGAAATTCAGCGTGTAGGTGTTCGACACCGCATTGCCAGCCGCATCGACGATCGAGAAATGCGTAGTGTTGTTGCCCTCGCGCGGCACGGGAATGCCGGGATGGATGTCGGTTGAAGGCCGCGCATGGTGCAGGTCGATCCCGGCACGCAATGCGCGCGCGTAGGATTTCGAGATCAGCCCGGCGATCGGCATCTTCACGCGGTCCGGATCGCCCATATAGAGCGCGCGGTCGGCATAGGCGCGCTTCATGATCTCTGCGAGCAGATGCGGTCCGTCGCGGCCGGCGATCTGCTGCGAGGAATAGCCTTCGAGCACGTTGAGCATCTCGATGAGATGCACGCCGCCCGATGACGGCGGCGGCATCGAGACGACGTCGTAACCGCGATAGCTGCCGGTGACCGGCTTGCGCACCACGGCATGATAGGAGGCCAGGTCCTGCGCGGTCATCACGCCGCCGCCGGCCTGGATGGCGGACGCGATCTTTTGCGCGACGGGGCCGGCGTAGAACGCCGGTGCGCCGTCATGCGCAATGGCCTCCAGCGTGTCGGCAAGATCGGCCTGCACCAGACGATCGCCAGGTGCGAGGTTTTCACCGCCGGGTTTGAGAAAGATTTTCGCCGAGGCTGGATAGCGCGCAAAGCGATCGTGCGCGGCGGGAAGCGAAGCCACCGTATCGTCCTCCACCGGAATGCCGTCGCGCGCGAGCGCAATGGCTGGCGCGATCAACTGCGCGAGCGTGAATTTGCCGGAGCCGTATTTTTCCTGCGCCAGCGCAAGACCGGCGACGGTGCCAGGCACGCCGACACCGAGCGGCGAAGCCCGCGACTTCTGCGGATCGGCATTGCCGTCGGCATCGAGGAAGGTTTTGGTATTGATCGCCGCCGGCGCCGTCTCGCGATAATCGATCGTGACGTTTTCATCCGGCTGCGCGCGATGGATCACCATGAAACCGCCGCCGCCAAGATTGCCTGCGCGCGGATAGGTCACCGCCATGGCGAAGCCGACCGCGACCGCCGCATCGACGGCATTGCCGCCGCGCGCGAGAATATCGACGCCGATCTTCGCCGCGCGGCTCTCCTGCGCGACGACCATGCCGTGCTGCGCCGTCACCGCCTGCGCCGGAGCGATGATCGCCATGCGGCGCGGCGCCTCCTGCGCTACCGCCGGCGACAACAGCGTGAGTGCAACGAAAGTAGCAAAGAAGGCGGAAGACAAACGCGACATTGATGAGAGCCTTGGATGTGCGCTGGATGAACCTTGACTGCGCATGGCGACTTTTGCGCATGGCAACCTTTTTGCGCATGGAAGCTATGAGGCGGCGCGCAAATGGGACGAAGACCATGGATTATGACAGAGGCAAACGCCATCTGTCACGATTGGGGAACCATAGCGGATTTGGCCGAGAGGATAGACGGACGTGTTGGACATGGCGGACAGGAATGACAAGCCGCCGTGCGACCCGGCCAATGCAGCCGAGACATCGGCGCAGGGCGCGGTTGAAAAAATCGAACACGGCACCCCTGCCTTTCTGCGCACCAATCTCGCGCTCTTCGCCGCCGGCTTCGCGACCTTCGCCCTGCTCTATTGCGTCCAGCCATTGATGCCGTTGTTTTCGGCTGACTTCGGTGTCAGCGCGGCCGGCGCCAGTCTGGCGCTGTCGGCGTCGACGGGCGTGCTCGCCGTCTTCATGCTGATCACCGGGCCACTATCCGACATCTGGGGCCGCAAGCCGATCATGGTGGCGGCGCTGCTGCTGTCGTCCGCGCTGACGATCCTGTGCGCGACGCTGCAGCATTGGCCGGCGCTGCTGCTTGCACGCGCGCTGATGGGCATTACGCTGAGCGGATTGCCTGCGGTCGCCATGGCCTATGTCGGCGAGGAGATGCATCCGCGCTCGCTGGGTCTCGCCATGGGTCTCTACATCGGCGGCTCCGCCATTGGCGGGATGAGCGGCCGTCTGCTCACCGGCGTCATTACCGACATCGCGGGCTGGCGCATCGCAATGACCGTGATCGGCGTACTCGGTGCGCTGTGCGGTGCCATCCTGTGGCGAAGCCTGCCGCGGTCGCGCCACTTCACGCCGCGCGAGCCACGCGTTGCACAATTGATCCAGTCGTTCAGCGCCAATCTGCGCGACCCGGTGCTGTCCATCCTGTTTGCGGAAGGTTTTCTGCTGATGGGCAGCTTCGTGACGATCTACAATTACGTCGGCTATCGTTTGATGGCGCCGCCCTTCTCCCTCAGCCAGACCGCAATCGGCCTGATCTTCTCAGTCTATCTGTCGGGCATCGTCAGTTCGGCGTGCATGGGTGCGCTCTCGGGACGGCTTGGACGACTGCCTGTCATTGTCGCTGCGCTGGTGTTGATGCTGGCCGGTCTTGCAACGACGCTGCTCAGTCAACTCTGGCTGATCATTTTTGGCATCGTCGTCCTCACATTCGGCTTCTTCGGCGCGCATACGGTGGTCAGCGCCTGGATCGGCGCGCGAGCGCGGCACGGCAAGGGGCAGGCGTCTTCGCTTTATCTTTTCGCGTATTACATGGGATCGAGCGCAGTGGGATCGCTCGGCGGCCTGTTCTGGAGTGCAGCAGGATGGGGCGGCGTCATTGCGATGACGGGCGCGCTCGTGCTCGCCGCGCTTGCCATGACCCTAAGATTGAAATCACGTTCCGCATGACACCCGATTTCGAGGCGGCTTTGGATCGGCCGCGGGCTTTTTGCGTGCGCGTGATTTTTTCGAAAACCGCGCCCCTCTAAACGGGTGTCATTCCGGGATGCGCGTTCTTTATGCGCAGGCCCCATGGTCCCGGCGGTGGTTATGGATTCCGGGCTCGCTCGCAAGAACTCGCGCCCCGGAATGACAACGGGTTCGATGCCAAAATTATCTAATGCCTAAAATGCCGGGTGCCGGTCATGACCATGGCGATGCCGTGCTCGTCGGCGGCCTTGATGACGAGATCGTCGCGCATCGAACCGCCGGGCTGGATCACTGCGGTGGCGCCGGCCTCGATCGCGACCAGCAATCCGTCTGCAAACGGAAAGAACGCATCGGACGCAACGACCGAACCCTTTGTCAGCGGTTCGGAAAGCCCGGCTTCCCTGGCGGCATCGCGCGCCTTGATCGCGGCGATACGCGCGGCGTCGACGCGGCTCATCTGCCCGGCGCCGATGCCGACAGTCGCGCCATCCCTGGCATAGACGATGGTGTTCGACTTCACGTGCTTGGCGATGCGGAAGGCAAACCGTAAATCGCGCAACTCGGCTTCGGTCGGCGCGCGTTTCGTCACGACCTTCAAATCCATGTCGTCGACCACCGCATTGTCGCGCGATTGCACGAGCAGGCCGCCGGCGACGGATTTCACGGCCAGTGCCGCGGCGCGTGGATCGGGCAGGCCGCCGGTGAGCAGCAGGCGCAGATTCTTTTTCGCGGCGACGATGGCGCGCGCTTCGTCCGACGCATCCGGCGCGATGATGACTTCCGTGAAAATGTCCACGATGGCACGCGCGGCATCCGCATCGAGCGGCCGGTTGAGCGCGACGATGCCGCCGAAGGCCGATACCGG
>Ga0310811_10001338_pt1 | contig 31140 bp, 26 predicted proteins | sample YCmetagenome_FD_207642 | JGI IMG/M metagenome (GOLD analysis project Ga0310811, IMG submission 207642) | Soil microbial communities from experimental microcosm in Duke University, North Carolina, United States - YC | ecosystem: Engineered > Artificial ecosystem > Soil microcosm > Unclassified ...
CCGGCATGTAGCCGATCCCCGCCACCGTCTTGCCGTGCGCCTGCTGCACCGCGTAGCGGGTGTTCTCGTCGTTCGGGTCGGGATCGCCGGTCCAGCCGAGCAGCGGCTGGTAGAACTGCAGGCACTCCTGCTGCCTGGTGAGAAGCGTGTCGAGCCACGCGACAGAGCCCTGCGGGTGCGGGTGCGTGCAATCGGGCATCGTGCTCAGCCTCCTGGCGGGATCGCCGTTTTCGGGATGATTCGCTCCTACCGAGTCACTCTGCCACCGACGTCCGACATTCGCGCCCCATCCGGTCGACTCGCCGTTCGATCGGTTCCGGCGGGCGCGGGCGCAGCTACACGTTCTCCGCGTGCGGGATGTTCTCGACGGCGTGCTCAGCCTGGCGAAGGGCCTCGTCGAGCAGAGGCTTGATGTGGCCGCCGCGCAGCCGGTAGTAGCGCGCGCGGCCCTCGGCGCGCTGGTCGACGAGGCCGGCCAGCCGTAGCTTGGCCAGGTGCTGGCTCGCGGCGGTGGGCGTGCAGCCGGCCGTCTCCGCGAGGGTGCTGACGCCGAGTTCCCCCTCGCGCAGCGCCCAGAGCAGCCGCAGCCGGGTGGGCTCGGCGAGCATGTCCAGGTAGGAGACGGCGAACTGGACGTGGGCGTCGGGCAGGATGCGGCCGAGCGCGGGTCTGTGGTGTTCCTGGAGATGCTCGCCGGGGTCTGCTGCGGGGACCATGCCTCATCCTCTCACCTGCGAACTATCCGCAGGAAGCAGTCGTGCGCACTTACCTTCTCATATTCACTGATGTGAAGGTGTCGTGTACCGTGGCGCGTATGAACTCCGCCTCCGCGCTCGTTCTCGCCGCGGCCGGGGTCGGCTTCGGCCACGCCGTGCTGCCGGACCACTGGGCTCCGCTCGCGGTGCTCAGCCGCACCCGCAGTGACCCGCTGCGCCGCGTCGTGCGCCGCTCGCTCGCCGCCGCCGGCACCCACGTGCTGCTGTCGCTGCTGCTCGGCGCGCTGCTGATCGGGGTCGGGCTGAGCTTCCGGACGACGGTCGTGCGCTATGAGGATTACGTCGTCGGCGGACTGCTGATCGCGACGGGCGCGGTCTTCCTCGCGCTCGAACTGGCCGGTCGCGGGCACGGCCATGGACACGACCACGCGCACGGAGACGGCCATGGTCACGGGCATGGTCACGGGCCTGTTCAAAACCGCGGGCGCACTCGTGCGCACGAGGACGGCCACAAGCACGGCGACGGACACGGCCACGAGCACGGCGACGGACACGGCCACGGGTCGGATCACGCTCACCCGCACACCTCGGCGGCCGGCGGCGGGCGGGTCCGCGCGACGCTCGCGCTCGCGGTGCCGTTCGGGGCCGCGGCGTCGCCGGACCTGACGATCCTTCCGGTGTTCCTCGCGGCCAGCGCGCTCGGCGCGGCGACGGCGGTCGGCTCGCTGCTGGTCTTCGCGGGCGTGACGGTGGCGACGATCGTGGGGCTGACGGTCGCCGCGTCGCTCGGTGCCTCGCTGCTCACCGGGCCGTGGATCGAGCGCCGGGCGAACCTGCTGACCGCGGCGACGCTGCTCGTCTTCGGCGGCCTCATCGCCACCGGCCTGCTGTAGAAACCGCTTCGGGGCAGTACTCAGAACACGGCAGTACTCAGAACACGGCAGTACCCACAGCTCGGCACTACAGCACGACGGTGCTGCGCCGTTCGAGTCGGACGACATCGCGCCAGCCGCGCTCACCGTGCTTGCCGATCTTCTCCTGCACGCCGAGCGTCCGGAAGCCCGCCCGCTCGTGCAGCACGAGCGACGCGATGTTCTCCGGGAAGATCCCCGCCTGGAGCGTCCAGACGCCAGCGGCCTCGGTCGACTCGATGACCCTGGCGAGCAGCGCCCGGCCCACCCCGCCGCCGCGCGCGTCCGGACTCACGTAGACCGAGACCTCGACGACACCCGCGTAGACCGGCCGGCTCGAGACCGCCGAGACGGCCACCCAGCCGAGCACCGCGCCGTCGTCCGCCGCGACCGCGACGAAGCGGTGGACCGGCAGCTTCCCCGTGTCGAAAGTCGGCCAGTCGGGAGCCGCGGCCTGGAAGGAGGCGTTCCCGGTGTCGAGGCCCGCCTGATAGATCGCCAGCACCGCGTCCGCGTGCTCGCCGGCCATCGGGACGACCTCGAACTCGAACATACCCGCCACGCTAATCCTCCCACGTTTCATTTCGGTTTCCTCCGGAACCGGGCCAAGACCTTCCGCATCCAAGCTGCGCCGAACAAGCGGCGGAGGGATGGGGAGCCAGGCATGACGAGAATACGCAGACGTGTGCGTCGCACGGTGGGAATGATCATCCTGTTGGCGTTTGGAGTCGCCGGAGCGGGCATCCTCGCCGGCTGCGGTGGCAACAGCTCGTCGGCGAGTTCGTCGACGAGCGCGGGCCGCCAGGCCCCGGCCGCGCAGGGCAACGCCGGTGTGGCGCAATCGGGGAGCACCGCGACGAGCTCGAAGACGGACGTCGGGAACACCGCCGATCTGATCGTCATGGCGGGGCTGCAACTCGCCGTGAAGGACCCCGAACAGGCCGCCGGCCGGGCCGAACAGGACGTCGTCGCGGCGGGCGGGTACGTCGCGGGGGAGGCGGAGGGAGTCGGCACGCAGGTACTGCCGAGCGTGGTCACCACCGCGGACTTGTCCGAGAGCACCGATACCGGAGTCAGCCCAGTGAGCCTGCCGGCGCCGGACGCCGCGGCGAACTCCGACGAGGCGCTGCTGCTCGTGCGCGTGCCGCCGGCGAAACTCGACGCCGTGCTCGCCGAACTGGCCGGGTCGGGCGACGTCGCGTACCGCACCCGGTCCGCGACGGACGTGACCGGCCAGGTCGCCGACGTGAACAGCCGGATCGCCTCCGCGCAGTCCTCGATCGCCGAGCTGCGCGGCATGATCGACAAGGCGGCCTCGATGAACGACCTGATCTCGCTGGAGCAGGCCCTGGCCACCCGGGAGTCAGACCTCGAATCCCTCGAGGCGCAGCAGCGCGCCCTCGCCGACCAGACGGCCTACGCGACCGTGACCGTCGGGTACTACGAGCCCGCCGTCGCCGCGACGGTCAAACCGGCCCCTCACCAGGCCGGATTCCTCTCCGCCCTGAACGCCGGCTGGCACGCGCTGCTGGCCGTGTTCCGGGTGATCGTGATCGGCGCCGGCTGGGTGCTGCCGTTCGCGGTGCTCATCGCCCTGCTGTGGTGGCCGGTGCGCCGGGCCCGACGGCTGACCTGGTGGAGCCGCCGCCCGGGACATCGGACAGAATAGGTGGATGCCGATCTTGCCGCCGGCCGGGGAACTCGCCCCGGCGAGCCCGTACGTGGACCTCGACCGCGAGAGCTGGAGCGGCCTGCGCGAGCGCACCCCGCTGCCGCTCACGGCCGAGGAGGTCGAGCAGCTGCGCGGCCTCGGCGACGAGATCGACCTCGACGAGGTCCGCGAGATGTACCTGCCGATCTCGCGGCTGCTGAACCTGTACGTCGGCGCGGTGCACGGCCTGCGCGGCGCGCTCGGCACCTTCCTCGGCGACCCGGCCGAGACCGGCGGCGTCCGCGAGACCCCGTTCGTCATCGGGATCGCGGGCAGCGTCGCGGTCGGCAAGTCGACCACCGCGCGGCTGCTGCGGGCCCTGCTCGCCCGCTGGCCCGAGCACCCGCGCGTCGAGCTCGTCACCACGGACGGCTTCCTGCTGCCCAACGCCGAGCTGGAGCGGCGCGGGCTGATGCAGCGCAAGGGCTTCCCGGAGTCCTACGACCGGCGCGCGCTCACCCGCTTCGTGGCCGACATCAAGTCGGGCCGCGACGAGGTGACCGCGCCGGTCTACTCGCACCTGGTGTACGACATCGTGCCCGGCGAGCGCGCCGTCGTGCACCGGCCGGACATCCTGATCGTCGAGGGCCTGAACGTGCTGCAGCCCGCGCTGCCCGGCCAGGACGGCCGCACCAGGATGGCGCTGGCCGACTACTTCGACTTCAGCATCTACGTGGACGCGCGCGAGTCCGACATCGAGCAGTGGTACCTGGCCCGCTTCCGCAAGCTGCGGGACACCGCGTTCACGGATCCGAGCTCGTACTTCCGCCGCTTCACCGAGGTCTCGGAGCAGGAGGCGCTCGACTTCGCGCGCGGCGCCTGGGCCAACATCAACCGGCTGAACCTGGTCGAGAACGTGCTGCCCACCCGCGGCCGCGCCACGCTCGTGCTCCGCAAGGGCGCCGACCATCGCATCGAACGCGTCCGCCTGCGCAAGCTCTAGGCGTACGGAGGCTCGTCCGGTACGGGATGCCGATGCTCCGCAAGGGCGCCGACCATCGCATCGAACGCGTCCGCCTGCGCAAGCTCTAGGCACACGGAGGCTCGTCCGGCACGGGATGCCGATGCTCCGCAAGGGCGCCGACCATCGCATCGAACGCGTCCGCCTGCGCAAGCTCTAGGCGCACGGAGGCTCGTCCGGCACGGGATGGCCGACGGTCGCGCGGGATGCCGACGGCCGGGCGGGATGCTGACGACCAGGCGCGGTGAAGCGTCCTGCCCAGCCGGAATGCTCCCGGCCAGGACGCGGTCAAGCGTCCACCGCGGGCGTGCTCGGGGCGCGGCTCAGGCGCGCGCCGGAAACGCAGCCGGCTGCGCATGCTCGCTGGGAGCCTGCGCAGCCGGACGCGATGGTGGCCGGGGTGCGGCGGGGGTCAGGCCCCTGCCGCGCTCGAGTCGGTGATGCCTGAGATGATCTGCGAGTTGACCGTGGCCAGGCTGGGAGCCTGGGAGGACTGGTCCACGCCGATGTCGATCAGGGTGTAGTAGCCGGACTCGCCGGTGACCGGCAGCGCGATCAGCTCGACCGTACCGGCGGGGCCGGAGTAGTCCGGGGTAACGCTCCAGGTCACCTCGTAGCCGGACCGCCCGGCCACGGTGATCGCGCCCTGGCTGGTGACCTTGTGCGCGGAGAGCGTGCCGTAGTTGCCCTTGGCCATGCTCGCGATGTCGGAGGTCGCCACGCTCTGGGCGGACGAGCCCGTGGTCGTGGTGAAGTTGACGCCGCCGCGGGTGCACTGCGGGGTGGAGCTCGAGGTGGTGCCGTTCTCCGAGGCCAGCGCGCTCGGGCAGGTGTAGGTGCCGGTGCTCAGCGCCGGCCAGGAGCCGTTGCCGCTGGTCGAGCCGGACTGGCCGGTCCAGCCGCTGGGCACCGGGATGTTCAGCCCGTCGATCGGGTCGGAGACGGTCTTGCCGCCGCCTCCGGTCACCGTCGGCTCCGGCGAGGCCGAGCCGTTGCCGCCGCCGGGGCCGCCGCCACCGGGGCCGCCGTTGCCGCCGCCGCCGGGGCCGCCGCCGAACCCGCCGTTGCCGCCGCCGAATCCGCCGGTCGGGCCGGTGGTCGGCTGGCTGCCGCTGGAGGCGGTCGTGCTGCTCGAGTTGCCATGAAAGGCGAAGTACGCGCCGATGCCGCCGCCGACGAGCACGACGACGACCGCCGCTGCGATCAGGGCCCTGAGGGTTGATCCGCGTTTGCCGCCGACGCCCGGAGCGCCCGCATCGCCGCTGCCGAGGGGCCGCACCATGGCGCTCCACCCGGAGCCGTCCCACCACCGCTCCACGGGCAGGCCGTCGGGACCGGTCTCTCCGGTCGGGTACCAGCCGGAAGGGGCTGAGGGTTGCGTGGGGTCCGGTATCGACATGTCTGGAGGATATCCGTGCGGCACCTTGAGACTGTCGTGACCAGGCTAAGAATTCCCCGAACAACAGCTGTGGGAATTTAAGGCATCACCCGTTCCGCTCAGTCGATCACCTCGGACTCGGCCCCGACGCGCAGCGCGCCGACAGTGTCCGGGATCACGTTCACCGCGAAGAAGGCGGCCTTGTCCTCAGGACGCGAGAGCGAGCGGCAGGACGGCGGGCGCGCCGGCCGGCGCAGCAGCCGGGTAGATGTGCAGCGACTCCTGGTGTGCGGTGTGCGGTGTGCGGTGTGCGGTGTGCGGTATGCGGTATGCGGTGTGCGGTCATGGTCCGGATCAGCCTGCCAATGCGAGAGCGAGCGGCAGGACGGCGGGTGCGCCGGCCCGGCGCAGCAGCCGGGCGGCGACGGTCATGGTCCAGCCGGAGTCGACGAAGTCGTCCACCAGCAGCACCGGACCGGGGCATTCGGTGAGCCGGCCGCGCAGCTCGGGGTCGAGGTCGAAGGCCTCGTGCACGGCGCGCAGCCGCCAGGCGCTGTTGCTCGGGCCGGCGTGCGCGTCCTCGCGGACCCGGTGCACGGAGCCTGCGATAGGCAGCTTGCCGATCTCGGAGACGCCCTCGGCCAGCGAGGTCAGCAGCCGCGGCCGGGTGCGCGACGCGATGGTCACGATGCCGACCGGACGGCCCACCCCGCTCCAGCCGCGTCCGCTGGACGAGGCGGCCGGCACAGCGGCCCCCGAGTCACCCGGCGATCCCGCTGCGCGCGCCGCCGCCGGCCCGGGCGCGCCCGCCCCCGCCGCCGGCCCTTCGCCCGGGCCCGCGCCGCCGGACGGGTCCGTCGCCCACTCCTTGAGCACCTTGACGATCGCGCCGAGCAGCTGCGGCTCGACCGGCCGGTCCGGCGTTCCGCCGCCGAGCAGCTCGCGCAGCGCCGCGCCCCAGCCCAGGTCCGTCAGCCGTGCCAGGGCCCGGCCCTCGGCGGCCAGCTCGCCGGCCGGGATCCTGCCCTTCAGCTCGACGCCGACGGACGGCATCCCGCTCGGCCACTGCCGCCGCGGCTCGATCGACACCCAGGCCCGCTTCGCGTGCGAGCCGGCCGCCTCCACGACGCCCCGCGAGACCTTCGCCTCCAGCCTGCGGCCGGTGCAGTTGTCGCAGCGCCCGCACGAGGCCGCCTCGGTGTCGTCGAGCTGGTGGCGGAGGAACTCCATCCGGCAGCCGCCGGTCTGCGCGTACTCGAGCATCGCCTGCTGCTCCCGCTCACGCGCGGCGGTGATCCGCGCATAGCGCTCGGCGTCGTAGAACCAGGGCCGGCCGGTGCTGATCCAGCCGCCTTGCACGCGCTTGACCGCGCCGTCCGCGTCCAGCACCTTCAGCAGCAGCTCCAGCCGCGAGCGCTTGAGGTCGACCAGCGGTTCGAGGGCCATCGTGGACAGCGGCTTCGGCGCCTCGCCCAGCGCGCCGAGGACGCGCTCGACGGTGCCCTGCGGCGGGAAGGCGAGCGAGGTGAAGTACCGCCAGATCTCCTTGTCCTGCGCGCCCGGCAGCAGCACCACCTCGGCCCGCTCGACGCCGCGCCCGGCCCGGCCGACTTGCTGGTAGTACGCGATCGGCGAGGAGGGCGCGCCGAGGTGGACGACGAAGCCGAGATCCGGCTTGTCGAAGCCCATGCCCAGCGCGGAGGTCGCGACCAGCGCCTTGATCTTGTTGTCCAGCAGGGCCTGCTCGGCCTGCCGCCGGTCCTCGTCCTCGGTACGCCCGGAGTACGCGGCGACCGCGTACCCGCGCGAGCGCAGGAAATCCGCCGTCTCCGACGCCGCCGAGACGGTGAGCGTGTAGATGATCCCCGAACCCGGCAGCTCGCCGAGCTGCTCGGCGAGCCAGGCCAGCCGGCTCGCGTTGTCCGGCAGGGAGAGCACCGACAGGTGCAGCGACTCGCGGTCCAGCGGGCCGCGCAGCACGAGGGTCGAGGCGCCGGTGCCCAGCTGCTCGGCCACGTCCCGCGTCACCCGCGCGTTCGCCGTCGCCGTGGTCGCCAGCACCGGCAGGCCGGGGGCGAGCGAGGCGATCAGTTCGCGCAGCCGCCGGTAGTCGGGCCGGAAGTCGTGCCCCCAGTCGGAGATCGAGTGCGCCTCGTCGACGACCAGCAGGCCGACGCTCGCGGCGAGCCGGGGCAGCACCTCGTCCCGGAAGCCGGGGTTGTTCAGCCGCTCCGGCGAGATCAGCAGCACGTCCACCGAGCCCTCGGCGATCTGCGCCTGGATCTCCTCCCACTCGTGCAGGTTGGCCGAGTTGATCGTGCGGGCGCTGATCCCAGCACGCCCGGCGGCTTCGACCTGGTTGCGCATCAATGCGAGCAGCGGCGAGACGATCACCGTCGGGCCGGCGCCGCGGGCCCGCAGCAGCGCCGTGGCCACGAAGTAGACCGCTGACTTGCCCCAGCCCGTCCGCTGCACGACCAGCGCCCGCCGCCCCTCGACGGCCAGCGCGCTGATCGCAGCCCACTGATCCTCGCGCAGCCGCGCGGACTCCCCGGCGAGGCGGCGGAGCACGGCCTCGGCCTCGTCACGGGTCGGTGCGCCGGTCGCGGCGGACGGTGATTCGCTCATGCCGTCTTTTGTACAGGTTCGTTCCGGCGAAGGGCCAGTTCAGGCCGGTCACGTGGGAGGATCCGACCCGTTTCACGCCGAAACCGGCACTCCGAGGCCGTCCAGCACGACGGCGTTCGGCAGCTCGGCGAGCACTGCTCCGGGCAGCCAGAGCTTCGAGCCGCGGATACCCGAGCCGACGATGACGTGCGGCGCCTCGGCGACGGCGCGGTCGACCAGCACAGGCCAGTCCGCGGGCAGCCCGATCGGAGTAATGCCGCCGTACTCCATGCCGGTGAGGTTTACCGCGTCGTCCATCGGGGCGAACGACGCCTTCCGTGCGCCGAGGTGCTTGCGTGCCAGACCGTTGACGTCGGCTCGGGTGGTCGCGAGCACCATGCACGCCGCGTAGAGCACTTCGCCCGCCTTCTTGGCCGCGAGCACCACGCAGTTGGCGGATTCGTCCAGGGCGACACCGTATTCGGCGCAGAACGCCGCGGTGTCGGCGAGCGCCGGATCGATCTGTGCCACCTCGACGCGGTCGGCGAGGCCGAGCTTCGCTACGGCGTCGAGGGTTGGTTCCGCCAGGAGTTCGGGCCGGTCGAGTGCGGGTTCGTGTGTGAGCTTCCCAGACATGGGATCCAGCTTGCCACGGCTTTACCCCGGCCGTGGTGTGATGAGCAGAGCGTGAAGTCTCTCGGAATATCCGTGATCCGGCTGGTCCTGGACCGTCTCCGATAGGGAAGGACGGCGAATCCGCGCGATACGCGTGCGAGGCGATGGGAGTGTGCGGGCGTGAGCCTACAGGTGGATACGGCGCGGGTTCGCGCCGCGCGGTCGGGCGATCCGGAGGCGCTCGACGCGGTGGCGACCGAGTACCTGCCGCTCGTGTACAACATCGTGCGCCGCTCATTGCGGCACAGCGCGGATGTGGACGACGTCGTGCAGGAGACGATGCTCCAGCTCGTGCGCAACGTCGGCTCGCTGCGCGACCCGGAGCGGCTGCGCCCGTGGCTGGTCGCCATCACGGTCAATCAGATACGCGACCATCAGCGCATGGCCGTCAGGGCCCCGAGTTCGTTCGACGACCGGCTCGACATACCCGATCCGGGCGGCGAGTTCGTCGACTACACGCTCATGCAGCTCGACGTGTCCATGCAGCGCCGTGAGGCGCAGCAGGCGATGCAGTGGCTCGATCCGGATCACCGTGAGTTGCTGGCGCTGTGGTGGCTGGAGGCGTCCGGGCATCTGACGCGGCCGGAGCTCGCGGAGGCGCTCGGCGCCGACTCGCACAACGTGGCTGTGCGGGTGAGTCGGATGAAGGAGCAGCTCGACGCCTCGCGGCGGATCGTGCGCGTGCTCGGTCTCAGCCCGCGATGCCCCCGTCTGGACGACGCCGCTTTCGACTGGGCCGGCGAGATGTCCTCTGTATGGCGTAAGCGTTTCGCCCGTCACATCCGCGAATGCCCGACATGTGATGCCGTGACCCGCGATCTGATCGCGCCCGAGCGGTTGCTCGCCGGGCTCGCGCTGCTGCCGATTCCCGCCGCGTACGCCGCGTTCCGCGCCACATCGCTGTTCATGGAGGTCGCTCCGCCCAAGCCCCGCGCGCGCCACGGAGCACACCGCGGCGGCAAGGTGACGGGGATGACCGCGGCCAAGCCGATCGGCATCGCGTTCGCCGCGATAGCGGTCGTCGCGGCCGGCGCCGTCGCCGTGGACGCGCTGGGCCCGAAGCAGAACACCGTCGCGATCGCTACGACGGCCACCGGTTCGTCGGTCGTCTCGAGCGCGCCGGCCTCGCCGAGTGCGCTGACGATCCCGACCGTCTCCGCGTCGCCGAGCAAGTCTGCGACCTCCGCCAAGCCGGCCACGGCGCCGGCCACGGCCCGGACCACCGCCGCTCAGAAGACCACGGCCGCGGCCGTCGTCGTGACGACGTCGAGTGCGAGTTCGAATTCGGGATCGGCCGCTCAGGCTGTCCTCGACGTGATCAACAACGCACGCAAGGCGGCCGGTCTCAAGCCGTACACGATGGCCACCGACCTCGTGAACAGCGCCACGGCGCACACCAAGGTGATGGAGGACGGCTGCGGGCTCTCGCACCAGTGCCCCGGCGAGGCCGCGCTCGGCGACCGGGAGACGGCGGCCGGCATGCACTGGAGCGCGGCGGGCGAGAACATCGGCGAGGGCGGGCCGGAGAGCGACACCCAGTCCGCGATCACCGGCATGGCCGTGGGGTTGACGAACAGCATGCTCGCCGAGAAGGCGCCGGACGACGGCCACCGGCTCAACATCCTGAGCAGCACGTACACCGAGGTCGGCATCGCCGTGATCCGGGACAGCTCCGGCACGGTCTGGATGACGCAGGATTTCGCCGCCCTCTCCTGACGACGCGGCAACCGCCCGGCGCTCAGCCGGGAGACCCGGCCCCCAGCGCCTGCTCCGCGGCATCGAGCTCGCGCCGGGCGTCCGCGGTCCAGGCCGGCAGCAGGCCCTGCGCGCGGGCGAGCTCGACGGCGCGCCGCAGCAGCAGCACGGCGCGGCGCGGGTTGCCGTTCTCCCGCTCCGCCCGGCCGAGCGCGACCAGGCCGCTCGGCACCCGGCGCTGCTCGCCCTGCTCCTCGCGCAGGTCGAGCGAGATCTGCAGGTGCTGCACGGCGACGGCGGTCTGCCGGTCGGCGACCAGGTGGTAGAAGCCGAGTTGCCGATGTATCTCAGAGCGCGTGTACAGATCGCCGGCCGCCTCGAGCGCGGGGATCAGCGCCTCCGAGCGCCGGTAGTGCGCCATCGCGGCGTCCCAGTCGCTGTTCAGCACCTGCTCGACCAGCCCGAGGCCGAAGGACGCCCGCGCGCTTCCCGGTTGGTCGCCCACCTCCTGGAAGCCGGCCAGCGCCTCGGCGAACAGCTCGCGCTCCAGGGCGACGTCCGCGGGCGCCGGGGTCCCGCCGCCGGCCAGGACGAAGATGTTGCGGAAGTGCTGCACGTACCCCAGCTGGTTCGCCGCGGCGGCGCACGCCGCCGCATCGCCGTCCCGCGCGGCGCGCTCTGCGGCGGCCCGCGCGAGCTGTTCGGCACCCTCGAGGTCCCCGGTTCGGAAGCCGGCTTCGATCAGGGCCTCATCCGCCGCGGCGAGCAGTTCCGCCGCGGTCATGTCAATGCTCTGTCCGGAGGTCATGGATCCACTGTAAGGGGTGGCGAGTCACCCCAGTCCCAACGGATTCCCAGACGACAGGGTCCCGCGGACAGCGCGACGGCGAGCACCGAGCCGATCGCGTCCGGCTTGAGCAGCCGCTCCTGAGGGCGCGCGTCGGCGTCGAGCTCGGCGGTGCGGTACGAGTAGCAGGACTCGGGCAGTGCCGCGACGTCGAAGCGCACCTCCATCAGGTACTCGCGCACCGGCACGTGCAGCGCCGTCTGCATCGACGTCGAGTACGGCCGCGGCAACCCGTTCTCGTGGTAGTACTCGAGGATGATGATGTCGCCCCGGCTCAGCGGGCGGTCGAACAGGATCTCGGCGACGCTCAGGCCGATCGCCTGGTTCTCGACCACCTTGCCGATCCGGTGCGGCGCCTCGACGCGCAGCCGCGGCGGCTCGCCGGGATCGTCGCGCTGGAAGCCGGTGATCCACCGGTCCGGGCCGTCCACCTCGGCGCGCAGCAGCTGGCGGCTGTACATGCCGCGCTCCCGGCCCTGCGCGTCGAGCTCCAGGCGGCAGTGCGTGCTCAGCCGGGTCAGCGCCTCGTCCCAGCGGGTGTCCACCTGGCGCAGCGCCGACTCCATGTCGACGGGGTCGGAGTCGCTAAACGCGGCCAGACCCCGGGTGTCGGTCACGGCGGCGAGCCGACGCCCGCGCGGGCGCGGCGGGCCGATCAGCGCGGACAGCGCCTTCGGCGGCACGCCGAGGACCTCCTCGAGGTCGGCGAGCACCAGCAGCGAGGACGGCCGCTCCGGCCGGTAGCGCCCGGACTGCCAGGAGCTGAGCGTGGCCACCGAGATCCGCGAGCCGCGCCGCATGAGCCGGTCCTGGATCCGGTCCAGGCTCAGCCCGCTGGCGGCCACGGCGGCGCGCAGCGCCTCGTCGAACGGCCCCGTGTTGAGCAGTCGCGCGAGCCGGGCCTCGGCCCGTTCCCCGGCTTCCGCGGCACCGCCGCGCGGCGCCCCGGGGTCCGCCGGACTCGAGTGCATCACCGATGTCCTCCCGGCCTCTCGCGCGGCGTCGCCCCTAGGGGAGAACGTACCGGTCAAAGCCCGCGCGATGGTGAGTGGTTTCCTCAGGTGTTCTCCGAATCGTGACCTTACGTTGATCTTCGCGTCGGCCCCGCGCAACGGTGCGTCCGCCGGATCGATCGCGTCTTCGTGCCCTGCTATATCAGGAATTGTAGGGACGGCCCGGCAATTCGCTCAATACTAAACGGCCGGGAAACCCTTGTCGGCCCGCGCACCCCACCCGCAAGCTGGCAACGGCCGCACCGATTGCCCACACACGTCGGTGCGGTTCAACCGGCGTGCCGGGCGGACCCCCGTTCCCGCCGCCCGGCCGCGTCCCTTTACACCCACGAGAGGGAGAGCAAGGACATGTCCCACAGGTCTTACGTCCGCATGATCGCGCTCGGTTCGGCCGCCGCCACGGCCCTGTTCGCCGCCCCCGCCGCGTTCGCCGTGAGCGGAACCGTCTCCGCCCCGCTGCAGGTGACCGCCGCGCAGGCGCACCAGGAGAGCCACGGCTTGCACGCGCTGACCCGCCGCAGCAGCACCACCGTCTCCTCGAGCAACTGGTCCGGCTACGCCGCGACCGGCGGCAGCGGCGCCTTCACCCAGGTCTCCGCCTCGTGGACCCAGCCCGCCGTCACCTGCGGGTCGAAGACCACGTACTCGTCGTACTGGGTGGGTCTCGACGGATACAGCAACTCCGCGCTGGAGCAGACCGGCACCGAGGCCGACTGCATCCGCGGCAAGGCGACCTACGGTGCCTGGTGGGAGGTGCTCCCGGCCTCGGAGAGCGCGTACTCCGTGACGGTGAAGGCGGGCGACGCGCTGAGCGCCGGCGTCGTGGACAACGGCAACGGCACCTTCACGATGACGCTGTCCGACTCGACCGAGGGCTGGACTAAGACCACCACCGCCAACGGCTCCTCCGGCTACCAGGACTCCTCCGCCGAGGTCATCGCCGAGGCGACCCAGGTCAACGGCAGGATCGCGAACCTGTCCGACTTCGGCACCGTGACCTTCACGAACGCAGAGGCCGACAACACCTCGCTCGGCAGCTACTCGCCGACCGAGATCGTGATGGCCAGCGCCTCGGACACGAAGGCGCAGCCGGGCTCCATCTCCGGGGGCACCTTCAGCGACACCTGGGAGAACTACAGCTGATCGCAGCTGTCCACCAGCTAGGAGCGTGGTCGCCGACCCCCGCGCATCCCGCCTCCTAGGCGTGTGACCCACGCCGCGGTCCCGTTCCGCCGCCACCATGCGGCGGGACGGGGCCGTTCCTCATCTCCGGGTGATTCCGGGCAAGCCGACCTAGACTCGGCCGAATGAGGATCCTGTTCGGCTCGACGTCCCTGGCCGGCCACTACGGGCCGCTGCTGCCCTTCGCCAACTCGTTCGCCGCACGCGGGGACGAGGTGCTGTTCCTGGTGCCTCCAGAGGCCCGCTCCGCCCTCGAGAAGGCCGGCTTCGCGGTGCGCGAGGCGGCGACGCCCGATCCCGTCGAGCACCGGCGCATCAAGGACGTGGTCGCCGCGGACCCGACGGCGGCGGCGCTGCTGATGAACCGCGACTACTTCGGCCGCCTGTGCACGGAGGCGATCCTGCCCGCCGCGCTGGAGGTGTGCGCGAGCTGGAAGCCGGACCTGGTCGTGCACGAGCCATGCGACTACGCCTCGCCGATCGCCGCGCACCGCGCCGGGATCCCGCACGTGCAGGTCGCCATCGGCCTCGCCTGGCTCGAATGGGGCAGCCTGCACGACTACGCGGCGCAGGTGCTGCCCGCCTACGAGCCGGACGCCGTGCGCATCATCGTCGAGGCGCCGTACGTCACGCGGCTGCCGGAGAGCCTGGACCCGAGCGACTACCCGCGGACGATCCGGTATCAGGAGCCTGCTGAGGCGTCGCCCGCGGAACCTCTCGGCGAGGATTTCGCGCCGGAGGGCTCGACTCTCGTCTACGCGACGCTCGGCAGCGTCACCCCGAGCACGGAGTTCTCCCCGGGCGCGTACCGAGTGCTGTTGGATGCCTTCGCGTTGCTGCAGCGCTCGCGCCCGGAGATCAGGGTACTGCTGACGACCGGCCGCGACCTCGATCCGGCGGCGCTCGGCGCCATCCCGGGCAACGTGCGCGCCGAGCGTTGGGTGCCGCAGGAGCGCGCGTTCGCCGCCGCGCGGGCCGTGGTCAGCCACGGCGGCTCCGGAACGGCGTACGGCGCGCTGTCGGCCGGGCTGCCCGGCGTCTTCCTGCCGCTCTTCTCCGACCAGCCGCACAACGCGAAGCTGATCGCAGCCGGCGGCGCGGGAATCCGGATCGAGACCGCGGACATCCGCGAGCACGGCATCCCGCTCGCCGCCGAGCCCGCCGACCGGGCCCGGCTGGCCGCGCTGGCCGAGGAGGTCGCCGAGGCCCTGATCGCGGTGCTCGACGACCCGTCGTACGCGGCCCGCGCCCGGGATCTGGGCGCGGAGTTGAGCGCGCTGCCCGCGCTCGAAACAGTCGTCGGCGTATGGTCGGCGAAAGCCGCGCTCCATTCGAACATTTGAGCTAAAGTGGAGCCATGGCAACCACCCTTCTCCTGATCGACCTGCAGCGGAACATGTTGGAGCCACCCGAACAGGTCCCGACGGCGCACCAGCTCATCGTGCTCGTGCACGGGCTGCTGGAGCGGGCCAGGGCCGTCGGCGCCGCGGTCGTGCACGTGCGGAACAACGGCGCCGAGGGCGAGGCCGACGTGCCGGGTACGCCCGGCTGGGAGCTCTACCACGTGCCGGTGGACGGCGAGGCGATCGTGGACAAGTTCGGCCTCGACGCCTTCGCGGACACCGCGCTGGCCGAGCTGATCCCGGCCGGCTCGCGGATCCTGGTGGCCGGCCTGGCGAGCGATTACAGCGTGCGCGCGACGTCGCTGAGCGCGCGGCGGCGCGGCTACGACGTGCGGCTGATCCACGGCGCGCACGGGACGTACGACGCGGACGGCAAGAGCGCGGAGACGATAGGGAAGGAGGTCGAGTGCGAGCTGCGCGAGGCCGGAGTGCGGATCGTCGAGCCGGGGAGTCCCATCTTCCGGGACTGAGTCTTCCGAGGCTCGGTCCTCCGAGGCGGGATCGAGTCTCCCGGAACCGAGTCTTCCGGGATTGATCGGATGTTCAGCTGTTGGTGCGGATCCGGTTCCGGGACAGGGGGAAAGGCAGGATCGTGGACGTCCTGACGCAGGCGCTGGCCTCGATGCGCACCGGCCGCTCCGTGTCGGTGCGCATGAACGGCCGCGCGCCGTGGGGCCTTCGCCTGCCGCCGAGCGAGGCGGCCGGGTTCCACGTCGTGCTGCACGGCCGCTGCTGGCTGATCCTCCCCGGGCCGGGCGGCGGGCCGGCCGTCCCGGTGCGTCTCGAGGCGGGCGACGTCGTCTTCCTGCGCTCCGGGCCCGGGCACGTACTCGCTCACGATCCGAATACCCGGACCGGATTCGCGGGTGCGGAGTACTTCCAGAGCGACGAACAGCTCGGCGCGCACGACATCGGCGGGAACGGCGAGCTGACGAGCCTGCTGTGCGGCCGGTACCGCCTGGACCGCGTGCGGCCGCATCCGCTGGTGAGCCGGCTGCCTGAGCTGATCCACCTGCGTACCGGGGACGGCCGTCACCCGCAGCTGACGGCAGCCGTCGATCTGCTGCGCGCCGAGCTCGACGGCCTGCGCATCGGCGCGAGCGGCATCGTTCCCTCGCTGATCGACTCGCTGCTGCTCTACATCCTGCGCGCGCACCTGGACGAGTGGTCGGGCCGGGCCGGGGGGACCGGCTGGGCGGCGGCGCTGAAGGACCCTGCGATAGCTCCCGCGCTCGCCGCGATGCACGCCGATCCGGCCGACTCGTGGACGGTCGAGTCGCTGGCCGCGCGGGCGGGCCTGTCGCGGGCCGCGTTCGCGAAGAAGTTCAACGCCGTGGTCGGCGAGCCGCCGCTGACGTACCTGACCCGCTGGCGGATGACCACCGCGGCCCGCCTGCTGCGCGAGTCCGACGCCCCGCTGGCCGCGGTCGCCGCGCGGACCGGATACGGCTCCGAGTTCGCCTTCGCCAAGGCCTTCAAGCGCGAGTACGGCCAGGCGCCGGGCGGCTACCGCCGCGCGGCGCACGCGGCGACGGTCGCCGCCGCGGCTTAACCTCTCCTTGAAGCGAGCTTTGGTCTAGACCCTTGACACCTCCATTGGTCTGGACCACATTCTCGACATGCGCCTTTCACCCACACCATCGGCGACCCGCGCGAGCAAGCGGCTCGCGATACTCGCCTGCGCCGCCCTCGTGCTCGGCGGGGCCGCGACGGTCAGCGTGCTGTCCGGCGCGGCCGGCGCGGCGACCGTGAACCTGCTGACGAACCCCGGCTTCGAATCCGGCGGCCCGACCGGCTGGACCTGCGACTCCGGCACCGGCTCGGTCGTCACCGCCCCCGTCCACTCCGGCGGCTACGCGCTCGCGGGCGCCGCGACCTCGTCCGACGACGCGCAGTGCACACAGACCGTCTCCGTCCAGCCGAGCACCAGCTACACGCTGTCCGGCTACGTCGAGGGCTCCTACGTCTACATCGGCGTCACCGGCGGCACCGGCAACTGGACTCCGTCCGCGACGAGCTGGCAGCAGCTGTCGACGACGTTCACCACGACCTCCGCGCAGACCTCGATCCAGATCTACGTGCACGGCTGGTACGCCGAAGGCACGTACTACGCGGACGACCTGGACCTGGCCGGCCCGGCGGGCTCGACCTCCTCCGCCTCGGCCTCCGCCTCCGCGACCACTCCGACGGCGACCGCGACCGCCACCGCGTCGGGATCGCCCACCGCGACGGCCACCGCGTCCTCCAGCCCGACCTCGACCGGCACCGGCACGTCCACCGGCGGCTCCGGCTCCTGGACGCACCCGGTCTACTGGATGCCCCTGGACAACGACCCGCAGTCGATCTCCTCGATCGTCTCCGGTTCCGGTGAGACCGAGTTCAACCTCTCCTTCGTCCTCGACTCCGGCGGCTGCACGCCCGCGTGGGACGGCAGCACCAGCCAGCCGGTCTCCGGCGACACCGCCGTGCTCGCCGATGTCAACGCCATCCGCGCCGCCGGCGGCGACGTCGCGGTGACCTTCGGCGGCTACAACGGCACCGAGCTCGGCACCAGCTGCGGCTCGGCGTCCGCCCTGGCCGCCGCCTACCAGGAGGTCGTCACCAAGTACCACCTGACGCACGTCGACTTCGACTACGAGAACGGCGCTCTCGACTCGAACACCGCGATCCGCTTCGGCGCGATCAAGATCCTCGAGGCCGACAACCCGAACCTCAAGGTCTCGCTCACCGTCCCGATGACCACCGTCGGCTTCCCCGGCACCGGCACCGACGAGATCTCGCAGGCCAAGGCCGACGGCGCGCGCCTCGACGTCGTCAACATCATGGACTTCGACACCGGCCTGACCTCCGGCACCGAGACCGCCCAGACCGAGACCATCGCCGACGACGCCGTCTCGCAGCTGGAGACCATCTACGACTGGACCTCCGCGCAGGCCTGGTCGCACCTCGGCATCACCCTGATGAACGGCCACACCGACCAGCCGTCCGAGCTGTTCGCCCAGTCGGACTTCGGCAACCTCCTCGCCTTCGCGCAGGCGAACCACCCGTCGCTGTTCTCCTTCTGGTCGGCGAACCGCGACTTCGAGTGCCCCTCGGGCGCGGTCGAGCCGTGGGCTCCGGGCACGTGCTCCGAGGTGACCCAGAACGCGTACGACTACACGAAGATCGTGGTCCGCTACGCGGGCTGAGCCTCCGGTCCCACCCCGGCCGCCCGGATGCGGACACCGCGCCCGGGCGGCCGGCTTTCCGGCACCGTTCAGAGCGGTAGGTTTCCCGGCATGGACGATGCGACGTGGGAGACGATCGGGCGCCTGGCGGCCTGGCTGGACCGGGGGAGCGCCCTGCCGGAGGAGACCAAGACGATCCTGCAGATCCTTAAGATCACCGAGGAGGCGGGGGAGGTGGCGGAGGCGCTGATCGGGGTGACGGGGCAGAATCCGCGCAAGGGGTTCTCGCACAGCTGGGCGGATGTGCAGAGTGAGCTGTGCGACGTCGTGATCACCGCGATGGTAGCGCTGACCCGCGTTGATCCGGATGCGGCGCAGAGCGTGTTTCGGCAGCATCTCGCGGCAGTGGCGGCGCGCGTGGACGAGAGCGCCGCCGCCGGGACGAGTAAAGAACAGGGGACGCGATGACCGCGCGTATTCGGATAGCGGAGGCGGACGACGCGGCGGCGGTGCTGCGGATGTTCGACGGGATCGTGGAGTGGCTCGAGTCGCTCGGGCGCACCGGACAGTGGGGGACGGAGCGGTGGTCGGAGACGCCGCTGCACGTGGAGCGGCTGACGGGCCAGATCGAGCGCGGGGAGCTGTGGGTCGCCGAGGAGGGGCCGGCGGACGTGCCCGAGCTGCTCGGGGTGATCGCGCTGTCGGAGACGTGCGGAACGTACGTGAGCCCGCCGCCGGAGCCGGAGCTGTTCATCAACCTGCTCGGCACGTCGAGGGCCGCCAAGGGCCGCGACATCGGCGGGCTGCTGCTCGCGCAGGCGCGGGCCGAGACGCGGCGGCGCGGGCTGCGGCTGCTGCGGGTGGACTGTTACTCGGGCGGCGACAGGCGGCTCAACCGCTGGTACGTCGATCAGGGTTTCACCGAGGTGGGGCCGTTCGTCGTCAAGCGGACGGGGAGGCCGGACTGGCCGGGGATGCTGCTGCAGGAGTATCTCGAGAGCTGAGCGTCGCATCGTGGGATACTGATCGACTCAAAGTGTTTTCCAGACTGTCGACCGCGGGCGGGCCTGATGCCGAACATCATGTGGACGTGGCAGCAGGCCGCTGCGGTCGCCGGGGTCCTCGCCGCCGTCTGGGGCGTGCTCAAGGCGCGCGGCGCGGCCCCGCGGGCCCGGCCGTTCGTGTACGAGGCCGCGCTGATCATCCTGCTCTACGGGCTGTGGCAGCTCGTCGGCAGCCTCTCCGGCGGCGGCGACTACTCGGCGATCTCGCGCGCGAAGTGGATCTGGAACGTCGAGCGCTCGGTCGGGTTGCCGAGCGAGCGGACGCTGCAGGGCTGGATCCTGCCGCATCCGATCCTCGTGCAGGCTGCGAACCTCTACTACGCGACGATGCACTTCACCGTGCTCATCGTCTTCCTGATCTGGCTCTTCTCCCGGCACCGCGACCTCTACGGGCGCTGGCGGACGGTGCTCGCGCTGCTCACGCTCTCCTGCCTGCTGATCCAGTTCCTGCCGGTCGCGCCGCCGCGGATGGTCCCGTCGACCGGGATGGTGGACACGGCGGTCGTCTACCACCAGTCGGTCTACGGCACGATGGGCGGCTTCGAGGCGGACGCGCTGTCCGCGATGCCGTCCGTGCACGTCGGGTGGGCCGTGCTGGTGGCGATCGCGGTGTGTTCGGTCACGAAGTCGCACTGGCGCCGCCTGGCCGTGCTGCACGCGGCGCTGACGGTCTTCGTGGTCGTCGTCACCGGCAACCATTTCTGGGCGGACGGGATCGTGGCCTGCGCGCTGCTGCTGGCCGCGCTCGGCGCGGAGCGGACGGGGCGCAGGCTGTGGCAGCATGCTGTGATGCGCGGAGAATCCGCCGATTCGTCCGAATCCTCGGCGAGCCTCGTTGACGTAGCGTGACCGCCGGGCCCACGCCGCAGTGGTGAGGGCGCCCGAGGCTTCCTTGAAAAGCCCCGAAAGGGCCGGTGAATGTTGCCGGATATCCGGATATCCTGCCCAAGGTCCTGGAGGCCGCGGTCGGATTTGGAGCCCCCGATCGCACCAGCTGCCCTCCGAAGACGCCCGCGCCCCGACCTTCCGACCCCGGCCAACCGGGGCGTGGGTCGGGGCGCGAGCGTCTTGCGCGGGCACCGGCCGGATCGGCGGCCGGCCGGACGCAGGTCAGCCGCTGGCGACCGGCGTGCCGTCGATGGTGACGTCGACGAACTCGGTGGCGTCGACGGACTTCTCGCGCTGCGGAGCATGCACGTCGAGGCGACCGCCACCGTCTCCCAGTACTCCCAGATCACCGAGCGGTTGACGAACCCTCGGCTTCGCCGGGACGGGAGCCGAGGTCCAAGACATCCGATGAATGGCTTGCGCTGGGTCCCCTCGGGCTTCTACATTCAGTCCCACCAGAAGCCTGAAAGGACCCAGCGCCATGTCGGTTGCCCGCGCGCGCATCGCGGCCGTGGAGACCCACGACATCCGGTTCCCCACCTCGCGTGAGCACGACGGCTCCGACGCGATGAATCCGGACCCTGACTACTCCGCGGCGTACGTGGTGCTGCGCACCGACACCGTCGACGGCGCCGGCCGGGAGCTCGCGGGCCATGGCTTCGCCTTCACGATAGGTCGGGGCAATGACGTCCAGGTGGCCGCGATCGACGCGCTGCGCGCGCACATCGTGGGCCGCGACGTCGATGAGCTGTGCGCCGACCCCGGCGTGATCAGCCGGGCGCTCGTCGGGGACAGCCAGCTGCGCTGGCTCGGCCCGGAGAAGGGTGTCATGCAGATGGCCATCGGCGCGGTGGTCAACGCAGTCTGGGACCTCGCGGCCAAGCGCGCCGGCAAGCCGGTCTGGCAGTTCCTCGCCGACGCCGAGCCCGAATGGCTCGTCTCGCAGATCGACTTCCGCTACATCGAGGACGCGCTCAGCCGCGAGGAGGCCCTCGAGCTCCTGCGCGCCGGAAAGGTCGGTTCTTCCGAGCGCGCCGCGCGACTGCGCGAGGCCGGCTGCCCGGCGTACACCACGTCGCCCGGCTGGCTCGGCTACAGCGACGAGAAGCTGACCCGGCTCGCCAAGCAGGCCGTCGCCGACGGATTCACCCAGATCAAGCTTAAGGTCGGCGCCGACCTCGAGGACGACGTGCGCCGGTTCCGGGCCGCGCGAGCCGCCGTCGGCGACGACCTGCGCATCGCCATCGACGCGAACCAGCGCTGGAACGTGCCCGAGGCGATCGACTGGGTCCGCGCGCTGGCCGAGTTCGACCCCTACTGGATCGAGGAGCCGACGAGCCCCGACGACATCCTGGGCCACGCCGCGATCCGCAGGGCCGTCGCGCCGGTGAAGGTCGCCACCGGCGAGCACGTGCAGAACCGCATCGTCTTCAAGCAGCTGCTCCAGGCCGGATCGATCGACATCCTCCAGCTCGACTCCGCGCGCGTCGCCGGCGTGAACGAGAACCTCGCGATCCTGCTGCTGGCGGCCAAGTTCGATGTGCCGGTGTGTCCGCACGCGGGCGGCGTGGGCCTGTGCGAGCTCGTGCAGCATCTGTCGATGTTCGACTACGTGGCACTGACCGGCACCACCGAGAACCGCGTCACCGAGTTCGTCGACCACCTGCACGAGCACTTCACCGATCCGGTGCGGATCAGCGGCGGCAGCTACCTCGCTCCGAGCGCCCCCGGCTTCTCCGCCGAGATGCTCCCCGAATCCATCGCGATGTACCGGTTCCCCGACGGTACATTCTGGTTGGCAGACCTGCGCGAGTGCAACGAAGGAGTCACAGCGTGAGCAGTGCGGAATTCTCCGGTCTCAAGGCCGTCGTCACCGGCGGCGGCTCCGGTATCGGCCTGGCCACGGCCACCCTGCTCGCCGAACGCGGCGCCGCGGTGGCGGTCCTCGACGTGGACCCGTCGTCCGCGCCCGACCCCAAGCTCGGCTTCGTCGCCGACGTGACCGACGACGAGTCCGTCCGCATCGCGGTCGCGAACGCCGCCGAGGTCCTGGGCGGCATCGACATCCTGATCAACAACGCGGGCATCGGCGCCGCAGGCACCGTCGAGGACAACGACGACGAGCAGTGGCACCGGGTCTACGACGTGAACGTCGTCGGCATCGTCCGTGTCACCCGCGCCGCGCTGCCGCACCTTCGCGAGTCCGAGCACGCCGCGATCGTGAACACCGCCAGCATCGCCGCCGTCGCCGGCCTCCCGCAGCGCGCGCTCTACAGCGCGACGAAGGGCGCGGTCTACGCCCTGACGCTCGCCATGGCCACGGACCACCTGCGCGAGGGGATCCGCGTCAACTGCGTGCACCCCGGCACCGCCGACACGCCGTGGGTCGGCCGTCTGCTCGACGCCGCCGAGGACCCGGAGGCCGAGCGCAGGGCCCTTGAGGCGCGCCAGCCGATGGGCCGCCTGGTGACGGCCGATGAGATCGCCGCGGCCATCGCGTACCTCGCGTCCCCGCTCGCCGCCTCCGTCACCGGCACGTCCCTCGCGGTCGACGGCGGCTTCACCGGCCTGCGCCCCCGCCCCGCCGCATGAGCACGCCGCAGCCCCGGCCGAGGTCGCTGCCGCCGCTGACGCTCGGAAAGGTCGGCTTCGGCGGAGCCCCCCTGGGCAACCTCTTCACAGCCATCGATGACGAGACAGCCCGCGCCGCCGTGGACGCCGCCTGGGACTCCGGCATCCGCTACTTCGACACGGCGCCGCACTACGGCCTGGGCCTGTCTGAACGCCGCCTGGGCGCGGCCCTCCGCGACCACCCCCGCGACGACTACGTCCTCTCAACGAAGGTCGGCCGCATCCTCGACCCCGTCCCCAACTTCGACCCCGCCCAGCCCCACGCCCTCGACGACCAGGGCTTCGAAGTCCCCGCCGCTGTCACCCGCCGCTGGGATTTCACCGCCGACGGCGTACGCCGCAGCATCGAGGAGAGCCTAGAACGCCTCGGCCTCTCGCGGATCGACATCGCGTACCTCCACGACCCAGACGACCACGTCGAGCAGGCGCTCGACGAGGCGTACCCTGCGCTCGAGAAACTGCGCGAGGAGGGCGTGCTGCGCGCGATCGGCGTCGGCATGAACCAGAGCGCCGTCCCGACGCGCTTCGTGACCGAAACCGACATCGACGTCGTGCTCCTCGCGGGCTGCTACACGTTGCTGGATCAAAGCGCGACCAAGGACCTTCTCCCCGCCGCCGAGGCGCGCGGCGTGGCGATCGTCCTGGGCGGCGTCTTCAACTCAGGCCTCCTAGCCGACCCGCGCGCCGCCGCCACGTACAACTACGCCCCCGCCCCACCCGAACTGATCGACCGTGCACTGGAGATCGAGCGGATCTGCCTCGAGCACGGCGTCCCACTGCGCGCCGCCGCCCTGCAATTCGGCCTAGCCCACCCCGCCGTGGCCAGCGCACTCGTCGGTATCCGGGACGCCGCTCAGGCCCGCGATTGCGCCGCGATGGCCGGGGTACCGATACCGGAGACGCTGTGGCAGAGTCTGCGTGAGCGCGGATTGATTGACCGGGACAACGAAGTCTGACGTCAACGAGGTGCTGAATAATATGACGGCTACTCCGATCGTGGATGCGCACCACCATCTGTGGGACCTGAAGGTCCGCGCCCAGGAGTGGCTGCGAGCTCCCGAGCTCAAGCCGATCTGGCGCGACTTCCCCGTCGAGGAGCTCGAGCCCGAGGCGCGCGCCTCCGGCGTCGACCTGACGATCCTCGTCCAGGTCGCCGCCTCCGCCGACGAGACCCGCGAGTTCCTCGCCTTCGCGGCCTGCAACAAGCTGATCGCCGGCGTCGTCGGCTGGATGGACCTCACGGCCGACGACCCGGCCGCCGGCCTCGAAGCGCTGCGCAAAGCCCCCGGCGGACACATGCTCAAGGGCATCCGGCACCTCGTCCAGGACGAACCCGATCCCGCCTGGCTCACCCGCACCGACGTCCAACGCGGCCTGCGCGCCGTCGCCGAGGCAGGCCTCCCCTACGACCTGCTCGTCAGGCCCAACCAGGCCCGCGCGGCACTCGACGCCGTACGAGCCGTCCCCGAGCTCACCTTCGTCCTCGACCACCTGGGCAAACCCCCCATCGCCGACGCCGCCTCGTCCCCCGATCCCCACTGGGCCACCTGGCTCCGCGAACTCGCCGCCGAGCGCAATGTCGTCTGCAAGCTCTCCGGCATGGTCACCGAGGCCGACTGGAACACGTGGACCATAGGAGACCTCGAACCCTACGTCCGCACCGCCCTCGACGCCTTCGGCCCCGACCGCGTGATGTTCGGCTCCGACTGGCCCGTATGCCTGCTCGCCGGCACCTACACCGAGGTCTTCGAGTCCGCGCGCACCCTCACCGACGACCTCGGCGAAGACGACCGCGCGGCGGTATTCGGCGGCACCGCGGCAAGGGTCTACGGCTTGTAGTCGGCGACGACCAGCCGCCCAGCTGACGAAACAGGGCGCGCCGAAGGCCTCAACGCCCCGAAGCGGCCGCCGAAAGAGAGCGGGCGTAGTTGACGCGGGCGGCGTAGTCCTGGACCCTGGATAACCGAGGCGACCGGTAGCTGCACCTGGTGCAGGAAGCCGGGCCCTTGGACGACGACCTGGACCGCGCCCTCGGTGCGCTCCTCCTTGGCCAGCAGGAACAGCAGGCCGAGCAGGCAGAAGAGGAAGAAGACCACAGCGCACACGACCGCCCACGTGGGGATGCCGCGGGTCGTCCGGGACATGTCCGTGTACGACCAGACGACACCGCCGATCGGAGCCTGGCCCGAGGGGGTGATCACGGTGGTGTTGGTGCACACGATGTCGCCGATCGTCACCAGCACCGGGCCCGTGCCCTGTGCCGCGGCCTGCGCCGCGTCCATGGGTTCTCCCCAGGGCTGCTGTCCCTGTTGGTAGGGCTGCTGCGGGGGCCCGTAGGGCGGCTGAAAGGCCATAGCAGTATGTTGCCAGATAATCGCTCCCCGTGCGGTCGGAACGGGCGCACAGAGGCGTCAGCTCGATGCCTTGAACGTCAGCGTCAACCGTCAACGCCAACGGCAACGTCGAATTCGCCTCTGGCGGGCTGGCTCGACACCGAACCGGTTCGCGGGTCGTGCCGTCGTTGCCCCACCTGCTTGACTCTCCCCTCGGGGCCGGGCCCAGCATCGGCGGGGCCGGGCGGATTCGGCCGCCGGGCTGAGGAAGGCGTGCGAGAGGGAGCAGGTGCGGGCGATGGTGGCGGACGGGGCGTCGGGCGCGCGTGCCAGTGCCAGTGTGACTGCGAGTGCCAGTGGGCGTGCCGGCGCGGGTGCGCGTCTGAGTGCGGGTGCCAGCGCGGGCGCGGGTGCGATGGCGGCGGGTGCTGCGGGGGAAGCGCTGCTGACGATCGGGGCGTTCGCGCGCACGTCGCGGCTCTCGATCAAGGCGCTGCGGCTCTACGACGAGATCGGGCTGCTGCCGCCGGCCTGGACCGACCCGGAGACCGGCTACCGGTACTACGCGCCCCCTCAGGCGGAGCGGGCGCGGTTGGTCGCGTGGCTGCGGCGGGTCGGGATGCCGCTCGCGGGGATTCGGCGGGTGTGCGACCTGCGCGAGGGCGATCGGGGCGCGGCGGTCGGCGAGATCCGCGAGTACTGGATGCGGGTCGAGGCTGACACCGCGGCCCGGCGCGAGCTCGTCGCCTTCCTCATCGAGCAGTTGTCAGGGAAGGACGACATCATGACCACCAGTCAGACCACTGCGCAGCCCCTGCGGATCCGGTACGCCGCGCTGTCCGACCGGGGTTCGGTGCGCAGCCGGAACCTGGACGCGGCATACGCGGGGCCACGGCTGTTCGCGGTCGCGGACGGGTTCGGCGAGCGCGGCGACGCGGCCAGCAGCAGGGCGATCGACACGCTGCGGGCGGTCGACGCCGTCGAGTCGGGCGACCTCCTGAACGTGCTTCAGGATGCGGTCGACCGGGCCCACCGGGAGGTGGGGGAGATCGGCGGGGAGCCGTCGTCGGGCACGACGCTCACCGCGATGCTGTGGACGGGCTCGGAGCTCGGGCTCGTGCACATCGGCGACTCGCGCGCGTACCTGCTGCGCGACGGCAGCCTCCGGCAGATCACCCACGACCACACCCTCGTGCAGTCCATGGTCGATGAAGGCCGGATCACGCCGCAGGAGGCCGAGTCGCACCCGCAGCGCACGCTGCTCGTGCAGGCCATCGGCGCAAGCGACACGACGCCGGAGCCGGAACTGCTGGTCACGGACGTCCGGGCGGGGGACCGCTACCTGCTGTGCACGGACGGGCTCTCGCGGAGTGTCGCGGAGGCCGAGATCCGGCGCGTGGTGCAGGGGAGCGGGGAACCGGCGGAGGCGGTCGCGGCGCTGCTCGAGCTCGCGGGTCAGGCGGGTGGGGAGGACAATGTGGCCTGCGTCGTCGCGCACGTCGTCGGGTAGGGGCAACGGCGACTTCCGCTCAGGACGGGACGACAGCTGAGCCCCGACGTAGGCGTGAGCCCCGACGTAGGCGTGGGCCGTGAAGAAGGGGTTGGCCGTGACGGAGCGGGCCGGCCGTGGCGCAGGTTCGAGCCCTGACGTAAGTGGCCGGCTGGCCGCGTAGGTTCGAGCCGTGACGTAAGGGCCGGCTGGCCGCGCAGGTTCGAGCCCTGACGTAAGGGATGGCCGTGGCGCGGTCGCAGACCGCGACGGAATGACGGGTCAGCCGATCGGCGGGAAGCCGGTGGGGGTGGTGAAGTCCTCCACCGGCTGTCCCTTCAGCGCGCCCGCCATCGCCTCCTGCCAGGTCGGTGCGGAGATGGTGGCGCCGAAGATCTGCTGGTTCCAGTACGTGCCCCCGACCGTCATGTAGCCCATGAAATCGCCGCGCTGCGGGCTGATGAAGCCCGTCCACACGGCGGTGGCCAGCTGCGGCGTGAAGCCGTCGAACCAGGTCGCGATCGACTGCGTCGTGGTGCCGGTCTTGCCGGCCGACGGGCGGTCGAGGCCCAGGCCCTGGGCGGTCGCGCCGGGTTGGGTGAGCACGCCTTCCAGCATCGCGGTCAGCTCGTTCGCCAGGTTGGGGTCGATGACCTGGGCGCAGTCCGGGTGCTCGGCCGGGTACCGGCGGCCGGTCAGGCCCGCGACCGCGGTGATCACGTAGGGGCGGCAGTACACGCCGTGCGCGGCCACGGTCGCGTAGGCGGCGGCCATCTCGACCGGGGTGATCAGGTTCGTGCCGAGGGTGAACGAGGCGATCTGCTCCAGCGGGGATCCGGTGCCGGTGTCGTTGTCCAGGGTGACGCCCATCGACTGCGCGATCGTGGCGGGCAGGCACAGGCCTGTCTGGGTCTCCAGCGTCAGGAAGTACGTGTTGACGGAGTACCAGTACGCCTCGGGCAGCGTGCCGGTGAAGCCCCTGCCGTCGTCGTTGTTCGGCGCGTAGCTGCCGGGCCAGATGATCGTCTTCGGGTGCCCGGGCACGCACACCGGCAGCCGCAGTCCGCCCTCGACCAGCGGGCTGGCCACGCTCATCTTCGTCGCCGGGTCCCAGCCGTCCTCGAGCGCCGCGAGGCCTTCGAAGATCTTGAACGACGAGCCGGCCTGGTACCCGCCTCCGCCGCCGTGCGACGGATCCGCGGCCAGGTCCACGTACGTCTCGCCGTAGCCGCTGCCCATCGGCTTCGACTGCGCGATCGCGGTGATGGCACCGGTTCCCGGCGTGATCATGGCCAGCGCGCTCGCGACCTTGTCGCCGGGATTCGTGTGGTCGGCGACGGCCTTCGCGCCGGACGCCTGGTCCTGCGGCACGAGCGTTGTCCTGACGACGAGCCCGCCCTCGTTCCACAGGTTCTCGCGCGCGGCCTTCGTCGATCCGTACGCCGGGTTGTCGATGAACGTGTCATAGACGTAGGTGCAGAAGAACGCCTCGTTGCCCGCCCCGACGCAGCCGTCGGTCTCGTTGCCCGGGTTCAGGCCGAGCGGCTGCTTCTCGTCGACGGCGGCCTGCTTCGCAGTCAGGTAGCCCTGCTTGGCCATGTCCGCGAGCACGAGGTTCCGCCGCTGGAGCACCGGGCCCGCGTTGGTGAACGGGTTGTACTGGCTCGGGCTGTTGACGATCGCGGCGAGCATCGCGGCCTGGTCGGCGTCGAGGTTCGCGGCCGACGTGCCGAAGTACGTCTGCGCCGCGACCTGCACGCCGTACGCGCCGTTGCCGTAGAAGATCAGGTTGAGGTAGCCGGAGAGCAGCTGATCCTTGCTCATCTCCTGTACGAGCGAGATCGCGTCGCGCAGCTCGGTGAGCTTGCGGGCGAACGTGTCCGCCTGTGCGGCGTTGCGCAACCGGGTGTTGTCGCCGGCCTCCAGCTCCAGCGCGTTCTTCACGTACTGCTGCGCGATCGTCGAGCCGCCTTGCAGACTGCCGCCGTTCGAGTTGTGGACCAGCGCGCGCAGCGTGCCTTTCAGGTCGATGCCGCCGTGCTGGTAGAAGCGCTGGTCCTCGACCGCCACTATCGCGTGCTGCATCACGACGCTGATCTTCGAGAGCGGCACGACCACTCGGTTGCTCTCGTTGTCCGGGTTCCAGGTCGTCGCGATCACCGAGCCGTCGGACGCCTCGATCGTGTTGCGCTGGGGTAGTTCCGGCAGCTGGAAGGCCGAGGGCAGCGTCAGGAAGTGGTCGGAGGCGGCCTTCGCGCCCAGGCCCGCGCCCGCCACCGCCGGCAGCACCATGCCCGCGACCAGGGCGCCGGCAAGCGCGCTGACCACGATGAAGGAGATCAGGCCGATCAGGAATCCGGTGATCCGGTCGATGCCGCGCTGCACCCCGCCCGTGCTCGCCATGCCCTAGAGGTTAATCCCGTCGCACCCGCATGGGGAGGGCGTTCGGCGCAAAACGGCGGCGTGTGGGCGGAGATTCGGTAGAGGCGGAGATTCGATGAAGATCGCCGAGGCGGTCGTCGGACCTCGGAAGACGCCGTGGCGCCCGGCCGGAGCCGGGCGCCGCGGATACATTGCGATCTGCGCTTCACTCGACCTCGGCCACGGCCTGCGCGAACTGGGCCTCGTACAGCCGCGCGTAGGCGCCGCCGACGTCCAGCAGCTGGTCGTGCGTGCCCTGCTCGACGATCCGGCCGTTCTCCATCACCAGGATCAGGTCGGCGTCCCGGATCGTGGAGAGCCGGTGCGCGATCACGAAGCTGGTGCGGCCCTGGCGCAGCGAGTTCATGGCGCGCTGGATCAGCACCTCGGTGCGGGTGTCGACCGAGCTGGTCGCCTCGTCCAGGATCAGGATCGCCGGCTCCGCCAGGAAGGCCCGCGCGATCGTGATCAGCTGCCGCTCACCCGCCGAGACGGAGGAGGCCTCGTCGTCCAGGACGGTCTCGTAGCCGTCCGGCAGCGTGCGCACGAAGCGGTCCACGTGGGTGGCCTGCGCCGCCCGGACGATCTGCTCCTGCGTCGCCGACGGCACGCCGTAGGCGATGTTGTCCGCGATCGTGCCGCCGAACAGCCACGCGTCCTGCAGCACCATGCCGGTGCGCGAGCGCAGGTCCTCGCGGGTCATCTTCGCGATGTCCACGCCGTCCAGGGTGATCCGGCCCTCGTCGATCTCGTAGAACCGCATCAGCAGGTTGACGAGGGTGGTCTTGCCGGCGCCGGTCGGGCCGACGATCGCGACCGTCTGGCCCGGCTTGACCGACAGCGACAGGTCCTGGATCAGCGGCACGTCCGGCTTGTAGCGGAACGAGACGTCCTCGAACTCCACGTGTCCGCGCACCTGGTCCACGGTCGGCGCCTGCGCGTCGTCCGGGGCCTGCTCGGGGGCGTCGAGCAGCGCGAAGACCCGCTCGGCCGAGGCCACCGCCGACTGCAACAGGTTCGACATGCTGGCCACCTGGGTGACCGGCTGGTTGAAGCTGCGCGAGTACTGGATGAAGGCCTGCACGTCGCCGATCGAGAGCGAGCCGGTGGTGACCTTGAGCGCGCCGACCACGGCGACGAACACGTAGTTCACGTTGCCCAGGAACATCATCGCGGGCTGGATGCAGCCGGAGATGAACTGCGCCTTGAACGACGCGTGGTAGAGCGTGTCGTTCTGCTCGTCGAACTCGGCGACCGCGTCCTGCTGCCGGCCGAAGACCTTCACCAGGGTGTGCCCGGTGTACTGCTCCTCGATGTGCCCGTTCAGCCGGCCGGTGGTGCCCCACTGCTTGACGAACTGCGGCTGCGCCCGCTTGCCGATCCGCGCGGCCAGCCACACCGAGACCGGGATCGTCACCAGTGCCAGCAGCGCCAGCTCCCAGGAGATGGTGAACATCATCGTCAGCACGCCGACGATGGTCATCAGCGACAGGGCGATCTGGCTCAGCGTCTGCTGCAGGGTCTGCGACAGGTTGTCCATGTCGTTGGTGACCCGCGAGAGGATCTCGCCGCGCGGCTGGCCGTCGAAGTAGCTCAGCGGCAGCCGGGCCAGCTTGGCCTGCGCGTCCCGCCGCATCCGGTAGACGGCGCGCTGCACCAACGACGTGGTGATCCGGCCCTGGAAGGCCAGCATCAGCGAGGAGCAGGTGTAGATCAGGGCGACCGTGCCGAGCGTGCGCCCGATCGCGGCGAAGTCCAGGCCGGCGCCCGGGGTGAAGTCGACGCTGCTGAGCACGGAGCGGATCGCGGAGGGCACGTTCGGGTTGGCCAGCACCTGCGCGCGGGTCTCTCCGGTGAACTGCGCGGTGTCCTTGCCGGCGATTCCGGCGAAGATCAGGTTGGTCGCGTTGCCGAGGATCTTCGGGCCGAGCACGTTCAGCGTGACGCCGATCGCGGTCAGCGTCAGCGCGAAGATCATCAGCGGCCGCTCGGGGCTGAGCGTGCTCAGCAGCCGCCTGCTCGAATCCTTGAAGTTCAGCGCCTTCTCG